>Ga0210027_1000483_pt1 | contig 40486 bp, 37 predicted proteins | sample CryGeymeta201510_FD_183978 | JGI IMG/M metagenome (GOLD analysis project Ga0210027, IMG submission 183978) | Groundwater microbial communities from Crystal Geyser aquifers in Utah, USA - Crystal Geyser metaG 2015-10 (SPAdes) (version 2) | ecosystem: Environmental > Aquatic > Deep subsurface >...
CTCGATGCCACCACGGTGTGACCTTTGGAAGCAAAGAAGTCGAGGAAAGTCTTGCGAATGTCGGCGACGCTTGCCGGGGTGGCGGTTGGGTTCATGGTGGTTTGGGCGACAAAAGTTGAGATTTTAGTCTCTAACAAGTTCAGTCTTCACATTTCCTGCGAAGAATTCTGATGTGTCAAAATGAATCCGGCGATTATTTCGCCATGGGCAAAATGCCTTTAAACCCAATGGGTTACAAACTTTCTCTTGGTCAACCCAAGAACATTTGCGGGGACGTAAATCGGCTGAACGTCCAAAAATCTTGCGCACGACCGAGGTTTTGTGTTGCCTTTTTGGTTCCGGCTCGTCCGGCTTAGGGATGTGGAAATTGCAAATGCACCGTTTTTGGCGAGTGCTGACGGGATGCAGTGCTAGGCGCAATACGTGCCGTTTAGCTCCGCTAAACAAACGTTATGCAACGACGCAATACGCCCGTTAGTGCCGCCAGAAACGGGATATTTGGATTTCCGCATCCCTTACCTCGCCATGCATTCATGCCCTCAATGCTCACGTTACGGTGTCCAGCAATTCTCGAATGGCCAACAATTCGACGCGGACTTGATACCATGGGTCGTTGCTGGCAAAGGCAGAATCCTGAAAATCGGCATCGGTATCAAAGCCGAGCATTGAGTCGCTCACTTCAATCACCTCAACGCCGTCCAGCAACACCTCGCCATGGTGTTTCTTGTCGCGTTCAAGCTCAAGCAGTTCCTGCATCTTGTTGCGTGCGCCGCTGATTGTGAAGCCCTGGTCGTAGAGCAGATCACGGATCCGGCGGATCATCAAAACTTCATGGTGCTGGTAGTAGCGTCGATTACCACGGCGCTTCATGGGGCGCAGTTGCGTGAATTCTTGCTCCCAATAGCGCAGCACATGCGGTTTGACACCACACAAGTCGCCGACTTCACCGATGGTGAAATAGCGTTTGGCAGGAATGGAAGGGAGAGGATTCTCCATGAAAATCAACGCGATAGGCCGTAAAGCTGCGAGGTTACTCTAAGAATACCCACGCTGTAAAGGCACAGGGATCAATTCAATGGAAAAACGCAATTACGACCGTTTTGCTTGGCCTCATAAAGCATGGCATCCGCTTCTTTAATGAGCACATCGGCCTGATCGACCTGGCGACTGTGGGACAGCCCGGCCGAGAACGTGACCGAAAACCAGCCGCCCTCAAACGCCTGCTGGATGCCACTGAAGTCATGCCGGATGCGGTCCAGAATCTCATACGCCTGCAGCGTGTCCACACCCGGCAACACCAGCAAAAATTCTTCGCCGCCGTAGCGCCCTGCCAGATCGGTGGCGCGCAGGCGCAGTTTGAGCAGCCAGGCCAGACTGCGCAGCACTTGGTCACCCGCCGGGTGGCCATACGTGTCGTTAACAGTCTTGAAGTGGTCGATGTCGATCATGACTGCCGTCACAGGTTTGGCATGAAAGCTTGCTTCATGCATGACGGTGTTCAGGCGCTCCTTGATGGTGCGGTGGTTGAACAGGCCGGTCAGGCCATCACACTCCATGGAGCGACGCAAGGTGCGGTAACGCTCAATTTTGCTTTTCACCACTGCGTTGAGCAGCACCGGGTTGAAGGGTTTTGTTAGAAAGTGATCGCCCCCCAGCCGCAACGCGTCCACCTGCAGCGCCATGTCGCCATCACCCGAGAGGTAAACCACCGGTGTGGAAAGAAACTCGGCGTGCTGGCGGATGATGCGTGTGGCCTCCACCCCGGTGCAATCGGGCATGTACATGTCCATCAGCACCAGATCGGGCTCAAATTGGCGCATGCCTTTGAGCACCTCGGCCGGGTTGGCCACCGCAACACTCGTCATGCCGCCTTTGCCAATGGCGATCTGGATCGACTTGCTGGCCGTGGGTGAGTCTTCAACGATCAACACCCGGTAAGGGGATTCGGCGGTGGTGCTGCACAAGTCAATGAGCTTGCCCAGTACCAGGGATGTCGAAGAATCGACCGAAAAACAATAGTCAGCCCCCGCACGCAGCATGTTCTTGTACGCATTGAAGTCATCCTGCCCCAGGTAAGCAATCAGCTTGGTGGCAGAAAAACGTCCCCGCAAACTTTGCACTTGTTCACAGGCCTGCTGTGCCACCAACCCACGGCCATCGAGCAAAAGTATTCGGGGCTCAGAGGCATCGGTTGGGATGCTCTGCAAGTTAACCACACGACCCTGTATCCCAAAATACCCCAGTTGCGTGATCAGGGCATCCCAGTGGATCGCCGTATCGGCCACAAACCAGACCTGTGGTGCGGCGTTAAGGCTGGCCACTAGATCGGTGGCCAGTGACTGACGACGCTGCACCGTAGTTTGGGTATTGCGCTCCACAAACTGCGCCACACGCTCACTCAGCAGTTGCACCTGACTGGAAATTTCTGTCAGAAGAGGAAACGGGATTTCACCTGTGCCCACTTTGTCAAAAGATGCCAACACCTGAGCCTCCAGATTTCTGGACATCTGCAGCAAGCCAGACCATCCTTGCCGCTCCAGAAAATCAGAAAAGCTCGACATGAAAACTGCAAATTCGACCAGTCGCTCAACATCAGCACCCAGGTGGCACATCTGCCACTGCTCTTGCAGTTCATGGCACTTTCGTTCAAGGTCGGCGGGGGCGCAAAACATGGGATGAAGCTTTTAAAATCAAGTTGAGATCAGCTCAAAAAGCGACGGGTGTATCCAAACCCTGATGCTGAATCTGCCCTTTGAGTTTTTGACTGGCGTGAAAGGTCACCACCCGGCGCGCGGCAATCGGAATTGCCTCACCGGTGCGCGGGTTGCGCCCGGGGCGCGGAGCCTTGGTGCGAATCTGGAAATTGCCAAAGCCGGTGATCTTCACATCCGTACCGTCCACCAAGCTGGTGGCTATCAGGCTAAAAAATGCATCAATCATGTCTTTGGATTCACGTTTGCTCAAACCAATTTGCTCGAACAGCAAATCTGCCAGCTGCGCCTTGGTCAAAGCCGATGTTTCAAGCGTTTCCACACTGATATCCATGAGAGTTACCTTACGTAGTGTGCTGCAAGCAAGTGGTTCAGATCAAGCACGTTGTACAGCACCTACTTTAGCAGCCAAGTTGGACACCACCACAGCCACAGCAGCTTCAATTTGCTGCTCGGTCAAAGCTGCATCATGCGCATTGAGTGTCAGTCGCACCGCCATGCTTTTTCCTGAAGCTGCCACTGGCGCACCATCAGGGGGTGCTGATTTAGGGCGGTAAATGTCAAACAGCACCGCATTGCGCAACACACCTTCGCAGGGTGCAGACCAGATGGCTTGCATCAGCGCGTCATGGGTAATGGCTTCATCCACCAGCACGGCAATGTCGCGCTCAACCGCCTGAAAGCGTGGCACGGCAGCGAATTGGGGCACGTCCCGGTTCAACACCGCCTCCAGATCAATCTCAAACAACACCGGCGCTTGCGCCAGGTCATACGACTGACGCCATTTGGGGTGCAGCTCGCCCACAAAGCCGACCGCTTGGCCAGCGCACAGCACACGGGCGCAGCGCCCCGGGTGCATGGCTGGATGCTGGGCTGGCTCAAAAGTTAAGGCTGTGGGGGCTAGCAACGCCTGGAGGTCACCTTTGACATCATAAAAATCAACTGCCCGCTCTTTGCAGCCCCACTCGGGCTCATCCACCGCTCCGATAGCCAGACCAGCCAGGCGCATGGGTTGGTCAAAACCTTGCACAGTGGTGTCAGAACTGGTCACCGAGGCATCACGCAAAAACACCCGACCCAGTTCAAACACCCGCACCCGCTGCGCCTTGCGATCCTGGTTGAACTTTAAAACTTGTAGCAATGAGCCCAGCAAAGATGAGCGCATGACGCTCATTTGGCTTGCAATTGGGTTGAGCAACTTGATCGGGTTGGAGTTGCCCGCCAGCTCATGCTCCCAGCGCGCTTCGACAAAGCTGAAGTTGATGGTTTCCTGGTAGCCCAAGCTGGCCATGCTGCGACGCACGCCGAAGGCAGAGCGTTGGTTCTCGGGTCGAATCTTGGCGGTGATGGGGGCTTGCGGCGGTGTCTGCGGCAAGTTGTGGAAGCCGATCATGCGGGCCACTTCCTCGATCAGGTCCTCTTCAATTTGCAGGTCAAAACGAAAACTCGGTGCGGTGACTTCAACCACACCGTCAGACTCTGTCACCGGCAAACCCAGCCCGGTCAGGGCATTGACACATTGCGCCTGTGTCAGGGGCATGCCCAGCACTTTGGCAGCACGCGCCACCCGCATGCGCACGCGTTTGACTGGCGGCATAGCCACTTGCTGGTCATCCACCGGCCCGCATTGGGTGGCGGGGGTGCCGCAAATGTCCAGAATCAACTGGGTGATGCGTTCAATGTGCTCGACCGTCAGCTCGGGGTCAACCCCCCGCTCAAAACGGTGTCCAGCATCGGTGGAGAAGTTGAAACGGCGCGAGCGTCCGGCAATCGCCTTGGGCCACCAGAAAGCCGCTTCGACATAAATATTGACCGTGTCATCCGACACCGCGGTGGCATCACCACCCATGATGCCCGCCAATGATTCCACTTGGACGGCATCGGCAATCACACCCACCTGCGCATCCACCGTGACCGTGTTGCCATTGAGCAATTTGAGTTGCTCGCCCGGCTTACCCCAACGCACCTCCAGCCCACCGTGGATTTTGTCGAGGTCAAAAATGTGGGTCGGGCGACCCAGCTCGAACATGACGTAGTTGGAAATGTCCACCAACGCCGTGACACTGCGCTGGCCACAACGCGCCAACTGGTTGACCATCCAGGCCGGGGTGGCGGCTTTGGGGTTGACTCCACGGATCACCCGGCCAGAAAAACGACCACACAAATCTGGCGCACTGACCTTCACCGGCAGCACCTCGGTGAGGGCGCAAGCAGCTTTGGGAAAGGTCAACGGTTTGAGGGGCGCGCCGGTCAACGCTGACACCTCACGCGCCACGCCATAAACGCTCAGGCAATGCGCCAGGTTGGGTGTGAGTTTGAGGGTAAACAACATGTCATCGAGCTGGAGGTGGTCACGAATGTTCTGCCCTACCACGGCATCGCTGGCCAGTTCCAGCAAGCCACCGTGGTCTTGCGACAGCTTGAGCTCGTTGGCCGAGCACAGCATGCCAAAACTTTCCACGCCTCGCAGCTTGCCAACCTTGATCAAAAACGGTTTGCCATCTTCGCCCGGGGGCAACTCGGCCCCCACCAGCGCACAGGGCACCTTGATGCCGGCACGCGCATTGGGCGCACCACACACGATGCTGAGCGGCGCAGCTTGACCCACGTTGACCTGGCACACGCGCAGGCGATCGGCGTTGGGGTGCTGCACCGCCTCCAGGATTTCACCCACCACGATGTGGCTGAACGGCGGCGCCACCGGCTGGCGTTCTTCCACCTCCAGCCCCGCCATGGTCAGGGTGTCAGACAGTTCAGCGGTGCTCAGGGAAGGATTGCAAAATTCGCGCAACCAGGATTCAGGAAATTGCATAAAAATAATTTAAAAAGCTTCTAAAACCGATCCATGCCCAGGCCAGAAACACCACAAAACCGGTTTTGCCGGACCGTCGGTGTTGCCCCCTTGAGGGGGTATGAGGCTACACGCAGTGAGCAAGCAACGGGGTGAGTCATTTTTTTAGCGGAACTGCGACAGGAAGCGAATGTCACCGTCAAAAAACAGGCGCAAATCGTTCACGCCATAGCGCAGCATGGTCAGGCGGTCTGGCCCCATGCCAAAGGCGAAACCAATGTAGCGCTCAGGGTCAAGACCCATGTTGCGGATCACATTGGGATGCACCTGGCCGGAGCCTGCCACTTCCAGCCAACGCCCAGCCAACGGACCGCTAGGGAACTGGATGTCGATCTCGGCGCTGGGCTCGGTGAACGGAAAAAAACTGGGGCGAAAGCGCAGCACCAAGTCGGGGTTTTCAAAGAAAGTGCGGCAAAAATCGGTGAACACGTACTTCAAATCCTTGAAGCTTACGTTTTCACCCACCCACAAGCCTTCACACTGGTGAAACATGGGTGAATGGGTGGCATCGCTGTCCACCCGGTAGGTGCGACCCGGGGCAATGACACGAATCTCGGGCATGGCACCAGAAAACAAGACGCCTTCTGCAACCGTGCCTTCAACGCTCGCACGGTGTTTTTTGACGTGTTGCACCGCATGGCGAATCTGCATCGGGCTGGTGTGGGTGCGCAGCAAATTGGGCGCGTGTTCGCTGCCGCCTTCCACATAAAACGTGTCGTGCATGGAACGCGCAGGGTGGTCTTCTGGCGTGTTGAGGGCAGTGAAGTTGAACCAGTCGGACTCAATCTCAGGGCCTTGCGCCACTTCAAAACCCATCGAGCCAAAAATGGCTTCAATGCGCTCCAGCGTGAGTGACACCGGGTGCAGTCCACCCATGCCACGCTGGCGCCCCGGCAAGGTGACATCCAGTGCCTCGGCCTGCAGTTGAACCTGCAATTCGCGTTCGGCCAGCGCCTGACGACGGGCATTTAGCGCGGCTTCAACGCCTTGCTTGACCAGGTTGATGGCTGCACCGCGTGATTTTTTTTCTTCAACCGGCAAGGCAGCCAGCCCCTTCATCAACTCGGTGATGCGACCAGATTTACCCAAAAAAAGGGCTTTGCTGTTTTCTAGCTCGGCGGGGGTCTGGGCCTGTTCGAAGGCAGCGCGGGCGGTATCGACCACCGTTGTCAAGTCGTTCATAAATTCTCTTGAAAGCTCAAATCCAAGGAAAAAGGGCTAGTGCTTTTAAAGCTCTAGCCCTTATCAATATTGCATAAGCAGCTATAAATTAAATAGCTACCAACCCAACTCAAGCAGCCAATTTGGCCTTGACTTGTTGCACGATACCAGCAAATGCGGCCATGTCATGGATCGCAATATCACTCAAGACCTTGCGGTCAATCTCGATACATGCTTTCTTCAGACCGTTGGCAAATTGGCTGTAGGTCATGCCGCACTGGCGCGCAGCGGCATTGATACGGGCAATCCACAACTGACGGAACACACGTTTTTTGGCACGGCGGTCACGGTAGGCATATTGCCCAGCCTTCATGACGGCTTCTTTGGCAACCCGGTAAACATTACCGCGGCGACCGCGGAAACCTTTTGCAAGGGCCAGAACTTTTTTATGGCGGGCGTGAGCCGTTACACCACGTTTGACGCGAGGCATTCAAATACTCCTTGTTCGTCGTTAATCAAAGACCACGGCCTGGCAGCATCTGTGCCATGCGACCCATATCGGTCTCATGAACAGCAGTTGCACCACGCAAATGGCGTTTATTTTTGGTGGTCTTCTTGGTCAGAATGTGACGTTTGAAGGCTTGACCGCGTTTAACGGTGCCACCTGGACGGACGCGGAAGCGTTTTTTCGCCGCGCTTTTGGTCTTCATTTTGGGCATCTTCATGCTCCTTCTTCATTGTGCTCGTGAGGCGTCTGCAATCAATTTGCAGCCTTGATGGCCCCGAGCCACTTGGTGCAGCAAGCCGAGGCTTGCCACGCTTTGCGTGCGATGCTTCTGACAGCATCTCACCCAAACTACTCAGGCAGCCGCTGAACTTTCAGCAACCACCACAGGTTTGACCGCTGCCGGTTTCTTACGACCGGGTGCAATCATCATGATCATCTGGCGACCTTCAAGTTTGGGAAACTGCTCGATCACGATCAGATCACCTAACTCATCGCGAATGCGATTCAACAAGGCCATGCCCAAATCCTGGTGCGTGATTTCACGTCCACGAAACCGCAGCGTGATCTTGCATTTGTCACCTTCCGACAAAAAGCGCTTGATGTTGCGCATTTTGATGTTGTAGTCACCGTCATCGGTACCAGGGCGGAACTTGATCTCTTTGATGTCGATCACGGTTTGCTTGGCCTTGGCCTCAGCCGCTTTTTTCTGCTCTTGGTACTTGAACTTGCCGTAATCCATCAGTCGGCAGACAGGGGGTGTTGCCGTTGCGGCAATTTCCACCAAATCCACATCCAAATCACCCGCCATACGCAATGCATCATTGATGCTCACGACACCCAGCGACTCATTGTCCACACCAGAAAGGCGAACTTCTGGCACCATGATTTCCCGATTCAATCGGTGTTTGCGTTCTTCGCGGTGACGGCGATCACGAAATTCGGTAGCGATGACTTAATCCTTCACAAAAACTGCCACCTGAAGTGGCTTAACTGCACAACGCAACGCGCATTAAGCGATGTCAACAAATCAAATGGTTGATTTTCGGGAAATATCAGCAGACAAAGTCTTGGCAAATTCGTCAACCGACATGACACCAAGGTCTTGACCACCCCGGGCGCGCACTGCAACAGCACCAGATGCCATCTCTTTGTCGCCAATCACGACCAAATAGGGCACTTTTTGCATTGAATGCTCGCGTATTTTATACGTAATTTTCTCGTTACGAAGATCCAGTTCAACTCTAAATCCTTGATTTAGCAACGTTTTGGCAACATTTTTCGCATATTCAGCTTGAGCATCGGTGATGTTGAGCACCTTGACCTGGACTGGAGCCAGCCAGGCTGGCAACGCGCCGGCAGTCTCTTCGATCAGGATGCCAATGAAGCGTTCCAGGCTGCCGACAATGGCGCGGTGCAGCATGATCGGGCGGTGGCGCGCACCGTCTTCACCCACGTATTCGGCATCAAGCCGTTCAGGCAAGTTGGAGTCGACCTGAATCGTGCCGCACTGCCACGGACGACCCAGCGCGTCTTTCAGGGTGTATTCAATTTTGGGGCCGTAAAAAGCGCCCTCGCCCGGCAAATAGTCAAAGTCACAGCCAGACGCGCGCAAGCCTTCAGCCAATGCATTTTCAGCGCGATCCCAGCTCTCATCAGAACCAATGCGTTTTTCAGGGCGGGTGGACAACTTGTAAATGATGTTGCTAAAACCGAAGTCGCTGTAGACTTTTTTGAGCAAAGTTGTGAAAGCCACCACTTCCGCCTGGAGTTGATCCTCGGTACAAAAAATGTGGCCATCGTCCTGCGTGAAAGCACGCACCCGCATGATGCCATGCAAGCCACCGGTGGGTTCGTTGCGATGGCATTGGCCAAACTCGCCAAAGCGCAGTGGCAAGTCGCGATAGCTTTTGATGCCTTGCTTGAAAATCAAAATGTGGCCCGGGCAGTTCATGGGTTTGAGCGCGTACTCCCGCTTCTCCGACTCGGTGGTGAACATGTTTTCGCGGTATTTGTCCCAATGCCCCGTTTTCTCCCACAAGCCTTTGTCCAAAATTTGGGGGCCTTTAACTTCCTGGTAACCGTTGTCGCGATACACCTGGCGCATGTACTGCTCCACCTGCTGCCACAGCATCCAACCCTTGGGATGCCAGAACACAGTGCCCGGAGAATAGTCATCAATATGAAACAAATCGAGTTCACGCCCGAGTTTGCGGTGGTCACGTTTTTCGGCTTCTTCGAGCATCGTCAAATGTTGCTGCAATTCGTCTTTGGTGGCCCAGGCCGTGCCGTAAATGCGCTGCAGCATTTCATTGTTGTGGTCGCCGCGCCAGTAAGCGCCAGCCAGTTTCATCAGCTTGAAATGCTTGAGTTTGCCGGTGCTGGGCACGTGCGGGCCACGGCACAGGTCTTCAAAAGCGCCTTCGCGGTACAGGCTGACATCTTCACCGGTTGGAATGCTGCCAATGATCTCGGCCTTGTAATGCTCACCCAAGCCTTTGAAGTAAGCCACCGCCTCGTCACGCGGCAGCACCCTGCGCACCACCGGTTCGTCGAGTGCCGCCAGCGCTGCCATTTTTTTCTCGATGGCACTCAAGTCTTCCAGGGTGAACGGGCGTTTGTAGGAAAAGTCGTAGAAGAAGCCGTGCTCAATCACCGGGCCAATGGTGACTTGCGCGTCCGGGTACAAAGACTTGACCGCATAGGCCAACAAGTGCGCGGTGGAATGGCGAATCACCTCCAGCCCATCGGCATCCTTGGCTGTGACGATGGCCAGTTGGCTGTCTTTGTCAATCACAAAACTGGTGTCGACCACTTTGCCGTCCACCTTGCCGGCCAACGCCGCCTTGGCCAGGCCTGCGCCAATGGAAGCCGCCACCTCTGCCACCGTGACTGGCCCCGAAAAGTCGCGTGTCGAGCCGTCAGGAAGAGTGATTTGAGCCATGGTGATCTGTAAAGAATGAATAAAAAAACATGCTAATTTTAGCCGTAGCGTTGCGGCATAAAAAAAGGCCAGCAGCCCATTCAAGCTGCCAGCCTTTGGCCTCCTCAGGCCCGGTTCTGATTCAATCGATCAGTGAAACTGTTCTTCTTCAGTGGAGCCGGTCAAAGCTGTCACGCTGGACTTGCCGCCTTGGATGACGGTGGTCACTTCGTCAAAGTAACCGGTGCCCACTTCTTGCTGGTGCGACACAAAGGTGTAGCCACGGTCACGTGCCGCAAATTCGGGTTCTTGCACGCGTTCAACATAGGCCGACATACCGCGCTTGACGTAGTCTTGCGCCAAGTCAAACATGTTGTACCACATGGAGTGAATGCCAGCCAGGGTAATGAACTGGTACTTGTAACCCATGGCACCGAGTTCTTTCTGGAACTTGGCAATGGTGGCATCGTCCAGGTTTTTCTTCCAGTTGAAGGACGGGCTGCAGTTGTAAGCCAACAACTTGCCAGGGTGTTTGGCGCGCACGGCTTCGGCAAATTTACGAGCAAATTCCAGATTTGGCGTGCCGGTTTCGCACCACACCAGGTCGGCGTAGTCGGCGTAAGCCACGGCGCGGCTGATGGCTTGGTCCAGACCCTTTCGTGATTTGTAAAAACCTTCTGCCGTGCGTTCACCGGTCAGGAAAGGCTTGTCATTGGCATCGTAGTCGCTTGTCAACAAGTCAGCGGCTTCGGCATCGGTACGGGCAATCACCAAAGTGGGCACGCCACACACGTCTGCCGCCATGCGGGCTGCGACGAGTTTTTGGATCGCTTCAGCGGTAGGCACCAGCACTTTGCCGCCCATGTGGCCGCACTTTTTGACCGAAGCCAGCTGGTCTTCCCAATGCACGCCTGCGGCACCGGCTTTGATCATGTTCTTCATCAGCTCAAAGCCGTTGAGCACGCCGCCAAAACCGGCTTCGGCGTCGGCCACGATCGGGGCGAAGTTGTCGATGTAACCCTTGTCGCCCGCGTCAATGCCTTTGGAGTGCTGAATTTCATCGGCACGGCGGAAGGTGTTGTTGATGCGCTCCACCACGGTGGGCACCGAGCTCACGGCGTACAGCGATTGGTCGGGGTACATGGACATCGAGGTGTTGTTGTCCGCAGCCACTTGCCAGCCTGACAGGTAGATGGCTTTCACGCCGGCCTTGACTTGCTGCATGGCTTGACCGCCAGTGAGCGCGCCCAGGCAGTTGACGTAGTCTTCGGTGTGCAGCAAATCCCACAGTTTTTCAGCACCTCGGCGGGCCAGGGTGTATTCGATCGGGAACGAACCACGCAGACGCACCACATCTGCTGCGCTGTAACCGCGCTTGATGCCTTTCCAGCGTGGGTTGGTGGCCCAGTCTTTTTCAAGTGCTGCGATTTGTTGTTCGCGGCTCAATTGTTCGGTGAGGGTTTGTGCCATGAGATCACTCCTGAGTTGATGAAAAACTTGAACATCTTTGGCGGCTTGCCTGTGATGCCATGGTTGAAATTCTATGTCTTATAGAAGACTAAATTCAAATCTTATGTCTTATACAAGACATTTTTTTAATTCAATTAAATCAATAACTTACATATTTATTCCTGCATTATGAAAAGATTACATCTGATTCTGAAATATCAAAGCACAACACACCTGTACCTCATGCCGCAATATGAAATTCATTTTTTATATTGCGAAATCAAAACAGACGGGCATACCGCGCGAATTCCCAGTCGCTGACTGACTGGCTGTAGCTGCTCCACTCCTGGCGTTTGATCTGCAGGAACTGGTCACAAAACTCGACCCCCAGCGCCTGCATCAGGCTTGGGTCAGCCGCAAATGCATCCAGCGCCAGACCCAAATCGCGCGGCAATTGTTCGGGCATGGGCTGCCCTGCGGCAAAACGTTCATACAAGTCTTCACTGCAGGCCGTAGGTGCAGACAACTGCCGCTTCATGCCATCCAGCCCGGCCGCCAGGGTGGCAGCGATGGCCGCATAAACATTGCATGACGGGTCGGGCAAACGCCACTCCAATCGCCCGGCCACGGTGCGTACCAAACAGGTGCGGTTGTTGTCGCCGTAGGCTTTCCAGACCGGTGCCCAGGTGGTGCCCGAGGCGCTGTGGCTGAGGGCCAAGCGTTTGAAGCTGTTGACCGTAGGCGCGCAAATGGCGCTCAGCGCATCGGCGTGATGCAGCAGCCCCGCTGTGAACTGGTAAGCCACCGGGCTGATGTGCAGCGGGTCATCTGGTGCATGAAACACCGCGTTGCCGTCTGCATCGGTCAGGCTCAGGTGAAAGTGCAGCCCGCTGCCCGGCGCGTCAGCAAACGGTTTGGGCATGCAACTGAACACACTGCCGTGCTGCTCGGCCACCGCATGGGCAGTCATTTTGAACAGCATGTAGCGGTCGGCGGCAGCCAGGGCATCGTCAAAGCGGTAGTTGATCTCGTATTGGCCACAAGCATCTTCGTGGTCCATTTGCTGCAACTCAAAACCCAAAGCGCTCAGGTTTTGCCGCATGTCATCCAAAAACGCGCGGTTGCGGTAAATGGCTTTCAGGTCGTAAGAGGGTTTGTCGAGCTGGTCTTGTGCATCTGCCCTGCCCCACTGCCCACTGGCATCGCGCTGCAACAAGAAAAACTCGGGCTCAATGCCCACCCAAAGTGTGAGTCCAAGCGCCTTGAGTTTGGCCAACTGGGCCTTGAGCAACTGGCGCGAGCAGGAAGCCAAAGGCTGGCCACCGGCAAAGCCATCACACACTGCGTGGGCCACGCCGGGCATGAAAGGCAAGGGGCGCAAGCTTTCCAATTGGACGCGTCCGTAGTATTCGCTGCGCGCGCCAAACCGACCCAAGCCGGTGCCCCAAATGCTCGAGCCAGCAAATCCAGCGCCCTGCTCCACCCACTCTGCCAAGTTGTCCAGCGGCACCAGTTTGCCCTTGGCCACACCATGCAGGTCGCAGAACTGCGTCAGGATCGAATGGATGCCCTGGGCTTTCAGGTCAGCCAAGACCGTGTCATATTTTTTCATGATGATTTTGGCCTCTAGCCCTTGTATATAAAGGGCAAGCAGCTATGAAAAAAGTAGTCGTTAAACGCTCAGTTCACACCGGGGAATCGATGCGAATCCAGGTGGTTTTGGTCTCGGTGTATTTGTCAAATGCGTGCAGCGATTTGTCGCGCCCGACCCCACTTTGTTTGTAGCCGCCAAAGGGCACGGTGATGTCGTCCTCGTCATATTGGTTCACATGCACCGTGCCAGCGCGCAGGGCACGCGCCACGCCGTGCGCTTTGTTGATGTCGCGCGTCCACACCGCCGCCTGCAAGCCATACACGCTGGCGTTGGCTTGTTTGACCACCTCTGCCGCATCGGTAAAGGACAAGACGGACAGCACCGGGCCAAAAATCTCTTCGCGGCAAATCGTCATCTCGGGCGTGACCCCGGCAAAAATCGTCGGCTGCACATAACAGCCACCGGTGTCAACCAAGGCTTGGTCACCGCCTGCCAACAAGGCCGCACCTTCTTTTTTACCCAACGCAATGTAGCGCAGCACATTGTCCATTTGTACCTTGTCGACAATCGCGCCCATCACCGTGGCTTTGTCCAATGGATTGCCCGGCAAGTACTGCGGTGCCAGGGCCACGGCGCGCTCCAGAAATGCATCGCGAATGCTGGCCTCTACATACAGGCGCGAGGGCGCGTTGCAACTTTCACCTTGGTTAAAGAAGATGCTGCCCACCGATGCTGCCACCGCCTTGTCCAAATCCGGGCAATCGGCAAACACGATGTTGGGCGACTTGCCGCCCAGCTCAGTCCAGGCGCGCTTCAAGTTGCTCTGCCCGGCCATCACATGAATCTGCTTGCCCACCCGGGTGGAACCGGTGAACGCGATGCAGTCCACGTCCATGTGCAACGCCAGCGGGCTGCCCGCCTCAGAGCCGTAACCTGGCACCACGTTGAACACACCCGGCGGGATACCCGCCTCCAAGGCCAATTCAGCAAGGCGCAACGCCGTCAAAGGCGACTTTTCACTGGGCTTCAAGACCACCGAGTTGCCGGCGGCCAAGGCGGGGGCAATCTTCCAGGCGGCCATGATCATGGGGTAATTCCAGGGCACGATCACGCCCACTACACCCATCGGCTCGCGGGTGATGAGTGCCAGCGCGGTGTGCGCGGTGGGTGCAATCTCGTCATAAATTTTGTCCACTGCCTCGCCATACCAGCGGAGGCAGTTGGCTGCGCTGTTGACATCCACGCTGCGGGCGTACTGAATTGGTTTGCCCATGTCCAGCGTTTCCATCAACGCCAGCTCATCAGCGTGGGCCAGTAACTGGTCGGCAAACTTGATCATGATGCGCTTGCGCGCCGCTGGGGCCAGGCCACGCCAGCGCTGGTCGTCAAACGCGGCTCGGCCAGCGGCCACCGCGGCATCAATGTCCGCCTGACCGCAGCGCGCGACCGCAGCCAATATGCGCCCGTCCACCGGTGAAATACAGTCAAAAACCTGCCCGCTGCGTGCGCCACAGCGCTCGCCATTGATCCAGGCCCGTCCGTCATAAGCTACTTGTGTCATTGTTAATACTTTCAAAAATAATAGCTACTTACCCCACTAACGCCCATGTTCAACAAGGACACCCCAAAGCATGAAACATGCGTGCCCTGCGTAAGGCGGGTTTCAACCCGCCATGGCCGACTGAAGTCGACCCTACGACACGCCATTCTTGTCGGCTGTGAGCGTTGTTTCACGTTAACGCCCATGTTCAACAAGGACACCCCAAAGCATGAAACATGCTTGCCCTGCGTAGGGCGGGTTTCAACCCGCCATGGCCGACTGACCCTACGACACGCCATTCTTGTCGGCTGTGAGCGTTGTTTCACGTTAAATATCCCTTTCCCGGCGGCATTGAAGGGCGCATTGCGTCGTTTCAATCCACTTGTTTAGCAGAGCTAAACGGCGCGTCTTGCGCCTAGCACTGCATCCCGTCAGCACTCGCCATAAACGGTACATTTGCAATTTCCGCATCCCTAATACAAGGGCTAGGAGGCTGTCTGACTAAATTTTTTGCCAATCACTCTATTTCGACAAAAGAAACGCCACAAACGTCGAGCAACGTGCGTTGGGTGTCTGACGCAGCAAAATAAAGGAGGAGGCTTGGGGCTGCGCCCCAAGCCGGGGGACATTTGCGGAGTCAGATACCCAGCGTGCGCTGCGGGTTCAAATACACATCGCCAAAACAACTTGGGCTTCACTGTGATCATCAAGGGAAAGAGGTCGATTGAAGACGATCCCACAGGGCATCAATTCTGCTGTCACGGCTGCCGTGTCTGGTTAAATAACGCTCTCATCCATCTAACCCGCCTGTAAAGCCGCGGTCTCAGCCCGTACCGCTGCCGCCATCTCGCGCTCACGCTTGCGGGTTTGGCGTGCCACCCAAATGCTGTAGCCCACCACCACGGCGGTGACCGAAATGATCAGCAAGGTGGCGGCGGCATATATCGTGGGGTTGATGCCACGGCGGGCGTAGCCAAAAATCACCTGCGGCAAGGTGTTGACCCCGGGGCCGGACAGAAATTCGGCAATCACCACGTCGTCAAAACTCAGGGTAAAGGCCAGCAAATAGGCCGCGCCGACCGCCTGCATGATGTTGGGCAGCGTCACCAGAAAAAACACCTGCAAGGGCTTGGCACCCAGATCCATGGCGGCTTCTTCAATGGCGTGATCCATCTCCAACAGGCGCGACTGCACCACCACCATGCCGTAGGCCATGCCCAACAGCGTGTGCCCGAGCACAATCGTCAGCATGCCGCGCTGCGGCCAACCAAACGCGTTCTGAATGCCCACCATGAGCAGCAACAAGGACAAGCCAATGACCACCTCGGGCATCACCAACGGCGCGTTGACCATGCCAGAGAACAGCGTGCGGCCGCGAAAGCGCCGAAAGCGTACCAACACAAAAGCCGCAAAGGTGGCCAGCACGGCCGAAGCCACGCCTGACGCGGTGGCCACTTGGATCGAGAGCCAGAAGCCGTCGACAATTTTGCTGTCACGGGTCAGGGCTTCGTACCAGCGCAGCGAAAAGCCGGTGAACACGGCATCCTGGCGCGTGCTGTTGAACGAAAACACCACCATGAAGATCAGGGGCACATACAAAAACAAATAGGTCAGCGCCAGCCAGCCCTTGCCAAAGTAGCGGTTCAGAAAATTTTTCATGTGCCTCCTCAGTGCTTTGGTTCGGCGGCATCGCCAGAAAAATGGTAATAAACCGCCAGGGGCACAACGATCAAACCGATCATGATCACCGCCAGCGCCGAGGCGCGCGGCCAGTTGTTGCTGGTGAACATTTCGTCCCACACCACGCGGCCAATCATGAGGTTCTCGGGGCCACCCAACAGCGACGGAATCACAAACTCACCCACCGCCGGGATGAACACCAGCATGAAGCCGGCAATGATGCCCGCCTTGGACAGCGGCACCGTCACCAGCCAGAAGGCCTTGAACGGCGATGCACCCAGGTCATGGGCGGCCTCCAACAGCCTGAAATCCATCTTGACCAGATTGGCATACAGGGGCAGCACCATGAACGGCAGGTACACATAGGTCATGCCCACCAGCATCGAGACATTGGTGTAGAGCATTTGTATCGGCTCATTCACCACACCCAAGGCCAGCAACACCTGGTTGACCACGCCCTGATCAGCCAGAATGCCTTTCCAGGCGTAGACGCGCAGCAAAAAAGAGGTCCAGAACGGCAGCATCACCATCATCAACAAGGCCGGACGCGCGCTGGGGCTGGAGCGGGCGATGAAATACGAAAACGGGTAGCCGATCAACAAGCACAACAGCGCCGTGCACAGCGCGTACCACAGCGAGCGCACATAGGCTTCAATGTAGAGCGTCTGGAACAACGCGCCGCCGTCTCCCGCGCGGAAGATGGACCAGTAGTTTTCGTACTTTAGCTTGAGCAAGCCGGTGCTTGAATCCCAGATTGGCTTGAACGGCGAAATGTCGTTGCCCATGTCGACAAAGCTGATGTACAGCAGAATCAAAAAAGGCAGCAGAAAAAACAGCACCAGCCAGGTATAAGGCACGCCGATCACAAAGCGCTTGCCGGGCATGGGAATGAAAAGAGCCATGAATTAACCCTCAGCCGAAGTGCCAGAAAAGCACCGTGAAATAGAGTGCAAGCCAGAAACACCGCAGAACCGGCTTTGCCGGGCTGCCGGTGTTGCTCCCTTGAGGGGGGTGAGGCCCCGCAGGGCCGAGTCAGGGGTGTACTTCATATCAGTCGCGCAGCACAATGCCGGCGCGGTCATCCCACCAGAAGTACACGTCGTCTTCCCAGGTGATGTCAGACAATTCGTGGCGCGAGGTGTTGGCCTCGGTGATCTTCACACGGGTGCCGTCGCTGGCTTTGACGATGTAGGTGTTGTACGAGCCAAAGTAGGCAATTTCCTTGACACGCCCGGAGAACAGGTTGTGGTGGACATCAGGGCGTTGTTTGTTGATTTCAATTTTTTCTGGTCGCACCGCAATCGCCGCCGGCATGTGCAGCGCCCCGCTCACGCCATGGCCTACCTGCACCTCACCAATACCGGTCTGCACCGCACAATGGTCTGACTCGTCGACACTGATCTTGCCGTCAAACAGGTTGACGTTGCCAATGAAGTCAGCCACAAAACGGTTCGCCGGGTGCTCATAAACTTCTTCGGGAGAACCCACTTGCAACACGCGGCCTTTGCTCATGACGGCGATGCGGCTGGCCATGGTCATGGCTTCTTCCTGGTCGTGCGTCACCATGACGCAGGTCACACCGACTTTTTCAATGATGTTGACCAGTTCAAACTGGGTTTGCTCGCGCAGTTTTTTGTCCAGCGCGCCCAGCGGTTCGTCCAGCAGCAGCACCATGGGCTTTTTGGCCAGACTGCGCGCCAATGCCACGCGCTGCTGCTGCCCGCCCGAGAGCTGGTGCGGCTTGCGTTTGGCGTAGGCACCAAGTTGCACCAGGTCCAGCATCTGTCCCACACGCTGCGCAAGCTCGGCCTTGGGCAAGCCTTCGCGCTTCAAACCAAAGGCAATGTTTTCCCAAATGTCCAGGTGCGGAAACAACGCATAACTCTGGAACATCATGTTGAACGGGCGCTCATACGGAGCCAGTGTGGCCACATCCTGCCCGGCCAGCAAAATGCGACCCGAGGTGGGGGTTTCAAACCCGGCCAGCATGCGCAGCAGCGTTGATTTGCCACAGCCCGAGCTGCCCAGCAAGGCAAAAATTTCACCTTTGCGGATGGACAGGTCAACCTCATCCACTGCCACCGCTTCATCAAAGCGTTTGACCAGTTTTTCGGTGACCAGATAGTCTTTTTTGGAGTCAGGTTCCGCCATGGTCAAGCCTCTGTTTTATTGGATCGCATCACATATAAAAAAGGGCTGCTCATACGGTGTGTACAAACAGCCCCGATGACTTTAGAACAGCTTTGGTTTACTTGCCTTTTTTGAAGCTGTTGTAAGCCGTGGCCATGGCCTCACGCGCTTCGTTGGTGAAGCTGCTCGGCGCAATCATCTTGGCAAAGTAATCGCCCTCGACAAAAATGGTCTTGTTACCGGCAATCTCCGGCTTGATCTGATCCATGGCCGCCTTGTTGGCAGTGGGGTAGTTCATCTCGTTGGCCATCTTGGCAGCATTTTCAGCGCGCAGATAGAAGTCGACGAACAAAGCCGCATTGTTGGGATGCTTGGCATCCTTGGTGATCGCCATCGTGTCAAAGAAAATCAACGCACCGGTGCTCGGCAACAGCGCTTCAATTTCGTCTTTGGACTTGTTTTCCACAGCACGCGCCGCTGCAATGTTGATGTCGCCCGACCAGCCAATGGCCACACAAGCCTTGCCGCCGGCGATGTCGTCGATCATGGTCGAACTGAAAATGCGCACGTCTTTGCGCACTTTGGCCAACATGTCGGTCGCGGCCTTGTAGTCAGCAGGCTCGTTGGAATACGCGTCCTTGCCGATGTAGTGCAGCGCCACGGGGATGATCTCGGTGGGCGAATCCAGGTACGCAATGCCACAAGACTTGAGTTTGCTGGTGTATTCCGGCTTGAACACCAGATCCCAGGCATTTTCTGGCATGGGGGTTTTACCCAGCGCTTTGGCGACTTTGGTCTTGTTGATGCCTACGGTGGTAAAGCCCCAGGCCCACGGCACCAGGTATTTGTTGTCGGGGTCGGTGAACTTGGCCAGTGTGGCCATGATCGGCGCGTCCAGGTTAGCCAGGTTCTTGATCTTGGCTTTGTCCAGCGGCTGGAACATGCCGCCTTCAATTTGCGGTTTGGCAAACACGCTACCGGGCACCACGATGTCGTAGCCGGTGCTGCCCGCCACCAGCTTGGCGTGCAGGGCTTCATTGGTCTCAAAGGTGTCGTAGTTGACCTTGATACCGGTTTCCTTTTCAAACGCGGCAATCATGCCCTCGGGAATGTAGTCAGGCCAGTTGTAAATATTGAGCACTTTTTCTTCAGCAGGCACAGGCGCTGGTGCGGCCGCTACTGGCGCAGGCGCGGCCACAGGTGCGGGCGGCTCCTCTTTTTTACCGCAACCGGCCAGAACGATCGCTGACAGCGCAAATGACCAAAGGTACTTTTTCATCATGAAAACACTCCGTTTGAAAAACAAGTTAATGAAAGTGCAGAAACATCTTTAAGGTTAGCAAAAAACGCACCCGTTCAACATGGGTACAAACGCTCAAAACAAACCTTTTTGGTGCAAATCTTGCTCAGTCATGTCCAAACAGTGAAGGATCAGCGCCAACATCTCGTCAATTTGGGCATGCGTCATGATCAACGGCGGGGCAATGATCATGCGGTCCCCCACCGCACGCATGATCAGACCATTGCCAAAACAATGACCGCGGCAGATCATGCCCACGCCCAGGTGCTCGTCAAAGCGTTCTTTGGTAGCCTTGTTTTTCACCAGCACCAAACCGGCGGTAAAACCACAGGTTTCGGCCAAGCCCACCAAGGGATGCGCAGCGACCTTTTCAAACGCCCTGGCCAGATACGGGCCGATGTCGTCATGCACGCGCTGGGGCAATTGCTCGGCCGCCATGATGTCCAGGTTGGCCAGCGCCACCGCACAGGCCACCGGATGGCCGCTGTAGGTGTAGCCGTGGTTGAATTCACCGCCTTGCTCGATCAGCACCTTGGCCACGCGGTCGCCCACCATCACGCCGCCCAGCGGGATGTAGCCGCTGGTCACGGCCTTGGCAAAGGTCACCAAGTCGGGTTTGTAGCCAAATTTTTCATAGGCAAACCAATGACCCAGACGGCCAAAGGCGCAAATCACCTCGTCGCTGATCAGCAAAATGCCGTACTTGTCCACGATGCGCTGAATCTCGGGCCAGTAAGTGGCCGGTGGAATGATCACGCCACCAGCCCCTTGCACCGGTTCGGCAATGAAAGCCGCTACCTTGTCTGCGCCCAGGGCCAGAATTTCTTCTTCCAGCCAACGTGCTGCACGCAAGCCAAATTCGTCGGCTGTCTCGCCCGGCTTGCCGTTTTCAAAAAAGTAGGGTTGCCCAATGTGCTTGATGTTGGGAATGGGCAAATCGCCCTGAGCGTGCATGCCGCTCATACCGCCCAATGACGCGCCCGCCATGGTGCTGCCGTGGTAGGCGTTGTGACGGCTGATGATGACCTTGCGCTGGGGCTGACCCAGCAAATCCCAATAGCGGCGCACCATGCGCACATTGGAGTCATTGCTCTCGCTGCCGCTGCTGGAATAAAACACGTGCTCGAAACTGCGCCCGTCCACCTTGGGGGCCAGCGATGCCAGCCTGGCCGCCAGCTTGACCGCAGGCACATTGGTGGTCTGGAAAAAGCTGTTGTAAAACGGCAGCGTCAGCATCTGGTCGTACGCCGCTTGGGCCAGTTCCTTGCGACCGTAGCCGACGTTGACACACCACAGGCCGCTCATGGCATCGAGCATTTTCTTGCCCTCTGAATCCCAGATGTAAATGCCCTCCGACTTGACGATCACCCGTGCGCCACGCGTGGCCAGGTCACCGTGGTCGGTGAACGGGTGAATGAAGTGGGCACTGTCCAAATCCTGAATTTCACGCGTGGTGAGTTGATGCGGTGCTATTGCAGCCTTCATGGGTTCTGTCCTTTTATAAGATAAATAGGCTTCTAGCCCTTATAAATAAAGCGCCATTAGCTATACATGTAATAGCAAATGTTCACGTTCCCAAGGCGAGATCACTTTCATGAACTCGTCAAACTCAAGCTCTTTGATCTCGGAGTAGACAGTGATGAACTCCTTGCCCAGCACCTCGTGCAAGTCGGACTCTTTGCGCAACCAGTCCAGCGCCTCGCCCAAACTGCGCGGCAAAGCGTAGGGCGACAAATAGGCATCGCCCTTCATTTCAGCCTTGGGCTTGATTTTGTTTTTGATCCCCAGGTAGCCACAAGCCAATGTCATCGCCATGGCCACATAAGGGTTCGCATCAGCACCGATGACGCGGTTTTCCACCCGCCGCGCGGCCGGGCTTGAGATGGGTGAGCGAATGCCCACGGTGCGGTTGTCATAGCCCCATTCGATGTTGATTGGTGCCGCGGTGTTGCGTGACAGGCGGCGGTAGCTGTTGACATATGGCGCCACCAGCACCATCGCCGCCGGTATGTAGCGCTGCAAACCACCAATGAAATGCATGAACATCTCGGACGGTGTGCCATCGGGCTTGCTGAACACATTTTTGCCCGTGGCCACATCCAGCAAACTCTGGTGCACGTGCATGGCGCTGCCCGGCTCGCCGGCAATCGGCTTGGCCATGAAGGTGGCGTACATGTCGTGGCGCAAAGCCGACTCACGCACGGTGCGCTTGAAGAAGAACACTTCATCGGCCAGACCAAGCGGCTCGGCATGAAAGAAGTTGATCTCCATCTGGCCAGCACCCACCTCGTGAATCAGCGTGTCAACGTTGAGCTCCATCTTGTCTGAGAAATCGTAAATTTCTTCAAACAACGGGTCAAATTCATTAACTGCATCAATGCTGTAGGCCTGGCGTGAGGTTTCGCTGCGGCCGCTGCGACCAATTGGGGCTTTAAGCAGCGTGTTGGGGTCGGTGTTGCGGGCGGTCAGGTAAAACTCCAGCTCTGGAGCCACGATGGGTTGCAGGCCTTCTGCCGCATACAACTCACACACCCGACGCAACACGCTGCGCGGGGCATACGGCACCAGATTGCCTTCGTGGTCAAAACAATCATGAATCACCTGAGCCGTCGGGTCAGTAGCCCAAGGCACGATGCGAACCGTATTGGGGTCGGGACGCAACTGCATGTCTTTGTCAGTGGGATCCACCACGTCGTAATACGGCCCACTTTCAGGGAACTCACCCGTTACACCCATAGCCACAATCGCTTGTGGCAAGCGCATGCCCCGGTCTTCGGTGAACTTGGCACGGGGCAAAATTTTGCCGCGTGCCACGCCGGTCAAGTCAGGTACCAGGCACTCCACTTCGGTCACACGACGCTCGTTGAGCCATTGCTCCAAGTCGTTGAAATTCATTGTTTTCTTGTCTTGCATGTTGTTCTCCAGATCAAACCAGGGCATCGAACTGTGCCGTGCCACCCCGTTTGCTCATGACCCATTGTGAAGGTTAAATTGGTTCACAATCAGAGCCACTTACGGCAAACATGAGGTGCCAATTAGACACCAGCTGATCACATGCTATCTGAACTGCTCCTGACTGAAATCCACCGACTCGCAGCGCACGGCAAATTGCCCCTGCACCGCCAGCTCTACGAAGCCCTGCGGCGCACTATCCTGAACGGCAAGGTGCAGGCGGGCGAGCGTCTGCCCTCCAGCCGAGACCTGATGCACGACCTGAACATGTCGCGCAACACCGTGGTGGCCGCGTTGAACCAGCTGTCGGTAGAAGGCTACCTGGACAGCCGGGTCGGCAGCGGCACCTACGTCCACCACGATCTGCCCCAAGTTTTCAAAGCCCAGGGTCGCAGCGCCTGCGCACAACCAGAGAAATTGTCGCAACGCGGCCAGGCCTTGAGCGACACCTTTTGTGCCGCCGACCTGGAGGTGCAACCCTTTACCCCCGGCATTGCCGACTTCAGTGCTTTCCCGCTGGCGCTGTGGCAGCGCCTGCAAAACAAACACTGGCGCATGACCTACCCCGACATGCTGGACTACAGCTCGGCCGGTGGCTACGGCCCGCTGCGGCGTGCCATCACCGACTACCTGCGCGTGTTCCGCAGCGTGCCGGTGGACATCGACCAGGTCATCGTCACCAGCGGTACGCAAGAGTCGCTGGGGCTTTGCGCCCAATTGCTGGCCGACCCGCAAGACACGGTGTGGCTGGAAGACCCGGCCTACTGGGGTGCCGTCAAGGCCTTCATGGCCACCGGCTTGTCACTGCACGGCATTGCGGTGGACGGCCAAGGGATTGCGCCGCAGGCCGCCGACCAGGCCACGCCCCCCAAACTGATTTACCTCACCCCCTCGCACCAATACCCCACCGGGGCGGTGATGAGTCTGGAGCGCCGCCAGCAGCTGCTGGCGCTGGCTCGCAGCCACAAAGCCTGGGTGCTGGAAGACGACTACGACAGCGAATTCCGCTTCAGCGGCCCGCCCATCTCGTCACTGGCCGGGCTCGACACGCAAGGCCAGGTGATCTACCTGGGGTCATTTTCCAAAGTGCTGTATCCCGGCCTGAAGCTGGGCTACATGGTGGTGCCCAAAAACCTGGCGGCGGCCTTCAAGCGAGCCCATTACGACCTGAACCGCCCGGGTCAGATGCCGGTGCAGGCCGCCTTGGCGGAGTTCATTGACATGGGACACTTTGCCAGCGCCCTGCGCAAAGCCCGGCAAAGTTACGGCGAACGTCGGCAATGCCTGCTGGCGGCCTTGCAACCCTGCCTGGGCGAACAGGCTCGCATCACCGGTGCAGAACAGGGGTTGCACCTGTGCATGCGTTTGCCTGACAACCTGAACGACCAAGCACTAGCGCAACACTTGCAACATCTTGGTTTACTGGTGCGGCCCCTGTCAAAATACTGCCTCAACCGCCAAGACCTCAAGGGCCTGGTGATTGGCTATGGCTACGCGCCGTTGGCTGAAATTGAACACTTTGGACCGTTGCTGGCCAAGACACTGATGACCCAATTGCAACGCATTTAGCTTAAGCGCCCAAGTTCAACAAAGACACCCCAAAGCATGAAGCATGTGCGGCCTACGTAGGGCGGGTTTCAACCCGCCATGGCCGACTGAAGTCGACCCTACGAGACGCCATTTTTGGCGGCAGTGGTCGTTGTTTCAGGTCAAGCGCAAACGCAATTTTTACCAGCTGCCTTTGGGCTGACGCGCCCGAATGGCGGCCGAAATAAGCGCCGCAGAGGCCTTTCGACTGGCGCTGTTGGCAAAATCAAACGCAGTCAAACCCTGGTCGTTTTTCAGCAGCGGATCAGCCCCCGCCTCCAGCAGCAGCTTGAGCGCCGATTCGCTGCCGTAATGCGCGGCCATCATCAGCGGCGTGGTGCCGTTGGGGGATGCGGCATCAATGTAGGCGTTTTCGTCCAGCAGCAACTGGATCACTTCCATCTGGCCATTGGTGGCCGCGTAATGCAAGGGAGCCCAGCCGGGTTTGTTGACATCGGCCCCTTTTTTGATCAACAACTCGCACAATTTCAGCTCGCCTTTAAGGGCGGCCAGCATCAGCGGGCTTTCATCGGCAGCGTTGCGCACTTCTGCCTTGGCATTGGACAAGGTGAGCAGCACCGTGGCCACCTTGACGGAAGACAACTTGGCAGCCAGCAGCAACCCGGAGTTGCCCTGGGCATCAACGGTGTTGGCATCAAACCCGCGCAGCAACAGGGTCACCACTTTGGCTTCGTCGTCCTGGGTGATGGCGGAAAAAAAATCATCAAACGAGCCCGCCTGAGCCGCCGCCGCCCCTAGCAGCAACACCAGCAACACCAGCAACGCCAACAGGTTTTTGATGAAATGTAATCGCATAGCAAGAAAAAATCAGTGCAGCACGCCACTGAACAAACGGTCAAAGTTGTCGCTGGTGGCCCGGGCAATGGCTTGCACCGGCAAGTGTTTGATGTGCGCCAACTGAGCCGCCACCAGCGGCACGTAAGACGGGTTGTTGGTTTTGCCACGGTAGGGCATCGGAGCCAGATAGGGGCTATCGGTCTCGATCAGCAGTCGATCCAGCGGCACAACCGCCGCCACCTCACGCAGGTTCTGGGCGCTCTTGAAAGTCAAAATACCTGAAAACGAAATATAAAAACCCATCTCCAGCGCCTGCCGTGCCACCGCCTCATCCTCGGTGAAGCAATGAAACACGCCACCCACACTTCCACGGCTGCCGTCTTCACCTTCCTCACGCAACACCGCCAAGGTGTCTTGCGAAGCCTGCCGGGTGTGAATCACCAGCGGTTTGCCCAATTGCCGCGCGGCGCGGATGTGGGTGCGAAAGCGCTCCCGTTGCCATGCCATGTCGGCCACGCTGCGGCCATTGAGGCGGTAGTAGTCCAGCCCGGTTTCGCCCACGCCCACCACCCGTGGCAACGAGCCCAGCTGCACCAGCTCGGCCATGTCGGGCTCACGCACGCCTTCATTGTCCGGGTGCACGCCCACGGTGGCCCAAAAATTGTCAAAGTCCAGCGCCAACTGGTGCACCGCCCCAAACTCTTCCAAGGTGGTGCTGATGCACAGGGCGCGGGTTACGCTGGCCTGCGCCATAGCCAGGCGGATGGCGGGCAGATCGGCATACAGCTCGGGAAAATTCAAATGGCAATGCGAATCGGTGAACATGGCAAAAGAAACGACATACCAGCGCGTTATGACGCGGGTTTAAATGGTTTGGGTAGATCGGTCTGAGGACAAATGCACCCCCAGAATTTCTTCAATTTTGAGTTTCAGGGCGCGGGTTTTTTCGTCATCAGGAAACACCACCCCCACCCCCTGGGTACGGTTCTGACTGGCTTTGGGCGGTGTAACCCAAGCCACCTTACCGGCCACCGGGTAACGCTGGGTGTCGTCGGGCAAAGAGATCAGCACGTAGATGGCATCCCCCAGACGGTAGTCACGCTGGGTCGGGATGAACATGCCGCCGGTGCCAAAAATAGGAATATAGGCCGCGTACAGGGCTGATTTTTCCTTGATGGCCAGTTGAATGACACTGGGGCGCGGTGCACCTGCGCGAGTAGCATGTTTGTCTGAAGGGCTGCGGGACTGATCTGTCATATTTTGGAGTTTAGAGCCAATTGCGCCTGGCTGACCAAGGCTTCCAACATCAACCCGGCATTGAACGGGTGTTCTACCGTTTTCATGGCCTGTGAGAGGCTTTTAGACCAGGTGGTCAAACCCCGCCAGTTGCCCACTTTGGGCAGATCAGCCGACTCAAAAAAACGCGGCATCGCCCCGCTGTGCTGAGCCAACAAGTCGTGGCAAAGTTTGTGTAGGGCATCCAGCGTTTGTGCTGGAGTCCAGTCCTTGAACACGCCCACGTCACCACATTGCACCGCCCGCGGCAGGCGTGGCCAGAGCGCGCTGATGGGCGCAAACTGCAAAGCGTCCAGCGGGCGGCCACCTGCAGCCCGCAGCATGACGGCAGCTTGTGGCTCAGGCACGCCCTGCGCCACCAGCCATGTCATGGCATTGCCCTGGTCTGGCCAAACCATGGTGTGGTCCAGGCAGCGGCTGCGAATGGTGGGCAGCAACTGGTGCGCGGCATCGGTGGCCAACACAAATTTCACGTCGCCGGCAGGTTCTTCCAAGGTTTTGAGCAGCGCATTGGCGGTGTAGACGTTCATGCGCTCGGCCGGAAACACCAGCACCGCCTTGCCCCGGCCCCGGGCGCTGGTGCGCTGGGCGAATTCGACCGCATCGCGCATCGCTTCGACGCGGATTTCCTTGCTGGGTTTGCGCTTTTTGCCGTCAATTTCGTCCTGCGCTTTTTCACTCAAGGGCCAGGCCAGCTCCAGCATCACCGTCTCAGGCATCAGCACGCACAGGTCGGCGTGGGCACGCACCTCTATGGCATGGCAACTGCCGCAGTGGCCGCAAGCGCCCTGCGCTGTGGCGTGTTCACATAACCAGGCGCGCACCAGCGCCATTGCCAGCTCGTATTGCCCCAGACCCGACGGCCCGGCCAGCAGCCAGGCGTGGCCGCGCTGCGCCAGCAAGGCCTGGGTTTGGCTTGCAATCCAGGGCGCAGGCCCTAGGGCTGTGACGGTGTCTGCTGCGCTCATGGGTTAGCACCTTCATGCAGCCAGCCTTTGCGCAGCAGCGTGTCAAACACGTCTTGCCACACCGCGTCACGGCTTTGGTCAGCGTCGATGCGGGCAAAGCGCTGCGGCTGCGCGGCAAAGCGCGCCTGATAGCCGGCACGCACGCGGGCAAAAAACTCGACCGGCTGGGCCTCAAACTTGTCTGGCACACGCGCGCCTGCGAGGCGCTGCGCCGCAATGTCTGGGGCCAGATCAAACCAGAGGGTCATATCAGGTTGACGAACAAAATGCCCTTCTAGCCCTTGCTTTGACTGGACAAGATGCTCTAAAAAAGAGAGTGTTTTCAGATCAAAACCGCGTCCTCCGCCCTGGTAAGCAAAGGTGGCATCGGTGAAGCGGTCGCACAGCACCACCTCGCCACGCGCCAGCGCGGGTTCGATCACCTGTTGCAGATGGTCGCGCCTGGCGGCAAACACCAGCAGCGCCTCGGTCATGGCATCCATGGGGTCATTGAGCACCAGGGCGCGCAGTTTTTCGGCCAGCGGCGTACCACCGGGTTCACGGGTCAAGGTGAGGCTGCGCCCCTGCGCCCGAAAAGCCTGCGCCAACGCATCGATGTGGGTCGATTTGCCGGCACCGTCAATGCCCTCAAAAGTGATGAAAAGTCCGAGTGTCATGAATCATTGGCCGCGTTGGTATTTGTTGACCGCCCGATTGTGCGCGTCGAGGTTGTCGCTGAACTGGCTGCTGCCGTCACCCCGGGCCACAAAGTAAAGCGCCCGGCTGGTGGCCGGGTTGGCTGCTGCCAACAGAGAAGCTTTGCCAGGCATGGCAATCGGCGTGGGTGGCAGACCGGAACGGGTATAGGTGTTCCAGGGCGTGTCGGCCAGCAAATCGCGTCGGCGTAAGTTGCCGTCAAACCTGTCGCCCAGGCCGTAGATCACCGTTGGATCGGTTTGCAACAGCATGCCCATGCGCAAACGGTTGTTGAACACCGCCGCCACCAGCGGCCGGTCACTGGCGCTGCCGGTTTCTTTTTCAACAATGCTGGCCAGGGTCAGCAGCTCGTCGGGCGACTTGAGCGGCGAGTTGGCGGCGCGCTGGCTCCAGGCCTGTTGCAGGTGGAGATCCATGGCACGCAGGGCGCGCTGCAACACTTTCAGGTCGCTGCTGCCCTTAGCGTAGGTGTAAGTGTCGGGGTAGAAGCGGCCTTCGGGGTGATGCGCCGGCTGGCCCAGCTTTTGCATGATCAAATCAGCCTCTAGCCCTTTTGTATCTTGCGCAAGGTGCTCTTCCTTTGAGAGCGCGGCGCGGACTTGTTTGAATGTCCAGCCTTCCACCAGCGTGACCGAGCGCAGGGCTTCTTCGCCCCGTGTGAGCTTGGCCAGCAGGCCCAGCGGGGTCAAACCGGTTTGCAGCTCGTAATTACCCGCCTTGATTTGGCGCGCCTGGCCCGACAAGCGAAACCACCAGTACAGCAGCGCGGGCGAGGTTTGCACCCCACTTTCGACCGCGTCCTGCACCACACCGCGCGGGGGCGTTCCAGGTTCCACCGACAAGTCCAACGTGGCAGCCGTCAAGCTCAGGGGTTGGTTCACCCACCACACCGCCCAACCACCAAAGGCCAGCGTCAGCAGCACCATCCAAATCAACAATTTACGCACAACCCTATAACCTTACTCAAATTGAACTGCGCATGATAATTCAGCCATGACGTACCCACTTGAAGGCGTAGCCCGGCTGACACACTCAGGGCTGATTCGTGCGCAGGGCGAGGATGCCGCCAAGTTTTTGCACGGCCAATTGACCAACGATTTTGCTTTGCTGGGCTTGTCTGAGGCGCGCCTGGCCGGGTTTTGCAACGCCAAAGGGCGCTTGCAAGCCAGCTTTATCGGCTTCAAGCGCAGCCCGACCGACCTGCTGCTGTTGTGCAGCGCCGACCTGCTGGCCACCACTTTGAAACGCCTGAGCATGTTTGTGATGCGCGCCAAACTCAAACTCAGCGATGCCAGCTCGGAATTTGCCATCTACGGACTGGCCGGGGAAGCTGCATTGAATGCCTCAAAAAGCATAGCTACTGACCCAGGTTCTATATGGGCTAAGACTGATTTTGAAGCTGCATCTTTGATCGCGCTCTACCCTGCTGATGACGTACCCCGCGCACTGTGGGTGTGCCCCGTCGATGCTCCCGCACCGGTTGGCGCACCCATGACCGAGGCGCAGTGGGCTTGGGGCGAGGTGCGCAGTGGCATTGCTACCGTGACCCAACCGATTTTTGAAATGTTGGTGCCGCAAATGCTCAACTATGAGTCGGTGGGCGGGGTCAATTTCAAGAAAGGCTGTTACCCAGGGCAGGAGGTGGTGGCGCGCAGCCAGTTTCGTGGCACGCTGAAACGTCGAGCCTACCTGGCGCATGCAGACGCAATTTTGAACGCGGGTGACGAATTATTTGCCGCTGAAGATGCCAGCCAGCCCTGCGGCGTGGTGGTGCAAGCGGCTAGCGCACCCAACGGCGGTTGCGATGCCATTGTGTCGATGCAGATCAGCGCTTTTGATGCCGGTGGTGTGCGTGTGGGTCAAGCGGACGGTCCGTTGCTGGCCTTATTGCCCGCGCCCTACCCGTTGCTGGCCGACATTTGATCCAGCGGTGTCTGATCCAGCGGTGTCATTAGCGGGTTGGCTTCGTCAAAATAAACCGTATTGCGCCCAGCCTCTTTGGCGCGGTACATCGCCGTATCGGCCGCTTTGAGTACTTCACTCAAAACCGCGTTGCTGCCGTTAAAAACCACAAAACCAATGCTGGCTGAACAACGATGCGTCACGGTTCGTTGGGGCGCACGATCATCCACCGTAAGCAAGTAGGGCTCAGCGAGTTTGAGCCGGATTTTTTCAGCCAGTAGACGTGCCTGTTGAATGGATGCCAGCTGATGGGTATTCAACTCGCCCAGCAACACCACAAATTCATCCCCCCCAAAACGTGACACCGTGTCCACCTGGCGCACGCAAGCGAGCAGACGACTGGCCACTTCTATCAGCAGCAAATCACCCACCGCGTGACCATGCAAATCATTCAGCGGTTTGAAATTATCCAGGTCAAGAAACATCAACGCGCTAAAGCAGGCCGAACGTTGATCCGCTGCCAGCGCCTGACTGAGTCGGTCATGGAGCAAGCGGCGATTGGCTAATTTGGTCAATGGATCAAAAAACGCCAGCTGGTGCACTTCATCCTGAAGGCGTTTACGCTCGGTGGTTTCACGGGTGATGCCGTGGTAAGCCACAATCACTCCCTGCCCATCCAACTCTGGGCGTGACAGCACTTCACCCCATAAAAGGCGTCCATCTTTGCAACGGTGTTGCACTTCGAACTTCACAAACGGGCTCAGACGGCCTGCTTGCCGGGCTTGCTGGGCCTGGTGCATGATGGATTTGACAAGTTCCACACTCTCTTTGGTGAACATCTCAAACACATGATGCCCAACAACTTCATCCGCCGTGAAACCACGCAAGCGTTCATCGGCCGGGCTGATGTAAGTGACAAAAAGATGGCGATCCGTCCTCCAGATGACATCCTGCGTGTCTTCGGTAAGAGATCGGTACAAAGCTTCACTGGCGTGCAGAGCCTGGGTACGTTCATCCACCAATGCTTCGAGTGTCTTATTGCGTTCCAGCAGATTGGTCAGCGGATAGACCTCGCCCACTTGCGCCAGGTTGTAGGGGATGGAAATACCGCTGTGCACAATTTTCCACTGTTCACTTTCCAACCGAAACACCAGCACCAGGCGTGCCACCTCTGCCGACAGCACATGATCAGGAACAGGTAAATGGATATGGAAAAACCCCGTGGCAATCACCACCTCGGGGCTGATGTCCTGCATGGACAAATCCAGCATTTCGATACGAATGCGGTGGGGCACTTGCGCAAAATCCTGACGGGTGATTTTTTGCCAGGCTTGCCGGTCTTTGACCAAAAAATCACCACTTCCGGTGTAGCCGCTGAAGTTGGTGCTGAAATGCTCAGTCAGACGGTCATCTCGGCCGGCGTACATCTCGATGTACGCTTCAAACAGTTCGCGAATCAGGTGTTCACGTTCAGGAGAAATGGGTATTGACATTGAACTATCCGCTGGATTGCGAACAGCGCCATCCTGCGCCTATGCCTTTCTTTTCACAAGTGTAAAACGCAATGAAATCAAAAAAATCGGCTATACCCGGCGCGCCAGAGGGCCCAGCGTGACCTGCTCCAACAAATGCAGGTGCTGTTCAAACTTGGCCCAGTCCAGCATCGAGCGCCGCAGCAACCCGGCCTGAACCGCCTTGGCATATTGCTCGCGCGCCATGTCAAATGGCAGGGCTTGCGCCAGTGCCGCCGAATGCTTGAAGCTGTTGACGACTTTGGTCAACTCCGGGTTGGGGGTAGGAATGGTAGTAGTCATGGGTTGACTCAAGGCATCATGGTGCCAAAAACCAGGTTTTTGGCGTTGTTGCGAGAGGTCAAGTCAATGTCGCGCATACGGCGCTCCAGGTCGTATACGTCGGCAGATTCAGCCAGATAGGCCTCATCGAGTTGTTTTTGACTTTGGAAACCGGGAATCAGAGCTTTGATGAACTCTATCAAGGTGGACATGGTGAGTCCCTTTCGTGTGGATAGGGCTTAATTATAAGGGTTTACCCTAATATCCACACACCAACCCGGGTCGACCTTAGAGGCATCACCTCAAAAGACATCCCCGAAGGCACTCAAAATCCAAACGCCTGGCGCAGGGCGCGGGCAGCGTCCAGGTGGGCGCGGCGCGCCTCGGCAAGGGCTCGGCCCATTTTGATGAACTCGTGTGTGACACCCCGGTAAATCTCAAGGTCAACTGCCACCCCGGCAGTGCGCAGCTTGTCGGCATAAGCCACCCCTTCGTCCACCAGCGGATCACATTCGGCCAAACCGAACCAGGCTGGTGCTACGCCGTCTGCGTCGCTTGCCAACAAGGGTGCAAAACGCCAGTCTTCACGATCGGCTGGGCTGGGAATATAGAGGTCAAAAAAGTAAGCAATGTGCGAAGCCTCCAGCACAAAACCATGGGCAAAAGTCTTGTGCGACGCGGTGTCAGCATGCGCTGTGGTACCGGGGTAAAAAAGCAGTTGCAATTTCAAATCCAAACCCAGATCACGCGCCTGCAGGGCACAAGCCGCAGCCAGTGTGCCTCCCGCACTGTCACCACCCACCGCGATGCGGGTCGAATCAAGCTGTTTGGCTGCACCTTGCGTCGCCACCCAATGCACAGCATCCCAGGCATCTTCAAACGCCGTCGGAAAACGGTGCTCCGGCGCCAACCGATAACCCACTGACAGCACCGCACACTGCGCCAGGTGGCTCAAGTGACGGCACAACACCTCATGCGTGGCGATGCTGCCAATGGTGAAACCGCCACCGTGCAGGTACACCAGCACCGGCAACACGCCCGCAGTGGGGGCATACAGGCGTACCGGCAAATCAAACCCGTCGCGCGTGGGCACGGTGAAACTTTCCACCCGGTGCAGCGCCACAGAGGGCACGTCCAGCACCCCGGCATTGACCTCATAAGCGGCGCGAGCCTGCTGCGGCGTAAGCGCATGCAACGGCACTTGCCCGGCACGTGCCATGCGGTCAAGCACGCCGTGCATGGCGGGGGTGAGTAAAGCGCGCGGGCTGCGGTGGGGCATGGCAGTTTTTGGGTATCAAGCTTAGGGCTATCGATGCTAACGTTGAAAGGGCTGACTTCATAATGGATGCCCAGAGAGGCCGCCATGACATCACCCACCACAACAACTCCTCACGGTATCAAAGACAACCGCCAGCGCGGTCGGGTTGCCGATTTTTTGCAAGCCAAAGTTTCAGCCAACAGCAGGCTGTCGATCGTCTCGGCCTACTTCACCATTTATGCCTATGAAGCCTTGAGCCAGCAGCTTGATAGCATCGACTCGCTGCAATTTTTGTTTGGTGAACCCCGCTTCATTGCGTCGCTTGACCCTGACAAGACCGATAAAAAAGCCTTCAAAATGGAAGATGAGGGTCTGACCCTGTCTAACCGCTTGCAGCAAAAAGACATGGCGCGGCGCTGTGCCGCATGGATCGCCAGCAAGGTAGAAATTCGCTCGGTGCGTGAATCCAATTTGCTGCACGGCAAGCTTTATCACATTGACGACGGCCACCGAGAGCATGCGCTGATGGGCAGCTCCAATTTCACCCAGCGTGGTTTGGGTTTGTCAGACATGCCCAACATCGAGCTCAACATGGTCATCGACAGTGACCGTGACCGCACCGAACTCAAAACCTGGTTTGACGAGCTGTGGCACAACACCGCACTGGTCGAAGACGTGAAAGCGCAGGTGCTTGACTACCTGGCACAGTTGTACGTAGACCATTCACCCGAATTCATTTACTTCAAAACCCTGTTCCACGTATTTGAGTCCTACCTGGCGGGACAGCTTGAGCAAGCCGAGAGTTTTGACAACACCGCCATCACCGCCACTGGCATTTGAACTGCTGCGCCTGCGCGATGAGGTGCTGGACCTGGAAGACTTCAATGAGTCCGTGGTGTTTAACCAATTCACGTTGGACGACTTCCGCCAAGACCTCGCCAACTTCATTACCGTGAACCAGCAACTGCTGCGCGATGCACCCTTTGGTTTGTATGCTTTAGTGCCTGCAGCCCAAGCAGATAAAGCGCAAGCAGCTATTAACTCAGGAGTAATCTACTGCCTGCGTCAAACCAGCGTGGCCAGCGCCAGCGAACCCAAGACGGCCAAAACACAAGAAACCATCAACCCCTTGAGCCCGTTTTTTCTGGTCTACATCTTGACCGACGGCACCGTGCGCTACAACTTTACCGCCCGCAAGCAGGTGCTCGACATCTTTCGCGCCCTGTGCCAAGGCCAGACCGCGCCCTATGCCGAGCTGTGCCAACTGTTCGATCTTGAGACCCGGCACGGCCAAGACATGCAAGCCTATTCTGCCCTGCTGGACAAAGCCGTCCAAGCCATCGTGGCGCAGTTTGGTCAGAAAAATGCCGCCAATCTGTTTAGCGGGCGCAGCGGCAAACTGCTGGATGCGGCACAGGCAGTGCAAGGGCAGCAAGACTTTGAGCTGGTCACCTGGTTGGTGATAAAGTAGTGACGTTTCCGTATCTATTTCAGGAGGTCACACATGCAAGTTGAAGCCAAACTCTTCAAATCGGGCAACAGCCAGGCGGTTCGCCTGCCCAAAGCGTTTCGGATGCCCGGCGATACCGTCTGGATAGACCGCGATGCGGCCACTGGCAACGTCATTTTGAAAGCCAAAGACGATGACAAGCGCAAACGCAACCTGGAAAAGTTGCTGCGGTTAATCCGGGAAAACCCAAACAAAGAAGACTTCATCCCGCCGCGAGACGATGCACCCCGCCCCAGCCCGTTTGAAGACTGGGTTGAGCCAACACCTGCCAAAGGTGCTGTGTTGTGAAGCCTTATTTGCTTGACACCAACATCATCAGTTATTTCATCAACGACTACCAGTTGGCACTGGTTGAGCGAGTTGCCCAGGCCATGGCTTCGCAAACCGCTGCCATTTCTGTCATCACACAAGCCGAGTTGCGCTATGGTCAAGCCGGTATGGTGGCCGCTGACAAGCGTCGCAGTGCCATAGACCTGGTCTTGACCCAAGTGATTGTGCTACCTTGGACGGCAGCGGCGGCAGACCAATATGGCTTACTCAAACAGGCTCTCAAGACCCATGGCAAACCCATTGGCGACATGGACACGCTGATCGCTGCCCACGCCCTGGCCGAAAAGCTGATTCTGGTTACCCACAACACGCGCCATTTTGAAAACGTGCCGCATCTGAAACTTGAAGACTGGATGGTTTGAACATGGCCACAAGCCCACCGGCGCTGCGCGCGCAACTGCAAACCGCGCTGCACGACCTATCCACCGGCAACCTCGCTGTTTGCGCCGCCCAACTGCTCGCCACCCTGGGCTACAGCAGCCCCAAAACCCTCGCCCTGCCTCATGACCCAACAGCGTTTGCCAAGGAAATTGAGCGTCTGACCGGTGGCACAAAACAGCTCAACCCCGAGCACGCCAGCCTGGCAGACTGGCACAGCGCCGCGTTTTTGTTCCAACTCACCAACGACGAACTGCCCACCCTGGCCGCCGGGCAAATGAACTTGTTGGCCCCAGATGCAGGCATCCAAGCCTGGCAAGTTGAAAGCTTTGTCTTTTTAGCCATCGACCTCCAACCCGGCACCTGGAGCCGCACACGCCTGGCTGCCCTCACGCGCGAGGTCAACCGCTTGTTCCCCATGCCCGCCATCCTGCTGTTTCGCCACGCGCACAGCGACGGCATGGCCGCCCTGTCCATGGCCGTCATCCACCGCCGTGCCAACAAACGCGATACCGGGCAAGACGTGATCGAAGGCAAGGTGTCCATCATCAAAGACATTGACCTGAAGCACCCGCATGCTGCCCATCTGCGCATTCTGGAAAGCATGGCGCTGGGCCAGGTCGATGCCAAATACGTGCCCGCCAGCTTTGAGGCACTCTACAAAGCCTGGCTCAAGGTGCTCGATGTCAAAGCGCTCAACGACCGCTTTTACGACGAACTCGCACAGTGGTATTACTGGGCTATTCTGGCCAGTACCGGTGTTACCTTTCCAAAAGGCCAGCCGCTGGACGACTCCAACGACCCCACCGCAGCAACACGGCAGCTTAGGCAACTACTACAAAGCCATCCTGCAAAACCTGTTCTTTGCCACCCTTAACACCGAAGCCGCAGACACCGACGCAGACGGCTACCAGCAGCGCGTGTGGCGCGCAGAAGCTGGCCCCAAACGCATGGATAAATACCTGATCCATACGGTTTACCGCTATCAGGATGAATTCAACCAGGCTGATGCAGCGTTGGCCTTGTTCCGGCAAGTACCCTACAAACAGGACGTGTCCCACCATCAAGCGCAAGATTTGCTGAACGGCCTGAAAGCATGGTCTTGAAGCGCAGCGGCTCCCAAAGTTGACTGGGACGCTGCGCTGCACCGTCTGGAGCTAATGAAAGATGTGGTGATGAACCCGTATTCACATCCCAGCGCGCCTAACATTCCCCGGCAGGAGATCGTGGATGCGGCCGATGCGATGGAGAAGTTTCTGGAATTGGCGCACAAGTTCTGGCATCAACATTGCTAGATGCCCCACCAAGCCCAGCCTGATTTTTAACTTTTTGAGCCACCCTCTCCATGTCCATTCACGCCGCCATCAACCACGTTACCCACTACAGCTACGACCGCTTGGTTGCGCTGGGGCCGCAGGTGATACGTTTGCGCCCTGCCCCGCACTGCCGCAGCAAAATCATCTCGTATTCGCTCAAAATCGAGCCGCCGGTGCACTTTCTGAACTGGCAGCAAGACCCGTTTGCCAACTACCAGGCGCGGCTGGTGTTCCCCGAAAAAACCAAATCCTTCAAGGTCACGGTGGATGTGGTCATGGACATGGCGGTCTACAACCCGTTTGATTTTTTCCTGGAACCCGACGCCGAAGAATTTCCGTTTACCTACGAGGCCGATCTCAAGCAAGAGCTGGCACCTTACCTGGTACCAGAGTCGGGCACACCGCTGGTGCAAACCTTTCTGGACAAAATTGACCGCACCAAACGCCGCAGCGTGATCTTTTTGGTGGACTTGAACCAAAGTGTGCACCAAGCCATCAACTACACCATCCGCATGGAGCCGGGCGTGCAAACGCCCGAAGAAACGCTGGCGCTGGGCTCGGGCTCGTGCCGCGACTCCGCCTGGCTGATGGTTAACCTGCTGCGCCATTGCGGTCTGGCCGCGCGTTTTGTGTCGGGCTACTTGATCCAGTTGAAACCAGATGTCAAATCGCTCGACGGCCCCAGCGGCACCGAGGTCGACTTTACCGACCTGCACGCCTGGTGCGAGGTGTATTTGCCTGGCGCCGGCTGGGTTGGGCTCGATGCCACCTCGGGTCTGCTGGCCGGAGAAGGCCACATTCCACTGGCCTGCACGCCACAACCCTCGGGTGCCGCCCCCATTGAAGGCCGCAGCGACAAGTGTGAAGTTGAATTTGCCCACCACATGCAGGTGACGCGCGTTTACGAATCACCCCGCGTGACAAAACCCTACACCGAAGACCAGTGGGCCGACATCATGGCGCTGGGCGAAGCGGTGGACAACGAGTTGGTGGCGGGCGACGTGCGCCTGACCATGGGCGGCGAGCCCACTTTTGTGGCTGACAGTGACCGCGATGCACCAGAATGGAACACTGATGCCCTGGGCCCGACCAAACGCGGGTTTGCCACCGAATTGGTGCACAAATTGCGCAATGAGTATGGCCAAGGCGGCTTTTTGCACTTTGGCCAAGGCAAGTGGTACCCCGGTGAGCAATTGCCGCGCTGGGCGCTGAACATCTATTGGCGTGCCGACGGCCAGCCGGTTTGGAACAACCCAGCCTTGTTCACCGATGAGCGACACCCCACGCACTACACCCACCAAGATGCCAGCCGCTTTACCCAGTTGCTGGCCGCCAAACTGGGGGTCACCGGCAAGTTTGTCCAAACCGCGTATGAAGACACCTGGTACTACCTGTGGCGTGAACGCCGCTTGCCCGTGAACGTCGACCCGTTCAACTCCAAACTGGACGACGAAATGGAACGCGCCCGCTTGCGCCGGGTGTTCGAGCAAAAACTCGACACGCCTGTGGGCTATGTGCTCCCGATCAAGGTGGCAGGATACGACGACTTGTACGGTGCAGCCTGGACCACCGGCCCCTGGTTTTTGCGGGACGAGCGCATGTACCTGATGCCGGGTGATTCACCCATGGGTCTGCGCCTGCCGCTGGATTCGCTGCCCTGGGTGAGCGAAGCAGATTTTCCGTACCTGATTGAACAAGACCCATCCATCTTGGTGGATGCCTTGCCGGTTTACCAGACCATTGCAGCCAAATACGCGCCTGGCACGGTCGGCTTGGCACTTTGCGCGGCAGCGCGCGCCACGGCTGCCGCAGCAACAGCCAGCTACAAATTTGCACCGGGCAACTACCTGGCGGGTGCTGGCAAGCAGAGTGAAGCGGCGCGCAAAATGCAGCCGTCAACCGGCCCGGTAGCCGCGAGTGCCGCAAACGCCCAAAGCCACAACCAAACCGAGCCAGCTGACTTTGTCCGTGCACCGGGTCAGCAGGAATCTGCCCACTGGATCACCCGCACGGCCCTGTGCGTGGAAGTGCGCGACCCGCGCCGTGCCAGCGGTCCCGCAGTGGAGGCTGTGGGTGAAAAGTCTGGCGTGTTGTATGTGTTCATGCCGCCGCTTGAAAAGCTGGAGCATTACCTGGACTTGCTTGCCGCCATTGAAGCCACCGCACAAGAGTTGGGGATGCAACTGGTGATAGAGGGCTACCCACCGCCACGCGACCCGCGCCTGAAATTACTCAGCGTCACCCCTGACCCCGGCGTGATCGAGGTCAACATCCACCCGGTAACCCACTGGAAAGAGCTGGTCTACAACACCGAGTTTTTATACAACGCCGCGTTCGAGTCGCGCCTGTCGGCCGAGAAGTTCATGACCGATGGCCGCCACACCGGCACCGGTGGCGGCAACCACTTTGTCATGGGTGGAGCCACACCGTCTGACAGCCCGTTTTTGCGCAAGCCCGAGCTTCTGGCCAGCCTGCTGCTGTACTGGCACAACCACCCGTCGTTAAGCTACCTGTTCAGCGGCATGTTTGTGGGCCCCACCAGCCAGGCGCCGCGCGTTGACGAAGCCCGCAACGACCAGCTCTACGAGCTGGAAATTGCGCTAGAGCAAATCTACAAAAACCGTGAGATTTATGGTCGATTTCCCGCCGAACCGCCCCAAGGAAAATCAGCCCCCACGGGAGGCAAAGAACCCAACGAAGTGGGTGAGCGTGGGGGCCATCCCATGCCACCGTGGCTGGTGGACCGCACCCTGCGCAACATCCTGATCGATGCCACCGGCAACACGCACCGCAGCGAAATCAGCATTGACAAGATGTACTCACCCGACTCGGCCACCGGCCGCCTGGGGCTATTGGAACTGCGGGCTTTTGAGATGCCACCGCACCCGCACATGAGTAGCGTGCAACAGTTGCTGCTGCGCGCCTTGATTGCCCGGTTCTGGAAAGCGCCCTACCGCGCCCCGGCCACGCGTTGGGGTACCGAATTGCACGACCGCTTCATGCTGCCGAAATTCATAGAGATGGATTTCCACGACGTGATGGCCGAGATGCGCAGCGCCGGTTACGCCTTTGACGACAGCTGGTTTGCGCCGCACATGGAGTTCCGTTTCCCATTGGTCGGATCGGTATGCTCGGCGGGCATTGAACTCACCTTGCGCTGCGCGCTGGAGCCCTGGCATGTGATGGGCGAAGAAAACAGCGCCGGTGGCACCGCGCGGTATGTGGACTCATCGCTGGAGCGCATCGAGGTGCGTGTCACCGGCCTTAACCAGAGCCGTTATGTAGTCACCTGCAATGGGCGTGCGCTGCCTTTGCAAGCCACTGGTGTGGTCGGTGAGTACGTGGCCGGGGTGCGCTACAAGGCCTGGAACCCGCCCAGCAGCCTTCACCCCACCATTGGTGTGCATGCACCGCTGACCTTTGACATTGTGGACACCTGGATGAAGCGCTCTTTGGGCGGCTGCCAGTACCACGTGTCACACCCTGGAGGCTTGAGCTACGAGACCCTGCCGGTAAATGCCTTTGAGGCTGAAAGCCGCCGCCTGTCGCGCTTTGTGGTCATGGGTCACACGCCGGGAGTCATGCAGGTGCCACCGGCCACCATCCATGTGCCCGGCAGTCGCGAGTTTCCGTTCACGCTGGACTTGCGGAGATCCTGATGAGGCGTTTGAAGTTACTCAAAATAAATAGCAATAGGGCGTTATTTCTTAAGGGCTAGCGCTCAATATTCTTCACAACTTGAACACCGAAACCGTGTGCACCAGGTGCTCAGACTGGCTGCGCAGGCTGCTTGCGGCGGCGGCAATTTCTTCAACCAGGGCGGCATTTTGTTGCGTGGTTTGATCCATTTGCGCCACC
>Ga0210027_1000486_pt1 | contig 40319 bp, 27 predicted proteins | sample CryGeymeta201510_FD_183978 | JGI IMG/M metagenome (GOLD analysis project Ga0210027, IMG submission 183978) | Groundwater microbial communities from Crystal Geyser aquifers in Utah, USA - Crystal Geyser metaG 2015-10 (SPAdes) (version 2) | ecosystem: Environmental > Aquatic > Deep subsurface >...
GTGCGTGCCCAGCGCCACCACCTGCTCTGGCGTCGCTGCGGCCACCACCCGGCCACCGGCGTTGCCGCCGTCGGGGCCGAGGTCAAGCACCCAATCGGCCTCGGCGATCACGTCCAGATCGTGCTCGATCACCACCACGCTGTGGCCGCCGTCGACCAGGCGGTGCAGCACTTTGATGAGTTTTTCTACATCGGCCATGTGCAGGCCCACCGTGGGCTCGTCCAGCACGTAGAGGGTGTGCGGCGCTTTCTGGCCGCGGCGGGTGATGTCGTCGCGCACTTTGCTCAACTCGGTCACCAGCTTGATGCGCTGCGCCTCGCCACCGCTGAGCGTGGGGCTGGGCTGGCCCAGCGTCAGGTAGCCCAGGCCCACGTCTTTCAAGAGTTGCAGCGGGTGGCTGATGTTGGGCATGGCGGCAAAAAATTCCACTGCTTCGTCAACTTCCATTTGCAGCACGTCGCCAATGTTTTTGCCGCGCCAGGTAACGGCTTGAGTTTCAGGGTTGAAGCGCGCGCCCTTGCAGGTTTCGCACAGCACTTTCACGTCAGGCAAAAAGCTCATGCCAATGGTGCGGATGCCCTGGCCTTCGCAACTGGGGCAGCGCCCCTGGCCAGTGTTGAAGCTGAAGCGGTTGGCTGCGTAACCACGCGCCTTGGCCTCCAAGGTGTCGGCAAACAGCTTGCGGATGGTGTCCCAAAAGCCAATGTAGGTGGCGGGGCAAGAGCGCGGCGTTTTGCCGATGGGGGTTTGGTCGACTTCGAGCACGCGGTCCACGGCTTCAAACCCGGTGACGCTGTCGCAGCCCGTCCAGGCAATTTGCTCGCCCGCCGCCAGTGCATCACGGCCTACTTTGGTGCTGCGCTTTTGCACCGCGGCGTGCACGTTGGTCAGCAGCACGTCGCGCGCCAGCGTGGACTTGCCGGAGCCCGACACACCGGTGATAGCCACCAGTTTTTGCAGCGGGATGGCAGCGGTGACGTGTTGCAGGTTGTGCATGGTGGCTCCGTGCACGGTGATCCAGCGTTGTCGTTCATGGGCCGTGGCATTGGGGTCAGCGGGCAAGGCCTTGGCAGTCTTCTTCTTTTTGGGTGCCGGTATGAATGAGAACTTGGCATCTACCGCCGCATCCAGTGCGGCAATGGCAGGCGCTGCCGGGTCTGCGGCAGCGCCTGCCACGGGGGTTTCCACCGTCAACATCTCGGGCTCAACTTCATGCTCATTTTTGCCTCTAGCCCTTGATTTATATGCGCTAGTAGCTATTGAATTTATATCATCTAGTACAACCCGCCGTGGCTGCAACGGATGCTTCATGGCGTGCAGCAGGTAACGTCCAGTTTGCGAATCCGCCGCTGCGGAGATATCAGCCACCGACCCCTCGGCCACCAGCCGTCCACCACGTTTACCGGCGCTGGGGCCGATGTCGATGAGGTGGTCGGCGTGGCGCATGGTGTCCTCGTCATGCTCCACCACCACCAGCGTATTGCCCTGGTCGCTGAGGTGCTTGAGGGCACCCAGCAGCATCTGGTTGTCGCGCGCGTGCAAGCCAATGGTGGGCTCGTCGAGCACGTAACACACGCCCTGCAAATTGCTGCCCAGTTGCGCCGCCAGGCGAATGCGTTGCGCCTCGCCACCGCTCAGGGTGGGCGCGCCCCGATCCAGCGTCAGGTAGCCCAGACCAACCTGTTCCAGAAATTCCAGCCTACCCTTGATTTCGGGGATCAGGTCACGCGCAATCCCGGCCTCGCGTACGCTCAAATGGGCATCCGACTGCAAGTTCTGCACCCAGACGCGCAAGTCGCTCACGCTCAGGCGAGCCAGGTCAGTGATGGCGGGGGCGTTCATGGTCTCGGCGGGGAAATTGGGGTCAGAGCCCAATTCGGTGAAGCGACTAGGCTCTTGCGCAGGGCTTGAGCCCGAATTGTGATCTGACCCCAATTTGACATGCGTATGGCTTGAACCCAGTTGAAGCCCAATACCGTCTAGCAGCGTGCGTGGGGTGTCTGACGTAGCGGAATCAAGGAGGAGGCTCGGGCTAAGCCCGGGCCGGGGGACATCCGCGGAGTTGGACACCCCTCGTGCGCTGCGGGTCAGAGACGAGAAATTGGGGTCAGTGCCCAATTTGAGCCGCACCGCGCGCGCCATGGCATTCAACCGCGTGCCATTGCAAGTGGGGCAAACGGCATCCACCAAGTCTTCCACATCAGCCTCGGCAAAAGTCTGCTCGCGCCCCTTTTGCTCATCGTCACGCACCGAATCATCAAACACCTTGCGTTGCTCACGGGTCAACTTCACACCGGTGCCCACGCAATCCGGACACCAGCCGTGTTTGCTGTTGTAGCTGAACAGCCGCGGGTCCAGCTCGGCATAACTGGTGTGGCACACCGGGCAAGCACGCAGGGTGGAAAACGCATACAGAGTGCCCATGCCAGCCGTGGGCGTACCCGCCTGCAGCGCCTGGCTCAAACCCTCCAAGCCGGTGAGCACATGCACAACACCCTTGCCGTGCTGCAACGCAGTGGCCAGGGCAGCGCGCAACTGCGTCTCGTTTTCTGGCAACAAGTCCAGGCTGAACACCGGCAGCTCAATGGTGTGCTCTTTGAACCGGTCAATGCGCGGAAAAGCGGTGGTAGGCAAAAACTCACCATCCACCCGCAGGTGGGTAAAGCCACGCGGGCGCGCCCACTCGGCCAGCTCGGTGTAAACGCCCTTGCGGTTCATCACCAAAGGCGCGAGCAGGCCAATGTGCTGACCACGAAAGCGCTTCAGCAACTGCGCGGCAATCTGCTCAGGCGTTTGCGGCGCGACCGGCGTACCGTCATGAATGCAGTGCTGCGTGCCAAGCTTGACGAACAACAGGCGCAAAAAATGCCAAACCTCGGTGGTGGTGCCCACGGTGGATTTGCGCCCGCCGCGGCTCAGGCGCTGCTCAATCGCCACCGTGGGCGGAATGCCATACACCGCATCCACCTCGGGCCGCCCTGCGGGTTGCACGATTGAGCGAGCGTAGGCGTTGAGGCTTTCCAGGTAGCGACGCTGGCCCTCGTTGAACAAAATATCAAACGCCAGCGTGGACTTGCCTGAGCCGCTCACGCCGGTAACCACGGTGAACTGGCCACGCGGAATGTTGACACTCAAACTTTTCAGATTGTGCTCGCGGGCGTTGATAATTTGTATGCTGTTTTTGGCCTCTAGCCCTTGTTTTATATGCGTTGATAGCTCTATATTTAATAGTGAATTGTCATCGACACATGAACTTGCAGCCGTGTTGCCAGCACCGCAATGGGGGTCAGAGCCCAATTTCCTGGCGGAAATCGCGATCTGACCCCCATGGCTTTCGGGATTCGCCACGTTGGCAAAGTCAAGCCCACTGAAATCGTGCACCGCATGCACCACGCCCATCTGCGCGGCGTAGTCGCGCAGCGCCAGCGCGGTGTGGCTGGTGGCGTGCAGCATCACGTCCTCTGGCGTACCAAAAGCCACCACCTCGCCACCCGCGTCGCCGCCCTCGGGGCCGAGGTCGATCAACCAGTCGGCGGCGCGGATCACGTCCAGGTTGTGCTCGATCACCAACAGGCTGTGTCCGGCATCTTGCAGCTTGCGCAGCGCGCGCATGAGCTTGGCAATGTCGTCAAAGTGCAGCCCGGTGGTGGGCTCATCAAACATGAACAACACGCCTTTTCGCGCCAGCGCCTGACGGCTGGCGGCGCTGCTTTTGGCGGCTTCCGCCAGGAAACCGGCCAGTTTCAGGCGCTGCGCTTCGCCGCCGCTCAGGGTGGGCACGGGCTGGCCGAGTTTGACGTAGTCCAGGCCCACGTCGATGATCGGTTGCAGGGCGCGGATCACGTCGCGGTCATGGCGGAACAGGTCGGCGGCTTCGCTGACGGTCAAGTCCAGAACATCGGCAACGTTGAGGTGGCGGGTGGTTTGAGGTTTAACAGGCACCGCAGAATTGGGGGCAGAGCCCAATTCGGTGGAACTGCCCGATATGTGCGAACGTTTGTAGCCCGAATTGGGATCTGACCCCATTTCTGCTGACAGTTCGCCAGCAACGTCTAGCGGCGTGCGTGGGGTGTCTGACGTAGCGGAATCAAGGAGGAGGCTCGGGCTCCGCCCGGGCCGGGGGACATCCGCGTAGTCGGACACCCCACGTGCGCTGCGGGTCAACGCTACACCTGCATCTACCCCCAGTCGGGCGCTGCGAGTCATTGAAAGATCGGTATCCAACCCGGTTTTTACCTCACCCCGACTTGTACTTCGCTCAATCGTGATCTCCAAAATCTCCGGCCGGTAACGCTTGCCGTCGCAATCCGGGCAGCGCAGGTACACGTCGCTTAAAAACTGCATCTCCACATGCTCAAAGCCGGAGCCGCCGCAGGTGGGGCAGCGACCGTCGCCGTTGTTGAAGCTGAACTTGGTGGCGGTGTAGCCGCGCTGGAGCGACAAAGGCGCGTTGGCAAAAATCTCGCGGATGGTGTCCCACGCACCCACGTAGCTCACCGGGTTGGAGCGCGCGGTTTTGCCAATGGGCGACTGGTCAACAAACACCACGTCGCTAAGCTGTTCCGCACCCAGCAGCCGATCAAACGCGCCGGGCGTGTCCGTGGCCTTGCCAAAGTGGCGCAGCAGTGCGGGGCTTAGCGTGTCCTGAATCAAGGTGGATTTGCCCGAACCGGATACGCCGGTGATCACCACCAGCCGCTGCAGCGGAATCTCGACGCTGATGTTTTTAAGGTTGTGGTCGCATGCGCCTTCCAGAATCAGCCGCGGTGTGTTGGCAGCCACCAGACGTTTGAAACCCATACCGACCTGCTTGCGCCCACCCAGGTACGCGCCAGTGAGCGTGTCGGCGTGACACAAATCAGCCGTTGTGCCGTCGAACACAATGCGCCCGCCACGCTCGCCCGGACCCGGGCCCATGTCGATCATGCGATCGGCAGCCAGCATCACCGCCGGGTCGTGCTCCACCACCACCAGCGTGTTTCCCGCATCGCGCAGACGCTGCATGGCGGTGATGATGCGGTTCATGTCGCGCGGGTGCAGGCCAATGCTGGGTTCGTCCAGCACAAACAGCGTGTTCACCAACGACGTGCCTAAAGCGGTGGTGAGGTTGATGCGCTGCACCTCGCCGCCGCTGAGGGTGCGGCTCTGGCGGTCCAGCGTGAGGTAGCCAATGCCGACCTCGCACAGGTAGCGCAGGCGGGTGCTGACCTCGTCAAACAGCAGCTTGAGGGTTTTGGCATCGGCTTCTGATGCCGTTGTGACATGGTTTGATTCGGACTGCATCGCCGCAAAAAACCGCCGCAATTTGTCCAGCGGCAACAGCATCAAATCATGCAGGCACAGCCCCGGCAAGGCTTCGAGCTGCGCGCGCGTCCACTTGACCCCTTGCGGCATAAAGCGCTTGGCTGGTGCCAACACGGCATCGGCATCCGCCTTGCTGCCAATGCGCCACAAAAGCGATTCAGTCTTAAGCCGTGCGCCAGCACAGTCCGGGCACTCGGTGTAGCTGCGGTACTTGGACAGCAGCACGCGGATGTGCATCTTGTAGGCCTTGGTTTCCAGGTACTCAAAAAAGCGTTTGACGCCGTACCATTTCTTGCTCCATTGGCCGTCGCGGTAACCCGGCTCACCGTGAATCACCCAGTGCTGATGCTCTGGCGTCAACTTCGCCCAGGGCGTGTCGCGCGGAACACCATGCGCTTCAGCGTGACGCAGCAAATCGTCCTGACACTCGGCCCACGCAGGCGTCTGGAACGGCTTGATGGCCCCCGCGCGCAAGGTGAGTTTGTCGTTGGGGATGACCAGGCCATAGTCGACACCAATCACGCGGCCAAAGCCACGACAGGTGCCGCACGCTCCGACCGCCGAATTAAAGGAAAACATCGACGCGATCGGGTCGGTGTAACGCTGGTTACTTTCGGGGCAATGCAGGCCAGTTGAGAATTGCCATATTTCAGGCGCCACGGATGTTACATCATTGATAGCATCTTGCGCTTGCTCTACCTGGGCTGGAGGCTGATTTATTACATAAACATTGAGTCGGCCGCTACCGTGCTTGAGCGCCACTTCAATGGCCTCCAGCACCCGCGCCCGTTCGGCTGCGCCCAGGCGAAAGCGGTCGGCCACCACGTCCAGCACCTTGCGCTGCGCTTCAGTGCGCTGCGCCTGCACTTTGGTAAAGCCGCTCACCGACAGCCATTGTTCAATCTCTTCAGGTGTGGCACTTGCAGGGAGTTCCACCGGGAAAGTCATCGCTACACGGGGGTCGGCATCGCCTGCGCGCGCCAGCAGTTCCGCATAAATGGTCTCGGGCGTGTCGTGGCGCACGGCTTGCGCGGTGTCCTTGTCAAACAGCTGCCCGGCGCGGGCAAACAAGAGCTTGAGATGGTCGTTGAGCTCGGTCATCGTCCCCACGGTGCTGCGGCTGCTGCGCACCGGGTTGGTCTGGTCGATCGCAATGGCGGGCGGCACACCTTCGACCTTATCCACGGCGGGCTTGTCCATGCGGTCCAGAAACTGGCGCGCGTAGGCAGAAAAAGTTTCAACATAGCGCCGTTGGCCTTCGGCAAACAGGGTGTCAAACACCAGGCTGGACTTGCCCGAGCCGCTGGGGCCGGTGACCACCGTCAGCTCGCCGGTGCGGATGTCCAGGTCGAGGTTTTTAAGGTTGTGCTGGCGTGCGCCGCGAATGCGGATGGTTCCCTGTGACATACTTGGCTCTCAATAAAGTGGCGTCAGATTCTAGGGATTGCACAGCTCGCAGTTCGGCGCAAGGGATATCCGCAGCGATGCACCCGGCTCGGGGAGAACAGCGCAAATCAACAGGAGAACAAGATGAATTACCTGACGGCCTGGTTGTCCGTTGTACTGCTCTGGCTGGTGCAATCGGCTGCATTGGCAGATATCCTGATTGGCCAAACCGTGGGGGTCACGGGCACGGTGGCCGCTACCGTGAAAGAGTCAATGCTGGGCGCCAACCTGTATTTCGACAACGTCAACGCCAAGGGGGGTATTTTTGGTGAGAAGATCAAAGTCATCACGTTGGACGACAAATTTGATACCCAGCTCACGCTGGCGAACGCCAAAACACTGCTTGAAGAACGCAAGGTGCTGGCCTTGTTCATGACCCGCGGCACGCCGCACGCACAGGGCATTTTGCCGCTGCTCAGACAACACGGTGTGCCGCTGGTGGGGCCGTCCACCGGCGCCATGGTGTTTCACCAACCGGTGCAGCCGCAAGTGTTCAATGTACGCGCGACATACCAGCGTGAGGCTGAAAAAGCCATCACCTATCTGGCTTCCATTGGCATCACCCGCATCGCTCTGGTGCATGTGAACGACACCTTTGGCATCGACGCGTTGGCGGGCGCACAAAAGGGCATGACGGTCAACAAACTCACGCCCGTGGTGCTGGCCAAGTTTGACCGCAGCAAGCCCGATTTTTCAGCCATCGCACCGCAGGTGGCGAAAGCCGAGGCACAAGCGGTGATGGTGATTGGCTCCGGTACCGCCGTGGTGCAGGGCATCAAGCAAATCAAGGCCAGCGGCAGTGGCGCGCAATTTGTCACGCTGTCCAACAACGCGTCTGAGGGCTTTGTCAAACTGCTGGGCGAACAAGGGCGCGGCGTGATCGTGACCCAGGTATTTCCGCAAAGCTTCAGCTACACGCTGGTCAAAGACGCCACCCAGTTGGCCAAGGCCAACGGTTTGGCTGTGCTCAGCCCGGCCATGCTTGAGGGGTACGCCTCGGCCAAAGTGCTCACCGAGGCGCTGCGCCGCAGTGGCCCCAAACCGACCCGGGAAAAACTGCTCACCACGCTTGAAAATTTCATTTATGACATCGGCGGACTGGAAGTCTCCTATAGCAATTCCGACCACACCGGTCTGGATTTTGCCGATCTGTCAATCATCACGGTAGATGGCAAGTTCAGGCGTTGAGGCAGGCCCGCACAAAGAATCACGCCGACGACGGCACAACTGACAGGCCACCCCGCTGGCCGCCGTCGCCATCAGGCGCGCAGCCCGTTGTGCAGCTCCACCAGTGCCAGCGTGATCTTGTGGCTGGGGTCGAGGTAAATCATCGGGCGCGACTGCTCGTGCGACTCGCGGATGCGCACTGACGACGGCAGGTAGGGTTGCAGCACCGGCAAGCCTTCTTCAATGAGTTCGGCCACCATGCGCTGCGGCAGGTTAGCGCGCGGCTGGAACTGGTTGACGACAATGCCGTCGACTTGCAGTTCGGGGTTGTGGTCGGCACGGATTTCGTTGACGTTTTCCAGCAGCGCGTAAAGCGCCTGGCGCGAAAAGCTGTCGCAATCAAACGGGATCAGGCAACCGGTGGCGCCAATCAGCGCAGCCCGGGTGTAAAAGTTCAGCGCCGGTGCGGTATCGATGTAAATGCGGTCGTAGGTATCGGCCAACTGCTTGAGCGCCTCGCGCAGCTTGTAGATTTTTTGCCGCGACTCGAGCTTGACAACAAGCTCGTTGAGCGCCGGGCTTGAGGGCATCAGGTCGAGATTCTCAAACGGTGTTTCCACCACATATTCGGTTGGCGCCACAGTGCGAAAGCTATAGCTCAGCGTTTGCTCAAAAAAATCGGCGGCGGTGGGTTGGTCTTTGGTGGCAAAAGCACCCAGCAGGTAGCTGGTGGAATTGCCTTGCGGGTCGAGGTCAATGACCAGCGTGCGCAAGCCCTGGCTGGCGCTGATGGCGGCCAGATTGCAGGTGATGGTGGACTTGCCAACGCCCCCTTTTTGATTGAACACGACGATCGGCATGAGAGACTCCTTTTTCTAGCAAACAAATAGCAACAGAAGCCTGATTGTCTTTTAAATTTGCTGCAGGTTCGCCACGGCGGGTGCGATTCAAAGTGAGGTGGTCTCTCGAGAAATCACCACATGACGCTAAACCCGGCACAGCGACCGGGTGACACGTAGCAAAGCGCACCGCCCGGCTGATTCATCAACTACCGCCCTGTCTGCATTGGGCCAGCATCTCATCCTCACTGTTTTGAATCGCACCCGCAATGACGGGAAGCTCTGTCATGATTTTCGGAATCATCAACAATCATCAGTTAAATCTGATTTAAAAATCAATTTATTTGAATTTTCATGATGAATAAGCGTGCCTATAGTTCAGCCCATCGCATCACCACAACCGGAGACAACCCATGGATCAATCCAACCGATACGCTGACCTGAGCCTCAAGGAAGAAGACCTGATTGCCGCTGGCAACCACATCCTGGTCGCCTACAAAATGGCCCCAAAAACCGGCTTGGGCTACCTGGAGGCGGCAGCCCACTTTGCCGCCGAGTCTTCCACCGGCACCAATGTCGAAGTGTCCACCACCGACGACTTCACCCGCGGTGTCGACGCGCTGGTGTACTACATCGACGAAGCCACCGAGGACATGCGCATCGCGTTTCCGCTGGAACTGTTTGACCGCAACGTGCTCGACGGCCGCTTCATGCTGGTGTCGTTTTTGACGCTGACGATTGGCAACAACCAGGGCATGGGCGACATCAAGCATGCCAAGATGATCGACTTTTACATGCCCCCGCGCGTGGTGCAAATGTATGACGGCCCGGCCAAAGACATCACCGACCTGTGGCGCATTCTGGGTCGCCCGGTGAAAGACGGCGGCTACATTGCCGGCACCATCATCAAGCCCAAGCTGGGTCTGCGCCCCGAGCCGTTTGCTCAAGCCGCCTACCAGTTCTGGCTGGGTGGCGACTTCATCAAGAACGACGAGCCGCAAGGCAACCAGGTGTTTGCGCCCATCAAAAAGGTGCTGCCGCTGGTGTACGACTCTCTGAAACGCGCCCAGGACGAAACCGGCCAGGCCAAGCTGTTCTCGATGAACATCACCGCCGACGACCATTTTGAGATGTGCGCCCGTGCTGACTTTGCGCTGGAAACTTTTGGCCCGGACGCTGACAAACTGGCCTTTTTGGTTGACGGCTTTGTCGGCGGCCCCGGCATGATCACCACCGCCCGCCGTCAATACCCCAACCAATACCTGCATTACCACCGCGCCGGCCACGGCATGATCACCAGCCCCAGCGCCAAGCGCGGCTACACCGCTTTTGTGCTGGCCAAGATGGCGCGGCTGCAAGGCGCCAGCGGCATTCACGTTGGCACCATGGGCTACGGCAAGATGGAGGGCGAAGGCGACGACAAGGTCATTGCCTACATGATCGAGCGCGACGAGTGCCAAGGGCCGGTTTATTTCCAAAAATGGTACGGCTTGAAGCCCACCACCCCGATCATCTCGGGCGGCATGAACGCGCTACGCCTGCCGGGCTTCTTCAAGAACCTGGGCCACGGCAACGTGATCAACACCGCTGGTGGCGGCGCTTACGGCCACATTGACTCACCCGCGGCCGGCGCGGTATCACTGCGCCAGTCGTATGAGTGCTGGAAAGCCGGTGCCGACCCGATCGAATGGGCCAAAGAGCACAAGGAATTTGCCCGCGCGTTTGAGTCGTTCCCGAAAGACGCCGACTTGTTGTTCCCGGGCTGGCGCGAAAAGCTGGGTGTGCACAAGTAAGCGACCGCGCAACCAGGTGGCCCCCATGAGCGACAAAGCTGAAACCTACCGCATCACCCAAGCGCCGTTCTACCAGCAACAAAGCAACGAGGTCGCGCTGTACGAGGCGGCGTACAACGCCAAGCTGCCGGTCATGGTCAAAGGCCCCACCGGTTGCGGCAAGTCACGCTTTGTCGAATACATGGCCTTCAAACTCGGCAAGCCGCTGATCACCGTGGCCTGCAACGAAGACATGACCGCCTCTGACCTGGTTGGCCGCTACTTATTGGAAGCCAACGGCACCCGCTGGCTTGACGGCCCGTTGGCCACCGCCGCGCGCATCGGCGCCATCTGCTACCTGGACGAAATCGTCGAAGCGCGGCAAGACACCACCGTCGTCATCCACCCGCTGACCGACCACCGGCGGCAACTGCCTTTGGACAAAAAAGGCGAGTTGATCCAGGCGCACCCCGACTTTCAGCTGGTCATTTCTTACAACCCCGGCTACCAAAGCCTGATGAAAGACCTGAAACAAAGCACCAAACAGCGTTTTGTCGGCTTTGACTTTGACTACCCTGCTGCAGACTTGGAAGCATCCATCATCGCTACCGAAACCGGTGTAAACCTGGCCGATGCGGTGCGGCTGGTCAAGGTCGGCACCGCAGCGCGCGCGCTCAAGGGTCATGGCCTGGACGAAGGCATCTCCACCCGGCTACTGGTGTACGCCGCCACGCTCATCAAAGCCGAGGTTGACCCGCTGGATGCCTGCCGCATGGCACTGGTGCGCCCGATCACCGACGACGCCGACATTCGCGCCACACTTGACCACGCCATTGATGCAGTCTTTGGCGACGCCTGACCCGCGCAACACCTCCTGCTGATGGCCCATCCGTCCGATCCGGAGCAACTGCAAGCCTGGCGTGCGCAGTTGGCCTGCGCGTTTGCCTCCATCGACGGCATCTTTGCCGATTGCATGGCCGACGCCTCAGTCAAATTGAGCGCGCAAGGACTGGAAGACTTTCTGGAACAAGCCCGCTTTCTGGGCAAGATGGGCCGCGGCGCGGAGCCGGTACTGATCTTTTTGCAGGAATGGCCCACCATCGCCACGCTGGTCGGAGAAGATACGCTCGACGCGGTCATGGTCGCCATCAAGCGCATCAACAAATCGCCCAACAGCAAAGCCATTGTGCCCTTGCTGCAAAGCCTGGCCGCCGTCAGCCGACGCTTGCCGACACCCGCACAGTTGCAGCATTACCTGGACTTGAGCCTGCAACTGATGGACCGCACCAGTACCTCGATCCACGGTATTCACAAAAGTTACCCCAGCCCGAGTCTGGCGACATTTTTTGAGACCGCACCGCGACTGCTGGACGTGCTCAGCCTGCAAGGTCTGGCCAACTGGGTCACCTATGGCATGCGCAACTACGCGCACCACCCCGAGCAGCAGCGCGAATTTTTCAGCCTGCAAGGCGCCGACAGCCGCGCCGTGCTGCAACGCGAGCGCCACGGCACGCTGTTAATGGATCAGACCCGCGCGCTGGACCTGACCCTGCGCGCGCTATGGCAAATGAGCGACGTGCTGGTGCCCTACGCCACCACGTTTGACGTGCAGCGCGTACCCATGCCGTACTTTGACGCCGATGGCATGCGCCTGCCCGACGTGTACGACGCACGCGCTGGCGTGAGCGGCCTGGACCGTTACCGCGCGGCGCTGGCCCACATGGCGGCACACCGGCGCTGGAGCACCCCGATCTTTGCCGACAACTTCAGCCCGGCACAGCGCCTGGCCATCGAATGTTTTGAAGATGCCCGCGTCGAGTCGCTGGCGTTGCGCCAGTACCCCGGGCTGCGCCGCATTTTCGCGGCGCTGCACCCTGACCCCAAGGAAGGCGCCTGCAACCCGGCCACCCATTCATGCCTGCGCCACCGGCTGGCGATGCTGTCGCGCGCGCTGCTGGTGCCGCCCACGCGTTTTGATCGCCCGCAATTGCAGGAATGGGTGCAGCGTTTTCAGGCGCTGCTGGCGCAAAGCGTTTCCAGCACCGCCGAAATGGCCAGCTTGGCACTGAGTTACCTGGGTAAAACCCGGCTGCAAAGTGACCAGTTGCCCGACACCTGGTTTGCCGACACCGAAGTCGACTACCGCGACGACAACCGGCACCTGTGGCGCTTTCACGAACGCCCGGACGACGACGAAAGCGACGCACCCGCGCAGCCACCACCCGAGCAAGAAATCCCCAAGCTGCCACCGCGCCATTACCCCGAGTGGGACTACACCAGCCAGACGCTGCGACCTGACTGGGTCAGCCTCTATGAGCGCCTGCACCCCAGCGGCAACGCCGGCGACGTGGACGCGCTGCTGGCCAAACACGCGGCGCTTTCCAAGCGGCTCAAGCGTTTGCTGGATTTGCTCAAACCGCAAGACAAAGTACGCCTGCGTTTTCAGGAGGACGGCAGCGAACTCGACCTGGACGTAGCGATCCGCGCGCTGATCGACCTAAAAAGCGGCAATCGGCCCGACGTGCGCGTCAACATGAGCCACACCACCGACGGCCGCAGCATCGCCACCACACTGCTGCTGGACTTGTCCGAATCGCTCAATGAAAAGGCGCGCGGCGCACAGCAAACGGTGCTGCAACTCAGTCAGGAAGCGGTGTCGCTGCTGGCCTGGGCGGTGCAGCAACTCGGTGACCCGCTGGCCATCGCCGGCTTTCATTCCAACACCCGCCACGATGTGCGTTACCTGCACCTCAAAGGGTTCAATGAGCCCTGGAACGACACCGTCAAGGCACGTTTGGCGGCAATGCAAGCCGCGTACAGCACCCGCATGGGCGCGGCGCTGCGCCATGCGGCGCACTCACTGGTCAGCCAGGCAGCGGACAAAAAGCTGCTCTTGGTGCTCACCGACGGCCAACCGGCCGACATCGACGTCAAAGACGAGCAGCTGTTGATTGAAGACGCCAAGGAAGCCGTCAAGGAACTCGACCACCAGGGGATATTTAGCTACTGCATCAACCTGGATGCATCAGCGGACGCCTACGTGAGCACCATCTTTGGCCAGCGCTACACCGTCATCGATAACATTGCCCGCTTGCCCGAGCAATTGCCAAGGCTGTTCATGGCGTTGACACGCTAACGGGCCCTCTCACACGGCCTGGTAAACAACCCGCCCGCCCACCAGCGTGTAGCGCACATGCCCGGGCAACTCATAGCCCGAAAAAGGCGTGTGCTTGCCCTGGCTGCGAAGCGTATCGGCCTGGACTGTCCAGGCCGCTGCCGGGTCAAACACGCACACGTCGCCCAGGCCACCCACGGCCAGATGCCCGGTGCGCCCCTGGCGCGTGCCGATCGCATTGCCCAGCACAGCAGCGGGGGCACAGGTCACTGTGGACAAGGCGCGTTGCAAATCCACACCGCTGTCCTGATGCCACTTGTAGGCCAGGCTCAGCAGCAGCTCCAGCCCGGTCGCACCGGGCTCGCTTTGGGCAAATGGCAAGGCCTTGGCGTCGTCATCCACCGGCGTGTGGTCTGACACCAGCGCGTCGATCGTGCCGTCGGCCAGACCTGCACGTAGCGCGTCGCGGTCGCGTTGCTGGCGCAGTGGCGGGTTCAAGCGGGCGCGGCTGTCAAAGTAACCCACATCGGTGTCGGTCAGGTGCAAGGAGTTGATGCTGACGTCGCAGGACAGCTTCAGGCCATCGGCCTTGGCCTGACGTACCAGTTCCACCCCGGCGGCGCTGCTGATACGGCACAGGTGCACGCGCGCACCGGTGGCACGCATCAGTTCAAAAATGGTGTGCATGGCAATCGTCTCGGCCATTACCGGCACGCCTGAGAGCCCCATGCGGGTGGCCAGTGCGCCGCTGGCGGCCACACCCGTTCCCAGGTACGCGTCCTGCGGGCGCAGCCACACCGCGTAGCCAAAGGTGCTGGCGTATTGCAACGCGCGCTGCACCACCTGGGTATTGGCCAGCGCTACTTCGGCCTGGCTGAAGGCCACACAGCCCGCTTCGGTGAGTTCGACCATTTCGCTGAGCACGTCGCCCTTGAGCCCCTGCGTCAGCGCGCCAAGCGGATAGACGCGCGCCTGCTGCAGCTTCTCGGCGCGAAAACGCAGCATCTCGACCAAGCCCGACTCGTCGAGCACCGGGTCGGTATCGGGCTGGCACACCAGGCTGGTGACGCCACCAGCCATGGCCGCTGCCATTTCAGACTCGAGCATGCGCGCGTGCTCGTAGCCGGGTTCGCGCAGCCGCACCGCCAGGTCAACCAGGCCGGGAAGCACCAAACAGCCGGTGGCGTCAAGTGTCAGCGTTGGGACAAAGCCACTCGGTATGTTTTTGATAGCTACTACCGCGCCATTGGCAAGGGCCAGATCGGCTTTTTCATCAAAACCACTGGCAGGATCGATAACCCGTCCGCCGCGTATCAGAAGTGTTTGGGAAGTGTTCATACGTTGCTACTGTGAAGTAAATGGTTCAGGCGTTGTTGCCCGCCACGATGCTCATGGCCGCCATGCGCACGGCAATGCCGAAAGTGACCTGCGACAGGATCACACTGTGCCCGCCGTCAACCACCGCCGACTCGATCTCGACACCACGGTTGATCGGCCCTGGGTGCATGACGATGGCGTCGGGTTTGGCCCATTGCAGCGTTTGTGGGGTCAGTCCAAAGCTCTTGAAAAATTCCTGGCTCGACGGCAGCAGCGCGCCGCTCATACGCTCGTTTTGCATGCGCAGCATGATGACCACATCACACCCCTTGATGCCCTCTTGCAAGGTGTGGCAAACGCGCACACCCATGGGGGCCAGGTCGGATGGCACCAGCGTCTTCGGACCAACCACGCGTACATCCGGACAACCGAGCGTGGTCAAGGCGTGAATGTCGGAGCGCGCCACGCGCGAGTGCAACACGTCGCCGACGATCGCCACACTCAGCTGGGTAAAGTCTTTCTTGAAGTGGCGAATGGTGTACATGTCGAGCAAGCCCTGCGTCGGGTGGGCGTGGCGGCCGTCACCAGCGTTGACCACATGCACGTGCGGCGCGACGTGCTTGGCGATCAGGTAGGGAGCACCCGATTCGCTGTGACGCACGACAAAAATATCGGCCGCCATGGCGCTCAGGTTCGCTACCGTGTCGAGCAGCGTTTCACCCTTGGACGAGGACGACTTGGCGATGTCGAGGTTGATGACGTCGGCGCTAAGACGCTTGGCGGCAATCTCAAACGTGGTGCGGGTGCGCGTGGAGTTTTCAAAAAACAGGTTGAACACGCTTTTACCGCGCAGCAGCGGTACTTTCTTGACCTCGCGGTTGCCGACCGAGACAAAGTTGCTGGCGGTATCGAGCACCTGGTTGAGGATGTCCCTGGGCAGGCCCTCGGTGGTCAGCAGGTGGATGAGTTCGCCGTTTTTGTTGAGCTGGGGGTTGTGCTTGGAGAGCATGGTCTAGCGTTCTTTCACGTTGAAACTGAGTTGGCCGGCGTCGTTGCGCGCCAGCGACAAAGACTGGTTGGCCGGCAGGCTGATGCGCGCCGCGTACACATCGGGCTGGATCGGCAGCTGCCGCCCGCTGCGGTCGACCAGCACCGCCAGTTTGACGCTGGCCGGGCGGCCAAAATCGAACAATTCGTTGATGACGGCGCGAATGGTGCGTCCGGTAAACAGCACGTCATCGACCAGCACGATGTGCGCCTCGTTCACATCAAACGGAATCTGCGTTTGCACCGACGCGGTCATGCCGCGGCTGGAAAAATCGTCGCGGTGCATGGCCGACGAAAGGATGCCCATCGGCAAGCGCGAGCCCAAGTCGTGCTGCAGCCGTTCGGCCAGCCAGACGCCGCCCGAGGTGATGCCCACCAAGTGCATGTCAGGCTTGTAGAGGGTGCGCACACGCTCGGCCAGGTCGCTGTACAGCGCCTCGGCATTCAGTGCCAGTTGGCTCATGGAAGACTCCTTAAAAATTGTTCCAGAATGATGCAGGCGGCCGCCGCGTCGGCGTCGCGCGCGCCGGCCGACAAGGCCTCGGTGGTGGTATAGCGCTCATCCACCTCAAACACCGGCAAGTTGAAGCGTCCGTGCAACTGACGCGCAAAGCGCCGGGCGCGCAGCGTGTTCTCATGGGCGGCGCCGTCAGGGTGAAACGGCACGCCCACTACCAGCGCGTCGGGCTGCCAACTGGCGAGTTGCTCGGCAATTTTGGCAAAGCGTGCGTCACCTTGGGCCGAGATGGTGCCTTGCGGCTGCGCGGTTCGCAGCAGCCTGTTGCCGACGGCGAACCCGGTGCGTTTGACGCCAAAGTCCAGCGCGAGGAAAGTCTGGCAGGAATTTGCTACTACAGCAATAGCTGTATCCGCTTTATCCGAAAGGGCTACAGCATGATTTGGCATGATCAGGCGTGCCCCGCATCCGACGCCAGCATCCAGGCTTCCAGCCCCAGCAACTTCAGGGCTTGGGGGTAGCGTTCGGGCACCGGGGTGTCAAAAATCAGCCGCGGATCCGCCGGCACCGTCAACCAGCTGTTGTCGCCCAACTCGTCTTCAAGTTGGCCCTCGCCCCACGCCGAATAGCCCAACGACACCATCACCTTGCGTGGGCCAGCGCCGGTGGCCATGGCTTCGAGCACATCACGTGAGGTGGTCATCTCCAGCCCGCCCGGAATCGCCATCGTCGACGAATAAACCGGGTGGCTCGGCTGCGCATCCTGGGCGAAGGTCGCCTCGTGCAGGACAAAGCCGCGCTCAGTCTGCACCGGGCCACCAAAAAATACCAGCGCTTGCGCGAGATCGTCGCGCGCCAGCGGCAGATCAATCTTGTCAAACAGGTTTTTGAGCGAAATCTCACAGGGCTTGTTGATGACCAGGCCGAGCGCGCCACGCGCGCTGTGTTCGCATAAATAAACGACACTCTGGGCAAAGAGATCGTCCTGCAAACCCGGCATCGCGATCAAAAAATGATTCGTCAGATTGGTGGATGCAGAATCAGCCGACATGGGTGAATTTTAACGATGAACATGAACACTGAATTTGAATCTGGATTGATGTGGTTCCGCCGCGACCTGCGCAGCACCGATAACGCCACGCTGCACCAGGCGTTGTCGCGCTGCCGCCAGGTGCACTGCGTTTTTGTCTTTGACCGCGAGATTCTGGATGCACTGCCGCGCGTCGACCGCCGGGTGGAATTTATCCGCGAATCGCTGGCGGAACTCGACGCGACGCTACGCGCCGTAAGCGCCAACGCGCAAGCAGGGCTGATCGTGCGCCACGGCAACGCCTGCGACGAGGTGGTCGCACTGGCACACGCTCTCGGCGTGCAGGCAGTCTTTGCCGGGCGCGACTACGAGCCGCAGGCCGTGCAGCGCGACGGTGCTGTCACCTGTGCCCTGCAAAACTGCGGTATCACCTTTGAAACCTGCAAAGACCATGTAGTGTTTGAAGGCCGGGAAATCCTGACGCAAAGTGGCACGCCGTATGGCGTCTTCACGCCCTACAAGAACAACTGGCTGGCGCATGTGGGCCCGCAGCAGTTGCAGCACTTCGACAGCTCGGCGCTGGCCAACCGCCTTGCCGCACGGCCACAGCCGTATCAAAAAGATGTACCCACCCTGGCCGAGATCGGCTTTCAGGCCAGCAACCTGGCCACCCTGAAGATTCCGACCGGCATGGCGGGTGCGCGTGCGCTGTTTGACAACTTTTTTGAACGCATGGACGATTACCATGCCACGCGGGATTTTCCGGCCATCAAGGGACCAAGCTACCTGGGCGTGCATCTGCGCTTTGGCACCGTGTCGGTGCGGCGCCTGGCAGCCACTGCGCTACAGCGCCAAATTGAAGGCAGTCCGGGCGCCGCGGTCTGGCTGGGCGAGCTGATCTGGCGCGATTTTTATGCGGCCATTCTGGCGAACTTTCCGCATGTGGCGCAGCAGGCGTTCAAGCCTGAGTACGACGCCATTGCCTGGGACAGCGGCCCCCAGGCCGACGCCCTGTTTGCCGCCTGGTGCAGCGGTCAAACCGGCTACCCGCTGGTCGACGCGGCCATGGCGCAGATCAACCAGACTGGTTACATGCACAACCGCCTGCGTATGGTGGTGGGCAGCTTTCTGGTCAAAGACCTGGGGCTGGACTGGCGCTGGGGCGAGCGCTACTTTGCGCAGCAACTCAACGATTTTGATTTGTCAGCCAACAACGGCGGCTGGCAATGGGTGGCGTCCAGCGGCTGCGACGCACAGCCTTACTTTCGCATCTTCAACCCGGTCAGCCAGAGCGAGAAGTTTGACCCGCAGGGCAAATTCATCCGGCGCTACCTGCCGCAACTGTCAGGCTTAGGCGACAAAAGCATTCACGCACCCTGGACCGCCAAACCGCTCGAACGACAAGCCGCCGGTGTCCGCTTGGGGGACAACTACCCACAACCCATCGTGCTGCACGACGCCGCCCGCACGCACACCCTGGCACGCTACGCGGTGGTCAAAAAACCGCTCGCGACCTGATGGGACTCAGGCATCCGCCGTGACAACGCAATAGCTGCGCACCAAGCCGATCAGTTCGTCTTCCGGATACGGTTTGCCCAGGTAATGGTCAACCTGCAACTCACGCGCGTAGTCGCGGTGCTTCTGGGCAATGCGCGAGGTGATCATGATGACCGGCAGGTCTTTCAGGTTGGCGTCGGCGCGGATATTGCGCACCAGGTCAAAGCCGTCCATGCGCGGCATCTCAATGTCGGTCAGCACCACAGACGGTTTTTCAAGCGCCAGCTGTTCCAGCGCCTGCAGACCATCAGACGCCAACGCGACCCGAAAACCTTCGCGCTTGAGCAGGCGCTGGGTGACACGACGCACGGTAATCGAGTCATCGACCACCAAAACCAACGGCAGCTGGTTGGCCACAGCAGGCTGAACTTCCAGCGTGCCTGGGCCGCAAGGGGCTGCGACAAAGGCACGCGCCTGATCACCGTAGGCCACCGAAAGCGCGACCATGTTGTAGATCAGCACCACCGCGCCTGAGGCCAGCATCGACATACCCGCCAGACCCGGCAAACGCGACAGCTGCGGGCCGAGGTTTTTAACCACCACTTCCTGGTTGCCCAGCACTTCATCGACATGCACTGCAACATGCTGGCCCGCGCTGCGGAAGATGCCCACCGACGCCGTCTTGCCCTGCAACTCAGCGCTGCGCGTAGACGTTTGCAGCAAGGCACCTGACCAGAAAAATGGCAGTGCAGCACCGTTGTATGAAAAGTTGCCACTGGCATAAGCAGCGTCCAACTCGGCGCTCGGTACACGTCGCACCAACTCCACCAGGCTGGCGGGCACACCCATGACCATCTCACCGCAGCGAAACAAGACGATCTGGTTGACCGCGGTGGTCAGCGGCATCACCAGCTTGAACTGGCTGCCGCGCCCAGACTGGGTGCTGACCTCAATACGGCCGCCCAGGCTGTTAACCTCGGACCGCACCACGTCCATGCCAATCCCGCGGCCAGCCATTTCGCTGACCTCGGATGCAGTGGACAAACCCGAGGCAAAGATCAGATTGGCCACCTGCGCATCGCTCAGGGTCTGATCCGCAGTGATGAGGCCGCGCTCAAGCGCCTTGGTGCGGATGCGCGTCAAATCCAGTCCGGCACCGTCGTCGGTGAAAGTGACCGCCACGTCGTTGCTCTGCTGCTCGACACTGACAGTGATCACGCCACCCGCGGGTTTACCGGCCTCCTGACGCACCGCAGCGCGCTCGATGCCATGACCTACGGCGTTGCGCAAGATGTGCTCGAATGCCGCGACAACGCGCTCGAGCACGCCACGGTCAAGTTCAAGGGCGCCGCCATGGATCTCCAGCTTGACCTGTTTGTCAAAGTCTTTGCAGGCTTGACGAACAACGCCAAACAAGCGCTCGGCAATACTGTCAAACTCGACCATGCGCGTGCGCAGCAAAAAGCGCTGCAGCTCGCGCGTCTGGCGCGCCTGGGCGATCAGGTCGTCTTCCACACCAGCCACCGTTTGCTGCAAATTGCGTTGCAAGGTAGCCACGTCATGCACCGACTCGGCCATCATCCGGGTGAGTTCTTGCACCCGGGTGAAGCGGTCAAATTCGAGCGGATCAAAGCCTTGCGCCACGTCTTTGGTTTGCGCCAGGCGCGACTGCATCTGCGATTCGGACTGCACCTCGATATCACGCAGCTGCGCACGCAAACGCTCCAGGTTGGTGCTGAGTTCGTCCAGGGAACCGCGTAACTGGCCCAGCCGCGCTTCAAGCCGCGAGCGGGAAATCATCACCTCGCCAGCCTGATCGACCATGCGGTCGACCAGTTGCGACTTCACCCGAATCGTCTGGCCCGAACTGCGGTGAACCGGAGCAGCGGGAGTAACAAGCGATGGGGCGGGCGTGGCCCAGACCGATACCTTTTGCTCCTCTTCGATCGGCAGAGCCGGTGCAGAAACCCCGGCAGCGAATTCCTCTGGCAGGGGCGCGGTCACCGCGCTGGCCTCAGGCAACACCAACGCGTCCAGCGGCGTCGCCCGCAGCTTTTCAAAACACGCGTTGATGGCATCAAACCGCGCCATCACCGGATCGAGCTGGCCGCTCTGCACGGCCTGCGGGTCAATCCCCTGGACGGCAGATTCCATGCGGTGCGCCATCTCACCCAGGCGCATGGCACCGCTCAGACGCGCACTGCCCTTGAGGGTGTGGAGCAAGCGCAACGCCTCCTGGCGTGCACCCAGGTTGTCGGGTCGCGCGCACCACTGCCGCAAAGCACCCCCCAACTGCGGCAGCAATTCCAGCGCCTCTTCTTCAAAGATCGGAAACAAGTCAACATCGAGGGCGTCGACCGCCTCAATTTCTTCTTCGCCCGCCAGTACCAGCGGCGCTGGCGGCTCGACGACATCGGCTGGTACCGGGACAAGGTCGGCCACCTGCGACGGTGTCGCCTGTTCATCCGGCCAAGCCTCAGGCAGCGACTCCTGCGTCGAAAAATCAGTCTCGAGAATCGCCTGCAACGCAGCAACCAGCTCGACATCGGGCTCCTTGAGGAAACCAGCGGCAAACTGATGCAGTAAACGGCGGATATCTTCAGCCACATTGACAAACAGCCGGGCATGCTCGGCCAGACCGATTGTGCCCAGCCGGGTGTGTTCCATCGCGTGCTCAAAGGTACGCGCCAGCCCGGACAAAGCGGTAAAGCCGACGGTCGCCGAACTGCCCGCCAGCGAGTGCGCCAGCGCCACCGGCGACTCGGGTACCGGTTGATTCAATTCCAGCGACCACTCGGTCAACTCGGTCAGCAGTCGCCGCGACCATTCGTCGGCCTCGTTCAGGTAGACGTTATAAAGCGCAATACCAATGCGCAAGGAACCGATCAACTTGATCTGGTCATCTGGGGTCTGCTCCTGTGGCTCGGAAGATTCAGGCTCTGGCGCAAGCGCAGTTTCTGGTTTGGGTGGCAGGGCCTGCAGAGCGGGCGCTGCAGACGCGGGCGCCAGCGGATCCTCAATGGACAACGCAGCGGGCGCCACGTCCTCTGGGACGTTTTCAGGCACAGGTTGGGCAGGAACCGGGGCAGCGCCAAAGTCACCAAAATCACTCAACAACGTTTCAGCGAAATCTCGCGCCTTGGTATCGACAAAATCATGGATCAGGGTTGGCGAAAAATCTTCACCACCCGCTTGTGCAGCCACCTCAGCCACCGGCTCAGGCGCCATTTCGTCAACGACCTCGGGCACGACATCGGCAACCGGCGCTGCCAGAGGCTCTGATGTCTCCTCTGACGCCACTGTTGGCGTCACGGCGGGCAGTTCGTCGACCACCAGTGGCGACGCAGCCAACGGTTCGCACGCATACGGGGGCTGACCAGGCTCACGCGCCAGGTCGAGGCAAACTTCATCGAGTCGCAAACTGTCGGCAACGCGCACAAACGGCTGCGCTCGCCAGGCATCATCGGCATCCATGGCGATCGCCTCAACCCACCCGGAAAAGCTCTCCAGCGCCTGTTGCGACGTCTTGAGAATATCGGCAGAGATCGGTCTCTGTTGCGGCAACCAGGCGTTGAGCAATTGTTCCAAAGCCCAGGCGGCTTCGCCAAATTCGGTCAACCCGACCATGCGCGAACTGCCCTTGAGCGTGTGGTATGCACGGCGTAGCCCGGTCTGCAATTCAAAATCTGCGTTGTTCGCGTGCAGCGCCGCCACGTTCTCCAGGCCGGCCTTGACAACCTCGCGCGCTTCTTCAAGGAAGATCGAGCGCAGTTCAATGTCGTCATCATCGTCGTCGACAACGGCCGCGGGTGCAGCGACAGGCGCACCCACCGGCTGTACAAGCGCAGCAGCTAGCGGTGCCAGCGGGTCAACGGTCAGTGCATCGGCCGCAGCGCTCTCCGGCGCTGGGTCAGACACCCCTGGTACAGGCTCATTGGACGCAGCGGCCACCGGTTCGGCGGTCGGTACAGCCTTCTGGATACCCATCAAGGAGCGAAACTCACCGAGTTCGTCGTCATAAACAAACAGCTTCTTGGCCATTTCACGCTGATAACTCAGCATGTCGATCAGGAACCCCATCGTGCCCAAGCTGTTGCCCAGCTTTTCGAATGCGGCGGTGCGAGCCGCATCGCCTTCAAAACCATCGATCAGCAAACGCTCCACACCATCGCGCATCCGCAGCGCGGCGACAGCGGCCTGATCCAGCCCCAACACCGAAAAAACGCCGCGCATCTGCGACAGGCGCCCAGGGACTTCCTGCAGCGGCAGCTTTTCTTCAGGCCGACGGAAATAGGTGTCGAGCGCCGCCTCGACCTCACCCAAGGTGGTGCGCAACTCGTCGACCACGCTGCCCATGACCTGCCGGTCACTGACGCGCCGGTAGAGTTCCTGCATCCAGGGATCCAGCGGCTCGGGCAAGCCGCCGGCCATGACGTGGTCGAGCCGTTGCGCCAGGCGCACGCCGCGTTCCACCGTCTGGCTGCTGTCGGGGTCCATGTCTTCGTAGGCCGCTTCCAGATAGAGGACGGCAGTAGCCACTTCCATTGCCACCGACGCTTCTGGCGCCTTGCCCGCACGCACCACACCATCGAGGGCGCGCGTCAGGGCGGCTGCAAATTCACGGTTCTCCGGATGCAGCTTGACCACCGAATCTGCAACCAGGCCAAACTGATCAACTGCGGTCTTGATGCGCCCAACGTCGCCCCCCGACAGGGTTGACCATGTTTCAGCCGCAGCCGCGACCCGCTTGCGCGCCTGCGCCAGCACCGTTGGATCAAAGCGGCCGAACTGGGGTTTTTGATAATCAACCCGGGTTTCGCTCTCAACCCCGTACGCATGTTGCACCGCACGCAAAGTGGATGCTGTCTGTGCTGCGCTTGGCACAGCCTGGGCGCAAAAGAACAGCAGGTCGCGTACCAACTGCTCGGAAATATCACCCTGACCACGCGCCAGGTTGCGATACTGCAACAAAATATGCGACGCCGCCCGTTTGATGTACAGGTCCGAAGCGCACAGACCAAGTGCAATTGCTTCAAAAAAAGCCGCCGAAACCATCCAGAAAACGCGGGGGTTGACGTCTACCTGATGCGCGGCAAAACCCAGACTGATGTCGCGCATGGCCAGGGCTGATGCTGGTTGGCCGGTTTTGACAACATTCAACACAAAACCGTCTACCCGTGTACGTACCGAGGAGTCATAGGACAGCGGCAGCGTACCGCCTGGCACATCGACATTGATCCAATGCCAGTCGTAGGCCCACAGGTCGGCCGGATGAATCCGGTCGGCGGCGGTCAGGTCAAGAATGTTGCGGTACTGTGGAAACAGCGCCACCGAAGAAAATTTCTTGCCCTTGAGGATGGCTTCCAGATAGTCGGTCAGTGCAAAACTGGCGTGCTCGACACGCAGCGCCGCGTCATCGCTGCAAAACTCGGGCTTCTGTACAAACTTCTGTACCAACGCTTCCATCGCGCGCAGCATGCGCGCAGGCACTTCAAAACCAACCATCTCCAGCGCGCCCACCGCTTGGTGCAATTGCTGACGGGCAATGCGCAGGTGGCTAGCGTCGAGTGCGGCAATATCCGAACCACGCGACAACTCCGCATCGCGGACAAAACGCCGCAAGGCCATGTTGGCCGAATCGAGTGACTTGCGCAATTCATCGAGCACCCAGGCCAACGGCCCAAGATCCGGCTCAAGGTTTGCGCTCTCAACGGTGGGTGCAACAGGTAGCATGAATCAGTCACTCAGGTGCGTTGCAGGACAAGCCGATCAGGCAATGCGGAATCGGGCTACCGATTGCCGCAGTTCTTCAGCCACTTTGGAAAGCTCACGTACCTGCGCAGCGGTAGAGCGGGTACCTTCGCCGGTTTGCTCGGTCACGGCAAAAATATGCTGGATGTTTCCGGCAACGTCATTGGCCATGTTGGCTTCGCGAGACGTAGACGCCGAAATCTGCTCGATCAGGTCAGCGAGCCGGCGTGACACTTCGTCGATCTCGCTCAATGCAGCGCCGGCGTTATCTGACAGTCGGGCCCCTTCGACCACGCCTTGCGTGGAGCGCTCCATGGCACCAACCGCGTCTTGCGTGTCGGTTTGAATCGCCTTGACCAACGCTGCAATCTGCCGCGTGGCATCGGCCGAGCGCTCGGCCAGGCGCTGCACTTCTTCGGCCACCACCGAGAAGCCACGTCCGGCTTCACCGGCTGAGGCTGCCTGGATCGCAGCGTTGAGCGCCAGCACGTTGGTTTGCTCGGTAATGTCAGAAATCAGCTCGGTGATTTCGCCAATCTCCTGCGAAGACTCGCCCAGACGCTTGATGCGCTTGGACGTATCCTGAATCTGGTCGCGAATAATGTTCATGCCGCCAATGGCATCCTGCACCGCTTTCAGGCCAGTTTCAGCAGCCTGCAAGGAGGTGCGCGCCACGTCGGCCGACTGCTGCGCCTGCGCCGACACCTGGTTGATACGTTGCGCCATATCGACCACCGATCGCCCGGTCTCACGGATTTCGTGCAGCTGTTCATTGGAAGCCGCCAGCAGCTCGGTCGAAGTGATGTCAACTTCAGCCGTGGTGGAGGCGACTTTGGCGGCCGAGTTCTGCACGTTACCCACCAGCGCGCGCAGCTCTTCCACCGTGTAGTTCACCGAGTCGGCGATGGCACCGGTAATGTCTTCGGTCACGGTGGCCTGCTGCGTCAGATCGCCCTCAGCCAGGCTTTGCAGTTCATTCATCAGCCGCAAAATCGCTGCCTGGTTGCCGTCATTGACCCGCTTGGCTTCTTGCTCCAGGCGCTGCGCTTCCCGACGCTGCAGGTCCGCCCTGGCCTGGCGCTGCCGACTGTCTAGCAACTGGACGTATGACAAGCCAGCGGCACTGGTCAAGGCCAGCACTGCCGCCAGCACCAGCGCCGCCAGCACCAGGCCTGACAAGCCCGCCTGGCCGGACAGGCTAACCTGCAATTGCTCAAGGTCTTTTCGCAGGCCTTCGCTGTCAGCCAGAATCGATACCTGCGCCTCACGCGCTGACACCAAGCCTTGCAAGTTACCCAGAATCGCACCCGCCTGGGTGCGGGTTTGCTCGTAAAGCTTGATCAAGGCGATGAGTTGCTCGCGCGTTTGCGCATCCTTGGCGCCTGCAAGCCGGAGTTCAGCGCTGCCGTCGAGCAAGCCTTGGGCAATGTCCTTGAAGGAATTCAAATCCTTGCCCAACAGGAAAACCGCCTCGGGGCTGACCCCTTCAACTGTCAAAAATTCGTTGGACGATTTGCCAATGCGCTGCGTCAACATGACCAACTGCCCTGCCGCCGAGATTTCGCTCGCCGGCGCGTTTTGCTGCAGCTTGAGCGACGAAATGCTCTCCGCAATTTCCAACAAGTCCGAGGACTGGCGGTTAATCAAGCGCAAGGCCGAACCGACCTGCGTCAGAATGGCTTGTTGCCCCATGACCACCGCCGCACTCTTCCCGGCCCGGTCAACCATTGGCATCGCCTTGTCGAGCGGCGGTGCAAATTCTGCCCCCAGCGCTTTTATGTTCAAGCTGGCGTCACCCTTTTGTAGTCCGCGCGCCGACTGCGTCAGGATTTTTGCGCTCTCGGCCACGTCCGCAAACGCCTTGGCATCACCAACGAGCGCCTGCGTCACCGACTTGGCCAGGCGCTGCGACTGCATCAGCGACTGCCCCACCGCACCCAACTGCTGCGCGCTGGTTTCGTTGGCATTCAAGCCGACCAAGGTGGCAATCACCAGCACCACCAAGGACGCACCCAACACCAGCGATAGCAGACGCTGGTGTTGCTCGACCGTTTTGCTGCCCAGCAGCGGCACACTGATCTGATCGGCCTCGGTCTGAGGCCCGCGGATGACGACTTTTTCGGGCGCCGCCGTGGGTTGCACCACACTGGGCGCTGCATCCTGAAAGCGCGTGGTCTCAGGCATGCCGATACTCAGCATCGAATCTTGCTCGGTGGGATCCTCACCCCGCTTGAAACGATTTTTCAACTGATCAAAGAAAGCCATAACTCACCCTCGCGTAGAAGTTCAAGCGCCGATCTCCTGGAATGCAGAAGTCTGGGACAACAGTTGCAAATTCAGCTCTTGCCAGGCAACGCCTTGTTCGTCCTGAAAACGGCACCCAAAATAAGCTGGCGCCAAAGCGGCGGCGGCGTCATTGCTTTTAAACACCTCAGCACGACGCAAGCCCTGCAAGTCGTCCACCACCAGCGCACAATTGACACCGAGCTCGACGTTCAGAGTGACCAGACGCGCCTGCGCCAGTGCCTGTTCGTCACGCGCACCGGCCTGCGGGTCCATGAAACGCTGCAAATCAACCACGCCAAACAAGCCCCCACGCAGATTCGCCACGCCTGAAAACCAAGGCTGGGTGTAAGGCACGTGGGCAATCGCCGTCAGGGGAAATATCTCGCCAGATTGCGACAGCGGCAGCAAAAAATGGTCGCGCCCGACAAGCACCGCCAGCCACGACTGGGAATCAGCTTGCGTCTGCACCGTTTGCAGCCGCTGGGCAAGCCGCTGCTGCAGGTCCCGGAGTGCTTCTTTGTTGGCCATGCAATGTTCCGAAGGTCAACCCAAATCCCTGATCTTTTCCATCAGTTCGTCGGCATTGACAGGCTTGGTGATGTAATCTTTGGCGCCTTGGCGCAAGCCCCAGACACGGTCTGTTTCGAGACTCTTGCTGGTGCACATGATGATGGGGATGTCCGCGTACTCTGGCGTGCGATGAATCGAGCGGGTCAACTGGAACCCGTTCTGCCCTGGCATCACTACGTCCATCAAGATCAGGTCTGGCTTGGCCTCTTGCATGCGTTTGAGCGCCTCATCGGCGTTCTCGGCGGTACGCACCGTCAGCCCATGGGCTTTCAGGATGTCCGACAGAAACATGAGCTCCGTCTTGGAGTCGTCAACAATCAACACACTCTGGATGGTCACGCGTCACTCCCCTTGAACGGTGGTGGCAAACTGGGCCACGGCCTTGAGCAATTGGTCTTTTGTAAACGGCTTGGTCAGGTATTCCTGCGCACCCACCATGCGCCCGCGCGCCTTGTCAAACACACCGTCCTTGGACGACAACATGACAATCGGCACACTGGCAAACTTGGGGTTGCGCTTGATAATCGCGCAGGTCTGGTAACCGTCGAGCCGTGGCATCAGGATGTCGCAAAAAATGAGGTCAGGATGATAGTCGCTGACTTTGGCCAAGGCGTCGAAACCGTCTTCGGCCAGCATCACGTTATGCTGACCGGCCTTGAGAAAGATTTCAGCGCTGCGCCGGATGGTATTGCTGTCATCAACCACCAGAATTTTTAGATTTTCACCGGACGTATTCACCCGCGTTAACTCCTGTGTTGACATTGAGACCAGGCACGAAAAAACATTAAATCTGCACCATCTCGAAATCTTCCTTGCGCGCACCGCACTCAGGGCATGTCCAGTTCAGCGGCACAAGATGCCAGGGCGTTCCCGGCGCAATGCCGTGTTCGGGGTCACCGGCGCCTTCGGCGTAAATCCAGCCACAGACCAGACACATCCAAGTTGAATCGGGAGTCACAAATCACTTACCTTCCATAGCGAGGAATATAAACCTAAACGTTGGCAGGATTCTGCCTCAATAAATCGGCTTAATTGTTACTTTTGGTTTTGGGCACAATCCGACGCTGACCCATTCAACTTTTACCTTGCTTGAGATTGCCATGACCCAACCGATCGACCACAACGACATTCTTTTCGAACGCGCCAAACGGGTGATCCCCGGCGGCGTCAACTCCCCCGTGCGCGCTTTTCGCGCTGTTGGCGGCACACCACGCTTTATCACCCGTGCCCAAGGCGCCTACCTGTGGGACGCCAACGGCAAGCAGTACACCGACTACATCGTCTCCTGGGGGCCGATGATTTTGGGCCACGGCCACCCGGCCGTGCTTGAAGCGGTGCAGAAAGCCGTTACCGAGGGCCTGTCGTTTGGTGCACCGACCGAGCGCGAGGTCGAGCTGGCCGAAGAAATCCTGAAACTCATGCCCAGCATGGACATGGTGCGTCTGGTGAGCAGCGGCACTGAAGCGGCCATGAGCACCATCCGGCTGGCGCGCGGTGCCACCGGGCGTAACAAGCTGATCAAGTTTGAAGGCTGCTACCACGGCCATGCCGACGCGCTGCTGGTGAAAGCGGGCTCGGGCCTGGCGACCTTTGGCAACCCCACCAGCGCTGGTGTGCCGCCCGAGGTGGTGCAGCACACGATCGTGCTGGAATACAACAACATCGAACAACTGGAGCAAACGTTTGCCGAGCAAGGCAACGAGATCGCCTGCCTGATGATGGAGCCGATCTGCGGCAACATGAACTTTGTGCGCGCCAGCGTGCCGTTTGTCAAACGCTGCCGCGAGCTGTGCAGCCAGTACGGCACGCTACTGGTGTTTGACGAAGTGATGACTGGCTTCAGGGTGGCGTTGGGCGGCGCACAGAGCGTCTACGCCAAACTGATCCCCGGCTTTGCACCCGACATGACGGTGATGGGCAAGGTGATTGGCGGCGGCATGCCGCTGGCCGCCTTTGGTGCCAAGCGCGCCGTGATGGAACACCTGGCCCCGCTGGGTACGGTCTACCAGGCCGGCACGTTGAGTGGCAACCCGGTCGCCACCGCCTGCGGCCTGGCGACGCTCAAAGAAATCAGCAAACCCGGCTTTTATGACGACCTGGGCCGCAAGACGCGCAACCTGATCAGCGGCCTGTGCAGCGCCGCCGCGGCCGAAGGCGTGCCGTTTTGCGGCGATTCTGAGGGCGGCATGATGGGGTTTTATCTGCTCGACACCCTGCCCACCACCTACAGCCAGGTGATGAAGTCAGACGGCGCCAAATTCAACCAGTTGTTCCACGGTCTGCTCGACCGGGGTGTGTACATCGCGCCAGCGCTGTACGAGGCTGGTTTTGTGAGTGCAGCGCACACTGACGAAGACATTGCAGCCACCGTTGCGGCTGCGCACGAGGTTTTCAAGTTACTTCCGAAATAATAGCAGCTATCTCTTAATTTACAAAGCCTAGAGGCTTATTTCTTATATAAAACTGGCGGCCGTCTGGCCGCTTTTTTCTGACCAATTTCCGAGTAGTTTGTTATGCATGGCTCCAGGCCGGCGGTGGAGCTGTTGTTCTCCGGCTTGCCCGCGGGCGAAGGTTTTGGTTTGACAAGTCGGCGTGTTTCGCCACCAGCCTTGGCATGCCAGCTATCACGCCACGCGAATGAGGCCTGCGCCCGACAAACCCACCACCTGCCTTCACCGGGTTTGCATGCGATGTTGGAGTCAGGTTTAGACCCCTTGCTGCCGACCATGGCAGTCAGCTTACGGGTTGCCCAATAGATAAAGCGAAAGCATGGTCTTTGCCGGTTTCATCTTGTACTCAAGCCGCCTTCATGTACATATCGATATGCATCGACGAATAAGGGCAAATCAGACCACCACCTTCTGTGCGTTCCAACAACCCAAGTTCGGCAAGAATTACCACGTCTTCGTGCACGCGCTTGACATCGCGCCCGACTGCACGGGCCAACTCACGCACTGACAACTCGCCCTTGCCCTGCGCGGCACGAACAATCTCCCATCGCTTTTCAGTCAGTTGTCCAAAAAAACGGCTGGGACTTTCAAAATTGAGCACTTCACCTTGGTAGGTGTCTGCGTCGGCAACTTTGGCCATGGCGCGCAACGCACCCTGCCAGTCGGACTGCATGGTAATGGTGAGGTAACGATCTGTCATGGTTCTCTCCGGGCGGCGACTGCCGCAATAAAGTCTTCAATCAACTGCGCCACGCTGACAAACGTGTAGGGCATTTCCACACCGTCCAAATGACAGTGATCGCCCTAGCCACATTCGTTGTCAAAACCCACCACGCGAACGCCATCAAGCACATAAACCGCGCTGTATTTGTAGCCGTGTTCTGTCGGTGGCACCGGCGCCGGTACTTTCCACACCACCACTTCAAGAATGGCACCCTTAGCCGTGACGTCTTTGAAGCGTGTGATCAACTGGGCTCGCATGTTGGCTATTATGCCAACATAAGTTACTTTGTGAAGCCAAGCCGTATTTGGGTCTGGCGAGTCATTTTTCTCAATTGATTGGCCACCAGGCCATGACCGATGCCTGCCTTGAGTCCGGATAATTTTCGGAAGGCATTCAGATATCAGCGTCGGATACCCGGAGGGCAATTTGAACTTTTGAAGACCCGCTCAAGCTGCTTACCCAACTTCGAGTTCCAACAAAATTCGTCAGCAGGCCTGCCCCTTCTTCTGCCTGCGAGGTCAGGTCTCAAACAAAACTCAATGCCTGAAATGGCGCACGCCGCCGGTGAAGACCATCACCACGCCGCGCTCGTTGGCGGCGTCGATCACTTCCTGATCGCGGATCGAGCCACCCGGCTGGATGATGCTGGTGGCACCGGCATCGACCACCACGTCCAGGCCGTCGCGGAACGGGAAGAACGCGTCGCTGGCCGCTGCCGTGCCCACCAGTGACAGGTTGGCCGCGTTGGCCTTGATGGCGGCAATGCGCGCCGAATCGAGCCGGCTCATCTGCCCCGCACCCACGCCATAGGTCATGCCATCTTTGCAAAACACGATGGCGTTGCTCTTGACAAATTTGGCGATGTTCCAGGCAAACAGCAAGTCTTGCAGCTGCTGCTCGGTGGGTTGCAATTGGGTCACCACTTTCAGGTCGGCGCGCGTCAGGATATGGTTGTCGGCGGTTTGCAGCAGCAGGCCTGAGCCGACGCGCTTGGATTCAATCGCGTTGCGGCCGTTGTCCCAATCAGACGCACCACCGGGCGGCAGCGCGATCTTGAGGACGCGCACATTGACCTTGCTCTTGAACACCGCCAGCGCTTCGGGCGTGTAGTCGGGGGCCATCAGCACTTCGATGAACTGCTTCGACATTTGTAGCGCGGCGCGCTCGTCCAGCGTGCAGTTGACGGCAATAATGCCACCGAACGCGCTGGTCGGGTCGGTCTGAAACGCCTTGCTGTAGGCCTGTAGCGCGTCGGCACCCACGGCCACGCCGCAGGGGTTGGCGTGCTTGACGATCACACACGCGGGCGTGTTGAAACTCTTGACGCATTCCCACGCCGCATCGGCATCGCCAATGTTGTTGTAGCTCAGTTCCTTGCCTTGCAATTGCACGGCGGTCACCAGCGAGCCAGGTGCCGGGTACAGGTCACGGTAAAAGGCAGCGCTTTGGTGCGGGTTTTCGCCATAGCGCAGGTCTTGCAGCTTGACAAAGCAGCCGTTGGACTGGTCGGGGAACAGCTTGCGTGACGGCGTGTTGTTGCCTTCTTCAAAGTTGAGCGACGACAAATAGTCGCTGATGGCCGCATCGTACTGCGCCACCCGGTTGAACGCCGCCACGCTCAGGGCGAACTTGGTTGCTTGCGTGAGTTTGCCGCTGGCTTTGAGTTCGGCCAGTACCTGCGGGTATTGGGACGCGTCGGTCAGCACGCCGACGTCTTTCCAGTTCTTGGCCGCGCTGCGCACCATGGCCGGGCCACCGATGTCGATGTTCTCGATGGCATCTTCGAGCGTGCAGTCGGCTTTGGCCACGGTCGCTTCAAACGGGTACAGGTTGATCACGGCCAGGTCAATGGTGTCGATGGCGTAGGCCTTGAGCGCGGCCATGTGCTCGGGCACGTCGCGGCGCGCCAGCAAGCCGCCGTGCACCTTGGGATGCAGCGTCTTGACGCGGCCGTCGAGCATTTCGGGAAAGCCGGTCAACTCGGCCACCTCTTTGACCGGCAAGCCCTTGTCGGCCAGCAGTTTGGCGGTGCCGCCAGTGGAGATGAGCTTGACGCCCAGCGCGTGCAGCGCCTGGGCGAATTCAACGATGCCGGTTTTGTCAGAGACAGAGATCAGTGCGTTCATGGTGTGGTCGTGGTTGAGGAAAGGAAAGGCGTTGGTTTTATGTAACAAAATGGGCTCCAGCCCTTATCTAAAAAGCGTGAGCAGCTATCAATCAATGAGCTTGTGTTCGAGCAATTTCTTGCGCAGCGTGTTGCGGTTCAGGCCCAGCCACTGCGCCGCTTTGGACTGGTTGTGGTCGGCGTGCTGCATCACCACCTCCAGCAAAGGCTTTTCGACCACGTTGATCAGCATGTCGTACATACCATCGGGTTCGCTACCGCCCAGATCGCTCAGGTAGCCCTTCAGGTTATCGCGCACGCATTCTGCGATGTACATGGGTTTCATCGTGTCGTCTCCAAACCTACTTGGGGGTTGTTGTATTTCCGCGGTGCGGGCAGCCGGTCCATGCGCTGGTGCAGCGCGTCAAAGAAACCTGCCACCGCTTCCCACTGCGACGGGGCATCATCAATGGCGTTCATGTGCGCGCGAAACAGTTCGCCGCCGGGCAAATCCCGCACGTACCAGCCAATGTGCTTGCGCGCGCTGCGCACCCCGGCAAACTCGCCGTACAGCGCATAGTGGTCTTGCAGGTGCGCCAGCAGCAGCGCCTTGACTTCGGCCACCAACGGCGGCGCCAGCAGCCTGCCACTGGCCAAAAAATGGTTGATTTCGCGAAATATCCAGGGACGGCCCTGCGCCGCACGGCCAACCATCACCGCGTCGGCGCCGGTGGCGGCCAGCACGTCGCGCGCTTTTTGCGGGCTGTCGATGTCGCCATTGGCGACGACCGGAATGCGCACGGCCGCCTTCACCGCGGCGATGGTGTCGTACTCGGCCAAGCCCTTGTAGCCCTGCTCGCGTGTGCGGCCGTGCACGGTGAGCATCTGCACGCCCGCGTCCTGCGCCTGGCGCGCCAGCGTGACGGCATTCTTGTCGGCCTGGCACCAGCCGGTGCGCATCTTCAGTGTGACCGGCACGCCCATGGGCGCGCAGGCCTGCACCACCGCGCCAACAATATCGATGGCCAGGCGCTCGTTTTGCATCAGCGCCGAGCCGGCCCATTTGTTGCAGACTTTTTTGGCCGGGCAGCCCATGTTGACGTCGATCACCTGGGCGCCGCGCTCGATGTTGAATCGCGCCGCCTCGGCCATCATGGCGGGGTCGGTTCCGGCAATCTGCACCGCAATCAAGCCGGTTTCACCGGCATGGTCGGCGCGGCGCAGGGTTTTGCGCGAGTCTTGCAGATCGGCACGGCTGGTGATCATCTCGCTGACCGCGTAGCCGGCGCCCAGGCGCTTGCACAACTGGCGAAACGGCCGGTCAGTCACCCCCGCCATGGGTGCGACAAAAACAGCATTGGGCAATGGGTACGGACCGATCTTCATCCAGCGTCAGGGGGTTTTAAACAGGGGGCCTGCCGCCAGAGAAGTTTGCAAGCCAGTGGCGCACAAAACCAGGGAGCCGGTCAGGCCGCAGATTCTAGCTGCCTAAAAAAACAGCACTTTTGATGCAGATCAGACACCGCGAAACCAGGCCAGCGCCACAGGCCGGGAAGGGATTTCGAACGCGTTCCTATACTCGCCGCCCATGGAACCCTGGATGCAAACCCTGCTGACCTGGCTGGCGCTGCCGCAACATGGCCTGAGCAGCGTGTTCGTGGTGGCGTTTGTGTCGGCCACGCTGTTGCCCATGGGATCCGAGCCCGCTGTTTTTGGTCTGGTCAGCCTGAATCCGCAGCTGTTCTGGAGCGCCATCGGCGTGGCCACCTTGGGCAACACGTTGGGCGGCGCGCTCACCTGGTGGTTGGGACTGGCATCGCACAAGGTGGTTGACCGTTACCAGCATTCAGCACACCACCTGCGGGCGCTGGACTGGCTGCAAAAACTTGGCCCCAAAGCCTGCCTGCTGGCGTGGTTGCCGTTGGTGGGCGATCCGCTGTGCGCGGTGGCGGGTTGGCTCAAGATGCCGTTCTGGCCTTGCTTGCTCTACATGGCCATCGGCAAGTTTGGCCGCTACCTGGTGATGACGTCGGCACTGGTAGGCGTCTTTGGCGGCTGACAAAGCTTTTATATAAATAGCTGCACGCGCTTTATTTATAAGGGTTTGAGCCGAATTTTTCCTAAGAGCTGAACAAGAAGTTCATCACGTCGCCGTCCTTGACGATGTAGTCCTTGCCCTCAGCACGCATCTTGCCCGCATCTTTTGCACCTTGTTCACCTTTGAAGGCGACAAAGTCTTCGTAGGCAATGGTCTGGGCGCGGATATAGCCCTTCTCAAAGTCGGTGTGAATCACGCCAGCGGCTTGCGGGCCGGTGTCGCCCTTGTGGATGGTCCAGGCGCGCACTTCCTTGACGCCAGCGGTGAAGTAGGTTTGCAGGCCCAGCAAGTCGTAGGCAGCGCGGATCAGACGATTCAGGCCAGGCTCGTGCAAGCCCAACTCTTCCAAAAACATCAGGCGGTCCTCGTCGCTCATGTCGGCCATTTCGGCTTCCATCTTGGCACAGATGGCTACCACCGGCGCGTTTTGCGCGTTGGCGTACGCCGTCAAGCGCTCCAGAAACGGGTTGTTGTGAAAACCGTCTTCTGACACGTTGGCGACAAACATGGCGGGTTTGGCGGTGATCAAAAAGAATTGCTTCAGCAACGGCTGGTCTTCCTTGCTGAAGTCGAGCGAGCGCACCGGCTTGGCTTCGTTGAGTGCCGCCTGGCAACGTTCCAGAATACTCACCAGTTTGGCGGCCTCCTTGTCGCCACCCGATTTGGCAGCCTTTTGATAACGCGCCAGCGCTTTGTCCACCGTGCCGAGGTCAGCCAGGCAAAGTTCGGTCTGGATCACTTCAATGTCAGAGATCGGGTCGACCTTGCCGGACACGTGGATCACGTTGTCGTCTTCAAAACAGCGCACCACGTTGATGGTGGCGTCGGTTTCGCGGATATGCGCCAGAAACTTGTTGCCCAGGCCCTCACCGGTGCTGGCCCCGGCCACCAGGCCGGCAATGTCGACAAATTCGACCACCGCACGCTGCACCCGCTCGGGGTGGACGATGGCGCTTAGCGCGTCAAGCCGTGGATCGGGCACTTCGACGATGCCGACGTTGGGTTCAATGGTGCAAAAAGGGTAGTTCTCAGCCGCGATACCGGCCTTGGTGAGAGCGTTGAACAGGGTCGATTTACCGACGTTGGGCAAGCCCACAATGCCACATTTCATACAAATCCTACTGAGTTGGTGCGCTGCGCGCGCAAGGCCAGCTGGCGCAAACGGCCCGGCTGGCAAAGGTGTGGATTATCCATGAGGCCATTAGCGCACTTCTACAATGGCTCGCATGAAGCACCATTTAGACATTTGCATCCGCGGCGGCGGCATTGTGGGGCACACGCTGGCACTGCTGCTGGCGCGCGATCGGCTGCGCGTCGGGCTGGTGACGCAGCCCCCGGCCACTGACACAGCCGACGTGCGCGCCTACGCGCTCAACGCCAAATCCAAGGCGCTGCTCGAATCAGTGCGCTGCTGGCCCGACGCCCAGCACGCCACAGCGGTGACTGGCATGCAGGTCTGGGGCGACGACGGCGGCTCGGTGAATTTTGCCGCAGCAGACTTGACCGTGCCGGCCCTGACCTGGATTGTGGATGTGCCCGTGCTGGAAGCCCGCCTGGCCGACGCGGTGCGGTTTCAGCCGCACGTGCAGTTGCTCGACGCACCCCGCCCTGCCACCTTGACCGTGGTGTGCGAGGGCAAGGCCAGCCGCACCCGCGCCGAATTTGGCGTCGAATTTGATGTGGCCCGTTACCCACAACACGCCATTGCCGCGCGGCTGCAGTGTGAGAAACCCCATGCTCAAATCGCGCACCAGTGGTTTACGCCGGGCGAAATTCTGGCTTTTCTGCCGCTGGACGGCGCGCTGGGTCACACAGTGGGCATGGTCTGGTCGGCTCAGGCCACGCGCGCGCCCGAGCTGTTGGCTGCAAGCGAAGCCGATTTTTGCGCCGAGTTGGAAAAAATCAGCCAAGGCTGCCTGGGCAAAGTGCAATTGGTCAGCGCCCGCGCGGCCTGGCCGCTGCAGGCCGCGCAGGCCAGCCGCTGGATCGGCCGCACCCCCGACGGCCACGCCTGGGCACTGGCGGGCGATGCCGCACACAACGTGCACCCGCTGGCCGGCCAGGGCCTGAACCTGGGCCTGGGCGACGTGGCCGGGCTGGCCGACATCCTGCACAGCCGTGCCTACTGGCGCCCGGTGGGCGACCACCGGCTGCTGCGCCAGTACGAGCGCGCACGCTGCGCGCAAGTCAGCGCCACCTCGTTGGCCATGGACGGCCTGCAAAAGCTGTTCTCGCAACACGGTGGCGCCTGGCAAAGCTTGCGCAACTGGGGCATGAGCGGCTTTGACCACAGCGGCCCGGCCAAAGACTGGGCAGCACGCTACGCCATGGGCCTGTAGAACTTATTGCTCGCAACTTGCTCAGACGCTGCCAACCTTTTTTTCAGGACACTTGATGAACCGTTTGATCCCCACCCTGATCGCTGGCGCCGTGCTGGCTGCCAGCAGCCTGTGCACCAACGCATTCGCGCAGGACGCGGCCATCCGCAAAAACCTGGCTGAGCGCATTCCACAACTTCCAAAAATTGACGAAATCAGCAAGACACCCATCGCTGGCATTTTCGAGATTCGGGTCAACGGCACCGACATTTATTACACCGACGCCCAAGGCAATTATCTGATCCAGGGCAACCTGATCGACACCAGGAACCGGCGCAACCTGACCGAAGAGCGCGTCGACAAGCTCACCGCCATCCGGTTCGACACGCTGCCGTTCAAGGATGCTTTTACCATCGTGCGCGGCAACGGCAAGCGCCAGCTGGCGGTGTTTGAAGACCCCAATTGTGGCTACTGCAAACGTTTTGAGCGCGACCTGCAAAAGGTCAACAACGTGACCATCCACCTGTTTTTGTACCCTATTTTGGGTGCCGATTCGGGCGAAAAATCCAAGGCTGTCTGGTGCGCCAAAGACAAGGCCAAGGCCTGGCAAGACTGGATGGTGCGCGACGTCCCCCTGCCCGCGGCAAGCAGTTGTGACACCGCTGTGCTGGCGCGCAATGTGGAACTGGGCCGCAAGTTCAAGGTCACCGGCACACCCACCCTGGTGTTTGTCGACGGCTCGCGCGTGCCTGGCGCAGTAAGTGCTGACGAGGTGGAAAAACGGCTTGTTGCGACAGGTAACTGATGGCGCGTGCGTCAACAGCCCAGCCAACTGGCGCAGCGGCGCTGGTCTACCAGGTGCAGGCGCTGGACTGCCACGCGCACCTCTTTGCCATCACCCTGACCATCGCCAAGCCCGCTGCCGACCAGACGGTGAGCCTGCCGGTATGGATCCCGGGCAGCTACCTGGTGCGTGAATTTGCCAAACACCTGCAGCGCTTGCAAGCCACTCAAAACGGCCGCACCGTGGCGCTGACACAGCCCGACAAATGCAGCTGGCAAGTGCACTGCAACCCAGGCAAACCCTTGACACTGCGCTATGAAATTTATGCGTTTGACAACTCGGTGCGCAGCGCCTGGCTCGACACCCAGCGCGGCTTCTTCAACGGCACCAGCGTGTGCCTGCGCGTGCATGGCCAGGAAGATACCCCGCACCAGCTGACGCTGGCCGCGCCCGGCTGGCCCGCTGGCTGGCAAGTGGCCACCGCCTTGGCCCCGCTGAAGGTCAACAAGTCAGGCTTTGGCCACTACCTGGCCGCCAACTACGACGAACTGGTCGACTCCCCCGTGGAACTAGGCGCGTTCTGGAGCGGCAGCTTCACCGCCGGCGGTGTGCCGCACCGTTTTGTGGTGGCCGGTGCGAGCGCCAGCTTTGACGGCGCGCGCCTGCTGGCTGACGCGCAAACCATTTGCGAAGCCGAAATCAATTTCTGGCACGCCCAAGCTGCAGGCGCAAAAACCAAGCAGACCAAAACCAAAGCGCCGCATAACCGCTACGTTTTTCTGCTCAACGCCGTGGACAACAGCTATGGCGGGCTGGAGCACCGCCACAGCACGGCGCTGATCTGCAAACGCGCCGACCTGCCGCGCCTGGGCCAAGCCAAGGCACTTACCGCCAGCGACGGCTACACCACGCTGCTGGGGCTGATCAGCCACGAATACTTTCACACCTGGAACGTCAAGCGCCTGCGCCCCGCAGAGTTTGCAAGCTACGACTACACCCAAGAGAACTACACCGAGCTGCTGTGGTTTTTTGAAGGCTTCACCAGCTATTACGACGACCTGCTGCTGCGCCGCGCGGGGCTGATTGACGATGCCACCTACCTCAGCCTGCTGGGCAAAACCATCAACGCCGTGCAGCAAACGCCGGGGCGCCGCGTGCAAAGCGTGGCGCAGGCCAGCTTTGATGCCTGGGTCAAGTACTACCGGCAAGACGAAAACAGCGCCAACGCCACCATCAGCTACTACAGCCTGGGCTCACTGGTGGCGCTGTGCCTGGACTTGAGCCTGCGCCCGGCTGGATCGAGCAATCTTGACGACGTGATGCGCGGCTTGTGGCAGCGCTGCGCTGGCGGCCCGATGACCGAGGCCGACGTACTGGCCGTGGTGACCGCTCTGGGTGGCGACGCGCTGGCCAAACGCCTGGCGCAATGGGTACACGGCACCGACGACCTGCCGATCCAAACCCTGCTCCAACGCCAAGGCATTGCGGTGACATCAGACCAGGCTGCAATGGCCGACCAACTGGGCCTGCGCGTCACCGAAACAGGCGGCCTGCGCGTCAAGACCGTGCTGCGCGGCAGCGCCGCCGAACACGCTGGCCTGGCAGCCGGCGACGAGTGGCTGGGCGTGCAAGTTGGCAGCGGCAAAAGCGCGCAGGGCTGGCGGCTTGCCAAGCTCGACGACCTGCCGTTGTACCTGGGCCGCGCCAAACGCTTCGCCGCGCTGGTGGCGCGTGACCAACGCTTGCTGACACTGCCCGTTACGCTGCCCACAGCGGTACAGCAGATCAAGCTGAACGTGCACGACAGCGCACTCGCCAACGCCTGGCTCGGCCAAAAATTACTACAAACAAAATAGCTGCTTGCGCTTATTCAGTAAGGGCTAGAGGCCAATTTCTCATATAACTTTTTACCAACCCATCAGGAGCCCACATGGCCTTTGAACTCATCACCGTCCGCACCGAAGCCGACCAGGTCGGCATCATCACCCTGAACCGCCCCAAGCAGCTCAACGCCCTGAACGACCAGCTGATGACCGAGCTGGGCCAGGCGCTGCAAGCCTTTGATGCCAATGAGGCCATCGGCTGCATGATCATCACCGGCAGCGAAAAAGCCTTCGCCGCCGGTGCCGACATTGGCGGCATGGCCAGCTACAGCTTTGCCGACGTCTACAAGAGCGACTTCATCACCCACAACTGGGAAACGATCCGCAGTGTGCGCAAGCCAGTGATTGCCGCTGTGAGTG
>Ga0210027_1000488_pt1 | contig 40265 bp, 43 predicted proteins | sample CryGeymeta201510_FD_183978 | JGI IMG/M metagenome (GOLD analysis project Ga0210027, IMG submission 183978) | Groundwater microbial communities from Crystal Geyser aquifers in Utah, USA - Crystal Geyser metaG 2015-10 (SPAdes) (version 2) | ecosystem: Environmental > Aquatic > Deep subsurface >...
TCCTGTTGGGTCGGCATCCGCATTAACCTTTTCGAGGCCTGCTCAGCGGTAACGAGCGTTACGGCCTGCATGGTCGCCAAGTTCCTTTTTCAGAACCTTCTACACCAGAGGCTTCAGCCACTTCGTTGCCTCCATGACTACTCCAGTTGCTTCCGGCCGGAGCGAAAGTGGCCGGGCGGGTTTCGCACCCGCTGGACAAACAGCGCCTTTGCACGGTGCACAGGAATCTAGGTTTAATGAATGTGATGGGAATCTGCGCCAAGTGCATGACTTTGCTGGCCACCGATCCCATGAGCAGGCCGGTCAACCCGGTGCGACCGTGGCTGCCCATGACAATCTGGTTGCAGCCGAACTCGCTGGCGAGACGCACGATGGTGGCTGCCACGTCACCCTGCACGACATGGGTTTCCACATTCACCCCGGCGGCGACGAGCAGTGAACGTGCGGGCTCGGTCGCCGAAGCACCCCAAGACTATGCGAGTTCCACCAGTTCGTCGGCCTTGAGCAGGCGTCGTGTCATCCAGTCATCACCCAGCGGTTGGATATCAACCAGATGCGCGGTCAGGGAACTCGATTTGGCTGCAAGGCTGGCGACGAATTCGGCGGCACGGATCGAACTACCGGAGCCATCGACGGGGAGCAATATCTTCAAGATGGGGACCCCTGGGGGTGGAATGGACTTGTTGTGCATTCAGCTCACACGCCGCCGCTATGCACAACTTCGTAATACAACTGTTCGAGCTCGTTCTTGTGCTTGGTTTCCTCGTTGGCCAGGAATACGAACAGGTCGTGGATCGGACCGGGCTCGGTGCTATCCGCCAGCGCCTGATATTGTTCCATCGCCGTGTGTTCGCGGCCCAGTGCATAGCGCAGCAGGGTCTGGTCATCCGGATGTTCGCCCAGGTCGGGCAGCAGCACGGCATCCGAGAATTTGCGGTCGCTGGCTGGAACGAGCACTTCGGCGCCGATCTGATGCGCGATGTCGTCGCGGGCGGCAAGATCAATAAACATCCGGTAATGGCCTGCTTCCTCCGCCGCCAGTTCTTCAACCAGCCAGCGCAGTTTCTTGCTGACCTTGGGAATCAGGCCTGTATAGAAATCCCGCGCCGTCGCCTCGAACGAGGTGGCGACTTCAAGAATTTCCTTCAGCGTCTTCTTCGACTTGATACGGTCGTAGCCGTGCAGGGTGCCTTCGTGTTCGCTCATGATTTTTCTCCCATTGTCATGAGATGGCGGCCGATACTGGCGGCGACCCGATGGCCGTCGGCGACGGCATGCACCACATCCGGGCCATTTGCCATGTCGCCGGCCGCCCATAGCCAGGGCAGCGAAGCGCGGCCCTCGGCATCGAGTTGCAGACGGCCGCGCGACCATGCCAGTTCTTCGGTCAGTTGCATGCCAAGGATCGTGTCGGTATCGCTCATCTGGCCAATCGCCTCGATCACCCAGGCGCCAGGGTGGATCTGGGTGTCTTGCAAGTCGTAGGTGGGGGCGAAGCGGCCCTGGGCGTCGAACAGGGCGAGCACCTTGGCAGTTTCCAATGCGCTGACTTGTCCATTCTCAAGCACCACTTTCTGCGGTCCGCGTGCAGCCAGAATCTCGATACCTTCCTCCAGCGCCTCCTTGATCTCCTCCAGATCGGCCGGGAAGTGGCCTTCCGGTTGCACCGCTGTGACGGTGATGCCGACCTTGCCGTGTTGAATCATCTGAAGACGCGCCAGCGAGCGGGCGATGTCCATCGCTACATTGCCGCCGCCGATGACCACGGCGCGATGTGGCACATCCAGTTTCACGCCAGCGACGATGTCGCGCAGCAGATCGACGGCGCGATGCACGCCGGGGGCTTCGCTGCCGGGGATGCGGGTGGAACGGCCATATTGCAGGCCGATGGCGAGCAACACCGCGTCGTAGCCGTCGCGCAGGCCGGCCATGTCCACATCGCGGCCGATGCGGGTGTCGTAGCGCACTTCGACGCCGAGATGGGTGATGACCTCGATGTCTTGATCCAGGCTCGCGCCCGGCAAACGGTAGTCGGGAATGCCGTAACGGGTCATGCCGCCGGCGCGGGCCAGCGCCTCGAACACGGTGACGGCATGCCCGGCTTTGACCAGATCGAAGGCTGCGGTCATGCCGGCCGGCCCTGCGCCAACGATGGCGACGCGGCGCCCGCTTCGGGCGGTGGACAGTCCTTCGGCGGCAATCTGCTTGATCCGTTCCGGCGCGACGTGGTCCATCGCATAACGCTTGAGCCAGCGGATGGCGATGGGCTCGCCGCGATGCCCAACGGAACAGGCATCCTCACAACGATGGGTGCAGACACGACCGCAGGTGTGTGAAAAAGGGTTGGTGCGGTAGATCTGGCGCACCGCCTCTTCCAGATCGTCCATCCAGATCGCGCGGATGTATTCCGGCGCGTTCATCTGGGTTGGACAGGCGTCGTGGCACATGCCGCACTGCACGCAGCGGGAAGCTTCCAGGATGGCCTGCTGCTTCGTGTACCCGGCCACCATTTCGGCGAAGTTGCCGATGCGCGCCGAGGGTTCCAGTTCGGCCATGTCCTGGCGGACATGATCAACCAGATCGTTGTCCGCTTCCTTGGTCCAGCCAAGGGGAAACGACATGTTATGGATGCCGCTGGAATCGGGCAGCACGAAGTAACTGTCCAGTTCCGCATCGACACAGGTATGCACATATTCGCGCGACAGGCTGATCGAGCCGGTCGGGCACAGATCGACGCACAACGCGCACCAGCAGCAGCGGCCGTAGTCGATGGCCGGGCGCAGATTGCGGATGCCCTTGATCGGGTCATTCGGCAGATTCGGCACTTCCACCATGGTGATGGCGGCGTTGTCACACACCTTCTGGCAGGTGGAGCAGCCGACACACTTCTGCCAGTTGTTGACGTGGAAACCGCGATAGCGCTCGGATGCCGGACGCGGCTCCAGTTTTTCCGTGATCGGCTTGCGGCCGAAGAAAGCCAGCGCGCGCAGCGGATTGAGAATGCTGCCCTTGTCTTTGTAGGCAATATCGGACATCAGCGGTCAACCTCCGGCGGGCACGCATCGAGCGAGAACATGATCTGCGCCACGTCTTCCAGGCGCGCGCCGGTGGCCAGGGTTTCCAGCACCTGCACCGCGTGCATCGCGGACGGGCCGCGAATGTGGGTGCGCCAGGGTTTGGCGCCACCGTTGGAAACCACGTACCAGGACAGCTCGCCCTTGGACGATTCCACTCGGGCGTAGTATTCGCCGGCTGGCACGTTCCAGGCCAGCGGATTGGGGATCGGCGCGCGGATCGGGCCGGGGATGCCGGGCAGGCGTTCGATGACCTGGCGCAGGATGCGGATGCTTTCCTTCAATTCCGCACGGCGCACCAGCGTGCGCGCCCAGGCGTCGCCGGCCTGTTCGACGGGGATGTCGAATTCGAGCTGGTCATAGACCAGGTAGGGATCGTCGCGGCGCACGTCGAAGGCCAGGCCGCAGGCGCGCAGATTGGGGCCGGTAACGCCCAATTCCAGCGCTTGTTGCGGGCTGAGCACGCCGACGCTCTTGGCGCGGGTGACGAACACCTGATTGGTGAAGAACAGGTTGTCGTAGTCCGGCAGGCGCGATTCCAGGTAGTCCAGGAACTGGGCGACACGACCGAGAAAGCCTTCCGTCACGTCGCGCCGCACGCCGCCGGGGATGTTGTAGATGTGGTAGACGCGGCCGCCGGTGAGTTCCTCGAACAGGTCCAGCACCAGATCGCGGTCGGACACGCCCCAGAACATGGTGTTGTACATGCCGGTAGTGGCGGCGTGGCCGCCAAAGGTGAACAGGTGCGCGGCGATGCGCGACAGCTCCATCTGCAACACGCGCAGCCATTGCGCCCGCACCGGGATGTCGAGGCCGCACAGGGTTTCCACCGCGGTGGAGTAGGCCAGTTCCATCGGCGCCGGATCGGGCACGCAGATGCGCGGCACCAGGGCGATGTTCTGAATCCAAAGGCGCTGTTCCATCAGCTTCTCGAAACCGCGATGCAGATAACCGCCATCGGCCTTGGCATGGGTGACGATGTCGCCGTGCAGGCGCACCTTGAGCGCGTAGTTGCCCTCGATGCCGGGGTGGTTGGGGCCGAAGTTCAGCTCGTATTCATGGCTCGGCGGTTGATGGCGGGCTTGGTAGTTTTCAGCCCTCATCTTTTGATTTCCTGCTGAAGCGCTGCTCTTCCGAGCGAATGGCAATGCCACCGCCCTGGGCTTCCAGGTCTTTCAGCCAGTCCGGGTGGTAGTCCTGCCAGTCGAAGTGGTCGTTGACCCAGCCCTCGGAATCGAACTCCTTGCGCATCGGCGGCGGGCCGTCCCATTCGGTGAGGATGAATTTCTCCATCCACGGGCTGCCCTCGAAATAGATGCCGTACATCTCGAAGATGTCGCGCTCGAAGAAGCCGGCCGGCTTGTAGATGTCGTAGATCGACAGGTAACGCCCCGGCGCGCGCGGGATGCGGATATGGGCGGAGACGGTGACCTTCAGTTCGTAGGACGTGACGTGGTAGACGAGCTCGAATTCGCCGTCGTCCGGCCAGTCCACTGCAGAAATGGCCGACAGATGCACGAAGGAACCCTTGCCCTGCAACAGCGCCAGCAGCGCCGGCAGAGCTTCCGCCTTGACGTCGAGGCGCTGGCGCCGGGCATGGCGCGGCGGGTGGGTAATGCCATCGATTTCCTTGAGCAGGTGGCACAGCCACTGGTAAACGTCCGGGCAAACCAGATCGGTGCTGACTTCGGTGTTCATCACATCCGCTCCAGGCGGCCGGCGTTCAGCGTCATCCGCAGCGGTTCCAGCGGCTGTTTGTGCAACGACAGCAGGCGCGTGTGCTCGCCCTCGGTTTGCGGGCCAATGACGCCGTAGTTCTTCGCTTCGCCGATGACGTCGGTCGGCGTCTGCCAGGTTTCACCGAACAGGCGTTGCTGGTTGGCCAGATAGTGGTCGTAGCGCTGGTAATAATCCTTCCAGTTGTCGGAGGTGCCGGCGGCGATGTTGTCCATCAGCGCGCGCAGGCCTTCGATGACTGCTTCCGGGCGCGGCATGCAGCCGGCGATATACATGTCCACCGGCAGGTAGTCGTTCAGCTTCTTGGCGGTGGCGTAACTCTGCCAGTACATGCCGCCGTTGACGGTGCAAGAGCAGATGCCGATGACGTACTTGGGCGAGGCCATCTGCTCGTAGGTCAGGATCACCCGCTTCAGCGTCTTCACCGAGACATAGCCGGTGACCAGCAGGATGTCGGCCTGGCGCGGCGTCACCATCGGCTGGATGCCCAGGCGCTCCATGTCGAAGCGCGAGGTCATCGCCGGCGGCAGTTCGATGGCGCCGCAGCCGGTGCAGTAATGCAGCATGAACAGCGAGCGCGAGCGGCAGAAGCGGATGAACTCGTCGAACACATTGGCCAGCGGATTGCCGCCGGTCGTTTGCGGCGTCTCGTAGCGGACGGGGATGTCTTTCAGGGCGCTCATGGTGTTTCCTATTGGGGTTTCCTGTTTCAGCGCATGACGAATGCGAGGCCGACCAGCCCGACCAGCACCGGCCATTTCCACATCAGCCGCAGCATATCTTCGGTGCGGTAGCGCGGGAACAGATAGGCCAGGCTGACCGGCACGGCCAGCACGGCGAAGCACTTGGCGATGAAGAACAGCCAGTTCTCGCCGCCGCCGAGGAACAGCGTCACGTACAGGGCGGCGGCGGTGTAGAGCTGGAAGCTCTGCATGACGAACAGGCCTCCCATGTGCTTGCCACTCATTTCCACCATCGGCCCGGTAGCGATCTCGGCCGGGGCGATGTAGACCTCGAACGGCTGCTTGCCCAGCATGCCGTGCAAGGTGAACAACCCGGCCAGCGCCAGCAACGGCATCTGTGCCGCGCCCCAGGTACTGATGCCGCCGGCCTGCTGGATATCGATCATCGACACCAGATTGGTCGAACCGAAATGCCAGGCGACGCCGAACACGACGATGACGAAGGGCACGTCGTAGGCCAGCATCGCGGTCAAGGCGCGGCCGATGCCGATCGAGCCGTTGGGGTTGGCGCACTGGCCGACGCCCAGCGCCATGCCGAGAGAGGGCACCATCATCAGATACATCAGCGTGATCAGCCCGCCCTTCTCGGCGATGCCGTTCATGCCCGGCATCGGCAGCAGGGTTTCCGCCGCAATGTAGCCGCCCACCGCCATGACGATGCCGATGTCATGCACCATGCCGTGCGAGGTCTGGGTGCGCTTGGCGTACAGCTTGACGATGTCGTACAGCGGCTGGAACAACGGCGGGCCGACACGGCGCTGCAAGCGTGCCGCGATCTTGCGCATCATCAGCACCATGCCGAGGCCGATGACGAAGGCCACGAAGGGCATCAAAACCAGTTCGAGGATCAGTTCTGTCAGATTCATAGCAGCACCCAGGCCAGCAGCAGTGTGGTTGCCGCCAGCAGATAAAAGCCGGGGCTGACCGCCCGGTACCAGCCGCCCGCCGCGTTGGCGACGAGACTGACACCCGAAGCGATGGCGCTTTCCAGCCAGAGGAAACTGCCGCGATACCAGCCGCCGATCAGGTGCATCAGGCCGGCGTAGAAGTTGTCGCTGTAGTGGTAGCGCATCTCGCCGGTGAGGAAGTGGCCGCCGGCGTAGTTGTCGAACTGATGGATGCGCTGGGTCTTGCCGCCGATGCCGTAGAACAGCACGGCGCCGACGCCGAAGCTGGCGAACAGCACGCCAACCACCCACAGCATGTCCAGGCTGGCGCGCGGCGACGATACCCCGCCCAGCGTGTATGCCAGTACCGGCAGGCCGAGCGAGTCTTGCGCCGCGGCGACCCAGCCCAGAATCAGGACGGGGGCGGCGCCGGTGACGAAGGCGAACAGCCCGCAGGCGAGCATCGGGATCAGCATCGACAACGGCGCTTCGTCGATCTTTTCGTGCTCGACGCGCAACTGGCCGAGGAACAGGTTGTGGATCAGCTTGTAAACCGAAAGGATGGTGCCCAGGGTGCCGATGACGCTGGCGACGAACAACAGCGGCCGGCCCTCCTGCAACAGTGCGCTGTAGATCATCCATTTCGATACGAAGCCGCTCATCGGCGGCAGCCCGGCGAGGCTGATGATGCCCAGCAGCAAGGCCAGGAAGGTCAGCGGCATGCGCGCCACCAGGCCGCCCAGATTGTTGAGGTCGGTGTGGCCGACCCGGTGCATCACCGCGAACACCGCCATCAACAAGGTCGCCTGGGTGGCGGCGTAGTTGATCATGTGCAGCAGGCCGCCGGCGGTGCCCAGCGCGGTGCCGAGCACCAGGCCCAGCAACATGTAGCCACCCTGGCCGATGCCGTGCCAAGCCAGAAGATAGCGCGCGTCGTTCTGCTTCAGCGCGGTATAGGTCGGCAGGATGATGGTCAGCACCGCGATCCAGGCGATCAGGTCTTGCGCGCTCAGGAATGTAAACGGCAGCGCCAGATCGGCCAGATGTTCGATGCCGATCAGCTTGACCAGCACCACGGCCAGCGCGAACAGGCCCATGCGGCCGACGATGCTGCCGAGGAACACGGCGCCGGGCGCAGGCGTTTCGGAATAGGCCGGCGCCTGCCACAGATGCAGCGGCAGCAGGGCCAGCTTGGCGCCGAAAGCGAGCAGGAACAGCAGCACCATGCTCCACAGCAGCGGTGCGCTCATGGTGGCAAAACTGGCCTGTGCTTGCGCAAAACCGAATGAATGGCCGGCCTGGAACAGCACCACCAGCGCGCCGAGCAGCGCCATCGCGCCGGCAATGGCATAGACCAGATATTTCAGCGCCGCTTCGCGTGCCGGTTTTTGCCCCGATCCGCCGCCCAGCGCCATCAGCAGGAAGCCGGCCCAGGAGGTCGCTTCCCAGCCGACGAACAAGGTCAGCAGGTCGCCGCTGGCGAGCAGCAAAAGCATCGCCAGCACATTGCCGGCCAGGGCGCTGTGCAGCAGGCGACGGCTGCCGGTGTACTTGCGCAGCCATTCACCCGCACCGTACCAGCTTGCGGCCAGTGCCGCCGCCACGCTGATGACGGCGAACAGCCAGGCCAGCGCGTCGAACTGCCAATTCAGCGCGAGCGTTGAATGTTGAATGCTGAATGCGGAATGTTGAATGGTCTGGCTGGGGTCGAATTGGAACAGTGCCAGCAGTTGTGCGCCGTAGAACAGCGTCGCCAACCAGCCGGCGCCGCGCCATTGGCCGATCAGCAGCATCGCCAGCAGGTTGAGGCCGGCGAGCAGGAACAAGGTGTCCAGAGGATTTAAGCTCATTGCGCGCCTCCCAGCGTCAGGGCTTGGTAAGCGCCGACATCGGCCACTTGTCCGGCCATCCAGGCCAGTCCATCGGCCAGCGCCGGCAGCAACGGCATGCTGGCGAGCAGCAAGACGCCGAACAGGCTGGCAAGGGCGAGATCGCCGCCCCGGTGCGGTGCAGCGGAATGTTCTGTTTTGGTAAACAGCAGGCCGACCAGGCGGAACAGGTAATGCGCTTCGACCACGGTGATCAGCAGCACGCCGGCGATGGCGGTCTGTGCCAGCGCGCCGTCCTGCGCGGCCAGCCCCAGCAGCAGCACCAGCTTGGCCCAGAAGCCCGGCAGCGGCGGCACGCCGACCAGCGACAGCGCGAACAGCGTGAACAGGCCGGCGGCCAAGGGCGCGCGGCGGCCGGCGCCGGCGAGATCGGCCAGACTGCCGCTCCAGCGCTCTGCCAACAGGAACAGCGCCGGTTTCAACACCAGATGATGCAGTGCCACCGCCAGTGCCGCGATCAGGCCCCATTCACCGGGGATCGACATCGCCATGAACAACAGGCCCAACTGGCCGATGGACGAGAACGCCAGCATGCGCGGCAGGTCGCGCGCGCGCCAGGCCGCCAGTTCGCCGCTGGCCAGGCCGATCAGGCCCAGCACCAGCAACATCTGGCGCGCTTCCGGGGCATCGAACATCAGCAGCAGCACGCGCAGCAGCACCAGGATCGCCAGCTTCGATACCACCCCGGCAAGCAGTGCGGAGATGCGCTTCGGTGCCGTGGCATAGACCTCGGCCACCCAGGCGTTGACCGGGAACAGTTCCGCCTTGACGCCGAAACCGATCAACAGGCAGGCGAACGCAGCCAGGCCGAGCGGATTGCTCAATTTTTCCGGGCCGAACTCGGCGAGCTGCGCCAGATTCAGCGTGCCGGTCTGGGCGTAGATCAGCGCGATGCCGACTAACGCCAAAACCGAGCCGAAGCCGCTGATCAGCAGATAGCGCAGCGTCGCGGCATAAGCGCGCGGCGTGGCGCTGGACGAGATCAGACCGAAGGAAGCCACCGCCAGCAGTTCATAGAACACATAGAGATTGAACAGGTCGCCGGATAGCGCCATGCCGGTGCCGGAGCCGACCAGCAGCAACATCAGCGCGCCGACCCGGTCGCCCTTCTCGCCGGCCGCCTCGCGCGGCCACAGCAGCAGCGCGAACAGCGGTACGGCGAGGGCGAACAGCAAGGCCAGGCTGTCGGCGTAGAACACGATGCCGGTCGGCGGAGCAAAGCCGCCCAGATGCGCGCTGACTGGTTGGCCATTGGCGCTGAGCGCGATATCGATCAGCAGGCCGGCGCACAACAGCAGCACCAGCGGGCCGAACCAACGCGCCAGAGTGGTTGAAACCTGGCTCGCTGGGCGCACCAGGAAGGCAGCCAGGAAGGGGAGTACGACCGGCAAAGCGAGCGCGTTCATGCGGATTCCTTCGACGTTGCCAGCGGAACAGGCAAGGCCGCGCCGGGAGGATGCGGGTAATCGGGGCCATGCGCGCTGCACGGCGGCGCGAGGCCGGCCGCGGCGCTGATATCGCGTTCCAGCAGGACTTTCAGTTCGCGAATATCCAGCGTGCCGTAAGCCTCTTTGACGCGGATCAGCAGGGCGACAGCCAGCGCTTGCACGCCGACGCCGATGACGATGGCGGTCAGCACCATCGCTTGCGGCACCGGGTCGACCATGGCTCCGGCCGGCGCGGCGCCGGCCAGGATCGGCGCCACCGCATCCCAGCGGTAGCCGGCGACGACCAGCAACAGATTGGCGCCGGCTTCAGCCAGGCCCAACGCCAGCACCAGGCGCAACAGATGGCGCGACACGGCCAGGCCGACCGCGCCGATGGCGATCAGGCCGACGCCGCCGGCGACCAGGAGGGTGATCAAGTCAGGAGGATTCAGGTTCATGATCATTCCGCCAGATGCGCCAACAGGCTGGCCAGCTCGGCGCCCACTTTGAGGCCGACGGCCAGGTAGAGCAGGGGCAGGCTGCCGGCGGAAACCAGCGCGCCGAGCGCGCCATGGTCGAACAGGGGTTGCAGGAAAGCGCCGCCGCCGAACAGGGCGGCCAGGCCGATGCCGATGAAGGCCGCGCCGGCCAAGGCTTCGATCAAAGTCAGGCCGGTGTGGCTGGGCTGTTTTTCGGCACGCGCCAGAAACGACACGAAGAACGCCGCCGCCAGCACCACGCCGCCCTGGAAGCCGCCGCCGGGTGTGAGGTGCCCATGCAGCACGATGTAGAAGCCGACCACCAGCAACAGCGGAAACAGCAGGTCGGAGCCGGCGCGCAGCACCAGGCCGGCATCTGCACGCGGCTTGCGCGCCGCGCCGCCGGGGCTGAGCACCATGCCGGCGGTGGTGGCGGCGGCGAACAGAATCGCCAGTTCGCCCAGCGTGTCGATGCCGCGATACGCCAGCACGACGGCGGTGACGATGTTGGCGGAACCGATTTCGGCCGGCGTGCGCTGCAGGATGTCAGCGCCGATACCCATCGGCGTCGCACCCAGCGGCAATTGGGCCGCCAGCCCCATCAACAGGAAAGCCAGACCCAGGGTGAACAGCAGGGAGGCGAGCTTATGCATTGTTCTCTCCCTTGATCAGGTCGATCAGTCCGAGCCGGCGCAGTCCCAGGGCCAGCACCGCGCCGGACAACCCGGCGCCGACGGCGGCTTCGGTCAACGCCACGTCGGGTGCGGCGAGCACGACAAACAACAGCGACAGCAGCAACGACACCACCGAGGCGGCCGCGATCGCCGCCACCAGATTGTCGAACACCAGCACCAGCACCGCCGCGCCCAGCATCAGCGCGACCAGAAGCACTACCATCCAGGCCATCATCCTTGATTCCTCTGTTGACCGCTCCTCAGCCTTTGAGAAGTCTCATGAATACAAGCGTTTGCGGCTTCGATCACGCTCACCAATTGGGTGGGCCCGCTACGCGTCCGATTGCGGGTCTGCCGGGCCGCCTGTCTGCGTTGCTCTTCCTTGCGGGGGAGGAATCAAGGATCATTTCACCGCCTCCTTGTCTTGCGCTTGCCAGGCCTTCACTCCGGCGCGATGGAAGGCGCGCGCCAGCGTCGAGGATGCAACCGGGCTGGTGAACAGCATGAAACCGGCGATGGCCACCAGCTTCGGCCACCAGGCCGGCTGCAGCAGGCCGACGCCAATGAGCACGAAAATCACGCCCAGGGTCGAGGCCTTGGTTCCGGCCTGGATGCGGTTGTAGACGTCCGGCATGCGCAGGATGCCCAGCGCGGCGAGCAGGCAGAGCAGGGCGCCGGCGAGCAGGAACAGATCGGCGAGCAGTCTCATGAGCGCGCTCCCTCGATGGCGCGCGCCATCGCCACCACGCCGACAAAGGACAGCACGCCATAGACCAGCGCCACATCGAGATAGAGGGCGCTGCCGAGCAACCAGGCCAGCAGCACCAGCGCCGCGGTGGCGATGACGCTCAAGGTATCGGCGGCGACCAGCCGATCCGGCGCCGCCGGACCGCGTTGCAGCCGCAAAAAACCCAGCAACAGTGCAAGCCCGAGCAATAACAGGGCGGCGATTTCCAGCAGGTTGAGGTTCGGCAAGTTCATTTCAGAAAGCCCACGATACGTTGTTCGAAACCCGCCGCGATGGCGCGAGTGGCGCTTTCCAGATCATCGCCCGGCGTGCAGTCGATCCAGTGAATCAGCAGGCGGTCGCCTTCCGCTTCCACGGTCAGGGTGCCCGGCGTCAGGGTGATGCTGTTGGCCAGCAACATGCGGCCCAACTCGGAAGCCAGGCCAGTGCGTATCTCCACCAGGCCGGGGTTGATCGGCAGATCGGGGGAGATCACCCGCCGCGCCACGTCGAGGTTGGAGAGCACCAACTGGCTGAAGAAATAGCCCAGGTAGCGCAGCAGATGCAGCGGCGCCAGCGGCGTCAGCCGGAGCGCCGAGAGCGGCGCCAGGCGCGCGCCGGCGGCGAGAACCACGACCAGCGAGACGATGACGCCGAGCAGTAATTCGTCAGCCGCCAGGCTGCCGGTCAGCAGCACCCAGGCCAGCAGGCAGGCGGCGAAACCAATCCCATAGGCGCCGGATGTAATTGCGTTGGCCTGTGGAGAGGAAATAGGGGATGAGTTGGAAAAAGGGAGCGCCATTGACTCGTATAAGTTATTTCGGGGAGGAGACTTGGTGCATGAATCTGATTAAAGCACGATCCGTGCCAACACCATGTCATGAATTCGCAATGCTGCGCCAGACGTGTTACCGGGTGATGAAACCGTGAGGGGCGGCAAAAGCCAGGAAATCCAACCAGGTATCCAAGGGTATCTGGCCACCCACAACCTCGGTCAACCCTGGACTTGACTACCCCGCCCCCCAAAAACCCACCCCAATCGCCTCTTCGACCGCAGCCAGCTACCACGCGCGTCTTCAGTTTGCCGCCAAACGCACACCAAGGCATTGCTCAAAATGCCAGCCGGCATTGCCAAGCGAATGCGCGCGGAGCTTGATGCTGTCGCCGCCGACCCGGCCGCTTATCGTGGCGACTGGAAACCTCTACCAGGTTCAGACTTCTAGCGCTTGCGGGTTGGGGACTGGCGCGCGATCTGCGACCTGCGCGACGGTGAACGGGTGTTGCTGGTGGTGAAGATCGCACCGAGAGGAGACGTTTACAAATGAGCGCGCAAATCATCGAACTGAACGGGGTGCCGGTGGCCGAATGGAATACCTTGCTCGCCCGCCTGGAAGAGGTGTGCGACATCGCCGACGCCAAGGCGGCGAGCGAAAGCGAAACCTTTCCCGCCGTGTTTGCGGACCGTCTGCTGTCCGGCGAATCGCCGCTGCGCGTCTGGCGCGATTATTGCAGCCTGACCTTGCAGGCGCTGGCCGAGACCTGCGGCGTGTCGCGCCAGATGCTTTCGATGATCGAACATGGCAAGGCAGCCATCGGCTGACTTGCTTGGCAAGCTGGCCGGCGCCCTCGGTTGCAACATGGACGACCCGCGCGTCTGAGAGGCTGTTGGCGCATCATTGCCTAGTCTGAGAACGGCTCGCCAGCAAGGAAAACGCCCGCTTGCAAGCGGGCGTTTTTCATTTCGTCGCGGGGTTAAACCGCCTCCGCCTCGATCACCTGCTCGAACACGATGCGCCCCTCCTCCACCTCCACCCGGATGATGTCCTTCGGCCCGAAGCGGCCGGAGAGGATTTCTTTCGCCAGCGGGTTTTCGATCTGCTGCTGGATGGCGCGTTTCAGCGGCCGGGCGCCATAGAGCGGGTCGAAGCCTTCGCGCGCCAGTTCCATCAGCGCGGCGTCGGACACTTCCAGCTTCATCTCCATTTGCGCAACGCGGGCTTCCAGGTAGTGCAACTGGATGCGAGCGATGCTGGCGATGTTCTTTTCGTCCAGCGCATGGAACACGACGACTTCGTCGATGCGGTTGAGGAACTCGGGTTTGAAATAGGACTTCACTTCGCCCATCACCGCCAACTTGATCACCTGATAGTCGTCGCCGGCCATGCTTTGGATCATCTGGCTGCCGAGGTTGCTGGTCATCACGATGACGGTGTTCTTGAAGTCCACGGTACGGCCCTGGCCGTCGGTCATGCGGCCGTCGTCGAGCACTTGCAGCAGCACGTTGAACACGTCCGGATGCGCTTTTTCGACTTCGTCTAGCAGGATGACGCTGTACGGTTTGCGGCGCACGGCTTCGGTGAGATAGCCGCCTTCCTCGTAACCGACATAGCCGGGCGGCGCGCCGATCAGGCGGGCGACGGAGTGTTTCTCCATGAACTCGCTCATGTCGATGCGGATGAGGTGGTCCTGGCTGTCGAACAGGAAGTCGGCCAGCGCCTTGCACAGCTCAGTCTTGCCAACCCCAGTGGGGCCGAGGAACAGGAAGCTGCCATAAGGCCGATTGGGATCGCTCAAGCCGGCGCGGGAACGGCGGATGGCGTCACTCACCAGGCGCACGGCCTCGTCCTGGCCGACCACCCGCTGGTGGATGCGCGCTTCCATCGCCAGCAGTTTGTCGCGCTCGCCCTGCACCAATTTGGAAACGGGAATGCCGGTGGCGCGGGAGACGACTTCGGCGATTTCCTCGGCGCCGACCTGGGTGCGCAGTAGTTTGAATTCGTGTTTGCCTTCACCCGACTCGGCTTGTTTCAGGCGTGCTTCCAGAGCGGGCAGCTTGCCGTATTGAATCTCGGCGACCTTGTCGAACAGGCCGCGGCGTTGCAGGTCGGCCATTTCGGCGCGCAGGTGGTCGATTTCTTCCTTCACCGCCGCGCCACCCTGGACCACCGCTTTCTCGGCCTTCCAGACTTCATCCAGGTCGGCGTACTCCTTGTCCAGCTTGCGGATTTCGTCCTCGATCAACGCCAGCCGTTTCTTCGAGGCCTCATCCTTCTCGCGCTTCACCGCCTCGCGCTCGATCTTGAGCTGGATCAGGCGGCGATCGAGTTTGTCCATCACCTCCGGCTTCGAGTCGATTTCCATCTTGATCCGGCTGCCGGCCTCGTCCATCAGGTCGATCGCCTTGTCCGGCAGGAAGCGGTCGGTGATGTAGCGATGCGAGAGTTCGGCGGCGGCGACCAGGGCCGGGTCGGTGATGTCGACGCCGTGGTGCAGTTCGTACTTCTCTTTCAGGCCACGCAGAATGGCGATGGTGGCTTCCACCGTCGGCTCGTCCACCAGCACCTTCTGGAAACGGCGTTCCAGCGCGGCGTCTTTCTCGATGTATTTGCGGAATTCGTCCAGCGTGGTGGCGCCGATGCAGTGCAGTTCACCCCGCGCCAGGGTGGGTTTCAGCATGTTGCCGGCGTCGATCGCGCCTTCCGCCTTGCCGGCGCCGACCATCGTATGCAGTTCGTCGATGAACAGGATGATGCGGCCTTCGTCTTGCCCGACTTCCTTCAACACGGCTTTCAGGCGTTCCTCGAACTCGCCGCGATACTTGGCGCCGGCCAGCAGCCCGGCCATGTCCAGCGCCAGCACGCGCTTGCCTTTCAGGGTCTCCGGCACTTCGCCGTTGACGATGCGCTGTGCCAGGCCCTCGACGATGGCGGTCTTGCCGACACCGGGTTCGCCGATCAGCACCGGGTTGTTCTTGGTGCGGCGTTGCAAGACCTGGATGGCGCGGCGAATCTCGTCGTCGCGGCCGATCACCGGGTCCAGCTTGCCCTGGCGGGCGAGGTCGGTCAGGTCCAGCGTGTATTTGCTCAGCGCCTGGCGCTGGCCTTCGGCTTCCTGGTTATCCACGCCCTCGCCGCCGCGCACTTCTTGAATCGCTGCTTCCAGCGCTTTCCGGGTGGCGCCATTTTCCTTCAGCAAGCGGCCGGCCTCGCCCTTGTCGTCCACCGCCGCCAGCAGGAACAACTCGCTGGCGATGAACTGGTCGCCGCGCTTGCTCGCCTCCTTGTCGGTCAAATTGAACAGCTTGACCAGTTCTTTGGACGGCTGAATCTCGCCGCCGGTGCCTTCCACCTTGGGGCATCGGTTCATCGCTGCCTGCAAGGCGGGCACCAGCGTGGGCAGGCGTGTGCCGGCCTTTTGCAGGATCGGGCGAGCTGAGCCGCCTTCCTGATTGATCAAGGCGGCGAGCAGATGCACCGGCTCGATATAGGGATTGTCGTTGCCCAGCGCCAGGCTCTGCGCATCCTGGATGGCGGACTGGAACGGGGTGGTGAGTTTGTCGAAACGCATGGCGGACTCCTAATGGGATGACTGGCTCCTAAATGGGTAGCCATCAGCCGGATTCAAGAATAACTACACGCTCAATAATGTGGCGGCCGTTCCTCTTTCGCTTCGCGGCTTTCCGGCGGCGCCATCTCCTGAAGCTGGTTGGCCAGGCGAACCAGCCATTGTTGCAACTGTTCGATCTGCTCCTGCTGGCGAAACACGGTACGGTTGAGGACTTCCAGCGTGTCCTCCGCATAGCTCAGTTTGATTTCGATTTCGATCAGGCGGGCTTCCATCATTTCTCCTTGAGCATGGGCGCGAGTTCGCGCCAGACATTGTCTCTCAAGCGCGGTTGCGCCTCGGCGTCCGGATGTAGACCATCGGCCTGGAAGTGGTCGCGCTGGTCCGCCATACCGGCCAGCAGGAACGGCACCAGGCGCACTTTCCTGGCCTTCGCCACCGCCACGAACAGCGCCTGGAATTCGCGCGTGTAGGCCGGGCCATAATTCGGCGGCAGATGCATGCCCACCAGCAGCACTTTGCTCCCCTGTCGCCTCGCCAGGTCGATCATGGCCTCCAGGTTGCGCGCGGTTTGCCGCAAAGGCAGGCCGCGCAAGCCGTCGTTGGCGCCCAGTTCGAGGAGGGTGATCCGCGGCTGATGCGCGGCCAGCACGCCGGGAAGGCGAGTCAATCCGCCCGCCGTGGTTTCCCCAGAAACGCTGGCATTCACCACCCGATACCCTGGCACACGCCGTTGCAGCAGGCTCACCCAGCCGAATTCGCGGGGAATGCCATAGGCGGCGGATAGACTATCGCCAAACACCAGAAGGGTGGGCGCGGCCCCGGCGCCTGCCAGTAACGGGCCGCTCAGCAGCCACAAGAGACAAAATACCGGTATGCGCATCGACATCGAACACCTCAGTAAATCAGTACAAGTGGGCAAGGAAACTTTGCACATCCTCACGGATGTTTCCTTCAGCGTGAACCCCGGCGAGAGCGTCGCCATCGTCGGTAGTTCCGGTTCCGGCAAATCCACCCTGCTGGGATTGATCGCCGGGCTGGACGTTCCCAGCGCCGGGCGCGTGCTGCTCGACGGCGAAAACCTGTTCGCCCTCGACGAAGACGGCCGCGCGGCGTTGCGCGGGCGCGGCATGGGCTTCGTGTTCCAGTCGTTCCAGTTGCTGCCCGGCCTCACCGCCCTGGAAAATGTGATGCTGCCGCTGGAATTGGCAGGCAACGCGAAGGCCGCCGAGGTGGCGCGGCGCCACCTGGAGCGGGTGGGCCTGGGCGGGCGACTCCGGCATCGGCCGGCGCAGCTTTCTGGCGGCGAACAACAGCGCGTCGCCCTGGCGCGCGCCTTCGCGGTAGCGCCCAGCATCTTGCTGGCCGACGAACCCACCGGCAACCTGGACGTCCACACCGGCGCCCAGATCATCGAACTGTTGTTCGAGTTGAACCGCGCGCAGGGCGCCACCCTCATTGTCGTCACCCACGACACCAATCTCGCCGCCTTGTGCCAGCGGCAATTGCGGCTGGATGGCGGGCGCTTGGTCTTATAATTCGCCCCTTTTTTTACCCCCTGGACCGCATCATGGAAGCCGAACGCCTCAACCTGCTCGAAACCCACCTTGCCGACCTGGCGCGCCGCGCCGAGGAACTTCGGGGGTATCTTTGACTACCCTGGCAAACGTGACCGTCTCGCCGAAGTCATCGGCCTCCTGGAAGACCCGAGCGTCTGGGACGACGCCAAACGGGCTCAGGACCTGGGCCGCGAGCGCCGCGAACTGGAGCGGGTGGTGCTCAACCTGGACAAGATTGGCCAGGGGTTAAGCGAATACCAGGAACTGTTCGAACTCGCCCGCGCGGAACAGGACAACGACACCCTGGAGGCGGTCGAAGCCGATGTCGCCGAACTGGAAAAAGCGGTCGCGGAACTGGAATTCCGCCGCATGTTTTCCGGCGAGATGGATGCCGCCAACTGCTTCATCGACATCCAGTCCGGTTCTGGCGGCACCGAGGCGCAGGACTGGGCCGGGATGCTGGAGCGCATGTATATCCGCTATGGCGAGCGGCGCGGCTTCAAGGTGGAAGTGCTGGAGGAATCCGAGGGCGAAGTCGCCGGCCTCAAATCGGCCGCGCTCAAGTTCAGCGGCGACTATGCCTATGGCTATCTGCGCACCGAAACCGGGGTGCACCGACTGGTGCGCAAGTCACCGTTCGACTCCAACGCGCGTCGCCACACTTCGTTTTCCAGCGTGTTCGTCTATCCGGAAGTGGACGATTCCATCGAGATCGAAATCAACCCGGCCGACCTGCGTATCGACACCTACCGAGCCTCCGGCGCCGGCGGCCAGCACATCAACAAGACCGACTCGGCGGTGCGTATCACTCACGTACCCAGCAATATCGTGGTGCAGTGCCAGAATGACCGCTCGCAGCACAAAAACCGCGCCGAAGCCATGGCCATGCTGAAAGCGCGCCTGTACGAAGCCGAACTGCGCCGCCGCCAGGCGGAACAGCAGAAACTGGAGGACTCCAAGAGCGACATCGGCTGGGGCCACCAGATCCGCTCCTACGTGCTGGACCAGTCGCGGATCAAGGACTTGCGCACCAACTACGAGGTCGGCAACACCCAGGGCGTCCTCGACGGCGACCTCGATCCCTTCATCGAGGCGAGTTTGAAGCAGGGGGTTTGAGGGACGAATCGACCCGGCCAAACCCCGCCCCGTTGTAATCAATCACATTACAATGGCACCATGATTCGCAATTTCCGGCACAAGGGACTCGAACGGTTCTTCATCAGCAGTGAGACTCGCGGCATCAGCGCGAACCAGAGTGCCCGCATCGGCCGAATGCTGGATCGCCTGGAGAGCGCGAGCAAACCGGAAGACATGAATCTGCCCGGTTATGGCTTTCACGGCCTGTCCGGTTTCACCCCGAAACGTTATGCCGTGAAGGCATCTGGAAACTGGCGCATCACCTTCGCCTTCGATGGTGAAGATGCCATTGACGTAAATCTGGAGGATTACCACTGATGACCCTACGCGACCCCAAGCGCCGGCCTACCCACCCCGGCGCCATTCTCCGTGAAGACATCCTGCCCATCACCGGCATGACCCAGACCGAACTTGCCCAACGTCTGCAAGTCAGCCGACTCACAGTCTCCGATCTATTGCACGAAAAGCGGGCACTCTCCGCCGACCTCGCCATCCGCATCGGCAAGATGACCGGCACCACACCGGAAAGCTGGCTAAGGATGCAAGAGTCGTTGGATCTCTGGCTGCTCGGCCAGGAACGAGGCGATGTGTACGCAAAGATCGAAGTCCTCGCCACATAGACATCAACTCACCCATTCATTCCGGAGGTATGCGAGCTTGGTCCGTTAAATCCTGAACCAGTCTTGGTATCGCCAAGTGATGCACGCTGTAGTGACTAGCAGCCTGTCGGACTTTGGTCGTCGATAGCGAAAATCGGCCCCAGCGAGGCCAGTTTTTGCCGGATTTGCCGCCGCATAGCCCAGCTATGGGGCAAAAATCCGGTGAAAAATGGACCGCTGCGGTCGATTTGCAGCCGACGATTCCAAAGTCCGACAGGCTGCTAGCCCAACGCCCCATCAACGACTTCCCAACAAAACATGAACCATGCCTATCTACCGCGTCACTGGCTCAGCGTTCACTCAAGTGCCTGAAACGACCTTTGCACAAAAAAAACCATTGGAACGGCGTGACTTGCAACGCCTGCTCAAGGCTGATATCGCCGTGATTTCACCCGATCTGATGGTAATCGCCGAAGAATTTGGCGAATGGAAAGAAAACGCCCGACGTCGCAAAGCAGAGGGTGCCGTATCAGCAAAGCCGTAGAGGGGGGCTGGAAAACACCAGAAGCTGATTGGGGCAAATTGCAAGATCGCCTGATTGACGAAATGGTTCGTCTTGAGCCTGCGTGGCCCCATACAACAACTCAGCATTTGAAGAATCCAGCAATAGCCACGCAGTACTCATATCCGAATTCCGCTGCGCCGCGTCCGGTTTACGGCGTCGGCGCCAGGTAAATCTCGATCAGCACCCGCTTCCACGGGTCGCGCGCTTTCTGCAGGTGCAGGATGCGGGCTTCCACCGGGGTGCCGCGATCCATCAGGCGGGCCAGATCGACGTTATCGGCGCGCGGGGCGTAACCGATTTGCGTGCCATACCATTCCACCCGCACGGCCTTGGGGTCGTAAGGGTTGTCGGGTTCACGCCGCAAAGTGAGACGTTCGCCGACGTTCATCAAGGGGAACAGGGCGGCCCCGGCATAGTGCTGGAAACCGGCCAGGGGCGAGACCTGGAGGATTTCGCGCTGTTCGACTTCGGCGGCATGGGCCACTGTGCCGGTCAACAGCAGCGCGGCCAGCGCCCCGCGCAAGACACCTGGTAGATTCATCACGCCTCCTCTTTACCGAGCAAGGAGCGCCGGCGTCCAGCCGGCGCTACCCCTCACGCGCAAAAAACCCCACCGCTTCATCCAGCTTGCGGGTGCGTTTCATCGGCGGCAGGGCCTGCCAGATGCGGCGGCCGTAAGTTTTCTCGACCAGTCTGGGGTCGCAGATCATCAACACGCCGCGGTCGCTTTCGCGCCGAATCAGGCGGCCCGCGCCCTGTTTCAGGCTGATCACGGCGTGCGGCAACTGGTGATCGTAGAAGGGGTTCTTGCCGGCCTGGCGCAGGACTTCCATGCGCGCGGCCAGGACCGGGTCGTCCGGCGGCTGGAACGGCAGGCGATCGATGACCACCAGGGAAAGCGCCTCGCCGGCCACATCCACCCCTTCCCAGAAACTCTGGCTGCCGAGCAGCACGGCATTGCCGAGGCGGCGGAAGTCTTCCAGCAATTCACTCCGGCTTTTCTCGCCTTGCAGCAGCAGTGGGTAGCTCACCCCTTCCGCCACCATCCGCGCCTGGAGCAACTTGTGCGCGGCATTCATGGCGCGCAGCGAGGTGAACAGCAGGAAGGCGCGACCGCCGCTCGCCTTCACCAGCGGCCAAGCGGCGTTTAGCGCGGCTTCGCCATACTCCGGGGAATTCGGGTCAGGCATCTTTTCCGGCACATACAGCAGCGCCTGGTTGGCGTAGTCGAAGGGGCTGTCCCAAACGCCGGTGTCGGCCTCAAGCAGGCCAATTTCGTGCAGGTAGTGCGAGAAATTGCCGCGCACCGAGAGGGTGGCGGAGGTGAATATCCAGGCGCGGGCGTCGTTTTCGATCTGGCGCGCGAACAGCTCGCCGGCGTTGAGCGGGGTGGCGTGGAACAGCACGGAATGGGCGGCAGCTTCCAGCCAGCGCACCATGCCGGCATCGGCCGTCGGGGTGAGCCACTTTTCCATGCAATTGGCCGCCTCGCGGCAGCGGGCGTGGCACTGTTTCAGGGCTTCCGCGCGTTCCGCCTGCGACTCCAGGAGGGTATCGAGCTTGGCCAGGCGCGCCACCATGATGTCCACGGCTTCGCGGAACTCCTCGCGTTCCAGCGCGCGCTCCGCGGGCAGGCGGGCCTGCGCCAGGCCGATCGCCAGACGCACCTCGCGGGCGGCGGTTTCCAGTTCGTCGGCGGCCACCGGCAGAGCGCGGAAATCCGCCGCCGCCACCGCGGCTTCCACGCGCACGTCGCGGCACAGGTCGATGATCACGCCGGTGGTGACGGTCTCGCCGAAGAACAGACTGGCGGTGGCCGGCAACTGGTGCGCCTCGTCGAAGATCACAGCATTGCTGGCTGGCAGCAATTCACCGGCGCCCTCGTCCTTCAACCAGACATCGGCGAAGAACAGGTGATGGTTGACCACCACCACATCGGCCTCCAACGCCTTCTTGCGCGCCTTCAATACGAAGCATTCCTTGTGCTGCGGGCAGTCACCGCCCAGGCAGTTGTCGCGGGTGGAGGTGGCGAAAGCCCAGGCGAGGGAATCCTCCGGCACGTCGTGGCAGGCCATGCGGTCACCGCTGTCGGTGACGGCGGCGAAGCGGGCGATGGCGCGCAGATGCAGCGCCTCGTCACGGCTTTTCAGGCGCGCCTCGGACAAAGCGCGTTCCAGGTGATAGGGGCAGACGTAGTTGGCGCGGCCTTTCAGCAGCGCAATCGTGACCGGCCGTGCCAGGGCGTCGCGCACGGCGGGGATGTCGCGGTGAAAAAGCTGATCCTGCAAGGTCTTGGTGCCGGTGGAGACGATGACCTTGCCGCCGAACAGCAGGGCGGGAATCAGGTAGGCCAGGGTCTTGCCGGTGCCGGTGCCGGCTTCCGCGACCAGGCGGCCGCGCGTCTCCAGCGTGGAAAAAATCCGCCGCGCCATCTCAAGTTGCTGCTCGCGCGGCCGATACAAGGGAATAACCGCCCCGAGCGGACCGCTGTCGGTGAAGAATTCGTCGAGATTCATGCGGCGAGTTTATCCGAGGAGAGATAGGCCAAGGCGGGGCGAAAACCAGGAGATGGCGATGCGAGTTTTCCTATTTTTTATCCTAGGGTGCGTTGGCCTGGCCGCGCGCGCCGAGCCGGTGGAACTGACGCTGCCCAACAAGCTGGTGGCGAAGGCCGAATACCGCCAGGGCGACCCGAACCAGCCCGCCGTGATTCTGCTGCACGGGTTTCTCCAGACCCACGAATTCCCCACCATCCACAGCCTGCTCGAAGGGCTCTCCGGAAGCGGTCGCACGGTGCTGTCGCCCTCGCTCACGCTGGGGGTGACGCACCGAAAACAGAGCCTGGCCTGCGAAGCCATTCACAGCCACACCCTGAAGGAAGACGGACGCGAAATCGACGCCTGGGTGAAGTGGCTGAAAGCGCGGCATCACGGCCCAATCGTTCTGGTGAGCCACAGTTTTGGCAGCGTGGAAGCCCTGGCCTACCTGTCCGCCAAGCCCGACCCGGCAATCACCCGATTCATCGGGGTGAGCATCGTCGAGGGCCGCATCAAATTAACCCCCGAACAGACCCGCGCGCGCCTCGCCGAGCTGCGCCATGCCGTAAAAATCGGGCAACCGCGGGTGGTCACCCAGCCGTTCTCGTTCTGCCAGAAATACCAGGCCACGCCAGCCGGCCTGCTGTCCTACCTGGAGTGGACGCCGCGGCGGATACGGGAAGCCAGCGCCAGGCTGCCCTTGCCCCATCTGTTCATCATGGGTGGCAACGATGACCGCCTGGGTACGGGTTGGGTGGACCGACTCAAAGCGCACAACCGGGTGAAGATCATTCCGGGCGCCAATCACTTCATGGACGGCGAACATGAGTTCGACCTGCTCGATAGCGTGCTCGATGAAATGAAGGCGCCATGAAACCGCACAGCATCGGCCGCCTGGCCACCCTGTTCATCCTGGCGGTGGCCGCTTCCATTCTGTTGCTGAGCGGCTACCTGTGGCTGGAGATGGAGCGGGTTGCCAAGAAAATCCACCTGCGTGAGGCGCAGAGCGCGCGCGCCGAAGTCGTGGAAGGGTTAGCCGAAATGGAGCGCCGTGGCAAGGGCATGGCGCGGGCGCTGGCGCTCTGGGACGAGACCCGGCAGCAGTTGTCGGCCAGCGAGTACTACGCGCTGTGGCGCGACGACCGCGTGCGCGACGCCGGCATAGTCTCTGACCAGGTGGAAGCGGTTGGCCTCTACGACAAACAGGGCCGCCTCCTCGCCCCGCCGCGCAAGGATCGCTCCATGTTGATCCACTTGCCCAGCCAGGCACTCAGGGGCGAGGCGGTGGCCCTGTTGCAGCAGGAAAACGGTGGCAGCCATTTTTCACTTTTCCTGCCGGTCCATGCCGACCCGGGGGGCCACATCCTGCTCGGCTATGTCGGCGTCAAATTCGATTTCGCCGGCGAACTGCGGCGCGCACAGGCCTACCGCTATGCCGACCTGGCACATCTGCGCGTGACCCTGGCGGAAGGCGGCTCGGTCAATCTGGAACGGGCGATCGACCACCTGCGGTTCGTTGTCCACGAGAACCCGGATCTGGACACCGTCGACAAGCTCTTCGAAGCCGCCCTGCTGCGGCTGGTGATCGTCATCCTGATCCTGCTGTTCCTGGCGGCCTGGCTGCTGAAACACCTGCTGGTGCGGCCGCTCACCGCGTTTTCAGATGAAATCGACGCCCTGCGCGAACCGGGCGGCAACCTGCCGCGAAAGCCGGCCCGCGCCTCACCTCTGGCCGTCCAGGAACTGGAGAACGTGCGCCGTTCCTTTAACGACTATCAGGCGCGCATTTCCGAACTGCACAACAACCTGGAACAGAACAGCCGCGATTTCCACGACCAGGCGCGCCGCGATGCCCTGACCGGCGCCTTCAATCGACGCGCCTTCGATGAGGACTGGAAAACCCTGGGCGAGGATCGGCGCCTGGGCCGAGTGGCTCTGCTGTTGTTCGACTGCGACCACTTCAAGGCGATCAATGATACCTACGGCCACCAGATCGGCGACCAGGTGATCCAAACCATCGCCGGCGCCCTGCATACCGCGCTGCGTGCCGCCGACCGGCTCTATCGCCTGGGCGGCGACGAGTTCGCCACCCTCCTGCCGGAGGCGGATGCACAGCGAGCCGAAGCGGTGGCGGAGCGCTGCATCGAACAGGTCATGGAGCAGGATTTCCGCCAGTACGGCATGAACGAGCCCGCCACTATCAGCATCGGCATCGCGCTATCGGAAGGCGATGGGGCACAGATATCAAGTCGTTCGCCGGGCCGCCCCAAGAACGACTTGGCCCCCGCGGGGGGCGGCTCGGGCGATTTTCCCGAGCCGGGGGCACAGCTAACCCTGCATGAACTCCAGAAACGCGCCGACCTCGCCATGTACACCGCCAAGCGCCCAGGCAGCCGCAAGCTGGTGTTCTACAACGAGGATATGGGCGGCATGGCGGCGCTGCTGGGCAACAAGGAAATCAGCGCGGTGTTCCAGGCCATCGACAACCCCGACCTGATCGAGCTGCACTATCAGTCGGTGATGCGCCTGCCCATGGCGCAAAAAGAGTATGTGGAAGCGCTGACCCGCATTCGCTGCGACGGCGAGCTGATCGGGCCGGGGGCGATCTTCCCCATCGTCCAGGCGCGCAATTTGGATCGGGAATTCGACCTGGCCGTGCTCCGCGCCCTCGGCCGCGACCTGGCAGAGGGACGCCTGCCGGCCGGGCTGGGGGTTTCGGTCAACCTCTCGGCGCCGAGCATCGTCAACAACCAGGTGGTGGATGCCCTACTGGAACTGATTCACGCCCATCCGGGACGCAAGATCGTCGCGGAAATCACCGAAACCGCCCTCATCACCCAGATCGAGATCGCCACCAGCAACATCCACCGTCTGCGCGAAACCGGCTGTCTACTGGCGCTGGACGACTTCGGCAGCGGCTATTCCTCGCTGCGCTACCTGACCTCCATGCCGGTTGACCTGGTGAAGTTCGACATCAGCATGGTGCGCCTGCTGAACAGGGGCGACCGCCGGCAACAGCTCATGATGGAAGAGATTACCCGACTGGTGCTGACCGCCGGCTACCAGATGGTGGCGGAAGGCGTGGACAGCCGCGAACTGCTCGACCAGGTCATCCGCCTGGGCTTCTCACATGCCCAGGGCTTTTACTTCGACCGGCCGCAAGCGCCAGGTTGAACGGGTGAAACGCGGCCGTAGGATGGGGTGAGCGATTGCGAACCGCACCGCCCTCGGTAGCGCAGCATGGTGCGGTTCGTGCCTCACCACACCCTACGTCGCTCAGGGAACGAGCAACAGCAGCAGCAGCCACCACGGCGTGAACGACTCGACTTTCACCGCAATTGCCTGGCTGGCCGGGCCCGCGACACCCTCGGCGCCGACGCCTTTGACGCGCAACCAGTAATCGCCTGGTTGCGGCTTCGGCAACGCAATGCGGGCGTCGTTGGCCTGCTGGCTGAGCAGCGGCTTGACGAAGCTCGCATCCGTACTCAATTCGACCTGGTAGGCGGGCGCCTCCCCTTTCCAGGTCGCCCGCAACTGGCTGCCCTCGACCTGGGCGGCCAATCCACTCGGCGCCTCGGGCGGCACGATGACCGGGCTGGCGGCGCCCCAGGCACCGGCCTGGCCGTCGTTCTCGACACCACGCAGCCGCCAGTAATACTTGCCCGGCTTGAGCGGCACGGCCAGGGTGGTGGCCGCGGTTTCCTGCTTCACCCGCGGCGCGCTCAGATCAGCCGCGGCACCCAACTCCAGGCCATAGCGCGCGGCCCCTTTGGCCTCGCTCCAGGCGAACCGCGCCTGGCCGGCATCGGCGCGCGCGGTGGCGGCGGGCGGATTCGGCAACGGCTGCACACGGAAGGCGCGGTACGGGCTCCACACATGCGGCTTGCCGGCCGCATCCAGGCTGGCCGCGCGCCAATGCCAATCGCCTTCCGCCAGGGTCTCGCCATGCCGGGTGACGGCGGCCAGGCGGCGCTCGATCAGGCCATTGGCGAATTCCGGCGTCGGCGCGATCTGCACCACATAGCCGTGCGCCTCGGCGGCGGCGGCCCAGGAGAACGCCACCTCGTTCTGGTACATGCGCTCGCCCAGCAAGGGGGAGAGCAGGGCCGGCGGCAGCGGGCGCGCATCCAGTTCAAAGGCGTGATCGCGGTTGCCGCCTTCCAGGCCAGCCGGGTCGATGGCGCGAACGCGCAAGACATAGTGGCCGTCGGGCAGATCGTCGTTCCAGGTGATGCCCGGCTCGGAGGTGACGTCATCGAGCAACACCTCGGTGAAGGCCGCCTCAGTTGCCCCCCCAGGCGCCAACTGCGCGCGGTAAGCACGGGCGCCAGCCAACGGCGGCCAGGTGAAAGAAAGAGGCAGACGTTCGATGAGCGGGTTCAAGCCCTCGGCGCTGGGCGCCGGCAACAAGGCGCGCGGCGGCTCGGGCGGCTTGCCGGCTTCGGCGAGCGTCCCATAGCCCCCATCCACCCGCACCTCCCGGCCCTGCGCGGCGACAGCGACCGTGCCTTGGAGCACCTCATTGCGCAAGGTCTTGCCGTCCTCGGCCACATTCAGCCGGAAATCCGTGCCGCGCAGGCCGGCCACCGCCACCGGCGTGATCACCTTGAAGCCGCCGGCCGGGGCGAGTTGTTTGGCGGCATGGGCTTCCAGACGGCCACTGTCCAGGGACAGTTCAGTCGACACCATGCCGGTCTTGCCATAGGCGGCGAGGCGGCCGAAGGCAAGCTTGCTGGATGCCTGCTGGGTCAGAAGGGTGCCATCGGCCAGGCGGTAGGCCGCGCTGCTGCGCGGCCCAGACAGCACACTCTCGCCGCCGTTCAGTAGCACCCCCGCCGCCAGCGGCTGGAATGGCCCACTGCCGGATTTGTAACGCACATTGCCGGTCACCGCCGTGACCGTGGCCGGCGCCGGCGTCACCTTGAGCAGTTCCACGGGAATCTTGATACGGGTGTTGGCCGGCAGATGTTTGGGGATGAGCACGCCATTGGCGGCCTGCACACGGGGCCAGTCGCGCATGTTCTTCAGATAGGTCTGGCCGATCTGGCTCAGGGTATCGCCCGGATAAGTGAGATAAAGCCAGTCCGCCGCCTGCGCGGGCAACGCCATCAGTACGGCCAAAAGCAAAGGGATGCGCATGGGAACTCCTACCGGTAAGCTTCGGCCCCGACTATATGTCGCGCGACCACTAAGGCAAAGCCCATGCACATCGGCACACCGCTCTCCCCCTCCGCCACCCGGGCCATGCTGCTGGGCGCCGGTGAACTGGGCAAGGAAGTCATCATCGCCCTGCAACGTCTGGGCGTGGAGGTCATCGCGGTGGACCGCTATGACGGCGCCCCCGGCCACCAACTGGCGCATCGCTCGCAGACCATCGACATGACCGACGGCAATGTCCTCGCCCGCCTGATCGACTCGGAGAAACCGGAGATCGTGGTGCCCGAGATCGAAGCCATCGCCACCGAAACCCTGCTGGAACTGGAAGCCGCCGGCCTCTGCCGGGTGATTCCCACGGCGCGCGCCGTCAACCTCACCATGAACCGCGAAGGCATCCGCCGCCTGGCCGCGGAAACACTGGGGCTACCCACCTCGCCCTACGCCTTCGCCGATTCCCTCAAGGAGCTGCGCAAAGGGGTGGAAGGCCGCGGCGGCATCGGCTACCCCTGCGTGGTCAAACCGGTCATGTCCTCCTCCGGCAAGGGCCAGAGCAAGATCGACAGCGAGGAAGACCTGGCCGGAGCCTGGCACTATGCCGCCACCGGCGGCCGTGTCGCCAAGGGCCGCGTCATCGTCGAAGGCTTCATCGACTTCGACTACGAAATTACCCTGCTCACGGTGCGTGCCCTGAATGAAACCGGCCAGGTGGAAACCCATTTCTGCGAGCCCATCGGCCATCTCCAGGTGCAAGGCGATTACGTGGAAAGCTGGCAACCGCAAGCGATGCGCCCGGTGGCGCTGAACAAGGCCAGGGAAATCGCCGCCGCCGTCACCGGCAACCTGGGCGGACAGGGCATTTTCGGTGTGGAACTGTTCGTGAAAGGCGATACGGTCTGGTTCTCCGAAGTCAGCCCGCGGCCACACGACACCGGCATGGTCACCCTGATTACCCAGCGGCAAAACGAATTCGAACTGCACGCCCGCGCCATCCTCGGCCTGGCGGTGGACACTTCGCTACGCAACCCCGGCGCCTCCGCCGTCATCTATGGCGGCATGGAAGGCAGCGGCCTGCGCTATGAAGGGGTGGCAGAAGCGCTGCGCGTCCCCGGAACCGACCTGCGCCTGTTCGGCAAACTCGCCTCATTCCCGCGCCGCCGCATGGGCGTGGCACTGGCGGAAGGCAAGGACACGGATGAAGCGCGCCGACGGGCGAAACAAGCGGCGGGCAAAGTCAGGCCAGTCAAGTAAAGGGGTAAACGCCCGGCCTGAGGAAGAATCTACAAAAACTCTCAAGGTTCTTTGCGGAATCCCGATAAAGCCAAAAGAGAGTATCCCCGCCAACCTGTCCCGCCTGCATCAGACATCCGGCTAACGCAATGGAAAGGAATTCAACGCCCCCTTTTGCTTTGCCATGACTGCTCACCCCTTAAGCGCCCTCCTCAGCGCCAACCCCGTTAGCGTGCCCGTGGCCGCCTCCCTGGCGGAAGTGCTTGCCCTGATGGCGGCGGGCCACAGCAGTTGCGTGCTGGCGCTGGACAGCGAGCGGCGGCCGAGCGGCATCTTCACCGAGCAAGACGCCGTGCGCCTGATGGCTGAAGGAAAAACGTCGGCCGGTTTGCACATGGGCGACGTCATGCGGCAACCGATTTTCGCCGTTCCGGCCGATCTCGACACCCGCGCCGCCTACCGCCTGATGGCGGATCACGGTTACCGCCATCTGGTGGTCGTGGACAGCGAAGGCCGCCTGGCAGGCGTCGTCAGCGAAGGGGATTTCTTGCGCGAAACCATCCAGCGGCAACGCCAGGCGATGGAACGGGCGCAAGGCCAGGTGCGGGGATTGCGCCAGCGTTTGCAGAATTTCAGCCTGATGGAACAGGTCAGCGATGCGATTTTCGTGGCGGACGCCGAGTCCACGGCCATCGTCGAAGTCAACGCCCAGGCTTGCCGCAGCCTGGGTTACGCGCGCGAGGAATTGCTCGCCCTCAAAATGCTCGATGTTTCCACCAGCATCAGTGATTTCGCCGCTTGGAAAACCTTCCGCGCGGCGATTCGGGCACAAGGCCAGTTGCTCATTGAAATCTGCCAGCGGCGGCGTGACGGCGGTGTATTGCCGGTGCAGATCAACGCCCGCCTGACCGAAGTCGAAGGCCATGAGTATGTCGTCACCGTCGCCCGCGACCTCTCCCGCATCCGCGAGCAGGACGCACAACTGCGATTGCAGGCGCACGCCCTCAACGCCGCCGCCAACGCCATCGTCATCACTGATAGGGTGCCGCGCATCGTCTGGGCCAACGCCGCCTTCTCCGCCCTCACCGGTTACCCGCTGGCGGAAGCCCTCGGCCGCAAGCCCGCCGAACTGGTCAACTCAGGCAAGCAGGATGCGTCCTTCTACCAGCGGATGTGGAACAGCATCCTGGCGGGCGAGGTCTGGCACGGCGAACTGATCAGCAAACGCCGCGACGGCAGCCTCTACGATGAGGAACTGACCATCACGCCGGTCAGCGCGGAGGGCAGGGAAGTCACCCACTTCATCGCCATCAAACAGGACGTTTCCGCGCGCAAGGCGGTGGAAGCCGCGCTGCGCGAGAGTGAGGAAAGCTGGCGTGGCCTGTTCAACAGCATCACCGAAGCCATCTTCATCCAGGATGGCGAAGGGCGTTTCCTCGACGTCAATCACGGCACTGAACAGATGTACGGCTATAGCCGCGAAGAATTCATCGGGCAGTCACCCGAGGCCATCGCGGCCCCCGGCAAGAATGGCCAGGAACAACTGGCCGATCACTTCCGCGCTGTCCTGGCCGGCGGGACACGAAAGTTCGAGTTCTGGGGCCGGCGCAAGAATGGCGAAGTGTTTCCCAAGGATGTCTGGCTGAACCGCGGCAGCTATTTCGGCCGCGAGGTGATCATCGCGGTGGCGCGCGACATCACCCAGCGCAAGGCCCTGGAAGACGAATTGCGCCACCTTGCCGCCACCGACCCCCTCACCGGCCTGGCCAACCGCCGCCACTTCCTGGAGCAGATGGCTTTAGCGCTGGCGCGCCAGCAGCGCCATGACACGCCCACCGCCCTGCTCATGCTCGACCTCGACTGGTTCAAGCGGATCAATGACCAACATGGCCACGCCATCGGCGATGAGGTGCTCAAGCATGTTGCCGGCATCATGGCCGCCAGCCTGCGCCGCATCGACCTGCTCGGCCGCCTGGGCGGCGAGGAATTCGCCATTCTGCTGCCCGATACCGAAGCCCGGGGCGCCCACGAATTCGCCGAACGCCTGCGCCAGCGGATCGCGATAGAGCCGGCCCAGACGCCGGCCGGCGCCATCCCCATGACGGTCAGCATCGGCGTCACCCCGTTCGCGCCGCGCGAAAGCGGCCTCGACGCCATCCTGGCGCGCGCCGACCGCGCGCTCTACCACGCCAAGGCCAACGGGCGCAATCGGGTGGACCTGGAACCGGCGCCGTAACACCCGGGCTGTCCATCTCGGAAGAGGACAGAGGAACCGTAATCAGGCTGAAAATCACGCCGTGCTAGCCCGGATATTGCATGAATTCGCGTGATGATCGCGCAGGCCATTGTTTGCAATGGGAATTTTGCGAAGGAGCGGCGTAGTTATTCATACGCCCGACTGAGCAAGACTTTCCAGTGCGGACAAGGGACCAGCGAGGGCGCGCGAGTATTCATGCAATATCCGGGCTAGAATGCACGGCTTTTCTAACGGTTGCTTACCATGTCCCGCGCCCTTCGCAATATCGCCATCATCGCCCACGTCGACCACGGCAAGACCACACTGGTCGACCAGCTTCTCCGCCAATCCGGCACGTTCGCCGCGTACCAGCATGTCTCCGAGCGGGTCATGGACTCCAACGACCTGGAAAAGGAACGCGGCATCACCATCCTGGCCAAGAACACCTCGGTGGAATACGAGGGGGTCCATATCAACATCGTCGACACCCCCGGCCACGCCGACTTCGGCGGCGAGGTGGAGCGGGTGCTGGGCATGGTCGATGGCGTGCTGTTGCTGGTGGATGCCGTGGAAGGGCCCATGCCGCAGACCCGTTTCGTGACCAAGAAGGCGCTCGCCCTGGGCTTGCGGCCGATCGTCGTGGTGAACAAGGTTGACCGCGACGGCGCCGATCCCGACAACGCGGTGAACCTGACTTTCGACCTGTTCGACAAGCTTGGCGCCACCGACGAACAACTCGATTTCCCCATCGTCTACGCCTCCGCCCTCAACGGCTGGTCGGCGCTGGAACTCGACGCGCCGCGCGAGAACATGAAGCCGCTGTTCGAGACGGTGCTGAAACATGTACCGGCGCCGGAAACCGATGTCGAGGCCCCCTTGCAGTTGCAAATTTCCGCACTCGATTACTCCACCTACGTCGGCCGCATCGGCATCGGGCGCATCCAGCGTGGCCGGGTCAAGACCGGGCAGCAGGTGTTGGTGTTGTTCGGCACCGATGAAGAAATGGCCGAGCACGAACGCAGCCCGATCAAGGCCAAGATCGGCCAGGTATTCGGCTATCACGGCCTGAACAAGGTCGAACTGGAAGAAGGACTGGCCGGCGACATCGTGCAGATCACCGGCATCGAAGATCTGGTGCTGGGCGCCACCGTGGCCGACCCGGAGCATCCCGAGGCGCTGCCGCTGTTGAAGATCGACGAGCCCACCCTGTCGATGCAGTTCATGGTGAATACCAGCCCGCTGGCCGGGACCGAAGGCAAATTCATCACCAGCCGCCAGATTCGTGACCGCCTGCACAAGGAACTCCTCACCAACATGGCGCTGCATGTGCACGACACCAAGGATGCCGATATTTTCGATGTTTCCGGGCGCGGTGAGCTGCATCTGTCCATCCTCCTGGAAAACATGCGCCGCGAAGGCTTCGAACTGGCCGCGGGCCGCCCGCGCGTGGTGAAGAAGATCGTCAACGGCAAAGAACTGGAACCTTTCGAGCAGCTCACCGTGGACGTCGAAGAAGGCCACCAGGGGGCGGTCATGGAAAGCCTGGGGCTACGCCGTGGCGACCTGCTCGACATGGTGCCGGACGGCCGTGGCCGGGTGCGCATCGAATACCGCATTCCGGCGCGCGGCTTGATCGGCTTCCAGGGCGAATTCATGAACCTGACGCGCGGCACCGGTTTGTTGAGCCATGTGTTCGACGAATACGCCGCGATCAAGGAAGGCGGGGTCGCCGAGCGCCGCAACGGCGTACTGATCTCGCAGGAAAACGGCGAGGCCGTGGCCTACGCGCTGTGGAAGTTGCAGGATCGCGGCCGCATGTTCGTCAGCCCCGGCGATAAGTTGTACGAAGGCATGGTCATCGGCATCCACAGCCGCGACAACGACCTGGTCGTCAACCCGGTCAAGGGCAAGCAACTCACCAACGTGCGCGCCTCCGGCACCGACGAAGCGGTGCGCCTGGTGCCACCGATCGGGCTGTCGCTGGAATCCGCCATCGAATTCATCGCCGACGACGAACTGGTGGAAATCACCCCGAAGAGCATCCGCGTCCGCAAACGCGTCCTCAACGAGCTCAACCGGAAACGCGCGGCGCGCGACGCTTGAAATGTAGCGCCGGCTTGCAGCCGGCGCTATACCACCCCGATGAGCCTCTTGCGTACCCTCTTCGCCAAATCACAACCGCTGCCCATGCCGGCCGCGGCGGATTGGGAGAGGGTGCTGAGTCTGCCGCTGTTCGCCGGCTTCAGCGACGCGGACTACCGCCGTCTGCAAACCCTGGCCCTGCAACTCCTGGCCGACAAGACCTTCACCCCAGTGGCCGACGCCCAACCCAGTGGCGCCGACATCGCCGGTATCGCCACGCGCGCCGCGCTGCCCATCCTGAAACTGGGCGTGTCCTGGTATCACGGCTGGAACGAAGTGGTGCTCTACCCCGCGCAATTTATCCACGAAGCCGAAGAAATGGACGAGCACGGCATCGTCCACGCCCTGCGCCATGTGCGTAGCGGCGAGGCCTGGGCGGGTGGACCGCTGATCCTGTCGCTGGACGATCTGCAAGGGTCGGGGCGAGGCGAGGGTTATGACGTGGTGATCCACGAATTCGCGCACAAGCTGGATATGGCGAATGGCAAAGGCAGTGCTGGCGTCAACGGCCTGCCACCGCTGCATGGCGACATGCGGGTGGCAGACTGGGCGGCGGCATTCAACCCCGCTTATCAGGATTTCCGCCGCCGTGTCGATGCGGGGGAAGCAACGGAAATCGACCCCTATGCCGCGGAAAGCCCGGCCGAATTCTTCGCCGTGCTCACGGAATATTTTTTCGATTTGCCGGAGGCGCTGATCGAGGCCTACCCGGCGGTGTATGAACAACTGCGCCGGTTCTACCGGCAAGATCCGATGGAGCGGTTCCATGACCCTGCAACTTCATGACCACCAGCACGCGCACACGGTTTGCGACCAGTGCATTTTCGATACCGACCTGCACCACTTCGAAACCGATGTGATCGAGGCTTCAAAAGGCCACCTGGTGATGGTCGACCTGTGGGCAGACTGGTGTGGCCCCTGCCATTTCCTGACCCCGGTGCTGCTCAAGGTCATCCCCACCTACGCCGGCAAGGTACGTCTGGCCAAGATTGAAGTAGACGAAGAAGACAACATGAAAATCGCCGGCCGCTACGGCGCCCGCGGTTTTCCCACCGTGCTGCTGTTCAAGAACGGCGAGATCGTGGCCCGCTTCCATTCCGCCAAGCCGGAACACTTCGTGAGGGAGTTCATCGAGGCGCATCTGGGATAGGATTTGCGCGGCTGCCGAAGGGTCGCTACCATTGGTGTCTACTTTTTCAGGAGCATCACCATGGTAACCGCCCGCCTCTTTGCTTCCGGCCGCAGCCAGGCCGTTCGGCTACCCAAGGAATACCGCTTTATCGGCACGGATGTCGTAGTCAAGCATTTCGGCAATGGCGTTCTCCTGCTACCAATGGATGATCCCTGGCTTCTGATGGAGGAGGCGCTGTCCGAATTTGAACCGGGCTTTCGCATGGAACGTGAGCAACCGCCAGTACAGGTTCGCGCGGAGATCGGGGGATGAGGTACCTCCTCGATACTGATATCTGCATCTACATCATCAATGAGCGGCCCATTCAGGCCATGGCCCGCTTTCGCCGGGAACGAATCGGCGACATCGGGGTGTCCAGCCTGACCGCCGCCGAACTGGCCTATGGCGCCGAGAAAAGCGGCTCGGCACGCAACCGCCAGGCACTGGAAAAATTCCTCGCGCCGCTGGAAATTGCCGCCTTCGACGAAACGGCCTTCCGCCACTACGGCCGCCTGCGCGCGGACCTGGAAAGACGCGGACAACTGATCGGTTCGATGGACATACTGATCGCGGCGCATGCCCTAGCGCTGAATGCCATTCTGGTTACCAACAACACCCGCGAGTTCGAACGGGTAAGCGACCTGTATCTGGAGAACTGGGTCAAATGAATCCCGCCCGCCGCACCGCCGACATCGAACCCTTCCGCGTCATGGCCATCCTGGCGCGGGCGCGGGCACTGGAAGCGGCGGGCCGCGACATCGTGCACATGGAGGTGGGCGAGCCGGACTTTGCCACCCCGGAGCCGATCATCGAGGCCGGCATCGCGGCTTTGCGCGCAGGCCACACTCATTACACCCCGGCGTTGGGATTGCCGGCGTTGCGCGCGGCCATTGCCGGCTACTACGACGAACGCTATGGCGTCGCGGTCGACCCCGCCCGCGTGGCGGTCACTCCCGGCGCTTCCGGCGCGCTGCTGCTGGTGATGGCGGCGCTGTTCGATCCCGGCGACGAGGTGCTGCTGGCCGATCCCGGCTATCCCTGCAACCGGCATTTCGCGCGGGTGGTGGAAGCGCGCGGGGTCGGTGTGCCGGTCGGGCCAGAAACCGTATTCCAGCTCACGGCGGAACTCATCGAAAAACACTGGGGGCCGCGTACTCGTGGCGTGCTGGTGGCCAACCCCGGCAACCCCACCGGTACGGTGATCGAGGCCACCGAATTGCGCGCCATTCATGAGGTGGTGAAAGCGCGCGGCGGCTGGCTGATCGTCGACGAGATCTATCACGAACTGATCTACGGCCGCGCCGAACCGAGTGCCGCCGCGCTGGGCGAGGACGTGATCGTCATCAACAGCTTTTCCAAGTATTTCCTGATGACCGGCTGGCGTCTGGGCTGGCTGCTGGCACCGCACTCGCTGATGCCGGCCATCGACAAACTGGCGCAGAACCTGTTTCTCGCCGCGCCCACCGTCGCCCAACACGCGGCGCTGGCGGCCCTGGAACCGGAAACACGGCTGATCCTGGAAGCGCGCAAGGCCGAGTTGCGCGCACGCCGCGATCTGCTGCTGCCGGAACTTGAACGCCTGGGCTTCGACATCCCGGTGCAACCGGACGGTGCTTTTTATCTCTACGCCGAGATACCTGAACCCCCGGCCCGGGAAATTCACCCGGGCCGCCCCCCGAGGGGGCCTGGTCAATCTTGGGGCGGCCCGGCGATTGGCCTGAGCGGCCGTTTCGGCCTGAACTCGGAAGCCTTCGCGGAAAAGCTGTTGCTGGAAGCCGGCGTCGCCATCACGCCGGGAACCGACTTCGGCACGCACCAGGCCGACCGCCATGTGCGCTTCGCCTACACCACCTCCGCCGAACGTATCCGGATCGCACTGGCGCGGATCGTGACTGCATTGCCCCTCCTACTTCAACGATAATGCGCCACCTTCCGCCGGCCGCTCATTTCCGCCCACTCCCCTGACGCCATGCCCAAAGAAACCCCGGCCTTCAAGATCAAGAACGCCAACCTGCCGCTGTTCGTGCTGCATGCGATGACGCCGGATATGACGCAATTCAAGCTCCAACTGGAAGCCCATCTCGGCCAAATGCCCGACTTTTTCGCCAGCGCTCCCGTGGTACTGGGCCTGGCGGCCATCGCCGAGTCGGACACGACACCGGATTTCGCCGATCTCGCCAGCTTCATGCGGCAGCGCGGCATGAGCATCGCCGGGGTGCTCGGCGGCTCCATGCAACAACGCGAAGCCGCCCGGAACAGCGGCCTGGGCCTGTTCCCGGACACGCCCACGCGAACCACACGCAAGCACGCCCCCGCCGAACCACCGCCGGCGATTGAGCCGGCGGCACCGGTGCCCGAACCGCCCGTCACGGAACCCGTGCCCGCGCCTGAACCCGCCCCCGCGAAAGCCGCCGCCGTCCCGCCACGCCACCCGACCCTGGTGATCGACAAGCCGGTACGCGCCGGGCAACGCATTCATGCCGAGGGCGGCGATCTGGTGGTGCTGGCCATCGTCAATGCCGGCGCCGAATTGATCGCCGATGGCGACATCCACGTTTACGCCCCCCTGCGCGGCCGCGCGCTGGCCGGCGCGCGCGGCGACACCGCCGCGCGCATCTTCGCGCAGTGCATGGAGGCCGAACTGGTCTCCATCGCCGGCTACTTTCAGGTTTTCGAGGAAGGCATTCCGGCCGCGCTGCGCGGCAAGCCGGTTCAGGTCGTTCTCGAAGGCGAGCGCATCACGCTGTCCGCGCTCGCATCGGTTCGCTGAAATGCCGAAGCCAGCGATAATGCGCAACGTTTTCTTTGGTGAGGATTAGGTACCAGTGGCAAAAGTCATCGTAGTGACCTCCGGCAAGGGAGGGGTGGGCAAGACCACCACCAGCGCCAGTTTCGCCAGCGGGCTGGCCATGCGCGGCAACAAGACCGTGGTGATCGACTTCGACGTCGGCCTGCGTAATCTTGATCTGATCATGGGCTGCGAACGGCGCGTCGTGTTCGACATCATCAATGTCATCAACGGCGATGCCGCCCTGTCCCGCGCGCTGATCAAGGACAAACACTGCGACAACCTGTTCGTCCTGCCCGCCTCGCAGACCCGCGACAAGGACGCACTGAGCCTGGAAGGGGTGGAGCGCATCATCAACGAGTTGAAGGAAACCTTCGACTACATCGTCTGCGACTCGCCGGCCGGGATCGAACACGGCGCCTTCTCCGCCCTCTATTTCGCCGACGAAGCGCTGGTGGTGACCAACCCGGAAGTGTCCTCGGTACGCGATTCCGACCGCATTCTCGGCATCCTCGCCGCCAAGTCCAAGCGCGCGGTGGAAGGCCTCGACCCGGTCAAGGAACACCTGCTGGTGACCCGCTACAACCCCAGTCGGGTGGCGGCGGGCGAGATGCTGTCGGTGGACGACATTCAGGAAATCCTGCGCATCCCGCTGCTCGGCGTCATCCCGGAATCGGAATCCGTCCTGCAGGCCTCCAACTCCGGCACCCCGGCCATCCATATCGACAAGAGCGATGTGGCCGAGGCCTACAAGGACATGGTGGCCCGCTTCATGGGCGACGACGTGCCGATGCGCTTTGTCGCCGCCGAAAAAGTGAGCTTGTTCAAACGACTGTTCGGAGGCCACTGAAATGTCCCTGATCGACAACCTGCTCGACTACCTGCGCGGCCCCGAGAAAAAAACCGCCGTCATGGCCAAGGAACGCTTGCAAATCATCCTTGCCCATGAGCGCGCCGGCCGCAACGCCGCCACCCCCGACTACCTGCCCGCGCTACAAGAAGAACTGCTCGAAGTCATCGCCAAGTACATCCACATCGACCGCGACAAACTCAAGGTGCAACTGGAAAAACACGGCGAATACGACGTCCTGGAACTGAACGTCACCCTGCCGGAAAACCAGCAGGTGCTGTAGCCATGTGTTCAGAGCCTGCGTAGGGCCTGTCAGGGCCGTGCGGGAATGCCGGGTATGGAGAAAGGGCAACTCACGCGGGCCGGCACTGTCTGCGGGTACCCGCGCCATGATGTTGGCTGTGGCCAGATGATGAGGTTGTCATGCAGACTTATAAAAAAGACATCAATGCGTGGGCTTACGAACAAGCACGACTGTTGCGTGCGGGGCGCTTTGACCTGATCGATGTCGAGCACGTCGCAGGGGAGATCGAAGACGTAGGCAAGAGCGAACAACGCGAGCTGGCCAGCCGCATGGCTGTTTTGCTGGCACATCTGCTGAAGTGGAAGTATCAGCCTGAGCGACGCGGGGCGAGCCGGGAGAAGGCCATCCGGGCGCAGCGCAAGGAAATCAGCTATGCACTGGACGAGTCACCAAGCCTCGCGCCGAAGCTGCAAGAACCCCACTGGCTGGATATGGCCTGGGCACGTGCTGTTGCACAGGCGGTCAATGAAACAGGGCTGGATTGCTTCCCGGACGAATGCCCGTGGTCGATCCAAGATGAGGTTCTTTCCGAATCCTGGCTGCCGGAATAACCCGCGGTAACGTGCATCTACCGCAGGACCGTCTCAATCCCGGAAGTTCTGATACTGCAACGGAAAGTCGGTGATCGACTGGCGCATCAGGGCAATGGCATCCTGCAACACATCCCGCTTGGCGCCTGAAACGCGCACGCTCTCACCCTGAATGCTGGCGGTGACCTTGAGCTTGGAATCCTTGATCAGCTTCACCACCTTCTTCGCCAACTCGGTTTCCAGGCCGTGTTTCACCGTGGCCAGGCGCTTCACCTTGTTGCCGGAGACCTTCTCGCTCTTGCCCACGTCGAGGCAGCGGACATCAACCCCGCGCTTGGCCAGTTTTCCGTTGAGCACTTCCTGCACTTGATCCAGCTTGAAGTCGTCGTCGGCGAACACGGTCAGGGCGTATTCGGCCTGCTCCACGCGGGCGTCTGAGCCCTTGAAATCGAAGCGGTTGCTGACTTCCTTGTTGGCCTGCTCGACCGCGTTCTTGACTTCGGTCTTGTCTACTTCGGAGACGATATCGAATGAGGGCATGGGCTATTCCTTGTAAGAAAAAGAGGGTTTTTGATCGAGTCGTACCGCGTCACGCCAACTGCACAATCTGGTTCAGCACGGCGCGAATCTCGGCAAACGGGGCATCCTCCAGGCGCTTCATCGGGTGTGGGGAAGCCCCACGGATGCGCCAGTCGAAAGACTTGGGCTGGTGGCATAACACGTAACTGGTTTTCCCCGCCTTCGCCCCCTTCGCCCCCTTCGCACTACCCACCGCCACGGCGAACGGATTGTCGGCGTTGTACTCGGCGGTAGCCATGGGCAGCCCGATAACCAATGAAGTGCGTTCGTTGAAGGCGCGCGGCGAAAGCACCACAAAGGGGTGCGGGTCGCGCACCTCGCGCCCAGCCTGGGGATTGCAGTCGATCCAGATGGCTTCCTGGCGCTCCGGCACCCAGGGTTTGGCAACCGCTACCACCGCTCGGCTCCCACAAACTCGCTCACCATCACCTCGCCGCCATGCCGCGCGGGATCGAAACGGGCCAGACGCTGTTCCAGGCTCAGTGGCGCCTCGTCCAGCGGGATGATGGCCACCCGCCCCTCGTCCACGCATACCCGCACCCGCTGATCGGCATGCAGATGCGCCTCGCGCGCCACCGCCGCCGGCAGACGCACCCCCAGATTGTTGCCCCAGTGTTTGATATCCAGAATCGCCTCGGTCACGGCCTCACTCCTCGAAAATGTTTAAACAAAGCATAAACCCATGATCCTTGATAACGATGGAGCGGCGAGGAATCGCCGGCAATCGCGGACGAGCCCGCGCCTAGCAGCCTGTCAGACTTTGGTTGTCGCTATCGACGACCAAAGTCCGACAGGCTGCTAGCCCGGATATTGCATGAATTCGCGTGATGCCCTAAAGGATACCGGGCTGCGCCCATAATCGCGCAGGCCATTGTTTGCAATGGGAATTTTGCGAAGGAGCGG
>Ga0210027_1000495_pt1 | contig 40045 bp, 49 predicted proteins | sample CryGeymeta201510_FD_183978 | JGI IMG/M metagenome (GOLD analysis project Ga0210027, IMG submission 183978) | Groundwater microbial communities from Crystal Geyser aquifers in Utah, USA - Crystal Geyser metaG 2015-10 (SPAdes) (version 2) | ecosystem: Environmental > Aquatic > Deep subsurface >...
AGTCAAGAGAAAGAAGAGAAGTACTAAGCAGAATTCTTCCGAGAGTAACAAGCATCATGGCAATTTCACAGACAGCCACAAATATACTACAGACTGAATATAAGATAAAACCAGAAAAAATAAGCAAAATATATCATGGAACGCATGATTTCAGCGAATCACGCGATGAAGCCAAAAAAATAATAGGGAATCTTGAAGACAGATTTGTTATTTCCACAGTTGGTTTGGTAAGACCCAAAAGAGGAATGGAAAAAGTTATTCACGCATTACCTGATGTAGTAAAAAAACATCCACACATGTTATACCATATAGCAGGTAAAACACATCCCAAAGAACTTATTAATGGAAATGACCCTTACAGAAAAATGCTTCAAGAAGAAACGAGAAGATTAGGTCTTGAAGATAATATAAGATTCACAAATCATTACCTTCCATTAAACAGTCTATTAAGGAACATTAGGGCATCAGATTTAGGCATTACACCTTATTCAAATGTAGGTCAAATCTCATCAGGAGTCTTGAGTTATTATCTTGGTCTAGGTGTTCCTGTAATTTCCACTCCCTTCCTCTACGCTCAAGAAGTTCTAGCCGATGGAAGAGGTATTATTCTCCCAGAATTAGATAATTCCGACGCAATAACTGATACCTTATTGGATGTTCTAGATAACCCGAAAAAATTAGAACAAATGAAAGCTAACATGGCTCCATTCACAGAACAAATGAGATGGCCTAATGTTGCTAAACAATATGTGAAGGAAGAAAGAAAACTCATAAAAACCTAATCAAAACTATAAATGCCTCTTAGACTACTTTCAGAATAGTCCCTCACGCCTGGATTGTATGTCAAGAACCATACACTAAAGTATATGAGGTATCTTGTTCTTAAGCACTACCGAGAACAAATCGCACACACCTAACTAAAGCAGGAGGGGTAAAGTCAAAGGGTTCTCGGAGTCTTAATTTACTATAATCTGTCTTAGCTTTATTATCCCCTTCATCAACACTAATCGCGACAACCATCCCAATACCAACCAATAAAAAGAACAAGAACGGAAACGTCTTGACAAAATTCACGCTCAAAAGAATAAAACTTGGTTTAAATAATTTTCTAAGTAGCCATCCTATAACTATCTCTTGAACTGCCGTATAAAACATCCTTATCAATAGGAGAATCAAACCTTACCGATTTAACATAAGATTCCCCTACATCTGCATAACTTTCTTGTTCACGAACATCAGTATAACTTGAACTCTTCATATCAGAGTTATTGGTTAGCTTATAGCCACTTCCCAAATCCCTTGAGCTGATATCTCCAACTGGAAGAAAAAATCCGGGCATCATTTTCCTTGTCTCATCCTCGCTCTTAATGAAGGTCTAACTTTCTTCTTTGGGCTCTTTCCTCTCAACCCTCTTGATTTTCTAGCTGCACTTGTCTTCCCTCTCTGAGCTCTCTTCCCTTTCTTAACCCAGTTCATCGTCCTATCGTTCTTTATCTCTGGTCTATCAGGGTCTACAAGAATAACTTCATAAAAATAATATTTTCCATCCTGTCCAATCCAATAACTATTCAATACCTCAAGATTCCTGAATTTCCTTCCGGCCCTAGTTTCAGCAACCCATTTATAATTCATCTTTAATGTCTTCCTATTGGTCTGTTTCCTAGTCTTTCTCCCTTTAACTCCTTTTCTGACCCTCTTCCTTCCCCCTCTTCCAATCTTAACTCTAGCAATCACAAATCCTTTCTTAGCCTTATACCCTAAGGCTCTTGCTCTATCAATTCTCAAAGGCTTCTCAACTTTCTCTATAGTCTTCCCTTTCCTCCACCCTATCAACCTAGAATGCATTGCTTCCTTATCGGGCTTCTTCCAAGCTTGTCTAAGATAATGTGTTATTCCCTTAACCATGCTATCAATTCCAAAAATGAGTTTTTAAACGTTGCTGTTTTTCAGTTATCCTGTCAAAGAATCATAAATATCCAAAATATCCTGATTAGAGACTGCCTTGCCATAAACCCTAACTTCATCAATAATATTTGCTGTTCCTGCTCCTCCAAGCAAAACGCCCATCTTGAAATCACCATTGGGAGAAATATCTCCAATATTGGTAACTAGATAATCTTGAACCATTTGCCCATCAGAATATAATTTAACATAAAGTTCATCAGGATTTGCCGGATTGCTTCTAACCGCCGTAAATGCACACATGTGCCAGGTACCATCAACAACATCTCCTCCTCCTGAATATGTCAATTCATCCCCTTCTGCGTCCTTAATAGAAACCCCACATTTATCATCAGCCTTTGATAACCATATACCATATCTCTCATTTCCTTCTGATTTATCAACAAGCCCATTAACAACATTAGCACTTGTTTTAATCCATATGGTTACAGATAGACCCTCTCCATAATTATTAGGCAGATTGAACTCATTATTATTTGGAACATTGACATAATTACCAACACCTAAAAACCCACAAGCAGTTCCTGAAATTCCTGTTTGATTACAATCAGCACTTCCTACAATACTCTCATTATTTTCTCCAGACTCATCTGCCAGCTTCTCATTTAAACTTGTTCCGTCAAACAGATAATGTGCCACCAAACCCCCACCCAATCCTGTTTCATACCCAATTCCTGAACTTTCATCATCATACCTATAAGCACATTCAGGATCTGCAGGCCAATCAATCAAATTATCACCATCATTGTCAACTCCATCCATACACTGGAAATCTTCAGGGAATGTTCCTGAATGTTCGCTCAAATCATAATAACTAATGCATTGTGGGTCTTCCCCCCAATCTATAAATCCATCTCCATCATCATCAATTCCATTGCTACAATCATATGAATATGGCGTTCCCTCAATACTCTCGCCTGTTAAATCATATGGATAAGCACATTCAGGATCCGGGTCCTCTCCTTGTGGTCCCCCTATAAAATCAATGTATGGGTCTCCGTCATTATTATACCCGTCATTACATACATAAATGAATGGATCTCTTCCTTCCATTTCATTATCATCATCAGCATCCTCACATTCCTTATCATCATCGCTATAAGGATCATAAGGCAACTCATAAACTCCATTCACCCCGTCCCAATCAACAAAACCATCTCCGTCATCATCAATTCCATTATCACAAGCAGGCAGAGGCGGACCATTATGGAATGGATTACACGTCCCCCATCCATCACAGGTAGATAGACAATCCTTAAATAATGGAATTGCTCCCCCCCCTTCACATAAAACACCAACATCTCCATCACAAACTTCCAATCCCTCTGTCTTTCCATTCCCGCAATAAGAACACAAGGCAGTATCTAACTCACAATTGTTTCCACAAGTAACTTCCCCAAAATTAAATAATTCACTTTCTCCCGACTCTCCACAAGTATATTCTTTATCGAAAAGTTCTCCATCACAAACCTCAAAACTTTCTAAATTTCCATTCCCACAACTCGAACAAACAACAATCTCAGAATTCAAACATATATTATCTTCCACTTTAGAAACCATATTCACTCCACCGACTTCAATATCTCCCACAACTGATTGAATTGGCAACACAGTTGTATAAAGTTCATTGACAGTATGAACATAAACAGTTCTGGAATCAAGAGTTGCAATATAATCGAGTCCTAAAACCTTCCCTGGCAAAGTGAATTCTCTATAATACCCATCGCTAGAAACAGAAGCTAGATTTATTTCATCCTGTATTAAAGAAGCAATTTCCTCAATAAGAATCTGTCTTCTCTCCCTATTTCTATCAGAGATATTGTTCTGAACAGCAAATATAAATCCAGCAACGAAAAAAAGGACTGCTCCAATAAGAATCGCAAATTCTAAGGCTGATTGCCCTCTTTTAATTTCATATATCCTTTTCATCATTCGTTCAAGTATACAACACCATCAATCTTTTTAATAATATTCGTTCCAGGGGCAGGCTGACCAATAACATTTGAGACAGGAATTGACAAACCATAGCCTCCATCAGGCAACTCAATATATAACACAGACCCATCTATCATCATATCATATTCCTGATTAAGTGCCTTCCCTGGCAAAGTGAATTCTCTATAATACCCATCGCTAGAAACAGAAGCTAGATTTATTTCATCCCTCACAGAACCAGCTATATCCTCTACAATTATATTCCTTCTCTCAATAGCCTTACCAGTTATATTGCTACTTATTCCAAAAACAAACAAAACAAAAAGAAAAATAACTGCTCCAATAAGAATCGCAAATTCTAAGGCTGATTGCCCCTTATCTCTCAATTTGCCTCCCTAAGAAGTGCATAATCAGGATAAGCGATGGCCTCTATCCTCTTAACTCCTTGAGTAATAGTCAAACCCTCTGTCATCAGTCTAACATCGCTAGGATAAGAGATAACATTGTCTCCTCCTGAAGAACTAATAACAAAAACAAGGCTGTAATCATCATTCTCCTCATAAGCATATACCTGAGAAACTCCATCAGGCAAATAAGCCGTAAATGTAGACTTTGAGGGTTCTCCTGCAAAGAAAACACTCTCAGCACTACTAATCGCCTTGTTAGCATACCCTTTAAGTTGGTAAAACTTGATGCTATCCCTAAGAGCCGAAGAATAATAAAAAGCAACTCCCAACACGCTTAAGACTAAAAAAATCACAAATCCTACGACAATCAAGTATTCAACGCTTATCTGTCCTCTTTTCATCTTCCTGAAAGGTTTATAAAATGTTATCTCTATATAAAAAGAGACACCCTATTTAAATAATTGCAAATGGAAAAAAGAGGAGAAAAAGGTAAGGCGGAAATAATTCTAATAGTTCTTGTAGTTATCCTAGTAATCCATTTAACAGTACACTTCATATATTTCGGAACGGGAATACCTTATCTAGGTGAAACAGGAATTTCAGGGAGAGCTGTAACAGGGGATGTCGTTAATCCAATAGAAAGCATACAATCTTTTCAAAGATCCGAGAACATATCAAAATATGTGGTTTTAGGCGAATGGCTAATAGTGATTTTGCTAATATTATATGTTTTGATAAAAGGAAGGGTAAGCCTTACAAAAGACACGAAAGGCAAGGAATCCATTAAAAAAATCGCAACAATAAAATACAAAAAGAAAGGCCTGGAAACAGACATTGATGTGCTTCTAAGATTATTAAACGAAAAGAAAACAATCAGAATATCTACAATTGCAGAAACATTTGGAGTTAGTAACTCGACAGCATTTGGATGGTCTAACATACTAGAAGATAACAACCTAGCCATAATAAAATACCCCTTAGTCGGAAGTGCGAAATTATCTCTTGCAGGTACAAATGAAGAAGAACCTGGAATAAAGAAAAAAGACGCGAAAGAAAAAGGCAGGAAAGAAAAAGAAGATGCAAAAAAAATGGAAAAGAAATCCAAGAAGCCTACAAAAATGACAAAGCATAAAAAAATAACATTGAAAAAAAGAAGAAAACACAAACCAACCAAAAAAAGTTCAAAAAAGAAAACAAGGAAGAAGAAAAAATAAAATAAAAAAAGAGAAAAATGGCAAAAAAATCAAAAAACTCTAAAGGTAGAACAAAAACAGCGCAGGAGATGATTGCTGAAAAAAGTTTTTTCAATAAAGGTAATACAAAAAGTAAACTTCCTCCTGTAAAAAACATTGACCACACTTCTCCAAAACCAAAAATTAACAAACCAGAAATAAAAAGAAAAAAGAAATTCCCCAGTATTCCAAAGCAAAAATTCCATGAAAAAATTAAGAAAGAAAAGCCAAAGAAAGAAAAGATTGAAGTAAAACCGGAAAAAGTTAAAGAGGAAATAAAAATAAAAGAAACCCCTAAAGATTCCAAGGAAAAGAAAGAAAACACAATTCCCGAGGTGAGATTTAATGACATTGCAAGAATGCCTAAAAAAACACTTAAAAATTCAAAGCTAATAGAAAAATATAAGATAACAATAGACAATGCAACCTCTCAGGTACAGATAAGAAAGTCTGCACTAGGAACACAATATAACTTATTTATTCCTGAAATCGATATTGCAACAACAGCGCTTCTAAATGATTTAAGGGAGGAACTTATTACTGCGACAACAATTAGTATGAAAGAATTAACAGACCCAAATGCATACAAGGTAATAAAGAAAAGATTCGCAGATGATGCAAGAAGACTCCTTAAAGAAAAGCTTCCAAGAATTGCACCCAATACAGAAAACTTCTTGATAGGAAAATTAATCCTGGACATGGTTGGATTAGGAAATATAGAGTTCCTAATCGGAGATCCGACACTTGAAGAAATAGTTATAGTCTCGTCAAAAGAACCAATCAGGGTATACAGTAAAAAATATGGGTGGTTAAACACAAATATCATAATTCCAAAAGAAGAAGACATCATCAACTATGCAAACATAATTGCAAGAAGAGTTGGAAGACAAATAAATATCCTAAACCCTTTGTTAGACGCACATTTAATAACTGGAGACAGAGTTAACGCAGTTCTATATCCTGTTAACACAAAAGGGAATACAATCACAATCAGAAAATTCGCAAGAGACCCATTCACAATAATTGATATGATAACTAACAAAACTTGCGACTTTGATATGTCTGCACTTCTATGGATAGCCATAGAGTATGAAATGAACGTCCTTATATCTGGCGGAACTGCATCGGGTAAAACATCATTCCTAAATGCCTGTCTTCCATTTATCCCTCCAAACCAGAGAATTCTAAGTATTGAAGACACTCGTGAGCTAATGTTGCCAGAATTCCTATATTGGTCTCCATTAGTAACAAGAACTCCAAATCCCGAAGGAAAAGGAGAAGTCAGCATGCTTCACTTATTAATCAACTCATTAAGAATGAGACCTGACAGGATAATCTTGGGAGAGATGAGAAAACACGAAGAGGCGATGGTTTTATTCGAAGCTATGCATACCGGTCACTCTGTTTACGCAACAGTACACGCAGACTCTGCAACAGAAACAATCTCGCGATTAACAAATCCTCCTATAAGTGTGCCTCATAATCTACTAAGATCTGTAAACTTAAACGTGGTTATGTACCGAGACAGAAGAAAAGGAATAAGAAAAGTTCTGCAACTCGCCGAATTTGAGGCAGAAAAAGACAGAGCCAAATCTAATATAATTTACAGATGGTCTCCAGAAGAGGACAGAATCGTGAAGCACAGTGAAAGCGCAAGATTCTACGAGGATTTAAGCAGACATACTGGAATGTCAAATGCAGAAATAAAAAGAAATTTGGATGAAAAGAAAAAGATATTGCAGTATCTTGCAAAGAATCACATAAGAAGCATTCAAGATTTCGGAAAAGTCATGAATCTCTATTATAAAAACAGAGAAACGCTAATTAAATACATAAACAAGAATAACAAGAAAGCTATTCTTGCATAAGATGAAAAACTCCCCTCATTTCAAAATACCCTTTACCATAGGTAGCTTAGACAGAAATAGAAAAAAGTCCAAATTCTTTCAAAAAATATTCAAACATAAGATAAAATCAAAAATACAAAAATATCTGGATGAATCTGACACCGACATGACCAGAGAGGAATACTTAGGGATTTGTTTAAGAAACGCTATCTTTTGGTTCATCAGAATATATGTGATTTCAAGCACTATCTTCTTTCTAATTGGCTTGTCTAGGTCATTTCTTCTTGCATTACCCCTTGCAATACTTTTTGGAGGGTTTATTTTCTTCAGCCAATCAATTTATCCAAAAATATTCTCTTCAAGAAAACAGAGAAATATAGAAAGAAACTTAATCCCTGCTCTTGAAGATATGTTAGTACAGCTTTCTTCCGGAATCCCATTGTTTAGTATCATGGTTAACATTTCAGCTTCTGATTATGGGTTCCTCAGCCTGGAATTCAAAAAAGCAGTAAGAAGAATTAATGCCGGAATACCTCAAATGGATGTAATTGAAGAAATGGGTGAAAGAAACAGCTCTCTATTTTTCAGGAGAACACTATGGCAAATAAGCAACGGAATGAGGGCTGGAAGTGACATATCTATTGTTATTAACGAATCGATTCAGACATTAACAGACGAGCAACTCATACAAATTCAGAACTACGGTAACAAACTAAATCCCTTAATAATGTTTTACATGCTTACTTCCGTAATAATCCCTGCTCTTGCAATAACTTTCCTAACAATAATTTCCTCTATGATTAACCTTCCAACTTTCATGACTATAATGTTCTTCATAGCCCTATTCGTTTTTGTGGTGATAATCCAAATAATGTTCCTAGGAACAATAAGGTCCACAAGACCTAGCCTACTATAAAATGATAAACTTAAAGAAATACCTTACAAAATTAAAGTTCAGAAAAAGGAGAAAAGGAGAAAAGCCAAAAAGACTTCCAATAATTCTCCCACCTATAATAGCCATCCTAATTTCCGCAACAATCGGTCTGATTTACTGGAGTTTTACAGGTTTCATAATCTCATTTTTTGCCTTTCTAATTGTAAGTTACCTTTATACGATAATAAGAGCAAAACTGAAAGAAGTAAACAAAATAAAAAAGATGGAAAAGGCGTTTCCAGACTTCATTCAGCTAATGGCTTCCAATTTAAGGGCTGGAATGACTATAGACCGGGCAATGATAATGAGCTCCAGAAAAGAATTTGCCCCCTTGGATTCTGAAATAACCATCCTGGGAAAAGACATAATCACAGGAAAAGAGATAACTGTCGCATTAAACAACATGGCAGAAAGGATAAAATCAGATAAAATAACAAAAACTGTAAAATTAGTAACATCCGGTATCCGTTCTGGAGGAAATCTCGCAGTGCTCCTAGAAAAAACATCTGCAAACCTAAGAGAAAAAGAGTTTGTAGAAAAAAGGGCCGCATCTAACGTCTTAATGTATGTAATTTTCATATTCATCGCAGTAGCATTCGGCGCCCCACTACTTTTTGGACTCTCCACTGTATTAGTAGAGGTCTTAACCAGTCTTCTTGCAAACGTTCCTGAAGTGAACGCAAACCTAAATGTGCCTTTCACCTTAACAAAGGTAAGTGTCTCATCCACATTCATATTTTACTTCGCATTGATATTTATGACAGTGACAGATATCTTAGCCGCATTGGTTCTAGGACTCGTAAGTAAGGGAGAAGAAAGAGAAGGACTGAAGTATATCCTCCCATTAGTCGCAAGTAGCCTGATAATTTTCCTTTTAGTCAAAAACCTACTCGGAAGATATTTCATAGACTTCCTTGCTTAGAGAACTTTTAAATATAAGAAATAACTTAAACAAAAATGAAAAAGAAACCTAAAAGAAAAACCTCTAGAAAAACAAAGAAATCTGTGAGAAAAGTCGTTCGAAAGTCTATGAAAAAGACTGCTCATAAAAAGCCTAAAAGAAAGGCTTCTAAAAGAACCACGAAAAAAACCCAGGAAAAAGTATCCAGAACTCACAAAAAATTCCAAAAGAAGACTCTAAAAAAAGTAAAAGGAATAATAAGAGTCCCTTCAAACATCCCTAATTTTGACAGATTAACCGAAGGAGGATTTGAGAAAAATTCAACAAACATGATAGTTGGAGGCTCGGGGTGTGGGAAAACCGTATTTGCCACCCAATTTTTAGTGGGGGGAATGATGAGTGGAGAAAAATGCCTATATGTAACATTCGAAGGACAAAAGGATGAATTCTACACAATTGCACAAACATTTGGATGGAACCTAAAAGAATATGAAAAAAAAGACCTCTTTACATTCTTGGAATACACTCCTAGCAAAGTTAAAACAATGCTTGAAGAAGGAGGAGGAGCAATTGAAAGTTTAATTATAAAGAAAAAAATAAGCCGAATAGTTATTGACAGCATAACCTCTTTCGCACTTCTATTCGATGACGAATTAGAAAGAAGAGAAGCAGCACTAGAATTATTCTCGATGCTTAGTAAATGGAACTGTACAACTCTATTAACCTATGAGGGAAGTCCAGGAAAAGAAAAACAATCAACTTCAATTGCTATGGAATTCGAATCAGATTCCATCATCTTATTTTACTACCCTCGGTATAGGGGAAAAAGGGACAGATACATAGAAATTTATAAAATGAAAGGCACAGACCATTCTAGAAAAATTTATCATTTTCAAATTCTAAAAGGAAAGGGAATAAAAATATCAACCAGTCCAAAATCTAACCCTCCATTAGGATAAACAACACTATTATATACCTTAATTTTTTAATACAAACATGAAAAAAAGAGGTCAAGCATGGGGCTTCGATTTAATGGTTGCTTCAGTGATATTCATAACAGGAATAATAATCTTCTTCCTGTATTCATTAAACTACCCTACCGAAACTCAGGAAAATCTAAACGCCTTATTTTATCAGGGAAATAGAATAGCAAATGATCTCCTTTCAGAAGGTTATCCTCCTGGATGGAATACAACAAACGTAGTCAAAATAGGAATACTTTCCAATGAAGAAATAAACCAAACAAAGCTAGAAATGTTCAACCAACTAGATTACACCAATACAAAATATCTGTTTAATACAAGGTATGACTATTTCATCAACTTCTCAGAGCCAATTATAATCGATGAAAACGAAATACAATTTATAGGACTTAGGTCTGCAGAAACTCAAAGCATAATTAAGGTAAGCCGAATAGTAGCATATAAAAATAAATCTACCGTGCTTAATATACACATATGGGAAGACTAAAAAAAAGGGGAATATTTTTCAGCATAGATGCATTAGTTGCATTAGCAATAATTTTCATGATAATAATAGTCGCATATCCTATAAGCCAATCTAGAGGGCAACAATCACAAATACACGAAGACCTCTTAGCAACACTCTCAACATTAACCATTCAGGAAGCTATAACTGGAAATCCTGCCGTAGAGCCGATAGTAGTCGCAGCAGGAATAACAGACTATCAAAAATCAGTCCTGGAAACAATAGGAATAATATATGCATCAAACGAATCTCAAGCAGCCGAACTAGCCAAAACTGTCTTAATAGATATAGAAACCACAGAAAATGTTGGGCTATGGTATGGAACAACATTATTATGGTCTACCAACTCAACTTACTCCGACTTAAACGATGCCACATACATAGACACTGCGAGACAAATAATAAGTGGAGTTCAAGCAGGAGGAAATGTAACAGGATATTCTGCCAGAGCATTTTTAACCAGTAGTCTAAGAGACAAATATTACTACTTCGGAGGATATGTTGGAGATGGAAATATTTCAAGAATAGTAGAATATAACGGCTCAATAACTTCTGCAAAAATCGAAGGGGTAATTAGCGACACATTTACAGTAAAAGTAAACGGTGTTGAACAACCCAACAGCCCCTGGCAAGGAGCAATCGACAAATTCACTCCTAAAACATACCAGTTAGACACGTCTACATTCACATCCGGAGAAAACACCATAGAAATAATAGGTACCAACCTCTTCATCGCAGGAGGATTCGTTAAGGTAACTTATGATGCTGAAATAGAGTACGCCACTCCAATAAGATACAATTTCCCTGGAATTGAAGGTTTAATAAATCTATACGATGGATTCTATGTTCCAAACACTCTAGAAGAAATCTCTGTAAAATTACATATGAATAGCTCCCAAATAAACACGATAATGACTATTGGAAATGTCACTGTATATAACGACACAACAAACGACGAGGAAACAATTTATTTATCGCCTACCCAAATAGGAAATATATTAGGAAATCTAGATGAGCTAAGCAATAAAACAATCCCTATAAGACTCGGTTTAGAAAACGGAACTTATGTTGTAAATGTAAGTTTGGATATAGTATCATTAACAGATAAATCAACAAATATGCAATGTGACCAACTAGGCGGATGCCAAAGCAACAAAGGACAATGCGAGGGCTGTAATCCTCCTGGGGCCTGGTTGCTTCCATTAAACATGTCAAGAGACTCAAACACTCTCTTAATAGAAGAAATTCTAAAATATGATAATACAAATGTCAGCATCTATGGTTTCCATTCATCTGTAGCAACCGCAAATAAACTCCCTCTAACAAAAGACAAAGACTACCTTTTATATGATTCACAAAAAGGAGTGACCAACTGGGATTCCACATACACAAGTGGAGGACATAAGATGTGTAACGGCATCTTATCTATGGGTGATGAATTCATCCAGAATTCAGACCCTGATGCAAAAAAAGTGGGAATAGTGCAAAGTGCAGGATTCTCAAATTTGGGGTGTGGATTAACTAGCGATGACTTAAATGGTGATGGAATCTTTGGAGATGCAGGAGATGACTCTGTAAAAGCTGCATGTGATTTATACAATGCAGGAGTAGTAGATAATATATACACAATTGGGTATGGAAGCGAAGTAGATGAATTAACGCTAATGGCAATAGCAGATTGTGCAGACGGCCAGTATTATTATTCAGACATATCTGAACTAGTAGAACTATACCAAAAAATCATAGACAACATCATAGCAAATTATAGAGAACAAACGGCCCAATCCTCTCCTGAAGTTTACACAAGACTCTACCCTGATTCTTATATTGAATTTAATTACACCATTCCCAATCAGGAATACGGGTTATTAATTTCAACTGAAAAACAATTTGATGACTCATATAGTGGAACATTCGAAATTCCATTAAATTCAACTCTTATAGAAGCCCAAGCAATTTCATATTCTGGAGCGAGATGGACAAAAGAACTCTACCTAAATAATGAGAATATATTCAATATAACTTCATATGGAAATGATTATATAATTCTCGGAGACCCTTATGCATTAATCCTTCCAAAAGAAAAAGTAATATCTGGAGAGATATCTAACCCTGTATACTTGACAACAGGCTCGAGCCCTGTGAACACGAGCGAGGGTTCTATTTATAACAAAATAATTTACACAATATCCAGAAACGTAACGGCCTATTCATCCATCCTAACAAAGGCAGAAGGATGCTTGTGGACAGTAGAATTCGAAAGTGGAAATCCATTAGAAGGAGAAAACATTCCGGACAGTTATTCAGGAAGTAATGAATGCTTTTATGACACTGCCCATATGGGAGGGGGACAGGTACAAAATGAAAATGATGCATACCAAATTGCAGTACGAAATTTGTTGAGACAATTAGACCTAAATAATGATAATAAAATAGATGTCAGATTCACAGAACAAAGCCTAAAAATTGCGGCAAACGAATTAATTGGAATCCCATTTGAATGGCAAACTGAAGTTCAGGTAAGAGTCTGGAGATAAAATGAATAATAAAGGTATATTTTTCACAACATTAGCAATATTAATTCTAACTTTATTTGTCATATCCTTCAGCTTATATTCTGACGTGCAAGAAAGAACATCTGTGCAAAAAAGAGTTCAAACAATGAACAGTTTCCTAAAATCAATAGAAGATGACATACCAAGACAGCTATACATCTCGGGATTCAGAACAATATTCAGAATGGAAAAAAGAATTATTGAGACAGGTAATTACATACTTCCGGCAGACTTCGACAGATTATTCAAAGAAAACTTTTTCAACGGAACAATGGAGGGAGTAGAAAACCTTGATTTAATGTCTGGTGCTACATTCCCTGATTTGCAACAGAAAACCCAGGAAAAAGCAGACAAAGTCAATGTCTACATAAATATAACCTCACCAAACCTAACAATAACTCAAAGTGATCCCTGGAATCTCAGGATTGAACTAACAACAGACTTGGTTTTAGTAGATAAAAATCAACTAGCCTCTTGGAACAAAACGGAAACTTACGTAGGATTCGTGCCAATAAATGGATTTGAAGATCCCTTATATCTAATAGGGACAAACGGAAAATACGCAAACAAATTCAACCAAAGTTCAACATTATTGGAATTTGTTGATGTTGAAGGAAACTATTCTAAATACTGGAATAATACGGATGCTCCCTCTTTTATAGGTCGGCTAACAGGAGATTTAGCACCAAGCATTTATGGAGTTGAATCTTTAGTAAATTTAGAAAGTTTATCTGACGCAGGTGTAAATGTCTTAGACAAAACAATTGTAGACCACTATTATTTCTCAAATCAGAATCCACCTATATCATGCACAGTAGATGACATTTCTTGGGCAAAAATCGATGGAGACCACACAGACTACTGCATTTAGATTAAATCAGAATATTTATAAAGCTCGTCTATTAATATATATTATACATAACACATAGTTAAAAAGGAGGTAAAGAATGAGATCAATAATAAAAGGGCGACGAGTTAAAGGACAAGCAGCTATGGAGTTTCTTATGACCTATGGTTGGGCTATCCTAGCAGCAATCATTGCCATCGGTGTTCTAGCCTACTTTGGTGTTTTCAGTCCAAGTAGATTAGCTGGTCCAGCCGGAATCATTAGTCCTCCGTTCAACCTTGATGATTTTAACATCGTCAGTGGAACAAACTTTGATAATGTTACGATGGTGGTTACGCAAAATCTAGGTGAATCCATAAAATTATCAGCCACTAGTACTGATGGTAGCACTCCTACAACAGATGGATTTGCGTTTATACTTCCAGACGGAACAGCATGTCCAATAACGGACGATGTAGTAAGTGACTCAGGGGGTGTTAACATAATATATGCAGGAGGAGAGGGCGACTCAGGTGAAGATTGGGTCAGTGGTTCTCAGACAACAATAATCGCAAAATGTGATGCAGGATCATGGGCTGCAGGAGACGCGATTAGAGGTGATATCACAATGAGATACAAAAAGAGTAGTTCATCGCTACAGCAAACGCTACAGCAAATTTCACAAGGAAACGTGCGAGGTCCTTCACAGTAAATTTCATTTTTTATTTCTATTTTTTTCTATTTTATTTTTTTTATCATCCAGCCAGGGCTAACTTTATAAACGCATAAACCTGTTTTTAGCTATGATCGCGTAGCTCAGCTAGGTTAGAGCGCCGTGCTGATAACGCGGAGGTCCTGGGTTCGAATCCCAGCGCGATCATAGCTAAAAACAGCCAAATCCGAGAATTGTTTTTTCATATCAATCTTTTTAAACAACTAATCCCTTCTATACCTATGAAAAAGAAATACATTGGTGCTGTTGTTGGTCTAGTAATCGGAATAGCTATTGCCTACGGCTCTTCGTATATCGGAAATGAGATAATTGATTTAACGAGCTGGTTAATAACTTCTTTAATTTATTTCATCCTTCCAGCAATAATAATTGGATTCATGATAGGCCATTTAAGAGACAAAAAATCATTTTAAGCCAAACTCGACTGATAAACCCGCACCATCAATCTTATACCCTTTAAGAGGCAGATTAACAGGAATAATATTAACATAAACCTTGTTCTTTCCTATTGCCTTAACTTCATATCCTGATTCCAACTTACTGACAAAAACGTCATTAACATCATCGATTCCTGAAGCTTTCAACTCATATACAACTCTGTCGGCCAATCTCCTAACATTAGATTTAGCCTCTACCCTAGGTTTTCCCTTCATTTTCTCAACCTGCTCAGAAGTAATTCCTTTCTTCTTGGAAACCTTCTTTTCAGGTTTCTTGCCAAACTGAATCCTAATCCCATTTGGAGTCTGCTCCACTTTAGAATTTGTATTATTAAACTGGTCTTCAAAACCTTTCACCATATCAGGCATATTCTTCATCAACCCGTTTAAGAGCTTCTCAATAATCTTATCGCTAATCCCTAATCCGCCTCCACCAATCATTGGATACTCCTCAACATTGTTCTTTCCCAATATCCCAAAATCCCTTTCATCCTTTTTTGGATTCCTTAAATCCTTCCCACAACTAGGACAAAAGCTATAACTATCTTTCATTTTCATCTTACATCTAGGACACTTTTCTTTGCCAAACATGTTCTCCCCTATCCATCAAGGCTTTTAAATTTTATGAATTTCCTTTATGTATAAAATTCTTAAACCATATTACATCAGAATCCATCATCTTAAAAGGATGGTGCCAATCTGTACTGAATCCCTTCATTTTATCATGAATTCCCGAGTCTTTTATTTGGGGCAAGAAAAACAAAGAAGTCATGACCATCAACAACACAGATAAGGCAAACGTAAACAAAATTGGACTCATAAAGGTTATCGGAACATACTGTATTATTGCTCCTCCTAAAAGCCCTCCAAGAAAAGTCCCGATACCTATAAGAACTGCTGTATAAGCCACATAAAGTCCCCTCTTCTGGGGGCCTGTAATTTCGTAAGTAAAATTAGTAGTCCCTAAAATATATGCAGAGTTTGCTATCCCTGAAATCAATCCAGGAGCAAAAATTAACCAAACCGGATTCTTGATAAATACCCAGAGGAGGGGAACAAAAGGAAACAAAAAGGCTGCTAAATACAATAACTTCAGATTTCCATATCTATCTGAGAACTTTCCTACAAGAGGAGAGAAAACCAAAAAGAAAAAGGTAGAACTCACAGCAACAAGAGTAAATGTAACATAACTGAAATTCAAATATTCAAGCATATAAACGGCAAAAAATGGAGAGGAAACCATAACTGAAAAATAAAATGTTGCCTGGAACCAAGCAAACTTAGAATAATTACCATAATTTTTTAAAAACTGCCAGAAACTAAAATAATAACCTTTCTTAACCCTGAATTGGGGATTAAACTGTTTTCCTAATATGGTTCTGGAAACTAATCTCAAAACAAGACTAACTCCGAAAAGTATGGCAAATCCAAGCAGTACAATTCCCCCAGTCTTAAAATAATCAAGAAAGAAACCTGCTACAATAAATGCTACTAATCCCACAAAACCAACAATCCTATTTCTTCGTGCAAAATACCTCCCTCTTATTTTCGCAGGAACTAAATCACCCATCCAAGAAAACCAACTAACATGTCCAATCCCCCAAATAAATTGCATGACTACTGCCCAGACTAATATCAATGCATAAGGTAAATATAACAAACCGATTCCTTTCCAATATAAATATACAAGGCCGATAATTAACAGCCAAAGCAAAGCATGGAATAACTTAACATTCATTAAAATACTCTTTCTGGAATATTTTTCCATTAGTCTGCTTCCCTTAATCTGTCCAAGTGGGCTCATCAGTCCATGTAGTGCACTCATCAAACCAATCTGAAAACTATTGGCTCCTATTGCAAGAGCAAAAGGGGTAATATAAGAACTAGCCACATTTGTGCTAGCAGTAAACGTCGCTCCCTCTGCAACACTAAGTTTCATTGCATGCTGTTTAGAATGCACAACATACGGGCTTTCTTCAATCACAATCTCTTTTTTTCTCATACCATCCCAACAAAGAAAAATCAATTAATAAACATTATTACCAATCTTAACTCTAACGCTCTCTAATTCAGCTCTCCTAATAGCATGATCCATTATCGCATCATCTGTTCTTTTTTCAACAGGAACATATTCTTTCCCAAGAACCTCTGCACTGACTCTATCAACTAAACCATCCGAAACTAAAACACCAGCAAGTATTCTAGCTGCTTCCCTCTCCGAGTATATATAATAGACCATTTAATACAATTAAATATTGTTAAAAAAATAAAAATTAGAAGGATTACCTCCTTCTTCTTGTTGTTCTTCTCGAAGAACTTCCAGATCTCCTTCTTCTGGTTCTACTTCCAGATTTCTTCTCGGCCTCCATCCTTTTCTTCTTCTGCCTCTCAAGTTTTGTCACTTGCTTCTTAAGAGACTTTATCTTTGCTCCAATCTGCTTCGAAGTTTTAGCTCTTGCCATTGTTACACCTCCTTTTATTTAGTACATTTATCAAGAAAACAAATATTATAAGTGTTATGAATTTAAAAAAGTGCGCCGACCGGGAATCGAACCCGGCCCACGAGCTTGGGAAGCTCGCATCCTAACCGATAGACTACCGGCGCATTAAAAAGATTCAGAAAACAACTTAATAAAAATTACTGTAATTCTCCATCCAATAAAATAGGCATCAAATTCTCAAGATATTTCCTATCAACATCGTCAAACGCATTCAATCTATCTGAACTCGTTGCATAAACTGCAATAACTCTTCCAGCCTTATCAACTATTGGAACTGCAATCTCCGACTTTGCTCTTTTATCGCAAACAATATGGCCTGGAAAATCGCCTACGTTAGGAATAATCAAACTTTCCTTCTTTCTTGCACAAGTTCCACAAACACCTGTATAAGGAATATTAGGACAAGTTACCTCTCCTTGATAAGGCCCTATAACCATTTCCTTCTCTTCTGCAAAATAAAATCCTTGCCAGATGTAATGAGGCATAAATTTCCTCAAGACAGCGAGAACTGTAGACATCCGCGGAACAATAATCCCTTTCTCTAAAGTTGACAACTGCATATTAATCTCATCCAAAGCCAGCCCATACAACTTACTTTTATCAGAAGAATCAAGCGCCTCTTGCTTGGAAACCTTGGATTTATCTTCCATATACATGGCTCGATTAAACGTTTTAAATAATTTTCCATACCATCAAAATGCTTAAATACGAAAAAATATCAGAATTTTTATAATGGAAAACCCAAGAGGAATAAGATGGAACGTCAAATCCAGAAATTATCCAGAGAATCATGAATACCTATTTCTAGTAATCGGAGACAACCAGATGATAGGAGACATTAAGCAAAGACTCCAAACACAATTAGATATGGTTTCAGAAGGCCCATCAACAATTACCCAGGGGAATGTCGCCGGAACAAGATATGAAGCCTTCAGAATGACAAGCCATGTTAAACCCGGTTTAATCAACTGGAGAGATGTCTATGACAAATCAAAAAAAATAAAGAAAACAAGAGAATTACGTGATAGACAAAAAAGGGATGGCCTCGCAGATTATATAGACAGCCATATTGAACAAATGACTTTCTAGAATCAGTTAACCTTATATATTCTCTATTTTTTTATTGGATATGGCAAAGAAATTTTACATCACTACTGCAATAGATTATGTCAATGCAGAACCCCATATAGGCCATGCATATCAGAAAATTGTAGCTGACACCCTAGCAAGATGGAATAAGTTACTAGGTGTTGACGTCTTTTTTATTACTGGAACAGATGAACATGGAAAAAAAGTTGCAGAATCTGCAGAAAAGGCAGAAAAAAAACCAAAAGCGTTTGTGGACGAGATATCAAAAAAATTCAAAGAAGCATGGAAATCTCTAAACATTAAATACGATAGATTCATCAGAACAACAGATGAAGACCATAAAAAAGTAGTAGAAGAATTCATAAAAAAATGTGATAAATCCGGTGACATATACAAAGGTGAATATGAAGGATACTACTGCACAGGTTGTGAAGCTTACTATACTGAAAAAGACGCTTTTGATTTAGTATGTCCAGTCCATCAAAGACCTCTTGAAAAACTAAAAGAAGAATCTTATTTCTTCAAACTCTCAAAATACCAGAAATATTTGCTCAACTTATACAAAAATCACCCTGAATTCATACTGCCTAAACAAAGAAGAAATGAAGTTATAAGTAAAGTAAAAAAAGAATTAAAGGATTTTAGTATCACAAGAACCTCTTTTGACTGGGGCATCCCGTTTCCACTAGATAATAATCATGTAATTTATGTCTGGTTTGACGCCCTCATCAATTATTACACTGCAACAAAACAACAAGGAAAACAAAAATACTGGCCTGCGGACCTCCATGTTTTGGGAAAAGACAATACGTGGTTTCACACGGTCTATTGGCCTGCAATGCTAAAATCGGCAGGACTTAAATTACCAAGGACAACATTCAATCATGGTTTTCTCTCATTCAACGGAAAAAAAATATCAAAATCTTTAGGAAACGCAATCTCAGTACAGCAGTTGGTAGATAAATATGGTGCAGATACAATAAGATATTTTTCGTTGAGACAATTTCCATTCGCATCAGGAGAAGACGGAAACTTCTCAGAGAAATCATTAATACAGCGTCATAATAATGAATTAGCAAACAAGCTCGGCAACTTAGTCAGCAGAGTTTCAGCATTAGCAGAAAAATATGGAATTGAAAAATCAGACATGGATTTCCATTGTATAAAACAAACCTATGCTGAGGTTAAGAGATATATGGAAAATTATGAGCTAGACAAAGCGCTAAATTCAATATTTGCATATATAGACAACACAAATCAATTCTTACAAGACAAAAAACCATGGGAAACAAAAGACAAAAGAGTATTGTACGAAGCTACAAACAATATCAAAGCCACTACAATTCTCCTCTTCCCATTCATACCGGAAACATCAGAAAGAATAGCTAAAACATTCGGATTCAAAATCTCCCTTGATGAGTTAGAAAAACCCCTAAAGACCATAAAAATTAAAAAATCCCCAATACTCTTTCAAAAGATAAAATGAATCTTTAACACAAATTTGAAGAGTTCAAAAAATTAACCCTAAAGGAAGAAAAAATAAGCTCCCTAATAAAAGAAACTTAGAAGTAAACAGCCAACACAGCAATATTTTTAACTGAAAACGAATTCATCAATGGGTCTACTATTCTTGTAGATGGGGAAGAAAACGTAGAATGACAGAACAGATACCCTTCAAAGACTTCCAAAAACTGGAAATGAAAGTTGGTACAATAGAAAAAGTAGAAGACCATCCAGACGCAGACAGACTCTATGTCCTAACAATCAATCTAGGAAATGAGACCAGAACAATTGTAGCAGGCTTAAAACAACACTACACTAAAGAAGAACTTCAAGGTAAGCAAGCAATCTTCATAACTAATTTAGCGCCTGTAACACTTAGAGGAATAGAAAGTCAGGGCATGATTCTGGCAGCATCCAATGAAGACAAAGTAGTAATCCTTCAACCTGAAAAACCTATGCCTGAAGGAAGCAAAATTAGTTAATGACTAAACATCCTCGCCAATAAACCTGGTTCATGATATTTAACACCAGCCATTTTAGCAGCAATCTTCTTGTAAGCTATTGCTGCTCTTGAATTAGGATGTAAATGAATCAAAGCATCCTTTTTTGACAAAGCACCCTGCATATTCCTGTCTTCAGGAATAACACCCAGGATAGGAGTTTCTAAAATATCATAAATATTCGCAACACTCATCTCGCTCTTATTTCCCCTCGTTCTCGTAATTATAACACCCTTAACCTCTTTTCCAAGCTCCTCAACAAATTTTATTGTCTTTAAAGCATCTGTAACGGCAGGAATCTCAGGATTCGTAACAACAATTATATCATCAGCAGCCTCTATGCTTCCTAATGCCTCATCCCCTAACCCTGAAGCACCATCATAAATAACAAAGTCATCAACCATTTTCCTCAATTTCTTCCCTACTTCCTTTAGTTTAAAATGATCTATCTTCTTCAATTCTTTAACTGATAAAGAGCCAGGCATTATTTTTGTTCCAGAGTCGTGCTCATAAATAGCATCTCCTATCTTTGCCTTTCCAGATAAAACATGATTCAAGCTCACAGGAACAATAGGAACGCCTATATGTAAGCCCAAATTAGGTGTGGTTAAATTAGCATCCGCAATTATGACATCTCTTCCAAATTCATTTAAAGCAGCACCTAGATTTATAGTGGTTGTTGTCTTCCCGACTCCGCCTTTACCTGAAATTACTGCAATTAATCTCGCCATTTTTACTAAACTTACGAAGGTAAGTAAAAGAGAATTATCTGAGATAGCTTATAAACCTTTCTAACAAATCAGCATACTCTTTCAATTTATCAAGATTTACATTAACAAAATCATTTTTGTATTTAACTTTTAAGTTGACGCCTTTTCTAAATTCACTTTCTCTGATTTTTTCAAGCTTATTTAAATCCCTAAACATCTCATATAACTCTAAAACCTCGATAACTAATTTTTCTTTAGCATAAATTTTCTTCAATTGTACTACCTTTGCCCTCGGAGCATCAGGAACGGGCTTCCATTTCTTCTTCTTTTTTGCCTTGTCGATTAAAACATCCATTGCCTTTTCAACCATAACTTTCCATCTAAGAAGCAAATTAATTATAACATCGCAAGTTTTTGTATACTTCAGGCTAACGTATAATAAGTGGTCTGCACTAATTTTTTCCTTAATTACGTCATCCATCACCAAACTTACCCCTTACAGAAGCACTAAACATCAAGAAAATTTACTATTTATACCTTTCTAAATTTACCGTTATCACTTTTCAAGAGATTCTAATCAAATTAAGAACTTTCCAGACTTATAAATCACCTTTTCGCTCCCATCTTTCAAAACAGCAATAACCTCTTTATCCTCTGTAGAAACCATGTCTGTATGCACAACACTCTCGTTATACCCCATTTCGTTCCATTGTTCCTTGCTAACTTTTGAGGCGTCTCCTGGATATGAATCTTTATATGCTTCTCCTAAGGCAATATGCATATTCCCAAATTCTCCCCCAATATTTTCATCGAACAAAGTTTCAGCCATAAACTTAGTAATTCTTGACAATCTTGCATCAGTCAAGGAAAATTCTCCTATTTTGTTAGCTCCTTCAACTTTTATCATCTCTTCCAAAACTTCCAGGCCTGAATCTGCCTCCGCCTTTACAACTTTCCCATCTTTAAACTCTAATCTAATCCCTTTGACGATATTCCCATATCGGTACAAAGGCTGGTTAAATCTAACCTTTCCCTCCGTAATTCTAGCATCTGGACTAATAAATACCTCGAAACTAGGGATATTCCTTCCACTTCCCCCCAACCAACACCTATTCTCTCCTAATCCAACTATTAAATCAATCCCTTGTCCCCTAACTTTCAATTTCTCAATAGCCAAATTTGTCAAAGCATGTCTAATCCTCTCAACTTCATCATAAACTGATTTCCATTTGCCAACAGGATCATCCTCATCCAAAAAACAGGCTTTAATAATCTCATTCCAATACTCTTCCAAAGACAATCCGGCTTCTTTAGCACTTGCCTCAGTACCATACAAAGCCAAAGTCCATGTAAATTCTCCCCTATTCTCCTTATCTCTTCTCCAATCCTTGTAAGGCTTGAAAGCCTTGCTCTTCCTCATAATTCTCTCAGGTTTTATACCCTCCAATTCTTTCTTATCCGTATCGGCAATTATCATAACCGCATGATCCATCTCATCAACAATCCCTTTCAAATACTTTCCCGGAAAAAAATCCAACTGTGAATCATCAGCAACTTCATAAAAATCTCTGGCAACGTTATCTGGTAAATAATCAACAATCATATGCCCTTTTGATTTCCAAACAGCTTTCCTCAAAGCAATCAATAAAGGTTTCGCATTCTCTGGAACCTGCAGATAAACTGTTTCTCCAGGCTTAATGCCTTCTCCAGAATTCAGAGCAAAATTAATCAAAACGTCTGCATATCTATTCAAAATTGTTTCATCAGGAACATACATCTTAACTTAACTTGACAATTGCCTCAGCAATATCACTTGTTTCCTCCAATGCCTTCTTAGCTTCATCTTCTGATTTGCCAGTTTTTTCCATTATCATCTTAACATCTCCTTCATTGAATCCTTCCTCCTCCTTAATATCTCCTGTAACTTGAAAGGATTCCTGGCCTTGCATTGTAATTTTCATAACCTTCGGATTTTCAATAACAATGTTTCCATCTCCTTTCTCAATCACAACTCTATCAGCCTCAATTTCATCTTGATTGATGCCCATCTGCTTCATCAAGCCTTGCATCTTCTTAGGATTCATACCACCTAGTCCTGGTATCATAACTCACCAAAAATACAAGCTTATTTATAGTTTTCCATCTCCAGAAAAACATAAATATCAAAAAGTTCTTGCGTGTTTGAACTTTTGGATGCTTAAGGTTGCAGATACAGGAAACCAGGCACTTTAGTGCATGGCTGAATGCAACCTTGACATAACTATTTATGGAAGCATACAATTTGCTGAAGAACAAATAGGAATCGTAGAAGAACTAAAAAAATTAGGGCTTGAAGCTTACATGGCGTCTTTCGCGGCTCCAATGACCGGAAAAACTAATGAAGAAAAAGAAAAAATGAAACTCCATCAAAAAAATAATATAGATGCTATAAGAAACTATTAGCATACAATGAAAAAAGGAAAAGTTATTTTGGTTTTAAATTTAGACAAAAATAGAATTAAAAACTATATTGGTGCACACACCGTTCTCGAAATGGTTTTCATCCTTGTCTTGAATCAAAAAATATTTCTTTATAATAACCCTATAGAAATGGATTATGTTGAGAACCATACACTTTAGTGTATGACCTGTCTGGTTCTTGAGCACTGCCGAGAACCAATTGCACACACCGAGCTAAAGCAAATGGAAGCAGTCAAAGGATTCTAGGAGTCTTAAATCTTTACTCTCTATTTAAACACCAACAGGAAAAAATATCTTTAAAGCAACAACTAAAACAATTATCGCCACAGCAAAACCCACGACAGTTGAAGGCCTTAACATGAATTTACTTGAATATTCTTCATCATACCTCATCAACCCGCCAAAAACACCGGGCATCTGTATCTTATTGTCTGCCATAACTAATATTCAAAAGACTAGTATAAAAAGTTATTGTTGGACCTTCGCTGGTGCATAAACGGTTGGTAATTTTAATAGTTTGTATGATTACATGCATAATGACCGCAGAGAATACAATTATTAAGAAAGTTGCATGAAAACTAATTTCTATATCTCTCACTAAGGTTCTTATTAGTTTTATAATGACCGCAGAGAATACAATTATTAAGAAAGTTGCATGAAAACTAATTTCTATATCTCTCACTAAGGTTCTTATTAGTTTTATAAATCCTTTTTTTATTCTTTTTATCTGAAAGACAAATATATATTTTTAAGAAGTCTGAATTTCCAAGATCACTCCCTCTCTCCTCAACTAAATCGTCGGGTAAAGATATAATTCCCATAATTCTGTCGCTATCCATATAACAAATATTTCCTTCTAATGACAGATAATTTTCAATTCCATTTGAAATAGAATACTTCAGAGGTCTTGTTCTTTGATCCCATATGTTTCTGAATACGTAGTCTTTAAAACTTAAATTTCTTTTTTTTGAAGGTATCAATGCTAATAAAGTTCCATTCACTGAGGGTTCTGGAGAAAAATCACCTGAAGGAACTTGCATGTAATATTTCGAATCAAAAAAAGCATTAGTGAGTATAGCTAATCTACTAGGAGATGTATTCTGAATATCTCCTACCTTGTAACATTGGACATTGCTAGCATATCTATCCCCTACTAAGAGCACTGCTGATCTAAATCTTTCAGAGCATAGTTTATTAAATAAAGGTTCGGTAATATTAAAGGGTGTTGATAAAAATTGGTTTATTGATTGTATTGACAGCAAAACAAGATTTATGATTTCTTCCAAATATGTTAAAGCAAGAGAACAAAAAGAACTTAAATTTGTGTTATCAAAAGCAGAAGAAAAAACAGGAGAGCAAGTTAAAGTGGTTACTTCTGACGGACTTCTTGCTTATCCAAATGCTATCAAAAAAGTTTATGGATTTTCAAATAAAACTCACAAACTCAATGTTTTTCATAATCAAGTTAATGCTTCAAAAGGCGAGGGCTTTAGTATTATGATTAAAAGGTTGCATAATTCAATTCGTGAGAGGACTAAAACTTTCAGAGGTTTTCATGGCTCTGTTGAAAGCGCAAATGCAATAATGAAAGGTTATGAAATCTTCTATAATTTCATAAGAAAACATCAGTCAATCAAAAGATACCCTTATGAATTGGCTATTCCAGAATTGAAACTTTATTCTGAAAATAAATGGCTGGAGTTGATAAAAATGGCAAATGGATAAATCATAACAAAATTACCAACCGCTTATGCACCAATGTTTGTTGAACCTCGTTCATACTAGATATAACGCGAACGTGATTCCTATATTCTTCACAATTCCTCAGATAAATGTTCATAAATGCTAGAGCCCTCTCTGAAGGATTTATTACATAAACTGTCTTATCTTTCCTTCTCCTTGCAATAGCGAAAAATGCTGCACAAGTCCGCTTGTATCAAAGCCCTTAACCTCTCCGATATCTAAGATAACAGGAAAATCATCATCTATCCTATCATTAATTATATCAATCAAACACCCCCTCCTTGAATTATTAAGAGGACCCTTAAGTTTTGCAAGATAATACACTCTACCATCATTGATCCGTTCTACCCCTATACTCAGACTACCACCATCATACTCAAACATCTCATATCCCTTTCTCAAATCATTCATCAAAAAAATCTAAACCCTCTGATTTTTAAACTTATCTAATCGCCCTAACTTCATCAAGAATCCTGTTTTTTTCCTTCTTAGAAGTATAGTTCTTCCCAAACCTCACAAGGGCATCATTAATTCTGCTCCAATATCTCTTTGGAAACAAATCCATCAATTGCACCTCACTCTTCTCAGGATATTTACTCTTGACCCAACCAAGATAATTTGAGCAATAATGAACATGTGTATCTACTCCAATAGCATCCTTTCCTAAACTGGATAAGAAAACATTACCCGTCTTCCTCCCGACCCCGGGCAACTTGACCAACAAATCCAAATCACTAGGCACTTTCCCATTATACCTGTCAACAAGCACCTTACAACAACTAACAACATTTCTCGCCTTTGTCTTATAATAATTAACTCCTCTAATCAACTTCTCCACATCCGAAACCTTAGCACGAGCCAATTTCCTAACACTCCCATATCTCTTAAACAGGCCTTGTGCAACAGGAATTGTGGTTTCATCTTTTGTTTGTGCTGACATTATTGTAGTAACTAAGATTTTCCATTCAGAATTCCAACCTTCAGCAGCCAGTCTCATCTCACCCCCAAGCTTTTCCAATCTCTTCAACTGCCTTACTGCTCTGTCTTTGTCCATGTAAATCACCAGTAATAATCTTTAAAATACCTTTCTCCTTACTCTAATACATGGATATCAAAGCCCTAGAAGAAAAATGGAAGAAATACTGGGAAGACAATAAAGTCTATCAATTCTCAACATCCGAAAAACCAATATTTTCTATAGACACTCCCCCCCCAACCGTTTCAGGAGAAATGCACATAGGACACGCATTCTCATATTCTCAACAAGACTTCATTGCTAGATTTAAGAGAATGTCTGGATTCAATGTCTTCTACCCTTTTGGAACAGACGATAATGGACTGCCAACAGAAAAATTAATACAAAAACTAAAAGGGGTAAAAAGCTCCAAAATGGACCGGGATGATTTCATAAATCTTTGTCTAAAAACTATAAAAGAAATTACCCCTAAATTCATCCAAGACTGGAAAGACCTCGCAATTTCATGCGATTACAACATCTATTACTCCACTATAGATGACAAATCCAGAAAATTATCTCAACAATATTTCATAGACTTGTACAAAAAAAATCTAGTATACCTCGACGAATTCCCAACAATCTGGGATACAGAATTTCAAACACCTGTCGCACAAGCAGAATTAGAAGATTTAGAAAAAAAATCCCTCTTTACAACAATAAAATTCACATCGTCTGGAAAAACGTTACCTATAGCAACCACTCGCCCAGAATTACTTCCCGCTTGTTTAGCAGTTTTCGTAAATCCAAAAGACAAAAGATATAAATCCTTAATAGGAAAAAAAGCAAAGGTTCCATTGTTCAACCAAGAAGTCCCAATTATTGCGGATGAATCAGCCAAAATGGATAAAGGCACCGGAATCTTAATGGTTTGTTCTTACGGAGACAAATATGATGTCGAAGCAGTAAAAAAATACAAGCTAAATCCAAAAATAATCTTAACTAAAGACGGAAAGCTAAATATTACAAAATACAAAGGACTTCCATCAACAGAAGCAAGAAAAAAAATCCTTGAGGATTTAGAAAAATCTGGATTAATAATCGAACAGAAAAAGATAACTCATTCTGTGAATGTATACGAAAAATCTCAAAAAGAAATAGAATTCCTTCCAACAGAACAATGGTTCATTAAGCTTCCTGAAAAGAAAAAGCTAATCGAACAAGGAAAGAAAATAAAGTGGTATCCCTCATTTATGTATAAGAGATACAAATCCTGGATTGAAGGATTAGAGTGGGACTGGTCTATATCAAGAGAAAGACACTTCGGCGTCCCAATTCCGGCATGGCATTGTAGAACCTGTAAATCAATTGTAGTTGCAGAATCAAAAGAACTCCCCATAGACCCTGTTCAAGTAAAAAAGAAATGCAAAAAATGTAACTCAAAACTAGAACCAGAAACAAAAGTTCTTGACACCTGGGCCACATCATCTCTAACCCCACAACTGGCAGCATCCAGAACGAAAGTCAACATCCCCTATTCCCTAAGGCCTCAGGCACATGACATAATAAGAACATGGGCATTCTACACAATTGTTAGAGCACTCTATCATAATAATTCCATACCCTGGAAAGAGATAGCAATTTCTGGATTCGTAACCAGAAAGGGAGAGAAGATGTCAAAATCAAAGGGAAACGCAATCAGGCCACAAAAAATAATGGGTGAATATGGTGCTGACGCATTAAGGTTTTGGGCAGCAAGTTCTAAATTAGGAGAAGATCTGGACTATCAAGAAAAAGACCTCATTACCGGAAAGAAATTCATAACCAAAATACTAAATGCAACCAATTTCGTTTTTCTGAATTTAGTTTACCAAAAAAAACAGCCAACTCTCGAAAAAGTGGATAAACTGTTCCTAGAACAGCTAAATTCTTTAATCCAGAAAGTGACCAAAGCATTTGAACAATATAATTACATGAAAGCCAAGCAATTAACAGAAAAATTCTTCTGGCAAAACTTCACAGACAACTATCTTGAAATTGTAAAATACAGGGTTTACAATGGCAACAAAAAGGAACAAGCCTCTGCCTTTTACACTTTATACCAATCACTCCTAACACTCCTAAAGTTGATGGCTCCTATAACCCCTTTTATCACAGAAGAAATTTACCAACAACACTTTAAGAAAAACGAGAAAACGGCATCCATCCATATAACTGAGTGGCCAAAATCAACTTCAAAAAAGACAGACGACAAAACCTGGAATCTTCTATTAAACACAATTGCCAAAGTAAGACAGGCAAAATCAAAAGCTAAGAAATCAATGAAAGCAGAAATCATGTTAACAATTCCTGCAAAAGATAAATCCATTCTAAAGAACTGCCTACAAGATTTACAAACAGTCGCCTCCGCAAAAGAAATCAAAACAGGCAAATTCAAAGTTGAATTTATTTAAGAAAACTGAGGAGCTCTAAATAAACCTAAAATTCTATTCTTAACAGGCTCGTCATCCAAATCTAAATCCCTCCTTGTATAGAACGCTAAAAGCTGAATATCTTCAGTAGATGGAACATAACTAATCATAACATCACTAATCCTAGCATGCCCTCCAATAAAATCTCTTAGACTCTCACTAACAGTATTGAATCCAACATCAAGGGTATGTCCAGAAAGATATGTCATTTCCCCTCTACACTCACCAACACTAACCAAATCAAAAATTTACTGAGACTGTAGCTTAACAATAGCCTGCCCATTATATGCTCTTGCCGGTCAAAATTTTCTATTTGCGGGAACAATCAAACTCTTATGTTTAACGAAATCCTGATTAGTATCTGCAATATAGGTTTCAGGCAAAAATAAATAACTATAAGCTATCGCTAAAATAGAATCGTTCTGCCTTATATTATGATTAACTGAATAAATCATTTAAAAAAATCCAAATAGTCATTTATAAATCTCATTAAAAAACCAACATTTATAACCGAAACTTTTCTCACATTATCATGGACGAGAAAGAAAAACTTGAATTAGAAGAAATAATAACAGAACTTGAAGATAAACGTGGCCGTCACACCCAATTTGTAACGGTTATGATACCGGCAGGTTTCAATATCAGTCAAGTTGTTCGCCAATTAGAAGCAGAAAAATCCACTGCGGCCAATATAAAGTCCAAAACAACAAGAAAAAACGTTATTGACGCATTAGACATGATTATAAGAAACCTAAAAGATTACAAACAAACTCCTCCAAATGGGTTGGCCGTATTTGCAGGAAATGTTGCCGAAGATGAAGGTTCCTCTGATGTCCAGATATGGCAGATAGACCCTCCAAAACCCCTTAATACTCGAATGTATCGTTGTGATCAAATATTTATCCTAGACCCATTAAAAGAGATGGCACAAACAGACGAAGTTTATGGCCTTTTAGTTATAGACAGGAAAGACGCTACAATTGGCCTGCTAGAAGGCCGAGAAATAAAAGTCCTTACTAAGCTTTCATCAGGAGTTCCGGGAAAGATTAGAGCTGGGGGACAATCAGCACAAAGATTCCATAGAATCACAGAAGGCTTAGCTAAAGAATTCTTCAGAAGAGTAGCAGAAGAAATGAAAAAATTATTCTTTGAAATGCCAAGATTAAAAGGAATTCTTGTCGGAGGACCAATACCCACCAAGGAGGAGTTCCTAGAAGAAGGACAGTTAGCAACAAAATTGAAGGAAAAAGTCATTTCCGTAAAAGACATAGGATATGTAGATGAACATGGCTTAGAACTATTAGTAGAAGATTCTCAAAATGATATCCAAGAACAAGAATTGATAAAAGAAAAAAATGCTGTAGAAAAGTTCTTCGAAACTCTTGGGAAACACAGATCCCATGCTACATACGGGGAAGAAAAAACTAACCTGGCAATGAAAAGAGGGGCTGTGGACACCTTATTATTATCCAAATTCTTGGATAAAGAAAAACAAGCCGAATTTGAGAAAAAAGCAGAGAATATAGGTTCTCATATTATTATAGTATCATTGGAAACCAAAGAAGGAGAGCAGTTCCTTAACATCACAAAAGGCATAGGTGCCATCCTAAGGTTCCCAATAGAATAGTCATAGCATAACAAACCATATAAATCCCTCAGGCATTCAATTTCTATGGAGTTAAAAAAAACAGAGGATATTATTCAAGAAGCTAAAAATTTCTTGGAATCTTACAAAAAAGAACTTGGCCGTTCATTCCGGGAAGGAGAAAGAATCATCTATCTCCCATTCCACTACATAACAGAATACTCTCCCGCCTTATCAGAAAAACTCCTTGAAAATCCTGAAGAAACTCTTGCCCATTTAGAGATGGCTATAGATGAAGCAGGACTCGTTTCTAACCCAAGATTAAGACTGAAAGGGGTTCCACCATCAGTAGATGTCAAAATCAGGGAAATCAGGGCCAAGCATTTAGATAAATTCATTCAGGTGGAAGGTATCGTAAAGCAAGCTTCTGATGTTCTTCCACAAGTAGTTAATGCCCGATTTGAATGTCCTACATGTGGGGCAATCCTTTCCGTTTTACAAATAGACAAAAAATTTAGAGAACCAGCAAGATGCTCTTGCGGAAGGAAAGGACAGTTCAAACTCCTCTCAAAAGAAATGGTAGATGCCCAAAGATTAGTGATAGAAGAATCTCCTGATATGCTAGAAGGGGGAGAACAACCAAGAAGAATCAACGTATTCTTGAAGGAAGATCTTGTTGACCCCAAAATGGAAGAAAGAACAACCCCTGGAAGCAAAGTAAAAGTTCTCGGAATTCTAAAAGAAGTTCCCCGCCCACTACAGGCTGGCTCCATTTCTACATTGTTTGACTTAGCCGTAGAAGCCAATTTTATCACACCACTGGAAGAAACTTATGCAGATCTAGAAATTTCTGAAGAAGAAGAGAAACAAATTCTTGAACTAGCAGCAGACCCTCATGTATACAAAAGATTGACTCAAAGCATATCACCAAGTGTTTATGGATACGACAAAATCAAAGAAGCCATTCTTCTCCAGCTATTCTCAGGAGTAAAAAAAGTAAAATCTGATGGCGGCAAAACAAGGGGAGACATACATATCCTATTAGTAGGAGATCCTGGAGTAGCAAAATCTGTAACTCTAAAATTCGTTTCCAATATAGCGCCAAAAGGCCGTTATGTTTCTGGAAAAGCAGCAACCGCGGCCGGGTTAACAGCAGCAGTTGTGAAAGATGAATTTCTTCGTGGTTGGAGCTTAGAAGCTGGTGCAATGGTGTTGTCAAACAAAGGCCTGGTATGCATAGACGAAATTGAAAAAATGAACGAACATGACAGATCAACAATGCACGAAGCAATGGAACAACAAACAGTCACAATTTCCAAAGCTAATATTCAAGCAACATTAAGAGCGGAAACATCTGTCCTGGCAGCCGGAAATCCAAAATTCGGACGCTTCGAGCCCTATTCTCCAATCCCACAACAAATAGATATTTCTCCTGCATTATTATCCAGATTCGACATCACATTTGTCTTAAGAGATTTACCGAACAAAGCCCAAGATGAAGCAATCGCGTCCCATGTATTGGAAGAACATCAGCAAGAAGTAATTAGAGATGTCATCGAACCAAATTTATTAAGAAAATATATAGCATACGCAAAAAGACTTTCTCCAAAATTGACAGACACAGCCGTAGAAGAAATCAAGGATTTCTATATAACTTTAAGAAACCAATCAGGTAGAACTGACACGGACATAAAACCAATCCCAATCACGGCTAGACAATTAGAAGCTATCATTCGTTTATCAGAATCATGCGCTCGTATCAGATTATCTGAAACAGTAGGCGGGGAAGATGCCAAAAGAGCAATAGATTTACTAAAATTCTCACTAAGTCAAGTCGGCTATGATGAAGAAACCCAAACATTCGATATCGACAGAATCACAACAGGAATCTCATCTTCAAAAAGAGGCAAAATAATTCATGTAAAAGAAACAATCTCTCAGTTAGAATCAAGATTGGGCAAACTAATCCCATTAGAAGAATTACAAAAAGAGCTCCAAGATTCAATGACAGAAACTGAGCTGGAAGAAGCCATTACTCAGCTTTCCAAATCCGGAGACATCTTCAAGCCAAAGAAAGGGTTCATTCAAAAACTATAAACTTTTCTTAGCCAAAATCATGATAGGATATCCCCTAAGTTCAGCAGGTATTTTTTCCCATTCAGCACCAACCTCATCTAAAACGCCATAACACTTCTGCAACATATCCTCAAAACTTCCTTCAACTTTTTTCAACTCAACTTCGATATAATTTCCGAGTTCCTCAATATAATCCAAAACAACTTCAAATTCCTTATAATCAAAGGTCTTTCTATGCTTGTTAACAGTCACTTTATGAACCATGTCCAATTTCTCTAAAATGGTCTTCATCATCTCCGCATCCTCAATTTTTACTTCATATTCATCAGTTTTATACAGGGTAACGGCCTCATCAGCAGCCAAATGAAGATAATGATAACATAATTCACTCCTCCCGTCTTCATATCGAACTCTTAAGTATTCATCCGGTACTTTCTTATCAAAAAAATCCTTATGGGCTGGAGTATAATAGTCATCCTTTTGATCCTTGGCCTTCACAAATTTCGCAATTTCCCTGAGTTTTTTATCAACTTCTTCAGGATTCTTGAGCTCAACCTTAATTTCAACTTCCTCATTCATCCCATTTCAATCAAAAAAATCCTTATAAAACCTTTCCCCCCTATTTAATTATGCAAACTATCAATGAGGCTCTAAGAATAGCAAGAAGAAAGGAATCAATTGTAGCAAGAAAACATCGCCCTCGAACTCCTGTAAGTGAAGAAACTTCAAAAAATCCTTTCGCAGAACCAAAAGGAATACGGATAAGGATAATTGAAGAACCAAATGCAGGAGAAAAGTCATTCGCTCAAATTTTTTCAAATGGAGAAGGCAGACCGCCATATCTCCAAATACCAGGTAATTCTTACACGCCCTTCCTTCCTAATTACTTTAACCATAACAATCCTTAAATAACACCAATTATTTTAACAAAAATGCCGGAAGAACAATTCAAAAGAAATATAGCTTATAAGCTAAGAATTGGGGACATATTATCTGGAAAACCAGTCTTAGATGCCGATAAATTCAGACTTCTAGAATTAGGAGATAAACACATAGTCAGAGTAAACATTATTGCTAATGTAATAGAAAAATATGTCCAAGACGACGAAAAAAAATTCGCCTCTGTAACTCTAGATGATGCGTCAGGCCAAATAAAATTAAAAAACTTTGGTGAAGAGATTCAAAAACTAGATAAACTATCTCAAGGGGACACAATACAGGTAATAGGAGTATTAAGAAGCTGGAACAACGAACTCTACATCCTCCCGGAAATAGTTAAGCCAAGAACGCCAGAATATCTAATGCTAAGAAAGCTTGAAACGGATTTAGAAAAACCAAAAACTCTTAATAAAGCTCAGGCAACAGAACTTCGAGCCAAGATTCTTGAGACTTTAAAGAACAAAGAAAGCGAAGGCGGAGCAGACATAGAACAAATGATAACAGATTTAAAAGAAACACCTCAAACAATCAACCAAGAAATCAAAAAACTCTTAGAAGAAGGTCTTGTCTACGAACCAAGACCGGGTAAGTTAAGATATCTAGGATAAAATTCTACATAGCATCAAGAACAGCACGAGCAGAACAAGTCTAAAAGAAAAAGGGCATGAAATAACTGCTGACTGGACAAAGGACATTAGCATAAAACGATATGGAAAGAATAAAGAAGCGTCACAAAAAGTCTCAATTCGTGACATAGAAGGCGTTAGAAACTCAGATATTTTCATATTGATAACCGATAAAGAAGGCACTAGCATGTATGTAAAACTGGGTGTTGCAATTTTCTTCAATATAGAAAAAGGAAAATCAAAAATCTATATCGTCGGAGAATACCTTGATAGAAATATCTTTCATTTCCATCTATCTGTAAATAAAAAATAAAACATTGGTGAAGTTTTAGAAGAGTTTAGCTAAATTTCCAACTCAGAAAGAAGTTTGATTAATTTTTCTACACTCACTCTTATCTCAACATCAGAAATAATAGTCTCAGGAGCATAAGTAGTAACCATATTCCAGCCTTGTTTAATAAATAGTTCCTGTTTAAAAGTCCTTGAAAAATTAAAGAAATTATTTCACTTCTTCAAACCCATAAGCATTTTTACCATTCTTCCAAATATATTCTAAATCAATCTTGCCGTTTTTCATAGGTCTAGTAATTCTAAATTTTTTAGTTTGTCTAAACTCATCTTTCTATAATAATTATATCTCCATTGATGGCTTCTTATTAAAGTTCCAATAAAGAGTAACAAATAAGGATTGTATCTCCTTTGATTGTTAAAACTGCATTATCTCCGCTTGTTATAAAATTGTCAATCTGAAAAAATACCTCTCCGACATTTCCATTCATAGCCACACTTGAACACTTTCCTTCAAAATTAGGTTCTTCATCGGCAAATTGAGAAACACCATTATTCATAGAACTTGTTGTTACATAGGGCACATTTCCGTTCGGGTTCATAGCATTTTGAGGAATTGTTGTTTTTTTATCAATATTACACAAGTCATATTTGTGTTTAAAAGTATGGACTAAAAAGGACTTATTAAACAAAACCTTATTTCTTAAACTTCCTAACAAAGAACCATATAATCCCTAAAACAACAATCCAAGGAATCAAAACAAATATCAACTTCAATAAGCCTGAGATGCTATTAACAAAACTCTTAACTAGTTCTCCGAATGTCACAAAAGTTATATTCGCAAAATCGCTCTCTTCTTCAACCAAATTAAAGCTAACTGTAGCATATTCTATTCTTTGATCCTGTCTTGACAAAGACTCTAGTATGTATTCAACCGTACTTTCTTGATTAGCAATCTGTTCATTTAACTGTACTTTATCACTTACATCTTCAGCTTCCAACAGAAACTCCTTTAATCTAGTCAGCTTATCTTGTTCTATCCTCAACCTTTCTTCGAGTCTAATATAATTGCCAGTAATATCTGAGGCATCTTTACTAAATTCTGTAACTTCTCCAATCTCCTTTAAATCATCCAACAATGGCTCAAGATTATCAACAGGAACTCTTAAGGAATAATATCCTTGTCTTCTTTCATCCTCATAAGTATTAACATTCCTATTCAAAACAATTGCATTCCCACTTTTAACAACATTTTCAAATTTATCCTCTGCCTCCGCAAAATCTCCTTTATCTATTTCAACACTGACAGAAGCATAATAAGTTATCCTCCTAGTTTCTACATCTGGTGCAAAATCATCTCCTCCTGGAAAATAAATACTCTCCGCGCCCCCTCCCCTTGAATAGTCCTCTGCAATAAACTGCCCTCCAGAACTAACACTACTATAACTATCAAGGCTAAAATTTCCTAAAAACAAAATAAGTGCTAATATCACTAAAACAATCAACCAATTCTCCTTAACAGTTTTCCATTGCTTTTTTAGAGTCATGCTAAATCCATTCATTCAGAATTATTAAACCTTGTGATAACTCCAACTAAAGTCAAACCTATCTCGTCAGAATCTCCAGCCCATCCCCGTGCTTTAACTTATAATCCTTACCCACAGCCTGTTTAGTCTTAATATGCACTGCTTTCACAAACGCCTTTCCTATGTCGGTATGGATTCTATAAGCAAAATCCAGTGCTGTGCTTCCAGATTTCATTAAATAACAATCCGGTAAGACATTTCCTTTGCTATCCACAAGCTTAGAACCTGCAGGATAAACAGCAATATATTCTAACAAATCAAACACTGCTTTATTCAAAACATCCTGAACTCCTGTACCATTATTACTTTTTATCACCTTATTTATATTATCAATAGCCTTCCCCTGCTCATCGCTTAATTTCTTAACAATATTAAATTCCGAAGAGCCAGGAATGTAATCTATCAACCCATGCTTGTCCGCTTCTCTCAAAGCTAACTCTCCATCAGCATAACAAGGAACAATCGGATAATCAAATTCCAATTTCACCTTTTCTAAATTTGATTTAGCATTTGGTCTATCAATTTTATTTGCTGCAATTATCATTGGTTTGGTTAATTGACGTAGAGTAACTGCAAATTTCCTTACTTCTTCCTGATTCCAGTGTCCAGATTTTTCTCCATCTAAGCCAGTTTTTAATAGAACTTGTTTTACATCTTCCTCGTTAACTTTTAATCCTGAAAATTGCTTAGCAACACTCTCAGCAAACTTATTTTTTTGCACTTCAATTGTCCTAGCAAACTTCTCCCATGTTTTATTTAGAATTCCTAGGTACCATTTATCTAATTCGGATTCAATCATTTTCAAATCCTCTCCAGGATAATGATTTTCGGCAGGCTTTCCCTCACTATTCAGTTCTCCAGACATATCAACAACATGAATAAAAGCATCTGCCCCAGCCAAATCATTCAAAAATTCGTTGCCTAGACCTTTCCCTTCACTAGCTCCTTCAACTAAACCAGCAACATCCATCAACTCAAAAGGCATGAATCTCCAATCGCCTTTAACAAATCCTTCTCTAGGATTGCTATGTTTACCAAAATCCACAGCCAAGTCTTTAATCTTAACATAACCCATTGCATGATTCGGCTTTATAGTTGTAAAAGGATAACTAGCAATATCAACATCTGCCAAAGTTGCGGCTTTGAAAAACGTGCTTTTTCCTGATGATGGGCGACCAACAAGTCCAATCAACATGCTAAATTGAAAAGAAAAGGGCTTATAAATCCTGCCTTCATAATGGGAACATGAAAAAAGCCCGGCTTTATTGGCTCCCACGAATCCTCACAATAGTATTAATAATATTCATATCCATATTTGCCCTTGATGTTTTCTCCGATTTTACTGGCGTGGAATTACTAGTTGCCTTGTTCATGCACCTCATTCCTTCATTAATCCTAATAGTAGTCCTTGTGGTTGCATGGAAATGGGAAAAAATTGGGGGGATATTATTTATCATAACTGCAATAGTTACAACAATCTTCTTCAAAACATATCAAGACATAATTGTATTTCTCCTAATCTCTCTGCCTCCTTTAGCAATAGGAATCCTGTTCTTAATTAATTCAAAAAACAGAAAAAAGACTAAAAGAACTAAGAAATAGCGTTCAAAACCTCATCAATTCTTTCCCTCAAATCATTAAAGCTTCCATCGTTAACAATTATGCTATCAGCAAGCTCAAAACATTTAGCATTCTGCTGTCCGTGCTCTGGTTGACCAATTCCCAAATCTCTTTCCTCCATTTTCCTGAATCCCTCCAAGTCCAAAGGTTCTCCCTCCCTATTTCTCTCCACAGCCCTTGAAAATCTTAAATCAAATGGAGCATCAACCATTAAAACTTTGCTCCCAAACTCTCGTAATCTTTTAACTTCAGCAGGACTCCTAAACCCTGTAATAACACAATTCCCTTCAATTCTTCCTACAATCCTTTTCGCCAAAAAATCAATTCCTTCTTTCATTCTTAATTCATCACCAACATCTTGCATATTCTTTCTAGTTATTTCGACCCCTCTTCTATCTAATTCCCCTCGAAGTTCATCTGCTAAGGATAATCTTAGGAAACCCTTCTCAACTAATATAGAAGCCAATTCATCCTTTCCTGCACAGATAGGTCCAACAACAAAAATTATCATAAAATTCAAGAAACTCAAACTTTATATATGCTCTGCCAGTATTTTTAGAATGAGCCTGTAGCTCAGCCAGGTTAGAGCGCCGGTCTTATAGGATAAATGTTCGTTAGAGCATTACTCTCTCGGAAAAATCTAAGAGAGCCGGAGGCCCTGGGTTCAAATCCCAGCAGGCTCATAATTACTTCTTACAAAAAAGCAAGGCATAACCTTCGTCCTTATCAACTACAACCTTGACATCACAGAAATACATCTTACAAAACTTCTCCAACTCTTCCTTATAATACTTGTACAAGAAGAAAACTAATATTTCATCTCCTTTCCGAAACTCTAAAGTATTTCCATTATGTTTAACATTTTTATCAACTTTAAGTTTATAGAAAGATTCCATCCTGTTATTCCTAAATTCTGCATCATATTCAACCTCATTTTTTTCGAACCCTATGGTTTTCAACAAAGGCATAAACCAATCATCAAAAACTTTATCTTTATACTTGTCAATCTCGACCAATCTTTCCCCTTTCCTTATACCATTTCCAATAACTAGGTAATCACCATCTATCATCCCATTACTTAACTTAAAAAGATAATCATTTATTTCGTAACTCGCTAATATCGAACCATGCAATAAAATGACATTCTGAGGAAACTCCTGGTTTCTCATTCTTGGACCAATTTCACTTAAATGTTCAAAACCTGACTTGTACGGCTCAAAACTCAATTCAACGCCCTTAATTTTCTTCAAGGTTTCCACTGCCTTATCAAGCATAAATTTATCTGGAGAAACAGGACAATATCTGACCTTATGCACGCATTTACAAGAGTCAAAAAATGCTTTTGCCTTTACACCTTCTCCACAGCCAATATCAATCAAATTAAAAGGGTTCTTAATAACATCGGAAACAAAGTTATTCATATTGCTCAAGATTAAATCGAGCTCCTTATCATATATGTTCTTCTTGTATGGAGGGTAATTCACAACCTTCAAAAACCCTTTTGACATCTCAGGAGTTAGCTGTAAGAAGCTTCTATTTGCCAAATTCCAAATTTTCTTTCCGCCGATTTCAGTATGACCCTTCTTAATCAACTCATCTAATAAAATCTTCTTTATAGGCATACAAAATCTACCAAAAATACCTTTTTATGTCTTCCGTTTTTATGTTGCTCCATACCAGTATAACACCAATAATAAGATTTAAAAGCCAAAATTCCATCATCAGAACAAGAGGAAATTTCAAGCCCCTGTAGTCTAGTGGCCAAGGATGTCGGCCTTTCGCGCCGGAGACCCGGGTTCAAATCCCGGCAGGGGCATTTGCAAAAAAGGGGTATTTTTATAAACCCTAGATGCTTCTGTATTTCATGCAAAAAATAGACCCTTACAAATCGAGGCAGAGATTTGAAGAATGGAAAAACCAAAAAATAACTGAAATATCAAAAAGTAATGCTGAACTTCTTAGGAATTATATTCTTGATATGGAAAAAGGAATTAACACAAACGGAACAGTTAAAGGTCCGAGAAGCCCGATTAAACTGCTTTCTCTGGTTTATAGAATTAAAAAAATAATGTTGCTGGCTGAAAACAAGTTTAAGCTGAAAGACTTATCCAGGATTACAGAAGAACAAATACATG
>Ga0210027_1000510_pt1 | contig 39432 bp, 32 predicted proteins | sample CryGeymeta201510_FD_183978 | JGI IMG/M metagenome (GOLD analysis project Ga0210027, IMG submission 183978) | Groundwater microbial communities from Crystal Geyser aquifers in Utah, USA - Crystal Geyser metaG 2015-10 (SPAdes) (version 2) | ecosystem: Environmental > Aquatic > Deep subsurface >...
TATAATCCAACAGCCAAGCCCCGTAAGTAAGGTCCCGCAATGTCATTCACATCTGCGGCTGCCGGACCAAGCCATGATAATGTTAGAGCGAGAAGAATAGTGATACAAATTATCTGCAAAGAAAGTATTGAAGTGTTTAACAAGATCAACCAAACGGGAATACAAATAAATGCGATCATACTTGTGAACTGCAATCTTCCGCCGATTCGCTTTGCTTTGAATTTATCGGCAAACCAGCCGCCGAGAATTGTTCCCGGAAGTCCGCCAATTATTGTTCCGATGCCAATCAACAAACCGATTTCGGAAATTGCCATTTTCTGAGTTCTTACTAAAAATGTCGGAATCCAAATTGAAACGCTGTTTGCTGAAACCGCAAAAAAAGCATACCCAACTAAAATGTATCGAAGCGGAACATTTTGAAAAAGCAGTTTCCAATTTTTTTTCTGATGTTCTTTTGGTGCATCGCTAATCCCTCTCTGAGGTTCTTTTAAAAACAAAATCAAAACAACAAATATTAATCCCGGGAACCCTAAAAAGTAAAATGCGTATCGCCAGCTAAGCGCATCACTGATCCACCCGCCAAAGAAAAAAGCAACACCGGTTCCAATTGCAATCCCGGAAGAAAAAATCGCCTGTACAGTTGCTCTCATTTTCGATGGAAAATAATCGCTAAGCAGTGATAACGCTGCTGGACCTAACGAAGCTTCTCCAATTCCAACTAACATTCTACAAGAGAAAATTGTCCAGAATCCGGTTGCAAAACCGGTTAAGCCTGAAAAAATACTCCACACAGTTAAACCAAATGCTATCAATTTTTTTCTCGATACTTTATCAGCCATTCTTCCAAATGGAATTCCGAGTGCGGTATAAAAAATCACAAAGGAAGTTGCTCCAAGTAATGCTAGCTCAAGATCGCTAAACTGTAATTCTTTTTTTATCGGAGTAAATAAAATGTAAATCAAAACACGGTCAACGAAATTCATGACATAGATAAATGTTAAGAGAAACAACGCATACCAGGCGTAGACTGGTATTGAAGATTTCGTTTCGATTTTACTTTGAGTCGTCATAATTCAATTTCTCAATATTTATAAATAGCATTTGCAAAAGCTAATCCACCGCCCGAACCCATAAAACAAAGCAAATCTCCCTTTTGCACTTTTCCTTTTTGTACTGCATCATCAAACGCCATTGGAATACAGGCGGAACCGGTATAACCATATTTATCCATTATTGTATGCGCTTTTGTTTTTTCAACTCCGAGATTGTCAAGAGTTTCCCAAATCGTGTTGATATTAATTTGCGTAAAGAAATAATGATCTAATTGTGAAGGAAGAATATTAATTTTTTCGCACGATTCTCTAATCATTTTTGTCCAGAGCGTTGGGTTAATTTCTTTCGGAAATTTTTTCACAAATTTTAATAGATGATCTTTGTCATCAACAACTTTGTGCGTTACCGGTGTATGCGTTCCACCGGCATAAATACCCATCCAATCGCTGTATTGTCCATCGGTAAAAAGTGAACCCGTTAAGAATCCTCTTTCGGAATTTGTTTCTGATTTTAAAACTACAGCTCCGGCGCCATCAGCAAAAAGTGTTACAGTTTTTTTGTCTGTTAAGTCCAAATATTTACTCATCGCATAAGCGCCGATAACCAAAACGTAATTATATTTTTTGTCGGCTTGAATAAACTTGCCTGCTGTATCCAGCGCAGTAACAAAGCCTGCGCAAGCGGTGTTGATATCAAACGTTCCTGCTTTTTTTGCCCCGATTCTATATTGAACAACGGATGCCGTGGAAGGAGAAATGTATTCAGGTGTATCTGTTGCAACAATTAAAAGATCAAGTTGATCTGCAGATATTTTTGCAGATTCCAATGTTTTCAACGCTGCATTAACCGCAAGATCAGCCGTTGATTGATTTTCTTCACACCATCTTCTTTCGCATATTGTCAAGTTCTCTCTTAGCCAGGTGTCAACGTCTTCTCCTAATAATTCATTAAAAAATGAATTAGGGATTATTCTTTCCGGCGCATACGAACCTGAACCAACAATTACAGAATTTCTCATAATTTTTTTTCTGCTGGATTAGACGATTAAACCGCCATCTACACTTAAAGTAATTCCATTAATAAAATTTGCTTCTTCACTTGACAAGAAAAGATAGGCGTTGGCAATATCTTCTGGCAAACCGAGTCTGCCAAGCGGTGTTTTTTCTTCAAGTGATTTTAAAATATTTTCAGGAATGGTTTTCATCATTTCAGTTGCAATAAATCCCGGGGCAACAGCATTTACGTTAATGCCTTTTCTGCCAAGCTCGCGTGCCCAGACTTTCGTCATTCCAATAATTCCGGATTTTGTGGCTACGTAATTTGTTTGTCCAAAATTTCCATACAATCCGACAACAGATGCCGCGTTGACAATTTTTCCATATTTTTTTTCCATCATTAAAGGAATAACGGCTTTGGTACAGTTAAAAACTCCAGTAAGATTCACATCAATAACTTGCTGCCATTGTTCTACAGTCATCTTTGCAAGTGATGCATCGCGGGTAATTCCCGCGTTATTGATAAGTATATCTATTGTCGAGAAAAGTTCAACAGTTTCTTTTGCAGCTTTTTCGGTTGAATCAATTTTTGTTACATCAACTTTTATGAAATGCGCCTTTACGTTTTTCGCTTTTAATTCATTCACTAATGCGATTCCTTTCTCTTCATTAACATCCCAGATAATGACAGATGCGCCCTCTTCCGAAAATTTTACGGCGGTAGCTTTTCCTATTCCTTGCGCACCTCCGGTAATTATCGCAGTTTTATTCTGAAGTCGTTTCATTATCTCTATCCCTTTAAGTTTTTAATATTTGAAAAATTTCAAAAGTTTATACCAAAAAATTATTTGCTTTTTCTAACTTTGTTTTTTGAAACAAGCTTTTGCCTCTCTACAATCCATTCCGCTAAGAAATTACGGTAGTGCTTTTCCATGAAAATGTAGAACTGTTCCATCTCAATAATTCTTTGCTGAATTACTTCAACATTTTTTCTCTTAATTTCTTTAACTTTTTCATTAAGAAATTTTGCAATGCGTGTGTTGTTCTTTATGAGTTCCAGATTGTTGCGGAAGGCGTTTTCGAAGATTTCCGGTTCCACTTCGTAATAATCTTTTCTATTATTTTCCGGCGACCACGTTTTGCGAATTAATTTTTTATCTCGAAGTCTTCTTACAATTTGACTTATAGGACCTTTGCTTCTTCCGAGTTGTTTTGTTATTTCGTCAAGTGAAAGTGGCTCGGGCGAGTAAATAAGCAGAGCAACGATGTGTCCCATCAGTTTATTTAATCCGAAAGCTTTATAGGCATCTCCGAATCGTTGAATCATTTCTTTACGTAAGCGATCTTCGTCATTCATACAAATTAACTATATTTTTTTACGATTAATGCAGAGGCTTCACCGCCGCCAATACAAAGTGTGGCTAATCCATATTCTGATTTTCTTCTTTTCATTTCATAAAGCAGTGTTGTTAAAATTCTTGCACCGCTTGCACCGATTGGATGCCCGATTGCAGTAGCTCCGCCATTTACATTTATTTTTTCGTTTGGTAAACCGAGAATTTTATTTACGGCTAACGAAACAACTGCAAACGCTTCATTAATTTCAAAAAGATCAATTTGATCTTTTGTAAGTTTTGCTTTTGTTAAGACTTTTTGAATTGCATCGGCTGGAGCAGTGGTAAATTCGATCGGTGCTTTTGCGGCGGAACTTTGTGCCACAATTTCAACCAATGGAGTAAGTCCAAGTTCTTTTGCTTTTTCTTCCGACATAATGAGTAATGCCGCAGCACCATCATTTAAGCTTGATGCGTTTGCCGCAGTAACCACGCCGTTTTTATCAAATACAGGCCTAAGCGAGGATATTTTATCAAAATTCACTTTGCCCGGTTCTTCATCTTTATTAAAAATTATTTCTCCGGTTTTTGATTTCAAAATGACATCTACAATCTCATCGGTGAATTTTCCTTCTTCAATTGCCGCCAATGCTTTCTTATAGGATTGAACTGCAAATGCATCAAGCTCTTCGCGAGTAAAATGAAAATCTTTCGCGCAGGATTCAGCGCAGTTTCCCATATGAATATTGTTATACACGTCAACCAAACCGTCAATCAAAATGGAATCGTATATTGTTGAATTTCCTAAGCGATATCCGTTTCTTCCTTGTTTTAAAAGATAGGGGGCGTTTGTCATGCTCTCCTGTCCGCCGGCAATAATAATTTCAGCGTCACCACATGCAATTGCTTGTTGTGCAAGCATAACGGCTTTTAAGCCGCTGCCGCACATTTTATTTATTGTTAAGCATTCGGTTTTATCAGAAAGTCCCGCATAAATAGCGGCTTGACGCGCCGGGGCTTGACCCAAACCGGCGGTTAAGACGTTTCCCATAATTACTTCATCAATAAGTTTTTTATCAATTCCTGATTCAGATAATAATACTTTAATAACAAAACTGCCCAGTTGCGGCGCGGTAAAGCCGCTTAAACTTCCGTTTAATGTCCCTACCGCTGTACGTTTTGCGTGAGTGATGACTACTTTTTTCATAACAATTCTCTTTTCAGATAAGATTAATTGTGTTTTTTACATTTGGAATATTTCAAACGCTGAAAACATAACTAATCTTTATTAAAAAGTCAACATCTATTTTTGGATGGTCTAAAATCTTTTAAAGGAAATTATTAGAGGTTTATTTCAACTGCTTTGCGGACAAATCCGTCAGCAACTGCTAATCTTTTGTGAGCTTCTTCAAGGGAGACGCTAGCTTTGATCATAACTAATGCTGATTTAACATGCCATTCGGCTTTGACTAAAAAAGAGGTTGCAGTATCGTAATCAACTCCGGTTATTGTCATTACGATTCTTTTTGCACGTTCAACTAATTTCTTGTTGGTCATCTGAAGATCTATCATCATATTTTCGTATACTTTCCCCACTCGGATCATAGCGCTGGTTGTTAGCATATTTAAAACTAATTTTTGCGCTGTGCCGCTTTTCATTCTAGTTGATCCCATTACAACTTCGGGTCCTACGTATGGACAAATTGCTACATCAACTTCTTTAATGTCAAACTTACTTCGCGGATTGCATGTTACATAAAGAGTCGCGGCGCCGAGTTCTTTAGCTTTTTTAACCGCTCCAAGAACATATGGAGTACGTTTGCTGGCTGCAATTCCACACACAACATCTTTCGCGGTCACATTAGCTTTCAATATATCAGCGGCGCCGTTTTCTTCATGGTCTTCAGCTCCCTCTTGAGAAACAAACATTGCCTCTTTTCCGCCAGCGATAAAACCTTGTACCATTTCCGGCAAAGTTCCATAGGTCGGGGGACATTCCGAGGCATCAACAACGCCCAATCTTCCGCTTGTTCCGGCTCCAAAATAAAGTAACCTCCCACCATTTTTAAAAGCTTTTACTATTAAATCAACAGCTCTTTCAATATAAGGAAGTTCCTGTTCTACGGCTAATGGAACTAGTTTGTCTTCATCGTTAATAATTTTTAATATTTCTAATGTTGAACAAGCATCTATCTCCATAGAGTGGGGGTTCCGTTGTTCAGTTGCTAACGAAGCTATTTCTTGGAAAAGTTTTTGCGTGTCAATGGGAGAAGTCATTACTTTTCAATTTCCAAATGGACAAGCTTTTTCCCTTTCACATTTCTTAGGTTGGTGGGTTTGTAGTGAAGGTCATAAATGGTTGATTTTTTAATGCGGGGTTTATATTTCGTTTCTGCTTTTTGAAATTCTTCTGTCAAGTCTCCTCCTTTAAGAACAAACAAATGTCCTTTATCTTTTATTAACGGAAGCGCATAGCGAAGCAGAATAATTAAAGGTTTGGTCGCGCGACTTACAATTAAATCAAAACCGTTTTTGTACTTAGCGATAAATTCTGGATCTTCAGCCCGGCTGGTTTCTACTTTAATATTATTAAGCATTAATTTATCAATAAATTCCTCAACCGCTTCAACTTTTTTTCTGGTTGAATCAATTAGAATTCCCTGCAAATCTGGCCGCATAATTGCGAGGGGGATTCCGGGAAAACCTCCGCCGGTTCCAATATCAAGAAACCTCGTACATTTCTCGGGAATATATTTTGCTATGTAAGATGAAATAAAAATATGATTTTCAACAATTGCATCTACATCTTTTCTTGAAACAAGATTAACAAATTCATTCTTTTCAACAACTAACTTGGCAAAATAAGCTAATCGTTCCATTTGTGTTGAATCTGGATTATATCCGTTTTCCCAATAAAAAGATGTTATTTGCTGAAAATATTTTTCTCGAGTATTACCTGTCGCCATACTAGATCCAAATTGTTTGAAATTATTTGCGCAAATATACCAATAAAATTGAAATATCTGAAGCCGTAACTCCCGATATTCTTGACGCTTGACCAATTGAACGGGGTTTTACTTTGAAGAGTTTTTCTCTTCCTTCGGTTGACAAACTATTTAAGATTAAATAGTTGAAGTTCAAAGGAATATTCAGCGTTTCAAATTTTTCTACTTTTTTTACCACTTCTTCCTGCCTCTTGATGTACCCTTCATACTTTAATTCAATCTCCAATTGTTCAATGAGGTAATTGTTGTTTTTTATTTCGGAAAGCACAAAATCGTTCTCCGATTTTAGTTGAAGTATTTCTTTTAATTTTAACTCCGGTCGTTTAACAAGTTTGGCAATAACTTCAGAAGCTTCTGTTTCACTTTCTCCAATTTTCACAAGCAAGTGATTTATTTCATTTGATGGAATTTTTATGGTTTCCAATAATCCTCTTCCCTCTTCTATTTTTTTCTTTTTCGCTTTTATCTGTCCAAAGAGTTCATTCGAAATTAATTGATATTTATTACCGTAATAAGATAATCTAAGATCTGCGTTATCCTGTCTTAGAAGTAAGCGATGTTCTGCTCGTGAAGTAAACATTCTGTAAGGTTCTTCTGTAGATTTATTTACCAAATCATCGATCATTACGCCGATATAAGCCTCACTTCTTTTTAAAACAAATTCTTCCATCTGTAAAATCTTTGCAGCTGCGTTAATTCCTGCAACCAACCCTTGCGCAGCTGCTTCTTCATATCCCGAAGTTCCGTTAATTTGGCCTGCAAAATAAAGTCCAGCAATTAATTTTGTTTCAAGAGTTAAATCTACTTGATGGGGAGGAAAAAAATCATACTCAACTGCATATCCAGGTCGTATCATTTCAACTTCTTCCAGTCCTTTAATTTTATGAAGAGCCTTTAACTGAACTTCTGCGGGCAGCGATGTTGAAAATCCATTTAAATAAATTAGATCTGAATCCAGCCCCTCCGGTTCGAGAAAAAGATGATGCCTTTCTTTATCCTTAAATCGTACAATTTTATCCTCAATTGAAGGACAGTATCGCGGACCAATTCCCCTTATTAATCCTGTAAACATTGGTGATTCATTAAATCCTTTTTCGAGAATACTGTGAACAGAGGCGTCTGTATAAGTTATGTGGCAATTTACTTGCGGTAAATAAGGAAATTCTGAAGTATCTGTCCTAAAGGAAAATGGCTGAGGATTTTCATCTCCCGGCTGCACTTCTAGAATAGCCCAGTTGATTGAGTTTTTGTTTAACCTCGGAGGCGTTCCCGTTTTTAGTCTGCCAGATTCGAAACCGAGCCGAACCAAGCACTCGGTTAATCCCGTTGACGGCATTTCTCCAAATCTCCCTCCGGAGACAGCTATTAATCCAGTGTGCATTAAGCCGTTTAGGAACGTACCGGAACAAATAATGACAGCATTACAATAAATCAGTTCGTTTTCTGAAGTAATAACAGCTGAAACTTTTTTATTTTCAACTAAAATTTCAACGATTGAGCCTTCAACAACAGTAATATTTTTATAAGAATCTACAACCTTTATTGCCATTTCAGTATACAGTTTTCTATCATTCTGACTTCTCGGTGACCAGACAGCAGGGCCTTTTGAGCGATTTAACATTCTAAATTGAATTCCGCTTTGATCGGCAATAATTCCCATTACTCCACCAAGGGCATCAATTTCTCTCACCAAATGCCCTTTTGCCGTTCCACCAACTGCTGGATTACAGGACATTCTTCCAATTGCATTTTTCTCCATCGTAACTAATGCAACCTGCAAACCCATTTTTGCTGAAGCACACGCAGCTTCAATCCCTGCATGACCGGCACCAACGACAACAATATCATAATTTTTATTCAATTTTACTCGATTCTCCGCCCATTATGTGGTGGACTGTTTTCCGGTTTCACGTGGAACAAAATTTTCTTTCACTAAATGAAATTCATACATCTTTTCTTTTAATATTGTGTTACAATAGAGTTTTTCGGAGAATCCCGCATTATGAAATCCGGCTTTTTCAAGCGCTTTTATGGAGGCTTTGTTTGATTCAAAAACTCCTGCTTTGATAAGACATAAATCTAGTTCATCAAAACAATAACTCGATATTTTATTTATCGCTTGAGTAATAATTCCTTTGTTGTGGTTTTCCCTCCCCAACCAATAACCGATCTCACAAGTTCCTGTTTGAAAATTTATTTCTTTTACACCAATTAATCCAAGCATTTTATCATCATCAACATTTGCAATCGCATAGTGAAATTCTGTTTTCTCTTTTTCCTTTGCATTTGCAAAAAGAATAAAGGAAAGGGCATTTTCTAACAAGTAAGGAGATGGAACTGTTGCTAAAAATTTTACAATCTCAAAATCTTGCAGATACTCATAAATTTTTTCGGAATCAATCTGCGCAAGACTTCTTATTTTATAAGGATGAAATATTAACTCCATACCGTTCCATGTGAAACTTTTTTATTTGCCAATGCAAAATCGGCTAAATATATTGTTTAAAATGTCGTCAGAGGTTATTTCACCTATTATTTCTCCAAGCGAATTTTCTGCGTTTCGCAAATCAACAGAAATATATTCGCCGCTCAAATTATGCTTAATAGCATTAATTGCGTTCAGCAAGCTTGTTTTTGCTTTTTTCAGATTTTCATAGTGACGAACATTAGAAACAATAGCGGAGTGTTCAGTATAAGCGTTTCCCCCAAAAATTTTTTCTTGGAGTTTAACAAATAGATTATTAATGCCATAACCTGTCAATGTGGAAATATAAACATCGGCTTCTTTTTCTGCCAAGATTTCCAAATCCACTTTATTAAGGATTGTAATAATTTTTTCAGCGGCGGTTAGTTGAAGAAGTTCTTCACGTAATTCGATGGAAATCTTCTGTTGAACATCGTTAACAAAGAGAACAACATCAGCGTTCTTAACCGCTTCCCTACTGCGCGAAACCCCTTCTCTCTCTATTTCATTCATCGTTGGACGAATTCCGGCAGTATCAAAAAGTCGGAACAAAACCCCGTTGATTGAAACTTCTTCACGAATAACATCACGCGTTGTTCCGGGAATCTCGCTTACGATAGCGCGCGCTTCTTTTAACAGATAATTTAGCAGGGACGATTTACCTACATTAGGAATACCGACCAAAGCAACGTTTACACCATCTCGGATCACCCGACCAAACGAGTAAGTGTCAAGAAGTTTTTCTATTTCCGCAATAACGAATTCAATCATCAAAAGAAGTTTGTCTTTGGCAACAAACTCAACATCTTCTTCAGTAAAATCCAGTTCCAGTTCTACAAGTGATGAAGTATTTATCAATTGAGTTCGCAGCTCGTGAATTTTTTTTGAGAGGATTCCGTCAAGCTGATTTCTTGCACCGCGAAGTGATGCGTCAGTTCTCGCATTAATCACTTCTACCACAGCTTCTGCTTGTGCAAGATCGAGCTTGCCGTTTAAGAATGCGCGTTTTGTAAATTCACCGGGCTCTGCGATACGAACACCGACTCTTAGAAGCAACTCAATAATTTTTTTTGAAATGAGTTGATTGCCGTGAGCGCTTATTTCAACACTGTCTTCGCCCGTGTATGAATGGGGATTTCGAAAAACCGAAATTAAAACATCATCAATAAGGTTTTTATTCTCATCGATTATTTTTCCGTAATGAATCGTATGCGATTTTGCTTCATCAATTTTTATTTTACCTGAAAAAATAGCATCAATCGCAATAAAAGATTTCTTTCCGCTAATGCGAACAATAGAAATAGCTCCGACACCGGCGGGTGTGGCTACTGCAACAATGGTGTCATCCTGGTTTAGTAAAATCATGGTGAGCAAAAATACGGAAACGAGAATGGATTAACAACGTGCTTTGCTATGAGTTTCAGAAACGAAGTACTTTTTTGTTTGTCTAATTTAATTGAATTTATTTTCTACTTAAACAATGATATTTTTAATAGTAGCGTTTTGAATATTATTATAAAAAAGAATCGAGACAGATATGGCTTTTAACTTTAACAAATTTACCGTAAAGGCGCAGGAAGTAATTCAAAATGGAATTGAAATTGCGCAAAGTTTCAGCAACCAAATTCTTGAACCGGAACACATCCTTGCCGCATTAGTAGAAGAAAAAGGAAGCATCGCCGACACCATCATTCAAAAAGCCGGGGGGAATTCCGATAGAATAAAAATTAAAGTCAGTGAACTTCTTGAACGACTTCCAAAAGTTTCGGGGGCTTCGGCAGGTATCGGGGATCATCAAATGTCGAACCATCTTGCAAAACTTTTTGACCAATCAACCGAAGAAGCGAAGAACTTGAAAGATGAATTTATTTCAACCGAACATCTGCTTCTTGCGCTTGCCAAAGATTCCGGAAAAGCCGGACAATTGCTTCGCGATAACGGAGTAACCGCCAGCATTGTTTTATTAGCTTTAAAAGATGTTCGCGGCACTCAGCGCGTGACCAATCAGAATGCGGAAGATACTTATCAATCATTAAAAAAATTCGGAAGAGATCTAAATGAACTTGCCCGAAGCGGAAAACTTGACCCGGTTATCGGGCGTGATGAAGAAATACGAAGAGTGTTGCAAGTTCTTTCTCGAAGAACGAAAAACAATCCTGTTTTAATCGGCGAACCGGGTGTAGGCAAAACCGCAATAGCTGAAGGAATTGCTCATCGAATTATTTCAGGTGATGTACCGGAAAATTTAAAATCAAAGAGAATTGTCGCGCTTGATATGAGTGCGCTTATCGCCGGGACACAATTTCGTGGACAATTTGAAGAACGAATGAAAGCCGTATTAAAAGAAGTCCAGGATGCAGACGGAGAAATTATTCTTTTTATTGATGAGCTTCATACCCTTGTTGGCGCAGGTTCTGTCCAAGGCTCAATGGATGCGGCAAATATTTTGAAGCCGGCACTTGCCCGCGGCGAACTTCACTGTGTTGGCGCTACAACGCTGGACGAATATAAAAAACATATTGAAAAAGATGCCGCCCTTGAAAGAAGATTTCAACCTGTTTTAGTTAATGAACCGAACGAAGAGGATGCCGTCTCCATTCTTCGCGGATTAAAAGAACGATATGAAGTCCATCACGGAGTACGAATAACTGATGGAGCTATTGTAGCGGCTGTTCAACTTTCTGCGCGATACATTTCAGACCGCTTTCTTCCCGACAAAGCGATTGATCTTATTGATGAAGCTGCGTCAAAACTTCGTATCGAAATTGATTCGATGCCGGAAGAACTTGACTCACTTGAAAGAAAAATTAAGCAGCTCGAAATTGAACGCGAAGCATTGAAGCGGGAAAAAGATGATGCTTCCGAAAAAAGATTGGAAGAAATTAAAACCGAAGTTGGCAATTTCATCGAAGAGAAAAATCAACTTAAACTTCATTGGGGTTTAGAGAAAGAAAAAATTCAATCTATCCGTTCTCTTAAAAGTGATATTGAACAGGCAAAAACAGATGCCGAAAAATACGAACGAGAAGGTGACTTAGGCAAAGTCGCTGAAATCCGTTACGGAAAAATTTCTTCGCTTGAAAAAAAATTAAAAGAAGAAACACTTCTGTTTTCGCAAATTCAAAAAGATAAAAAAATGTTGAAGGAGGAAGTTGATGCAGAAGATATCGCCGAAGTTGTGGCAAAATGGACGGGCATTCCTTTAAATAAAATGTTGGAAGGTGAACGAAGTAAACTCATCCGTCTGGAAGAAGAATTGCATAAAAGAATTGTAGGGCAGGAAGATGCGGTTGTCGCAGTGGCAAACGCAATACGCCGTTCACGTGCAGGATTACAGGACGCAAACCGCCCGATCGGTTCATTTATTTTTATGGGAACAACGGGTGTGGGAAAAACAGAACTTGCCCGCGCACTCGCAGAATTTCTTTTTGATGACGAACATGCACTGATCCGCATTGATATGAGCGAATACATGGAGAAGTTTTCCGTTTCGCGCTTGATCGGTGCGCCTCCGGGATACATTGGGTACGAAGAAGGCGGGCAGTTAACCGAAGCGGTGCGGCGCAAACCATATTCTGTTGTACTGCTGGATGAAATTGAAAAAGCGCATTCCGATGTTTTTAATATTTTACTTCAAGTCTTAGATGAAGGACGACTAACAGATAACCAGGGAAGAACGGTAAATTTTAAAAACACAATTATTATTATGACGTCCAATCTCGGCTCGCATATTATTCACGAGCGCATGGAACAAATAAACGAAGAAAACATTCAACAGATAATGGATAACCTGCGTATTCTTCTAAGTGATTTATTGAAGAAGACTATTCGTCCCGAATTTCTAAACCGCATTGATGACATTATTCTTTTCAGACCGCTTACAAAAAAAGAGCTTCGCAAAATTGTTGATATTCAAATAGAAAAAGTTCAAAAAATGCTGCACGATAAAAACATTAACATAGAACTAAGTGATGATGCAAAAGATTGGCTTGCTGAACTCGGCTATGATGTTGCTTACGGCGCGCGTCCGCTTAAAAGAATAATCCAACGCTATTTGATCAATCCCCTATCGCAGGAATTGTTACTCGGAAATTTTGCAGGTGGTGATAATATTTTTGTTGAACAGGGAGAAAAAGGAAATTTATTTTTTAGTAAAAGAAATACCTGATTAAGACAATTGGACGCAGATTGGTTAGGATGTTTTAAGATTATAGCGCGGTACCTGCATTGTTGATGGTTGAGTTTTGATGGATTATGGAATTGCACCAAAGCACCCAAAATATATTGACATAAAAAACAAAATTCAAATGTCAACACTATAGTAAATCTTATTTTATCTTAAGGGCACCTCTAAAATCTTGCTAAGAAACCTTCAAGGTTTTTATTTTAGCTAAGTTCGATAAAATTTTAACATAACAAAATATGGTAAAGATAAACCTTGAAGGTTTTTAGAGATGCCCTTAATAAATCAGCGTCCCAACTTTTTAGCGAGTTTGACATTTATACGAAAGAAATATAAGTTGATGGTAGAAAAGCAAACACAAAATCGGAGCCCGGTAAATGAAATTTTATCTTTTACTTATTTTTCTTTTTACTTCGTTTACGGAAGCACAGATAGATACTTCAAAAATTCAGGAGGCTCGAAGATTTCTTTTTTCACATGACATTTATCATTATCCATATGTAATTGATAAGATTAATGGAGTCATCAAAAAAGCCCCTATAGAGCAGGGTTTACATTTTTACGGATTTAATCATGAAATCGATTCGCCATTAAAGAACACTAACTTTCTTTTCTTTCGTAGCATAATAAGGGATCCCAATCCACATTATTTAATAGGCTCTTAGAGAATCGCTATCGCTAACATGTTAACGATAATTAAATATCGAATATTGAACAAGGAATAATGAATTTCGAAGTGAATGCAATCCGTATTTTAACTTCATCATTCGAAATTCCTTGTTCGATATTCATTATTCATTTTTTCCTTTAGCTTTTTTCCCAAGCATGGTCTTGGGAAAAACGTAGCTTCTTATAGAGATACATTCCACTTAGTATATGATTCTTGGTGCCGGGATAGCTATGGATGCAATTCACTTGTTGAGTTTATTAATCAACGACTTTTAGATGAACAGGTATTACAAACACAACAAGTGACTGAATTAGCAGCTACATTGGGAAAGCTTTCTTTCCCTAATAACAAAATTGTTTCAAATAGCGATGAAGTATGGTTTAGAGATTATCGAAATATTGTAGTTCATCTTCCGGATAGTTTGAAAGGACTTGTTAAACCGATATTAATTGAAACAACAATCGATAGGACCGTACTAGAGTTTTTTGTGTGGAATATTTACAAATTGGAAAAAGTCACGCTTTGGTATAGAAATAAACAAATTGAGGTGAACAGCATAGTTATATGGAAATCAGGTCACCAATTCTTAGGTGGATAACTTATTGTTGTTAGAATCATCCAAATATTTTTGCTAATTTTGCAGCAAAAGGAGAAAGAATATGACTGTTCAGCATATAGAAAAAGAAGTCCTAAAATTAAATGTAATTTCGCGTTCCAAATTAGCAAGAGTTCTCTTATCAAGTCTTGAAAACCTTTCCGAAACAGAAAACGAAATACTTTGGGCAAAAGAATCTTTACTCAGACATGGAGAAATGGTAAAAGGCACGTTAAAATCCAAACCGGCTAAATTAGTTTTTAAAAACGCTCGCGCAATCTTGAAATGATAAAATCAGTTTTCTTGAACGAAATGCAGAATAACAACTATGACAAAAACCCCGAACCAAATTCTTACTGAATGGATGCAAGCCGTAAATAAAAGAGATATTGAAACACTTCTTTCTCTCTATAATAAAACTGCTGTCTTGATTCCAACATTTTCAAACAAGTTATTAACTACGCCGGAAAACATCCGGGAATATTTTATTAAACTTGCAGACCGTGAAGAGCTAAGCGTATCACTGCACGAAAAAACTTTAAGTGTTCAGTTAATTAAGAATGAGATTTATATTTTGTCGGGAATTTATTGCTGGCGTTTAACGATTGACAGAGAACCGTTTGTTTTTGAGGCGCGGTTCAGCTATACGATTGACGCATCACTTGAAAGTCCAATCATCAATCATCACTCATCGCAAATTCCGCGCATGCTTTAAAACGGGCAGCATGTTTTCTTTCATAAAATTCTTCTTATTTTTACAACAACTTATTTTGAAAGGAAGTTATATGAAACAATTTGTCTTGTTAATAATTACTCTCACGTTAATTTCAAACGCGTATGCTCAAGTTAAAAACCAGGGAGTTTTTGTTAAACCGAAAAGCGAATACTACGAAGCAAACAAAAAAGCCGTAGAAGAATTTAATAAAAAACCAGCCGGGGAAAGCAAAGCATTCAAAGTTGATTTTACCGGTTTGGATCTGCCAAAAGCAAAAAGTGAATTCACTTATCAATGGCATAACGATCCTATCAATCAAGGAATGACCGGCACGTGCTGGGATTTTTCAACAACTTCTTTTTTTGAATCAGAAATTTACCGCATCAACAAAAAGAAAGTAAAACTTTCCGAAATCTATACCGCCTACTGGGAATATGTAGAAAAAGCCCGCCGCTTTATTCAGGAAAGAGGCAACTCGGCTTTTGCCGAGGGTTCCGAAGGAAATGCAGTTAAAAGAATTTGGAAACAATACGGTGTCGTTCCCGCATCGGCGTATAGCGGCATGTTACCGGGACAGAAAGTCCACGACCACAGCAAAATGGTTGACGAGATGAACAGCTATTTGCAAGGATTAAAAACTTCAAACGCTTGGAACGAAGAAGAAGCGCTCTCTACAATTAAATCTATTCTTAACCATTACCTTGGAGTTCCTCCAACAAAATGCACTTACGAAGGAAAAGAGTTCACACCAAAAGAATTTTTAGATAAAGTTGTAAACTTAAAACTTGATGATTACGTTGATATCATTTCGCTGATGGAAAAACCCTACTACACAAAAATGATGTACAACGTGCCGGATAACTGGTGGCTTGATGATTCTTATTACAATGTTCCGCTTGATGAATATATGAGCATCATAAAAAATGCAATTCGCAAAGGCTATACGATGGCAATCGGCGGCGATGTATCGGAACCGGGAATTGAATCACACGCAAAAGTTGCAATGATCCCGACGTTTGATATTCCTTCCGAATATATTGATGAGAACGCAAGACAATTTCGCTTTACGAACAAAACAACAACGGATGATCACGGAATTCATTTAGTCGGTTATGTTAATAAAAATGGAAAAGACTGGTACTTGATAAAAGATTCCGGCGCCGGCGCATATAACGTTGATGATAAAGGCTACTATTACTATTCTGAAGATTACGTAAAATTGAAAATAGTTGATTTCTGCGTGCACAAAGATATGGTTGAAGATATTTTGAAGAAGTTTGATAAATAATAGGATTGTTCGAGGATAACTTTTAAGTTATCTTTGCGCCGTGACAACAGAAAGAAAAATCATATTTCATGGACATTACTTTCATGATTTTTATCTTGAAGTAAGCGACAACGTTAAAGAGAAAATCGGCTATGTCTTTCGTCTTATCAAAACGGTGGACAAGGTTTCTGAAAAATTTTTGAAGCACATAGAGGGAACTGACGGACTTTATGAGATAAGAGTAGAGGTTGGCAGCAATGTTTATCGCATCTTCTGCTGCTTTGATAAAGGTAATTTGGTTGTGCTGTTTAATGCGTTTCAAAAGAAAACACAGAAAACTCCCAAACAGGAAATTGAATTAGCAGAGAAACTGAAAAAAGAATATTTTAATATAAAAGACAAACAAAATGAAAAAGAACGACGCAACTCGCCTGCGGAACGGGCAAATAAGAAACGCTAAAAACTTTGATGAACTTTTAGACATCCAATACGGAAAAATTGGAACCAAAAAACGTGACGAGTTTGAAGAAAAGGCACAGTATTTTGTAATCAGCGAAACACTGAAAGACGAAAGACGCAAAGCCAATTTGACACAGGAACAACTTGCAAACAAAGTTGGAACTAAAAAAAGTTACATCTCCCGGATCGAGAATGGCAGATGCGACATCCAGCTTTCAACTCTTTACAGAATTTTTGAGGATGGACTTGGAAAAAGAATTAGCTTACTTATTGCTTAACTATTTCGGCAGACAAAAAGAAATAACAAAATGAATTACCTTGAACGAATTACTTTTGATAATGATAAGCGAAGCGGGAAACCTTGCATCAGAAATCTTCGTATTACTGTTTATGATATTCTTGATTATTTGGCTTCGGGAATGAATATAGAAGAAATCCTTGACGATTTTCCGGAGCTTACAAAAGAAGATGTACTGGCAAGCTTGAGTTTTGCAGCTGATAGAGAAAAGAAATCTTTGATCTTGCACGCATGAAACTGCCTTTTTTAAAAATATCTACCAAGAACAAAACACTTCTTTATTAATCTTGATATAGTATGAACCCCATCGAACTTATCCGCAAAAAACGAAACGGTGAAGAACTTACTAAAAACGAGATGATGTATCTTGTGCTGGGTTATACAAAAAACAAAATACCCGATTATCAGTTCGCATCTTTTCTTATGGCGGTTTACTTCAACGGAATGACAACCGACGAAACAGCCATCCTCACCGAAGTTATGCTTTACAGCGGAAAAGTAATTGATCTTTCTTCCATTAAAGGAATGAAGATTGATAAACATTCTACCGGCGGTGTTGGCGATAAAACCTCTCTTATCATTGCGCCGATTGCCGCCGCTGCCGGAGTTAATGTCCCGATGATTTCCGGCAGAGGACTCGGACACACCGGCGGAACGCTTGATAAACTTGAAGCAATTCCTGGTTACAGCACAAATCTTGCTTTACGCGATTATAAAAAAGTTTTGAAAAAATGCGGATTGGTTTTAATCGGACAGACGAAAGAAATTGCTCCGGCAGATAAATTGATTTATGCTTTGCGCGATGTAACCGCAACGGTGGAATCTATTCCGCTTATTACCGGCAGCATTATGAGTAAAAAACTTGCCGAGGGAATTGACGGACTCGTGCTTGATGTAAAAACCGGCAGCGGCGCTTTTATGCAAAAATTCTCGGATGCAAAAGCGCTTGCGCAATCGCTTATCAACACGGCAAAAGCGTTTGATAAAAAGGTTCTCGCTTTTATAACCGATATGAATCAGCCGCTCGGCAATTACATTGGCAATTGGCTCGAAGTGTACGAAGCGATTAAAGTATTGCGCGGAGAAATCGTTCCTGATTTATGCGAAGTAAGTTTTACCCTTTCCGGCGCAATGATCTATCTTGGCAAAAAAGTAAAATCAATTAAAGAAGGAATTGATCTTTCCAAAAAACTTGTAGCAAACGGCAGAGCATTTGAAAAATTTGTTGAACTTGTAAAACTGCAAGGTGGAGATGTTAGTTATTTATACGAACCGGAGAAATATCCAAAGTCGAAACACAAATTAAAAGTGAAAAGTAAAACAGAGGGTTTTGTCTCCGCAATCGACACTTATCAAATAGGTGTTGCCGCGTTAGAACTTGGCGCCGGAAGATTAAAGAAAGAAGACGTTATTGATCCGAAGGCGGGAATTATTTTCCATAAAAAACTTGGAGATAAATTATCAAAAGGAGAAATTGTTGCCGAGCTTTTCACAAATAATAAAAAGGTTCTTGCCGATACTGAAAAAAGAATTATTAATGCTTTAAGGGTTACCGACAACAAACCGAAAAAACAAAAACTGATAAAATTGATTATGAGATAAAATTCAGAAGTTGTAGAGACTTACCATGGTAAGTCTCTACTTATTTTAATGGTATGCGTTAATATTTTTTATTCACAAATAAAAATGGGGACCTTATGAAAAATGTACTGTGTTTTGTTCTGTTAGCGGTAGTGCTTTCAAACTACTCATTCGGACAATTAAGTTCGACAAATTTCAATCCAAACATTTTGGTTCACTCACAAGGCTTGCCGAACGAGTTCTTACTTTTTGTTCCCGATACGGCAACGCAAATTTTATTCAATCCGGCAAGAGCAAACGATTACTCCGGCAGTTTCGTTTACACAACTTATGCGGCGGATTATAAAAGGAATAATTATTTACCACTAAGTTATAGCGTCAACTTATACTATCCTTACAGAATAATATATGACCCCGACATTGTTTATTACTCTGATTTAATGTATCCGCCTGACCGGATAGCTTTTCCTTATTCGATCACTGTACCGATTGTTGCTTCTCCCGGGAACAACGAGACTTACGGCTCAGGGAAAAATCCAACGGTTGCGGTTGCCACACTTTTTAATGCGCTTAACTCTAAATGGTTGTTTTTATTTACGAACGGAATATCAAACCAAACCGGAACTTCTGACTACGCATCAAGCTATAATCACCCCGATAGTTATAATTTAACCAACGTAACAACATCATCTTCTAACAGTAATTCAGAAACAAAAGAAGGGATGACTTCGTTTCGATTGTCAAATATTTTTTCCGGCGGAACAGGAAAAAAATCATTCGGAGTTTTTGCAGTCTTTAATAAATCGCTAAATAATTCGATTGGAAGCAGTGCAAACAGTTCACTCACTATTTCCGGAACAACGCCTCTATATTATCATTCATCTGGCAACAATATCGCCAATAAAGTATATGAGAACAATTCTCAATACCTTCTTGGTTTAGAATTTACTTCGGCAAATGAACAGTGGGATTATATTGCAAGAGTAAGCTATCAAAAATCAAATTACAACTTTAAAAACGCAGCCTCTACAAACCAACAAACAGTTGACAGCACTTACTACGGTTCTTCTGCAAATCCGGTTTCATCAACTTCTAAATCCGATAGAACAAACAGTTACGAAAATTTTAATCAATCCGAACCTTACACCCTCGCATTTGAGAATTATTTCCAACGCAAAACAACTTTTCTTTCTTTAGATGGAAATATATTTGTCTCGGCAAACGTTAGCTATACAAACGGAGATGGAAAAACCGGCGGAAATTCTTTTTCGGATAGCAGAAATTATTATAATGGAACCTGGACGACAAGTGGATCAATACGCAATTCTTCCGCGGAAAAATATGATAACAAAAGCTGGGGGGTTGCTTTTACCCCCGGCTTTATCATCAAAAAAAGTTTTTCTGATCTCTTTCTTTTTTCGGGATTAAAACTCGAGACCGGCTACAACAAGCATAGTTATGCTCAAATGAATTATTATTCTCAAGCGCCAACGTTAGTAAATTCAACTTTAACCTTAACGTATGTCACGCTGGCTCTCCCGGTGTATATTAATTATTCACCCGCGGAATGGATTTCCATTTGGGGCGGAATGAATTATGCATACGGATATAGTAAACGAATTGAAGACGCTTCGGGAAATTCAACAAGTTATTATTCAAGTTCTTCCTCGGCTCAAACCTATTCCGTGAATGTTAAAAACGATAATTCCTCTTATCTATCAATGAAATCAACCTTTCTTGGCGTTGAATTAAAACATCCTTCCGGTTTGCGCGTGCAAATCGCTTTTGATGAAGATGCAGCGTCGTTTAGAGATTGGAATATGTCGGTCGGTTATCATTTTTAGTGCGTTAACACTCAAGCTCAGCGATAATTGTCAGCATATTAATAAGGCAGCTAAAGCGAAAGAATGACTGAATGTTGGTGCATGGATGAATGTTTTTCATTCAATCATTCTTCTCTGTCAATTTGGTTCTGGTTTGTCCGGGTTAGTTTTTTCCTCTTTAGTTTTCTTTCTGAAACAACATTGAAACTCCGGCGGGGGTTTGTTGCTGTAAATCTGAGATGGGTTCAAGCATACAACCCTAATTTTATTTTTTTTCAATACTTATTTAGCTTAATTTAGTGGTAAGCGAAAATGAGCTGCCTCAAACCGGAAGTATTGAATAACTCACGTTACGCATAATATTAATTCGAATAGTCACGAGCTTTAGCTTGTGGGAAAGATAGAACACCAAACTCTTGGCTTTAGCCACAAAGGAACTGTTTGGAATGGCTAAAGCCAATCTCGATGTTGTTGATTATTCCACGACCTGAAGGTCATGGCTATTCAATTATAATTTTTGCTTAAAGTGAATGAATAAGGTAACCTTCCGTGCAGCGAGAAATATTCAATAAAAAAAAAGATATGACAACCCGGTTACAAAAAATAAAACGGTCGCTTTTTATTCTAAGTGTTACCTTCGTTCTTATGCTCGTCTTAATGACAGTTAATGACTGGGTAGAGTCTTTGCTTTTTCCAAATGCGAGCGGATGGGAAAGAAATCTCATCAACATTATCTCTGCAAGTATATTGGCTGCAATTGTTTCTCATTTCCTTTCAAGGAATTACGAAAAGAATTTGCTCAAGCACCGCGTCGAAATTGCGGCTCGTAAAAAAGCTGAGGAAGAAGCAATCGAAACGCTCTCTATTTTACAAACTACGCTCGAAGCCACTATTGATGCTATCCTCGTTATCTCTCAAGAAAGAAAAGTAGTAACCTATAATCAAAAATTTATTGAGTTGTGGAATATTCCGAATGAAATAATTGAAACGAAAGATGACAATAAATTGTTGGGATTCGTCCTTTCCCAGCTAAAAGACCCCGAGGAGTTTTTAAGAAAGGTTGAGGAGCTTTACCAATCCCCCGAACAATTAAGTTTTGACGTTATTGAATTTAAAGACGGGAGAATTTTTGAGCGCTATTCTCAGCCGCAAAAACTCGGGGAAAATATTCGCGGAAGAATTTGGAGTTTTGATGATATAACAGAAAAGAAAAAAGATGAGCTGACAATAAAAGAATCAGAAGCCCGTTTTAAAGCTATCTGGAAGCGCTCGCGTGATGGTTATCGTTTAACCGATAAAAACGGGATCGTGATCATGGTAAACGATGCTTATTTGGGTTTTGTTAAAAAAACTGAAGATGAAATTATAGCTAAACCGTTCTATATTGTTTATGATGCTTCAAAGCATCAATCTTCAATTGAAAAATATAAGGAACGGTTCGAAAAAAGGGAATTCGATGGTGCGCTTCTCAGCCAAGTTGAATTTGGTGACGAAAGGTTGGTTTGGTTTGAAGTTTCAAATTCATTTGTTGAATTTGAAAAGGAAACCTATCTCTTAAGTGTCTTCAGAGATTATTCTCAAAACAAAGAAGACCAAGAAAAAATTATTCTTTCCGAACAAAAATTCCGGACATTATATGAAAAAGCCACCGACGCCATTTTTTTGATGGACGGGGAATCTTTTATTGACTGCAATCCAACCACAGAAAAAATGTTCGGGGGAACGTCAGAAGAAATTTTAAAATTGAAGCCGTACGAAATTTCTCCAGAAGTTCAAGAAGACGGAAGACTTTCTAAAGAAAAAGCGTTAGAAAAAATTTCCGCGGCGCTTGCCGGGACACCGCAAATCTTCGACTGGAAACACCGAAAGTTAAACGGTGAAACCTTTGATTGCGAAGTAGGCTTAACAAAAATTGAACTTGAGGGGAAAAATTATATTCAAGCCATTGTGCGTGATATTTCAGAAAGAAAACATGCGGAGAAATTACAAACCGCTGTTTTCAAAATTACCGAAGCCGCAAGCACGGCAACGGATCTGGCTGAATTGTTTACTACTATCCATGAATCAGTAAAAACTTTAATGCCCGCAATAAATTTTTACATTTCGTTGTATGACGAGAAAAAAAACGAGATCAGTTTCCCCTATTTTGTAGATGAGTTTGATGAATCGCCTGAATCACGCCCCCCAAAACGGGGCTTAACCGAATATGTGCTGCGTACTAAAAGTCCGCTGCTTGCAACGCCGGATAAGTTAAAAGAAATAGAAGATGCAAACGAAGTTGAAAAAATCGGAACGGACTCTATTGATTGGCTTGGCGTTCCTTTAATCATTCAAGATAAAATTATTGGTGTCCTTGTGGTCCAAAGTTATTCACCGGGAACACGATACACCAAAGCTGAGCAAGATATTTTAATGTTTGTTTCATCTCAAATTGCAATGGCAATTTCCAAGAAAAAAGCTGCGGATAACTTAACCGCTTCCGAACTTCAGTTGAAAGAAATGAACGCAAGTAAAGATAAACTTTTCTCTATTATCGCTCACGATTTACGGAGCCCGTTTCAAGCGCTTCTTGGGATGTCGGAATTGCTTGCAACCGAAGTTGACGAATTCTCAAAGGAAGAAATTACAAAGTTCGCAGGAGAAATGAACAATAGTTTAAAAAATCAATTTAAGTTGCTTGAAAATCTTTTAGAGTGGTCACGAATGCAAACCGGCAGAATGCAGTACGCTCCAACAAAAATTATTTTGCATGAAAAAGTAAATGACGTTATAGGTCTGCTCTCCGGAAATGCACTGAAAAAAAACCTCACTTTGATAAATCTTGTTTTGCCGGGCGTCTTTATTTTAGCCGATGAAAACATGCTGCAGTCAATTCTGCAAAATCTTCTTGCAAATGCAATTAAATTCACAAAATCAGGCGGAACTGTGCAAGTCTCAGCAACGCAGATAAGTGAAAAGCTCACGAAAATTTCCATTAAGGATACCGGCGTAGGAATAGATAGCAAAAACCTCAAGAAAATCTTTCGCACAGATTCGACCGTAACAACGCCCGGAACCGAAAACGAAAGAGGAACCGGGCTTGGACTTCTCCTCTGCAAAGAAATGATAGAGCGGCATGGAGGTACAATTTCTGTTGAAAGCGATCTTGGCAAAGGAACAACTTTTTACTTTACGCTACCGGGAATAAATTACGAATTAGGAATTAAGAATTAGGAGTTGTAAAACCTCAATACCCCGATACTCAATAGTTCTTTTGCCATTCATTCCTAAATCCTAACCTGGACGAGCCAGAACCAAAGAGTTTTCAGTAATCAGTTTTGAGCCAGAACCAAATCATCACATTAGAATAGTATCCTCAGTTAAATCCTTGTTTTGGGAACACGATTTACGAACAAGCCTGCCCGGCTCAGACGGGGATTAACGAATAGCGATTTTTGATTTTTAACTTCTAAAATCATAAATCGTTAATCCTTGTTCTGAGATCAGAAAATCTTTGGTTGTCGGCCACGCCGCGCTAAGATTGAATGGAAAACATTCATTCTCATTCTGTCTTTCTTTCGCTTTATCTCTCTTATTAATATTCTGCCAAATAGTACACGAAGTTAAGTGCAAAGGTACTAATTCCTAATTCCTAATTCTTAATTCTTAATTAAACATAAAGGTAGCGTTTAATTTTTTGCGTGGGAGTTTTTTCAAACGGATTTATCTGCTCTATCATCTTGCTAATTTTTGAAAATGAAGAAACGTTGTTATTGGTTTCGTCTTTTATTTTGTTTAAAAGATCAGCTATGATCTTTCGCTGTTCTTGTTCCGTTTTCTTCTGTGTATCAAACTGCGTATCAATTTTTTCATAATCCAAAAACACACGAGCCGAAAGTTGATTGTTCTGCTGGAAAACAATAGCTTCAAGCACATATTCAGAACGGTTAATTATAGATTCAACTGCCTCGGGATAAATATTTTCACCGCTTGGACCGAGGATCATATTTTTCAATCGCCCTTTTATATAAAGATACCCGTCTTTATCAAAGCATCCTAAATCGCCGGTTCTAAACCATCCGTCATTCGAAATCACTTCTTTGGTTTTTTCCGGGTCTTTGTAATAGCCCTTCATCACCATTGCACCTCGAACTAAAATTTCCCCTTCCCCGGTTCTGGGATCGGGTGAATCTATTTTTAATTCCGCGCCAATAGATGCTGGACCGGTGGATAAATATCTCGAGTCTTTGGCGCCGGTGCCGGCAACCAAGGGTGATGTTTCGGTCAATCCATATCCAACAGAATAGGGAAACCCTGCCTCGCGTAAAAACAGTTCAACGTCTGGAGAAAGCGCCGCGCCGCCGATACAAAAAAGTTTTAATTCGCCGCCGAAAGTGCTTAACAATTTTTTTCCGGCTGCTCTATTTATTGTTTTTCTTAATGAAGGAATTTTATAAGCAAGCCTTACAAGCTTCTTCTTGTTTATTTCCGGAAGAATTTTTGCTTTGTACATTTTTTCAATGATTAATGGAACGGAAAGTAAAACCGTCGGTTTTATCCCGGCAAGCGGAGGAAGCAGCACTGCCGCAGTCGGAGGTTTTCGCAAATAATAAACCGATCCGCCTATTAACACGGGAAAGATCATTCCAAGCGTACATTCATAAACATGCGCGAGAGGGAGAAGAGAAATCATTCTGCATTCAATTTCTTCCGGAACATACTTTCTTGTGGCAATTGCATCCGATAAAATATTTTTATGGGTAAGCATCACGGCTTTTGAGTGTCCGGTTGTGCCGGAGGTATAAATTATGGAGGCAACATCGTCTTCGAAAATTTTTTCGGTTAAAATCCCTGTAAATTTTAATACAAGGTTTTTTATTTTTTGTAGTTCCTTACTTCCATCAGCAATTAATTTTTTAAGTGTATCCTTGGGGATATTTTTTTGAACGATGGAAAAATCACCGAGCAAAATAATTTTAATATCTTCTTCAGACTTATATTCTTCAATTTTGGGGTACAATTTTTCTGAAACAAAAATTGCTTTCGCTTCAGAATGTTGAAGAATATGGTGGATCTCCGAAGTGTGGAAATCGTTTAAGATGGGGACAACAATAGCGCCAATACACGTGATGGCAAAGTACGAAACTCCCCAATTCGGACAATTTTCGCTTAGAAGCGCAACGCGGTCGCCGTGCAAAATTCCTTGATCCAGCAAAAAGGTAGAGATCAAATCAACCTGAGCTTTAAATTCTGCAAACGTCAGCATCCCGCCGTCAACAAATCCAAATAGTTTTTTATTTTTATATTCGTCTGCACTATTTTCTAAAAGATGTTTTAGTGTTAACTCTTGTAACGGTTTCATATAATCCTCTAATAAATTTTAAGTTTTTATAATTACAGTTTTAAAATTCAGCATCAACCAAATACGCTTTTTGTAGAAGAGCAGAAAACTTTTCAAACGAAATTTCTTTTGCGCCAAACATTTTCAAATGTTCCGTCATATACTGAACATCGAGCAGCACAAATTTCTTTTCATTTAAATGATGAAGTAAATGAGCCAGCGCCACCTTAGAGGCTTGACTGACAATAGAGAACATTGACTCGCCAAAGAAAGCACCACGGTAGGTAACGCCGTAAAGACCGCCAACGAGTTTTTCTTTCTGATAAACTTCTATCGAGTGAATGTGGCCAAGCTTCTGCAAATTGAGATATGCGGTAATCAAATTATCTGAAATCCATGTTTCTTGCCGCGCGGCACAATGACGAACAACAGAAAGAAAATCGGTATCGTATTTAATGTTAAACTGATGCTCTTTTAAAATTTTTTTTAGCGAGCGGGGAACACGAAAATCAGTTAAAGGAATAATGGTTCTCTCTTCGGGAAAGAACCACTCTATTTTACCGGAACTGCTCTCCGCCATGGGAAAAGCTCCCATTGCATAAAGCTTAATCATCTGCTCGGGGATCAGCAGAGCTTCTTCCGAAAAAATATTGCTTTCTACCATGTTAGTTGCTCACTCATAGTATGTAATAGAGTCATCATCATAATCGTAATCTTTTTCATAATCTACATTGTCCCTTTGGAAGCGAGTAAAATCATCACTAAGATAATTTTTCATTTGCAGCTGCGTAAGGTGATCTTTAAATAAGTTGAACTTTGAGCGTTCATGCAACCCTGCTTCCAGAATTAAATTTTAGTTTAAATCCACTGACAAAGTTTATTTACGAGACATAAGGAATTAATTACTCGTGCGCTTTAATTTCATAATTAATGATTTCGTACCCTTTTATGGTTTCGGCGGCGGCATAACAAATCCCGGCGAGAACAAAAAGCATTCCGAATGAAAATGAAGCAATAATCAGCGGTTCGGAGCCTGGTAATTTTAGAGCGAAGGTAAAACCGATTTGCATTGATGTAATTACAAACAGCGCAACGGCAATTGAATAACTTAAAACTGCATTCCGAACAAGCACAACCCGGTATTTAAGTTTTTCAAGCTGAATAGATATGCTTTTCAGTCGAATCTCGTCTTGGTATAAAAATTCCTTTTCAGAAGCTTTAATCGAAAATTTTCTTCGCTCTTCACCGAGCAGACGAATCCTGTTTACAACTAACGAATACTTATTGTTCATGCCGAGCAAAAGCAATCCGCAGGCGGAGATCATTATGCCGGGGGCAAGCATCGCCTGAATAACCTGCACTACGGTAGCGGAAATATCCATAAAACCTTACTCTTTACTTTGTGAAACCTTATCTACTGATGTCGTGGAAAGAATTTTCTTTTCAAAATATAAAACAAAAAGAAAAATCACCGCGGGAATAATTGAAATTGTAAAAAACGTTATCATCGCATTAACTCCTATTGAACCGAAGAAAAGAAGCGCGCCTAAGATAATAATGAAACTTCCGGCAACTTTCCATTTAAAGACCACGAGGTATCCAACCAACATCAGCAAATGAAAAAATTGCTTTATAAAAACAGACGCTGGGGGAAGATGTGCGGCATCTTTAAACCATTCGGTAAGATGCTCTACAAAGAAAGCGCCCCAAAGCAGAAACAGCAGCACAGCAGTAATTCTGCCTATCCAGTGAAAAGCCTTAATAAAAGTCACAAAATCCTCGGTTTCTTCAGAAGAAACTTAGTGAAATATATTTTTAAATGAATAAAATCTTTTTTCATACAAAGACAATTCCTTATTTTTAGACACTTATTCACAAACTCTGCCTGGAAGATGAGAGAGAGAACTTTCCTTTTTATTTTTTTTATAATTTTTTTGGGTTTAACAATGACTGGAACTGCACAGCAAAAAAAAATATCCGCCGCTGAAAAAAAATCTTTTGAAAAAAACAGAAGGCTGGATAGTTACTACTCTACAAAAAAACTTGGCGCATATGTAGAAAACGGAACTACCGTCTTTAGGTTATTTGCTCCGCAAGCATTTGAGGTTTCACTGGTTGTAAAAAAAACGGTTGACGACAAAGCTTATAAAGAATATTTGATGGCTAAAGACCCCGGCGGCGTTTGGGAGGTTGTGCTTAGCGGCGAACTTTATGGAAGATTTTACGGCTTCAAAGTGCTGAACAGCAAAAAACTAAAAAAAACTGATTTGCTCTGTCTTGATCCTTACGCAAAAGCCGTTGCTTCGTACAACACCTATATGGGGGAGCGCCTTGGAATTGTAATTAAAGAAAATGATTTCGATTGGGAAAACGACGAGTGGATCCAGCGCGACTGGAGCGACCTGATTATTTATGAAATGCATATAAAGGATCAGACGTCTCATCCCTCCTCCGGCGTTCATAAAGGGGGAACGTACCTCGGTTTAACCGATAAAGGAACACCAGGAGGATTGAGTTACATTAAAGCGCTCGGCGTAAATACGGTTGAGCTTCTTCCTTCTCAAGAATTTGCAAACATCGAAATTCCGTTCCAAAAAAAGTTTAGAGGAAAGATCAATACGTGGAACCCGTATGAAAGAAATCATTGGGGATACATGACCGCCGCTTTCTTCGCTCCCGAAGGGTATTATTCGGCAAGCGATAAACCGGTTCAATTTAAAAACTGGGACGGCACAACCGGTAAACAAGTAAATGATTTTAAAGAAATGGTAAAAGCCTTTCACAAAGAAGGCCTCGCCGTTATTATGGATGTTGTGTATAACCATCTTTCCGAATATGAACTCGGGAATTTAAAGGAAATTGACAAAGAATATTATTTCCGGCTTGATCAAAATGGAAATTTCAAAACAGAAAGCGGATGCGGTAACGATCTGAAAACCGAACGCCCGATGGTTCGCAAATTGATCATCGAAAGTATTTTGCATTGGATGAAAGAATATCATGTTGACGGCTTCCGTTTTGATCTCGGAAAATTAATTGATTGGGTTACTCTTGAAGACATCGTTCACGAAGTAAAAAAAATAAACCCGGCTGTAATATTTGTTGCAGAACCCTGGGGAGGCGGTTATGATCCAAGGGGAATGTCTTTGCGGGGAATTGCAAGTTGGAACGACCAGGTTCGAAACGGTATAAAAGGTGAAAACCCTGAAAACGGACTCGGCTGGATTTTCGGGCAATGGCAGGGAAATAACAATCTTAACCGTATCAAGAGTTATGTAAACGGCACGCTTATTCGAGATTCGCTTGGATTGTTCCAAAAGAAAGAACATTCTGTTAATTATCTTGAATCGCATGACGGTTATACGCTTGGAGATTTTATCCGGCTGGGCACAAGAGAAGTTAGCAGCAGCCAGATAATTAAAGACGTTGATGCTTTCATAAAACTTTCTCCCGCGCAAATGAAATTAAACAAACTTGCAGCATTATTTCTCTTTACTTCGCAGGGAATTACTATGATTCACGCGGGTCAAGAATTTGCACGCACTAAAGTCATTCCTCTTTCCGGTGATACCCCGGACACAAACAAGGGAAGGATTGACCACAACACTTACGATAAGGATAATGAAGTAAATGCCATCAACTATCATCACGCAAAAATAAATCAGGAACTGCTCGACTATTACACCGGCTTAATTTCTTTGCGAAATGAGTATGGTGCATTTAGAAAAGCAGATTATAAAAACATTGGTTTTTTCTCCAACAACCAAAACGAATTTTCCATAGCTTATACGATCAACTATGGTGGGGATCAATTTGTTGTTTTGATGAACGCCGATCCAAACAGCGCCAAGGAATTTCTTTTGCCGGAAGGGATTTGGGAAGTGCTGGTCAATCCGGAATCTGCCGGGATAAAAAAACTTGATGTGGTCAGAGATAAATTGGTTATCCCGCCAACAGCAGGATATGTTTTGAAAAGTAAAAAGTAAAAAGTTGAAAGTTGAAAGTTGAAAGTTGAAAGTTAGTTTCTTCATTTTTCCCAAGACGCTGCTTGAGAAAAAAGCTACCTGCCCGGCTCAAACGGGAAATATCGAATGATGAAGTTGAAAGACAGTTGGTCTTCACTTCTAAATTCATTATTCCTTGTTCTATATTCGATATTCAATTATCGTTAACATGTTTAGTAATAACTGTTTTCTAAGTACCATACTGTTTTCCAATTTTTTACTGACGGTTTTATTTTGTAAAAATTTTCCTGAGGGATTGCTCGATAGCTTCTTTAAATTGAGTTAAGTTAACCGGCTTTTGAAAAACGTATTCAACCCCCAGATCATTATAAGCCAGGGTTTCCGGTTTTCCAACATCACCGCTTAGAATAATGACGTGCGGTTTCCCTTTAATTGAAGAGTCTCTAAACCGTTTCACCAACTGCATCCCGTTCATTTTTGGCATGGTGTGGTCGCTGATGATTAACGCAAGCGAGGTTTCTTTTATAATTTCCCAGGCTTCTGCTCCATCACCGGCAAGAATGATTTCGTAATCAGGAACAAAGCTTTTTAAGATCTTGGAATATAAAAGTCTGTCTGTTTTATTATCATCAACCAGAAGAATAGTAGCCGAGGCTTTAGGCAAAGTAAATTTAAATGTTGTCCCTTTTCCTACCTTACTTTCGACCCAAATTTTTCCTCCGTGTTTTTCCACTATTTCCTTAACGAGCGAAAGACCAAGCCCTGTTCCCTTTTCCCCCGCAGTTCCCTCTGAAGTAAACTTTGCATCAACATCAAAAACCTTTGATAAATTCTCCTTCGATATTCCGGTTCCGGTATCGTTAACCCAAATTTCTATAAATCTCGGAACATCGGATTGGGCAAAATTGATTGCAATTGTTCCGCCGCTTTTGGTAAATTTCAATGCATTTGAAAGCAGATTGCCAAAAATTTGGGAAAGTAAACTTTTATCTGCAAACACATTTATTTCGTCGGTGACAAGGTTTTGTAAAGTAATTCCTTTTTTTATTGCAAAACCGGCTACTGCCTCTAAGGCTTTCTTTACATGTTCAAACAAATCAATTTTTGCCGGTTCAAAACGAATCCTTCCGGTTTGCAGTCTCGTCCAATCCAGGAGTGAATTTACAAGCGCAAGCATACTCTGCGCTGATTCTTGTATGTACCCAATATATTGCTTAGACTCTTCCGCGGTTATTTCATCATCATTTAAAAGAATATCTGTAAAACCGAGAATTGAACTGAACGGGGTTCTGAGATCGTGCGAAACAATTGAAATGAAGCGGTCTTTCGTATCGTTCAATTTTTTTAAATTATCGGACGATTTTTCAACTTCTTCTTCGGCTTTCTTTTGGATCGAGATGTCGCTTACCAAACCGAACATTTTTAGAATTTCGCCTCGCTGGTTACGGGTGACGGTAATCTTATTTTTGATCCAGACGAGGTGCCCTTGCTTATGAATAATTCTGAAGACAAGTTCTTCCGAATTTTTATAGTAATTATTGATAAACTTCCTCAATCTCATCTTGATCATTTTAAAATCATCAGGAAAAGTGATTTTGAAAAAATACCTTGAATCATGTAAAAATTCGGTTTGCGAATAACCGGTAATTTTTTCAATTGACGTGGTGAAAAACGTATAGCGGATATTATTTCCGGCTCGTTCGGCTGTCCAAAGCGAATCGTCTAAATTTTCCGTAATTGTTCTGTAACGTTCCTCCGATTCTTTAATGGCTTGCTGAACACGTTTCCGTTCCGACACATCTCGCGAAATAACTACAAAAAAAATGTCGTCCTCAAATTCAAAAGAAGTAACAGAGACTTCAATAAAGTTTTGTGTTCCGTTTTTATTTCGGCTAAGGAACTCATAATGATTCGGCGCCGTTTCTTTGCGAGCTCTGGCTTCGGTATAACCCCTAATTCTGAGAAGGTCTGTTTCATCAACAAGCTCCAGAGGGTTTGTGTTCAGAAGTTCTTCACCTTTTTCGTAACCGAATATTTTGGCAAAAGAATTATTGACTATTACAAAAGAGTTGTTAGACTCAACGGCAATGCCGTCGTTTGACGCTTCAAAAATTGCGCGCATGAGAAGAAGCTCTTGTTCAAAAGCTTTTTTCGCCGTAATATCTGAAAAAATTCCTCCGATATATTTTAATTTTTTTTGCGCATCATAGGTAACTGAAAAATTTCCGAGCACTTCAAGAAGTCCGCCGTTTTTTTTCACAAAAGTTAGTTCGGCTGATTTTACTTTTCCCTGAATAACTTGCTTTATCGAGAATTTTTTTTGTTGTGCTGAAGACGTCTCAAAAAAATCAGTTAATTTTTTTTCACTCAATTCTTTTTCGCTAAGACCAAGCTCCTGTAAAAAAGAAGGATTCGCGTAGATAATCCTGCCCGCTTCCGAAAAATTACAAATTAAATCTGAAGCGTTGTGAACGATCGAGCGAAACCGCTCTTCCGACACGCGCAAGACGCGTTCTACTTCAATTTTTTCCGTTATATCATTACAGAGAACAACGTAGAGCTGGGAGGATTCTCTGTTTTTTGTACCCAAGAAGGAAATGTCAATTTCTTTTTTTTGTTTTTGTTTTGTAATAATGGAGACGCTTGTATTATATTTTTCCGTAGCGGTTAAATAGGAAAAAATCGCAAACAGTTTGTTGTGATCAATCGAAAGAAAGAATTTTTCGAACGGTTTGTTAAATACTTCGCTTTTAGAATAGCCGAAAAGTTTCTCAGCCGCTTTATTCCAAAAATTAATTTTTCCTTCCGCGTTAAGAACCAACAGCGCATCACTGGCTTTCTGCGTGATGGTTTCATAGAACTGCAATTCATCAATTTGCTGTCTGAGGTGTTCCATCTCTTTGATGTAGGGTGAAATGTCTTTAAAGAAGAAACAAATAAATTGAATTTCTCGCCTGCCGGCAAGCACCGGGAAGATTTGAAGATCAAAAACAAATTCCTCCGCTTCAACCTCGAAAGAAGTAAGAAACGATGACCTTTTTTTCGTTTCTCTAATTTCTTTTAATGATTTTTCTAAGTTGCCAAGAGACGCCTGTGGTAATATTTCATTAATGGGGCGCTGAAGAAGATCCTTCTCGGGTTTGCCCGTTTGAATGTTTTTTCTAAAGACGGTTTTAGCCTGACTGCCAAAAACATAGCCAATGCTGCCATCCGCATCTGTCAAAACCATGAAATCGCTAAGGTTCTGCAGGAGATTTAAATAACTTTCATTATTAAGTGGGGGATTGGAATCGTTCGTTTTGCCAAGAACCTTTAAATCTTCTACCATGAGCATACCGCCGCGAAAATTTTCTTCTTCAAAAAGGGCAACTCCCTTTAGAAAAATGGAAATCTCTCCACCATCTGAAGTTTTTTGATTCCCAAGCTCCTTCTCAAAAAAGAATTGCTCGCGCAGATTTTGAATTTCTTTACGGATATCCGCAGAGAGAAAAAGCTGTTCGTCTTTGAGACTTTTTCCAACTGGTTTTTCAAGAAACTTCGGTCGTAAAACTCCAAGACTAGAAAAACACGCATTTAGATAGGTTATATTTTGCTGCTCATCAAAAACAAGCACTCCAACCGGTATTGCATCCAACAAAGCTGCGGCGGTTATTTCTTCAAATTGTTTTTCTTCTTCTGACGAGTTTGAAACCATAAATATCGTTTACTTTTTTGTGTGCAAAATAGTAAAAAGTTTTCATATTTGTGTTCAACGCCCCAAGCAGTAAATGAAATCATCTTTTCTCCTAACTCGATGGAATAATTTAAAGTGCCTTAGCGCTAAAGTTCGTATTATAACTGACAGAATATTAAGGCTACAAATAAAGCGATAGAATGAATGAATGAAGAGGAATGGATGTCTGTTTTTCATTCCATCATGCAACCATTCAATCATTCATTTACTGTTATTTGGTATTTGTTGTTTCCGGTTTATCCGGGTTGAGGGGTGGTATTTCTATTATCATCCCCTTGTCTGTTTTTATTTATCATGGATTTTTCGTCCAATCATTCAATTTTTTTTGTTAGAGATATCACTACCGTCCTGCTATTTCACTTTTCTCATATTTTAATTACACCTATATTTGCTGTATAAAAAAAAGAAAGAGGAACGTATGTTATTTTTAGTATCATTTGCCGCAGCTATTATTGCCCTGGTCGTTTTTTTTAACGCCAAAAAACGATTTAACAAATCGGAGTCAACCTTTGCCTTTATCGGATTTATTGTCGCCGCAGTAATATCCTTAATGCAATGCTTTACCTTAATTCCGGCGGGTTCGGTGGGTGTAATTGATTTTTTCGGAAACGTAAGTGACAATACATTGAAGTCGGGAGTAAATTTTGTTAATCCCCTTGCCAACGTAGTTAAATTCAGCATAAAGACTCAGGAAATTAAGGAAATGATGAACGTTCCTTCTAAAGAAGGATTGAGCGTTCAACTTGAAATAAGCTTGCTCTACCATTTAAATCCGGAAAACACTTTCGACATCTATAAATCGGTTGGAGAGAATTACGCAGAAATTATTTTGATTCCGCAGTTCCGTTCGGTGGTTCGTGGAGTTACTGCAAGGTATGAAGCAAAAAGTTTGTACACTTCCGAACGAGAAGGACTTGCAAAGGAAATTGAACTTGAACTTGCAGGACTTGTAGCAAAAAGAGGAATTACAGTAGAAAGTTCTCCTTTACGTCAAATTGTTCTCCCGGCAGGATTAACCGCTTCAATCGAAGAAAAACTTAAAGCCGAGCAGGAAAGTCAACGGATGCAGTTTATTCTTTTAAAAGAAAAGCAAGAAGCTGATAGAAAAAGAATTGAAGCTCAAGGCATCGCCGATTTCCAGAAAATAGTTTCAATGGGATTGAACGACCAACTGTTAAAATGGAAAGGCATTGAAGCCACCGAAAAATTAGCCGGCTCGAACAATTCTAAAATTGTAGTTATCGGTTCCGGGAAAGACGGATTACCGTTGATACTTGGCGGGAATTAATTTCAGTTTTATTATTAATGATACGGTAAGTAAAGAACTAAATTTGATTTAAGAACAAAGATTAACGATTTATGAATTTTGAAGTATGACATCACAAATCGAATATCGTTAATCGTCATTCTAAATTCATTGACTATGCAACAACCTTACCGTCTGCCTTCATAACTACATCTATTGTCTTCTAAAAAGGCCGACTATTTGACTCGGCTTTTTTTATTTTTAGTGCTGAAATCTTTAAGTTGATAAAAATAATGCCTAAAATTAAGTCAAATAGAAAAGAAACATTTCCCCTCTCTTGTCGTCATTTAATAAACGATTACTCAAATTATGCAGAATACACAGATAATAGACTTTACTCTGGTTTATAACAAACATAAAAAAGCTCTTTATCATTATGTTTTAAAAATCACCAAGTCACAGATGAAAGCTGAAGACATTGTGCATGATGTGTTCATAAAACTGTTTGATAATCTTTCTTCAATAGTTGATACAAACAAAATTGAGTTTTGGGTTTTTAAGACGGCGAGAAATCTTTCACTTGATCATCTGCGCCAAATAAAAAGAAACAATTTGCGCGATGTTGATATTGCCGATTGCGTGAATGTTGCGGAGGATTTCGCCTATACTTTTGAAAAGAATGAAATAAAAGAAATCATAATGAACGAATTGAACAATATGAATCCCGAACAAAGCGAGGTTTTTTTGTTAAAAGAATATTCCGGAATGAGCTACCGGGAAATTGCCGAGCTGATGGAAATATCCGAAGAACTTGTAAAAAGCCGTCTTTACAAAGTAAGAGAAAAGTTGAAGACGGTAATTTTGAATTTAAATAGAGGTGAATTATGAATTGCAGCAACACCGACACTATGATGCATGAATATTTTGATAACGAATTATCAAAAGAAGAAGAATCGTTTCTTTTCACTCACTTAGCACAGTGTGAAGATTGTAAAAACAATTTCAAAGCATTGAATAGAGTACAGTATGAATTTCGCAAGGGAGAGAGCGAATTGCCGGAACGGCTTGAGCAACGTATTTTTAATACTATCAGAAATAAAGAACGGCATGCGGTAACCAATTCATCCAAGAAGCGATTGCCAACTTATTTGATTTATGGATATGGAGTAATAATTACGATGCTTTTTCTTTTTATGGTTTACCAATTTTACGATCTTAAAAATGAGACCTTGAACTATAAAGAGAATTTTGAAGTAACAATGGTACAAATTGATTTGCAACAAAAACAAATAAGTGCGCTCATAAACGAGATGCCGGCAGTCAAAGTAAAGACATCCGTTGATAATCCTGATTTATTAACAATAGGAATATTGGAGTCTTTATGAAAAAAAAGATTTTGCTTTCGGTTGTTTTGTTTTTAGGACTGTTTGTGTCGTGCAAAAACGATGTGGAAACTTCTCCCAACAAGGAAGTTCCAAAACCTAAGATCAAAAATGAAAGCCTTCTAAACTACGATTATGAGTTAGAGATAACGTCTGTAGCAAAAGTGAATAACGCTAAGTTTTTAAAAGAGATGAATTCTATCTTTCCCGTTGATACAGTATTAAAACATTTCGGATATGGGGTTCACAATTTTTATTTAGCGTTATCTATTTATAAGAATGGAAAACCTTCCCGATACACGTTTGTTCAAGATGTTGGTTTTATGTACGGGAGTGTTCCTGAAGATTTTAGAGAGCAATACGAACTCAATCATTCTTCTCGTAAAAAAAAATCGGCTAATTCGGTTTTCTACAATTCCTTCGTTGATAAGAATACGATATTTGAAACAAAACTTGGTCAATTAGCCGGAAAAAATGTAAGTAGTATAAAATATTTCGAGATTAGAATCGGAATTGATAAAAACAGGAAGGTGATTACCCCCTGGACGATAAAAGAGATTGACTTAAAAAAATATTTGCCTGTCTTCGATGGGAAATATGATAGAAACGATTTTTTGTCCGGTGGGTTTACTACAATAATCGGAGGATTGGAAGCGCTTAATGGTAAAATCACCTATCCCTCCGAAGCCCAAAAAAATGGAGTTACTGGTAAAGTGGTTGTGAATGCCTACATTGATGAAAAAGGAAATGTTGTTGGAGCTCAACTCTTCAAAGGAATCGGCTGGGGCTGTGACGAGGCGGCTTTAAAAGCAGTATCGGAAGTGAAATTCCATCCTTCACCATCCGGGAAATGTCAAGCTATAATTCCAATTGATTTTGAATTAGAATACAAACCTGAAAATTATGATCTTACAAATACGCGGATTACTTTTTCTCCAATTCCGCCCAAAGTAGGAGAAAAGAACAAAGTATTTTTTAATGTTGTGAATGTTGGACAAAAAGCACTTCCGAAAAAAGCGTTCGTGAACTCGCTTTATATTGATAATGAATTAGTCATGGCTTCGATAAGTAAAATGAAAATGAACCCAAATAAAAGTGAAGGTTACTTTGTTTCCTGGACACCAAAACGAATTGGGAAATTGAATTACATAATTTATCTCGATTCTAAAAACGAATTAAATGAATCGAACAGAACAAATAATGTTATAAAAGGACAAGTCGAAGTAAAATAAGGATTGTGGTATCAATAAAAATAAAACGGAGAGGTTCAAAATGAAAACTAGCATTTATCTGATGGTAATTTTTTTCTTGGTATTCGCCGGATGCGCAAAGCAGCCGAAGGAATATCCCAACGTAAGTATTGCTCAAGTGATCCAAGATTTGAAATGGGACTATAATTACGCAAAAGTGAAAAATGTTTTAGAAACGAACTATGGCCTTGATTTTTCGGGTGAAATAAAACTCACCCAAGGGAAACATAAAAGAAATCTTAAAGCTTTCAAATTTGAAGGGGGAAAGATCAGCGGATTAAAATCTCAGAGTTGGTCGGTCACGTTTGATAATGATACTTTAATAGATGTTTTAGTTGGGATTGTTTCGGAAACATCAGACAAATGCGCTAAAGATATTCTCGCCCTCAGGGATACGATAAATAATCTGCCTTATGAAAAATTTCCAAGAATTAATTATGAGTGGATTTTACACGATGAAGGAAAAGCAATTGGACGCATTCAAATGACAAATAGCTTTGGCAGAGGAGTAACTCTTTTTATCTCAACCAATAAATTCATCAACAAGTATTCTTATATGTAACGATAAGTTGAAGTATAATAAGACTTTGGCTCAGTGAAATAAGTTCAACATTGTGAAAAACATTTCAAATTCTTTTGAAGAAATAAATTTTAATTATAATTTAGCAGAGAATCTGGCGAACATTCACTACATACTGTTGTCGGTTAAATAAATAGTCAAATAGTTCGGAGGTTATATGCGTTTAGTGCTTTTGGTTTTCCTGGTTTCTTCATTTGTGATTTGTCAAGATCAGAATGAAAAGTTTGTTACTGCTCCGTTTGAGAAAGGAATGCCCAGGGAAATCTTTTTCAAATGGGAGAACGCTTCTTATTCGGAAATAGATATAGGGGAGTTTTACAAAGCATTATATGTTGTTTCACGCGACTCTTTTAACAGCGCGAAAAACTGTTCACTGTTTTTTATAACCCAAAACGGCTTTTCTTATAATGATATTTCCTTTGTACTGAAAGAAAAAAAGATATACGAAACCAGTATATCATTAACCACTCAAGAAGAAGATACACTATCTCCACTAAAGTTAATTCTAAATCTTGATGAGAAAAGTTTAAAGTACCGGTGGGATAATAAAGACATGGCTAACTACGAACACCCAACCATCGTTGGGGAATACAAATTAAAAGTTGGAAATGTTTTTCCGCAAGTAGAAGTTGAAACCGCAAAAGGCACCTGGTCAAACAAAGAGAAAAATAAAATTATTGTAATTAATTGGTGGGCAACTTCTTGTTTGCCCTGCATTGAAGAAATACCGGGACTCAGTCAACTTGTTGAGAAGTATCCCAAAGATAAAGTTGAGTTCGTCGCGATTGCCTGGGATAAAAAAAACCATGCAAAATTTATAAGCAAACATAAGTTTAGCTACTTACAAGGGTTTGGTGATAAGAAATTAACCAAACTGTTTGGCGAAGCTTTCCCAAGAAATATTATTCTTAACAAAAAAGGAATAATCTTATATAATCAAACTGGTGGTTTGAAAGATACTTATCTAGAGTTAGAAAAAATCATAGAGGGGAATTTATGATTGCCAAAATTCTAACAATTTTATTTTTTGCAGCATTGTGGATAAATGTAGAAGCCCAAACTCCAAAACTTGAGGTAACTATTATTAATGAGGAATTTCTCCCTATCAGCAAAAATGATTTTTTAATTCTCGCTCAAGAAATATTTCAATATGAATGTAAAAGGATGAATTTCAGAAAGGATATTCATCTCACGGTTGAAATTAAAGATTTAGCAAAAGATATAAGGGGTTTTATTCTCCCGCACTCCACTTCCGATTCAATTTTTTTATCAAAAGATAGCATAAAAGCTAAAGACCACTTACCCGGAATATTCGCTCACGAGTTGGGACATTTAATCTATTTTAAATTACTAGATTCTTTTTTTTGCAATGGCAATACGTATTGGGGAGAAGGTTTTGCAAGTTGGGCTGCGGGGAAATATTATCTTCAATGGCAAGGTTATCAGAATTATGATTCAGCACTCAAAGAAATAGTTTCTTCAAATAGATTTTACGATATAAAAAATATCTATGA
>Ga0210027_1000512_pt1 | contig 39379 bp, 37 predicted proteins | sample CryGeymeta201510_FD_183978 | JGI IMG/M metagenome (GOLD analysis project Ga0210027, IMG submission 183978) | Groundwater microbial communities from Crystal Geyser aquifers in Utah, USA - Crystal Geyser metaG 2015-10 (SPAdes) (version 2) | ecosystem: Environmental > Aquatic > Deep subsurface >...
TCGGCACGATGCTCACCAACCATTCGAACCGCGCGTTCGCGGACCTCAGGCGAAAACTTGTTTCTTGCGTTGCTCATTATAGCTCCTTCTCACAGATAGGAGCCTCCAGCAAACCCGGGACGCTTCATAATCTAGACCAATTCGATGTGTTCGTCCGTGACAAGAGAGCCGTGGATGTGCTGCAAAAAATCGTAGCTTTCGACGAACGCCGGTTTGAGGAACTTGTAAGTGGGGACACTCCCTTTGGGTTAGCCACGAACTTTACCGACTATCTGCGGGATGTAGAACCTAAAGGCTCTCAAATTCGCCTCTATGCAAATATTGGAACATCGAGGGTTCGTGGCGCTATGCCACGCAAGGCGATAACCAAAAACGAACAATTAATTGATGCTTGGAAGTTGTTCCTTCCAGTAGCCGGGTCTGGAAGAGAGAGGGAGCGAAGCGGTGTCGATTTAGTGTTGGGTCCATCCCTGATCGGGGAACCAAATTCTGTTTGCACCCAAACATATCTCGTCGCTGGGCCATTCGAGTCAGCGACAGAGGCAGAAAGCGCCGGTTCCTACCTACAAACTAGGTTTGCAAGATTTCTCATATCACTACGCAAACCGGCCCAACACGTTTTTCGGGGAATGTATCGGTGGGTACCTGTGCAGTCATGGGATCGAATTTGGACTGATGTCGAACTGTACGAAAAGTACGGGATAACCGACGACGAAATTGCCTTCATCGAAAGCATGATCCGTCCGATGAAGGCAATTAATGAATAAGCCCAGTATTGAGGAAATCCTCACCGCCAAACCCGAAGTCCGTCCGCGCATCTACGCTTATTCAATTGCCGATGACGCTCATGACGGCCTGCTAAAGGTTGGGCAGACGACGCGTGACGTGAAGCGGCGTATCGCCGAGCAGCTTAAGACAGCCGCAATTCAGAACTACACCATCGAGCTCGACGAATGCGCCGAACGCAATGACGGCTCGATCATCACTGACCACGCGGTGCGTGAGGCGCTAAAGGCAAAGACGTTTGCCAATCCGCATCTTGAATGGATGCGCTGTACACTCGCCGATGTGCACACCGTACTTACCGAACTGCGCACTGGCCAAGCCTTCACCGGCACGCACCACGAAACCTTTCCCCCGCGCGAGGAGCAGGCAGTGGCGGTCGAACAGACCTACGCCTATTTTCAGTCGCGCTGGCAAGAAGACGTGCACGCCGTCCCGCGCTTCCTGTGGAATGCCAAAATGCGTTTCGGTAAGACCTTCACCAGCTATCAACTCGCCAAAAGGTTAGGCGCAAAGCGTGTTCTCGTGGTGACGTTCAAGCCTGCGGTGGAGGATGCGTGGCGCACCGACCTTGAAAACCATGTCGATTTCAATGGCTGGCAATATCTATCGAAGTCATCGGGCCGTGATCCGACGCAGATCGACCATGACAAGCCCGTTGTCTATTTCGGATCGTTCCAGGATTTGCTCGGGCGCGACGCCGCTGGAAATATCAAGCCGCGCAACGAATGGCTGCATGTCATCAATTGGGACCTCGTCGTTTTTGACGAATATCACTTCGGCGCTTGGCGGGACACAGCGAAGGAACTGTTCGAAGGAGAGGATGCGGCGGTTGCGAAAAAGGAAACATCGCTTGAATATGCGAGCGATCTTGAAGTCGTGAATGAAGACCTTGGTGTGCTATCGGAAGCCGAGGCGGAGTTCCTGCCGATCACGACTGGGGCTTATCTCTATCTATCAGGCACGCCGTTCAAGGCGCTGGCGACGGGCGAGTTTATCGAGGAACAGATTTTCAACTGGACCTACACCGACGAACAGCGCGCAAAGCAGGAATTTGCCGCCGCGCATCCTGACCAGCGCAACCCTTATGGGGCGTTGCCGCAGATGCGGTTGCTTACTTACCAGATGCCAGAGGAATTGCTGGCGGTTGCCAGCGCGGGCGAGTTCGATGAGTTCGACCTCAATGAGTTTTTTGCCGCTACTGGTACCGGCGTGCTCGCGCAATTTAAGCATAAGGACGATGTACAGAAATGGCTCAGCATTATCCGTGGCGGTTATGCGCCTCAGACCATGGAGGCGCTCAAAACGGGGAGCAAGCCACCATTCCCCTATTCGGACGTGCGCCTGCTGCCTTATATGCAGCACGCCTTCTGGTTCCTACCCAATGTCGCGGCCTGCCACGCCATGGCAAATCTGCTTGAGGAAAAGCAGAATGTGTTTTGGCATGATTATACTGTCGTTGTCGCAGCGGGGACGAGCGCGGGGATCGGGCTGGCGGCCTTGCCCCCGGTGCGTGATGCCATCGGCGGCGGGTTCGACACAAAGACTATCACATTGTCATGCGGCAAGCTGACCACAGGGGTCACGGTTTCGCAATGGTCATCGATCCTGATGCTGCGCAATCTGAAATCTCCCGAAACATATTTTCAAGCGGCGTTCCGGGTGCAGTCACCATGGTCGATCAAGAATCCCAATGGCGATAATCCCAATGAGGAGGAAATCCTTAAGCCGGTCTGCTTCGTGTTTGATTTTGCGCCAACGCGTGCGCTGCGTCAGCTGTCCGAATATGGCCTCGGCTTGTCGCCGGGTGAGCCGAATCCGGAAAATGCGGTGCGCGATCTTGTCTCGTTCCTACCGGTGCTGGCCTATGACGGCGCGAACATGACACAGATAGACGCAGGCGGAATCCTCGACATCGCGATGGCGGGGACGTCCGCCACGCTGCTAGCGCGCAAGTGGGAATCAGCGATGCTAGTCAATGTCGACAATGACACTTTGCGGCGCGTGCTCGCCAATCCCGAGGCATTGGCGGCGGTCGAACGTATCGAAGGCTGGCGCGCGCTTGGCGATAATGTGATCGAGACGATCATCAACAAGAGCGAGAAAGTCAAAGACCTCAAAAACAAGGCGAAGGACGGCCAATTTAGCGCCAAGGAGAAGAAGGAACTGACCGACGAGGAGCGCGAGTATAAGTCTAAACGCAAGAAGATTCAGGAAAAACTAATCAAGTTTGCGACGCGCATTCCGGCATTCATGTATCTCACCGATTTCCGAGAGAACACGTTGCAGGATGCGATCACCAAGCTTGAGCCTGACCTGTTCCGCACTGTCACCGGGCTGACGGTCGAAGATTTTCACTTGCTGGTGCGATTGAAGGTGTTCAACACCGAGCGGATGAACGCAGCAGTGTTCGCATTCCGGCGATATGAGGATGCTTCGCTGCGCTACACCGGCATCGACAGCCACGAGGGGCTGACACATATTGGCGGGTATGACACGGTTGTCGCGGTGGAGTAGGCGTTGGCACCGCTATATACAATCGAAATAGGGCTGCTGTCCTGCGAAAAACCCGATGGACGCCTTCCCCCTGTGTGGGAAAACTAGAGCAAGCCGCGTGATATGTGAATCACTCGGCCTGCTCTAAGCTTTTGCTGTCACATCGCTTTTTGCGGAAAACCGGTTCCCATTTTTCCGCGCGATGCTCTAACTGCCCAACCGTGCAATGCGATCAACGCAGTCGTCTGCTTCCGGTTCTTCGTCAAAGCGCCACACTTTTTCTTCAAAATGCAGCAGAGAAAGTGTGAGGTCGTAGCTATCTGAGAAAAGTACAATCTCATCGCATTCGTCAGCAAACCATATACCACGGGCATGATGCGCTTCAGCAGTTTGCTGAGAAACGAATTGCCGGTTTGACGCGAGCGATGACGCAGGCACGGGAATAGGCGGGCGACCCGAAACTCTGAAAAATATACCAGTTTTAAGAGCAGACTTGCTGGATCGCGACCAGAGTATGAATCCTTCTCTCGAGACGACCAAGCAGGCGCGCCGTGAGGTGTATTCAAGCCATCGGAGCGTTGCGGCGATCAGCGAGACACCAAACAAGTTTGCAGAATCACCGATATCGTTGAGGCCAGGACGATGTTTGTCGGGGATGTTTGTGCGAAACGCATCCAACGGCATAAGCAAGGCGGCGGCAAACTGGTTCGCTTCGTTTTCCGTCGCATTGTATTCCGCATCAGAGATGATCACATCTCGATCAGAGCAATTCATCCCATCAGGATAATTTTCCCGGTGGATGAGGTAATGCCCAAATTCGTGCGCGAGGGTGAAATTGATCCGGCCTTCAGATTGGATCGCCGAGTTGTAGAAAATGCCCCAGCCACTGTTTGGAGCCTTTGCGGGTGCCAATGCACCTTCAAATCCCTCAAGCGCGCGTCCCTTGACCAATGTGATTGGGTCATTGGGGAAAACTTGATGAGAATAATCCTTGGCCAGATCGATAATCTTGACCGGAAAACGTGATTGACCATACGCCGCATTCAATAACGTCGTGAGATCATTCGCCCAATGTTGTGGGCGTTTATTCGTCATCCCATAAATCAATCATTTTGCGAACTTTCTCCTTGGTAGGTCCATCCATTTTTTGGTATTTTCTAAAAAAATGAGCGTCAACCGCGTCGTCTTGAGAAACCTTGCTCCCGTCATCCAGAAAATAGCTCAACGTAACCCCAAGTGCCTCAGCAACTTTCGCAAGTTTCTGTGCCGAAGGGCTCGGTGGTGTGCGATTTTCCAATTCCCAAATGTAGCTTTTGCTGGACTCCGCCTTGATCGCGAGTTCGTCGAGTGTCAGCCCCTTTTCCTTCCTGAGCAGTCTGATTTTCTCTCCAAGGTTAGCCATTTTGCACCATCCATGAAAAATTCGATATACCGAACATAATTTCCTTGACTCCGAATTCTTATTTCGCTTATTATTTGTTCAGAATAACGAATTTTATAGCCGCACGTCAAGCGAAAGTTGATCGAAATGGGGCGTTGGGAGCAAAATTTGAAACGTATTTTGACAATCGATGGGGGAGGAATCAGGGGTGTTTTTCCGGCCGCATTCCTTGCAAGCTTGGAGGATAAATGTGGTCGACCAATCGGCGAGCACTTTGACCTGATAGCTGGCACATCGACAGGTGGAATCATTGCCATCGGCTTGGCCCTAGGAATGCGAGCGTCGGAAATTCTGGCGCTTTATGAAACCGAAGGAGCGGCCATATTTGCTCAAGAGCAAATCGGCGCAATGGGCTGGTTTGGTCGCCAGTATCGCACCGTGAAGCATTTGGCGTGGGGCCCAAAATATGACCCGACGAATCTGAAGCGGGCGTTGCTAAAGGTCTTTGGCGAGAATCGTCTTGGAGATGCCAGAACGCGGCTGCTCATTCCGTCCTGGCACGCGGAACGACAAAAGGTTTATATTTTTAAAACAGCTCATCATTCCCGTCTTGCTACAGACTACAAAGACTTTGCCGTTGATGCGGCATTGGCAACGTCGGCGGCACCAACGTACTTCCAGCAGCACGTTACCAAGAGTGGCGTTGGATTAGTCGATGGAGGGATTTGGGCAAACAACCCAACCGGCCTTGCGGTAGTTGAAGCCATCGGCATGTTAGGTTGGAAACCATCCGAGTTAAACGTGCTTAGCATTGGGTGTCTTGAAGACATTTCTATCGTTCGTGAGGAGTATGGCGCCGCTCGCTTTGCACCTCAAATGACCAATTTCTTCATGTCGGGGCAATCCCATGGCGCAATGGGGATCGCGCATATTCTGACAGGCGATCCGCATGAACGGAAAGCCATTCACCGGATCAGCCAGCCTGTCGTCAAAGGCTTTTTCTCCCTCGATGACACCCGCAAGATTGGAAATCTGAAGAGTCGCGCCGTTGCAGAAGCGCGAGATCAATTTCCAATTCTTGCTCCCATATTCTTCGGCAATCCTGCCGAACCTTTCGAACCAGTATACAGGAATCAGTGATGCCCAATAAACCTATCAACGACCACGAAAGCTTCCTTGAGGAAGTGGCAAAATCAATCGATATTACGCCAGCTCAACACGAGGACGCGGTAGCAAAATACACCTCAATCGGGGAATGGCTTGACCGCCCAGAGTCGGCGCTTGATGAATATGACCCGGAAATTTTCCCCCAAGGATCGTTCCTCATCGGCACCGCCATCCGCCCGCTCGATAATCGTGAAGAATTCGACATTGACCTCGTTTGCAAGCTTGACGCCGCCAAAGATGATTTTTCTCAAAAATCTTTGAAAACGGCAGTAGGAGCCGAGATACAATCCTATGCCGATGCACATGCTATGACCAACGAGCCGGTTGAGGGGCGTCGCTGCTGGACGCTGGTATATGCGGGTGGTGCCCGTTTTCATATGGATATCCTGCCAGCAATTCCCGATGAAGAATCATATCGAGTGCTGCTTGAAACGGCGGGGCATTTTGCCGCGTCTCGTGATGTTCGCGTAACCGGTGGCGCTATTGCTATTACTGATAAGGAGCATCCCAATTATCATCGGATCGCCGATGAATGGCCGAGTAGTAATCCCGTTGGCTACGCAGCATGGTTCAAGGAACAGATGTCAGGTCAGCTTTTTGAACGTAAGCGCGATTTCGCCGCAAGCGAGCAACTGGTGATTGCTAGTGTCCAAGATGTTCCCGATCATAAAGTGAAAACCTCATTGCAGCGCGCAATTCAGCTTTTGAAGCGTCATCGGGATTATTTTTACCGCGATGACCCTGAACACAAACCAATCTCAATAATCATCAGTACACTCGCGGCAAAATGCTACGGGAACGAGAGAAGGATTGTCGATGCACTCTCGCTGATTCTGAAAAATATGGATCAGCATATTGAGAATCGCAATGGCGTTGCTTGGGTGGCTAATCCTGTCAATCCCGCAGAAAATTTCGCCGACAAATGGGAAGGCGAAGTCAAAAAGACCCAGTGCTTTTTCGACTGGCTAGAAGCCGCACGTCGAGACTTCGGAGCCTATCTTCGCGCATCACCCTTCAAGCAAATGCCCGTTGAACTTGAAGATGCATTTGGTTCCGTCCTGGTCAAGCGGGTCGTTGCAAGTTCTGTGGGGCCCCCTGCTATTGTTGGGCTGGCCGCGACTACCGAACGGGTCGATGCGGCTGTCCGCGATGTGGAACGTCGCGGTCAGTCAACTCAACCATGGGCTGACATTTGAGTGCTGAACAGTCCACTGAATATTGAGGAGATCAAACAAGCAATTGCATTCGATCAACCATTTCTGTCGGTAGCCGAATTGAAGGAATGCTTCTGCATCTCAGGCAAATTTGTCGTTGCGCCTTCAGCGGACGACGCTGCATCCGGAGCAATCGATCAGTTCGAAGTTTCGATCCTTGTCTCAAAAAAATTTCCGCAACGCGAGCCGATGGTTTTCGAAACCGGAGATCGTATCCCAAGAGAAATCGACCGCCATTGCTACACCAACGGTGCCTGCTGCACGGGTGTATGGGAGGAATGGCTCGCGAAAAATGTCCGCCCCAATATCGGTGAATTTCTTGAAGGGCCCGTTCGGAACTTCTTCCTCAGTCAGATATATTTTGAAGTCCATGACCGCTGGCCGTTTGGGGAGCGATCACATGGTGATGCAGGAATATTTGAAGCCTGCGTCGATATTTTGGGCGTAAAGAATGACCAACGGTTGATACGTCGCTATCTGCGAGTGCTTGCTGGTGGTCGGCCAAAGGGGCATTGGCAATGCCCATGCGGCAGCCAAAAGCCGCTTCGGCATTGTCATCGCAACGAACTCATTGCCTTGCATGCGAAAATACCTTCATTTCTCGCCCTTCAACTTTTCAACAAATTGAAAGTCAAAAAGTGCGTCAAACGTAAGCAGAAGTGAAGAGTTGGTGGTTGTGAGTCCTTATCGCTGCACCCTCCGTGATGATTCCCAGAGACGAAGTTGTAGCCGTCCCCGGTAACAAATTTCCCAATCTGTTTTCGGTCATTGCGACCCCATTTTGTTTGAGAGTTCGACCTTCTCTAGGTGTCCACATAGCTGACAAAGATAACCTTAAGATAATCGCTAGGAAATCAATTGGGCGCTGCCTGACGGCAACCCGCTCTATTCGCTAAAGCGAACCAAGCCTGTAGTCTTGGCCCTTCGGGTGACGATCAGGAGCGGGGATAATGAGCGTGATTTTCTAAGGTCGCACTCTATCCCGCTTCGCTCCTTGAGGGTGCGGCTTTTTGTGCTGACCCGCTGGCGCTCTTGCATCTCTCCTTGCCGGACGTCCGCTGGCCCATAGGTCCGGGCGCAGGACGTCCGGCTGGCGTCGCGCCGTGCAAGGGTGCCGTCGTTTGCCGCGTTGCGGCTTAGGGAGGCTGATCGCCTCCGTTTGTTTGTAGGCGGGAACGCCAAGGGCTTTGCCCTCTCATTTCCCGAAGCAGAATAGTCACCCCCGTGTGGCGGTCGCTGCGCGCCCGCTGGCCCACGCCAGGGCAACGATTCAGCTTGCCCTCCCCCTCCCATCCTCGCCGGAAGGCAGAGCCGCATGTCGCAGAGCGATGCGGCTTTCAGCCTGAAAAGGAGGTAGGAAATGTGTGATTTGCAATTGATGTATCGTGAGTGCGGTGCCGAGACCCGCGACGATTATTTACGCGGCATTGCCAAGGAGAATGGCTTGCCGATTGCGTGTGTGCGCAAGATTGCGGACCATCTTGGCGAACGCGAGGATTTCGGCGCGCTGGTCCTGATTTGTAAAACCCGTAAGGGACAAGTTCAATGAGCGCCGCCCTTGCCGCAGCGCGCGAGCAGACCGCGCGGATTGCGCGATTGAACGACCTTGCCCGTGGCGCGATTGGGGTGGTTTGCACCGCCGTTGCTACCGTGGGATTCCGGTCTCTGCCCGAGGCCGATCAATCCCGCGTTCGCGAACTTATCGAAACCTATGATGCCTTTGACGAGGACAACGACCCGCACGGCGAGCGCGATTTCGGGACTATCTATCAGGTTGTGGGTGGCCAGTGGACGACTGAGCGACCGAGGGTTCGGGACGACGAGCGCGAACGGGTGTTCTGGAAACTGGATTATTACGACCGCGATTTGGCGGGAGCCAGCGAGGATGCGGCAAACCCTGCCGTCACGCGGCGCATTCTGACCATCATGCTGTCCGATGAATATTGAGGGGGTGCAGACGATGGCCAAGTGCAAACCCTTACCGCAAATCACACCGCCCGACCCTGACCAGATCATGATGGCAGGTGTTGCCCCTGTCAGTATGGGGGAGCGGCTTGGCTGGTTTGCCAATCAGCCGATGCAGCCCAAGCGGGCACAATGCGCCCTCGATATCGGGTTCTGGGACCCGATGCGCAATCAGCTAGAGATGTTCTGATTTTGCGCGGCGATGCCGATACATCGGCATCGCCGCGAGTGCGCCTTAAGCGACTTTTGGTTTGGCTTCGTCGCTCTGCCGTGCTTCCCACGTCGCCACGAGGAATGTCGCCATGCTGCCGGATAGATTGACCGCAAGTTCGGCATGACGCGCTGCTGGCTTCGCCTTTTTGGGTCCGCCGCCATGCGCATCGCCCAGCTTGTTGCGAAGTGCGCCCAGAGACTCGACCACCGACTGGCAGCTTCCAAGAATCTGCTTGAATACCTGCTCGCTGTGATCATCGGGGGCCAGTTTGAGCGCTTTGGATAGCTTTCGATAGAGTGAGGGCAGATCATCCTGATCGGACACAGCAACATTGAGTTCGGCAAGAAGCCATCGGCAAACATCTTCCAGCAGGGTGCGCGCGAGCGTGATCGCACCAGCAGGGTCGGTCGCGCGCCGGTCGAGCGCAGCTTCCCACCGCACATGAATCTGATCTGGATTGAAACGTGCGAGTGCGCCCGAGATAATGGCGTGTGAAGGCGAAGCATCGCTCAGTTGCTCGACCTTGTAAACAGGATAGCCCGACAGGCGCGACGACTGAGTAAGCCGAAACCCATCATTCTTGAGTTCGTCGTTCAGCTTCGCAACGCGCGCCGCCTGTGTGTCTTCGTCCAGCGTTTCAGGATGGACTGCCAGTTCGAGGAATCGGAAGAGCAAAGCCTTTGAAGAATTGACCAAGCCGAGCTTCTCGCCAAGGTCGCGGTAGGTCCAGTCGTCGTTGCGGACCCAATGCTGAATGAAATCGTCGCGCAACGTCCGCTGTTCCCAATCCGTTGAGTTGCCCGTCCGGATCGCGGAAAGCGGGAACAGCTTCTCGAGAAATTCGACCTCGTCATATTCCGTGCAAAGCGAATGGCCCTGGAAGGCGTGGAAAACGCGGCGACGTGTTCGCGTAGAAACGGTTCTTGTTCCGATTTCCTCGGTCTTTGCCAGATGCTCGGCAAGATCGAAATCCTGTTCCTCTGTTAGAAGTGCGCGGGCAGCCTTTAAGACTGCGTCCGGCGACATTTCCATCAACCGGGAATGCGCATATTTGAACTTGCTGTGCATCGCTTCATCTTCGGTGCCTTCGGAAAGACCGAGACGAACGCATAATGCAGGCACATCATATGCCTTTGCCCCGGCAATTACTTCCGCTGTTCGCGTTCGGATTGACTTCACAAGGTCGGCTGGCGGGGTTGCGTTCATATGATTACGCCGTAGTGAAATCTGCAAGTTTTGTCGAACGCGTTGTGAACTTCAGTAGCTTGGATACTCATCCCTCTCGGTCTCATGAGCCGAGAAAAGTCAACGAGGCACTGGGTTCCGACTGATTACGCACGGCATGTCCTTGATCGACGGACGCTTAGCCGCTTCCCGCCGCCCTAGTGCGCGCAAGCAAAAAAACCGGCGCTTTGCACCTACGGTTTCCATGAATGGAGCCTCCGTCTTTTGGCTTGCGCACGGGCAACGCGCGGCCCTTCGATGTCCGTCAGGACATTTCGCCTGACGCGATCAGGAGAACTCACATGCAGAACATCGCTGAATTTCACATCATCGGACGGATCGGCAAGATCGACCGGGCAAAGGACGTCACCCATCTTTCGGTTGCCGCCAACTACAACCGCCGCGACGGCGACGAATGGAAGACCGACCCACACTGGAACCGCGTCACGCTGTTCGGCAAGCTTCGCGACCGTCTCGCCAAGGCCGATACTGGCGATCTTGTCCGCGTTACCGGACGCGTACGCCAGTCGAGTTACGAAGCTGAAGGCCAGACCCGCTATGCGGTCGATTTGCTCGCTGATGGCTTCGCTATTCTCGCCAAAGCTAGCGGCAAGCCGATCGAAGATGAACGCGGCTAATTAGATGGGCGGCGGCCATAGGTCGCCGCCTGTTCCGATCTTCGGCGCAGTTGACGGGATGGTGAGGAACGCGTCCTTGAGTGGCGATCATCGTCGGTCCATTCGACCCGTTGTCGAGGCAGAAAAGTTTATAAACCTAGGAAAACGCTAAGTCTGACTTAGTAAAATTGGCATTTTATGAACTGGACAATGGTTTGCAAATCTGTCAAAACACTAAGCGTGGCTATGCATTTTGATAGTAAACTAAACCGACTTCAGCAGGAACTTCCCGACGGACTTCTGGCCGATGCCGCGTGGATGGAAGCCAACGGCTATTCATCGGCGTTGCGAAGCCAGTATGTTCGCGCTGGCTGGCTCGATAGTCCGGCGCGGCGCGTCTATCGTCGTTCGCGCACGCCGCTGACATGGCAACAGGTGGTCATGTCTCTCCAGACTCTGCTCGATTTGCCGTTGTCCGTTGGCGGACGCACCGCGCTCGAACAACAGGGTTATGCCCATTACCTTTCGCCGGAGATGCGCGAGGTTCATCTTTATGGGCCAAAACGTCCGCCGACATGGTTGGACAGCTTGCCGCTCGACATAGACTTCCGGTGGCATAATAGCCTCAGACTGTTCCCCGGAGATGCCGATGCACCGCCAGAACCAAGCCCTGTCATGGTCAGCGCCGCTGGGACGACTTTGCCCCTCCGATATTCGAGCAAGGAACGCGCCGTGCTCGAATTACTCGACGAGTTGCCGGATCATGAGAGCTTCCATCAGGTCGACGCCCTTTTCGAAGGAATGAGCGATCTCAGTCCTCGCCGTCTGCAAACCCTGCTTGAGACTTGCTCCAGCGTCAAAGTAAAGCGGCTATTCATGTTCTTTGCCGACCGCCACCGTCATGCGTGGCGCTCCCGGCTCGACATATCGCGTATCGATCTTGGATCCGGCAAGCGCGTCTTGGTTAAAGGCGGCAAGCTCGACCCAACCTACCACATAACCGTGCCTTCCGATCTGGGAGGTCAGTGAATTCATGGCTTTCCTCGACAGTTACCGGCAGCAGGTCGCACTCCTCATTCGCGCCATTCCCTTTGTTGCGAAAGAAGAGGCATTTGCGCTCAAAGGCGGCACTGCAATCAACCTTTTCGTGCGCGACATGCCGCGCCTGTCGGTTGACATCGACCTGACCTATCTACCGGTCGAAGATCGCGCCACCTCGCTTGTCGCAATCGACGCTGCCATGCTCCGGATCGGAGATCGGATCGCGCAGGGCATACCGGGAGCGAAGGTCAATCCTTCACGTTCGGCGGGCGAGAAAATCGTCACGAAGCTGATCGTCCGTGCCGGGGACGTGCAGATCAAGATCGAGATTACGCCGGTGCTTCGCGGCACCGTCTATGATCCTGTCGGAATGGGCGTCGTGCCGGCCGTGGAAGATGCCTTTGGCTTTGCTGAAATGCAGGTCGTGTCCTTCGCTGACCTCTATGCGGGGAAGATCGTGGCGGCACTCGACCGCCAGCACCCTCGCGATCTATTCGACGTGCGCGATTTGTTGGCACACGAAGGCATAAGCGACGAGCTGCGTCGCGCATTTCTTGTCTATCTCATCAGCCATAATCGACCGATGGCCGAAGTCCTGGAACCGACCCGCAAGCCACTGGGTGACGAGTTTGCGCGGGGTTTTATTGGCATGACGCAAGAGCCGGTTGCCCTTGCCGATCTTGAAGCCGCGCGTGAGACAATTATCACCGCAATGGTCTCCAATATGTCCGATTCGCATCGGCGTTTCCTTGTTGGTTTTAAGCGCGGCGAGCCGGATTGGGAACTTCTCGGGATACCCGAAGCTCGGCACTTGCCCGCAGTACTGTGGAAGCAGCGTAATCTAGATCGGCTCCCAGCCGGGAAGCGTCTGGAATTGGTCGATGCGCTGACGAGAATTCTACTTCAGTGATTCGCGCAAAGTTTGCTTTGTCATTCTTACTTGGAAGTTAGGGTGCTTCGCCGTTTTCTCGCTGCATCGTCCACATCATGTGAGTTTTATCGCCTATTTCGGCCAAGAATGCATCGACATCTACAGGAGCCTGCTGCCTAGTTATCGAGCCGAAGGGATGAAAGTGAGGCGTAGTGCTTAGCATTTGACCGTCAGGCAAAACGTGGTGATGAGCCGCTCCAGGGAACCATGCTTCAGGCACTGGGTGCAGGGCGCGGGCGTTGTGAAAAATGCTGGCTCCCTCAATCCATTGTTCAGCATATCCAGTAGAATTGACAATTGCGCGAAAAACTTTTGGCTCAAGCGCTTTGGGATCGTGATCAACGGCAGTGCCCTCTCGAATCATCAGAACTCGCCCGCTTCCGAAACCGCCCTGTAGACCCATGCGATTGAACTTCGAGATCGTCCCGCTGTTGTTCACGAAAACCGCACTTACGTTTTCTGCACCGGGCTGATTGAAAAAGCCGGATGGGATGACCTTGTCGCCCCATCGGTGCTCCGATACCTGTCGAGGCGTTATGACCAACTTACCGTCCTCGTCATAATGACCATCATGTTCGATACCATAGAGATAAAGTTCTAATGCCGACCGACTATGCACCATGGAGCCTGGGGAGGAGAAGTCTGCGATTCCAAGGAGAAATGGCGCGTCTGCCACATTTGGCCGCTTCCAATATTCTTTACTGAGCTTACTAAAAAGCGCGCTACCGAATTTGATCGGCATATATTCCTTCAGATAAGCATGCCTTTGTTCAGGCGTTTCCATTGGCGGTGGAGGAACGATTGCGCCGTTCTGTCGAGTGGGGCCGACCGTTACAGCCTCCAGCGTGAAAGCGCCAATCAGATTGCTGGCGCAGAAGTCGGGTACCGCCTCAGTGCGATCCAATCCATAACCGAGTTCTATCAGTGTCGCGAAGAGATAGAGTTCCCAGATACGTTGATCGAAACCGGCGGTTTGAAACTGTTCGATAAAATTTCCATCAGCGTCATCATACCATCGCATCATCGGTTCGATGATCTCACGTGCAGGTGAGAAAATCTCTTCGTTGCGCAGGCGAATGAAATCCGGGTTGAGCAACGCTTCGTCGCGCACTGGCGCGAAGAAATCTACAGCGTCCCCTTTTTCGTCGGCCTGATGGTGCTCTTCTGGCGGAGCAGCAGCTGCTCTATCCAACTCATGGCTCAGAGCGGCCTCAGCCTCCTGCTGGGTAGGATAGAATGCGGTTTGGACTGCACTGCGAAATCTGAGCCGTGCGTCTCGCGCGAACACTACTCCGAGAAAATCACCATCAAAACGGTCCACCAGCACCATTCCGACGACTTTGCCATCTTCAACTTCAAAATAGGCCAGTTCCTCGCCAAAAACACCCGCCATTGGCATTCTAGCATAGCCAGCAATTGCATTGAATCGGATCGAAGAAATGGGCGTCATGCCGAGAGCATGGCGTATTGGAGCTTCGGAAGCGAGGCTGAACTCACTCAACTTTCGTCTTCATTGCCCGCCTCTGCTTCAAACGCCCGCTTTCCTTTGCGCTTCCACAAGAACATTGCCTGCTCGCGATCCTCACCGCGTAACTTGGCCGCGACAGTCAGGAACGCGCCATAGAGCGTGGCGCGGTCATCATCGGCAAGTTCGACCAGTCCGGCCTTCACGACGAGGCCGCCCAGTTCAATCAGTTGCCGCGTGCGCTCTCGTCTTTTGACCTGCCATTCGCGCATGTCGGTGCGTGCCTTTCGTGCCTCAAGCCGATGCCGTACCGACATCAGGCGGGAGAGTGCCGCCCGACTGGCGTTCAGTGCCTTGGCTACGCTTTGGTGCCGTGCCTTGAAAGAAGGACACGCCGCGTTTGCGCCAGCTCTCCTTTCGTGCGGCTTCGGTGGTTTCGGTGATAGACAGCAATGCACCCGCAAGCGTTTCCGCGTCCATTGTGTCGGCTCCGGTGGCGATCACCAGTTCGCCAAGCTGTTGGACGCGGCGTTCTTTCAGTTGCTTTGTCCTTTCGGCAAGGGCCTTCAGTTCCGAATCAATATCACGGGGTTTCCGCATCTTCTGTCTCCATTGAGAGTTGATGCACCCATCATAATATCGCGCGGCTCTTAATGCTGTAGAGTCGTCGAGACACCCTGAACCCCTATAGTCCCGAACAGGATTTTATCATGGGAGGGCGCGCTTATACGTCGTGCCGACGTGCGCTTGGTAGCGTAGATGGATTGCCGTCATGGCTATCTTTCATCTTTCCGTTAAAGTTATCAGCCGGTCGAGCGGGCGTAGCGCCGTGGCGGCAGCAGCCTATCGCGGGGCCGAGCGACTGCACGACGAACGGCTCGACCGCGACCATGACTTTACCAACAAGGACGGGGTCGTCCATTCCGAGGTAGTGTTGCCGGAGGGCGCGCCTGAGGAATTCGCCGACCGCGAAAAGCTCTGGAACGCGGTCGAGGCCGCCGAAAAACGCAAGGACGCGCAGCTTGCCCGCGAGGTCGAGTTCGCCATTCCGCGCGAGCTGAGCCAGGAACAGGGCATCGAGCTGGCGCGCGAGTTTGTTGAAGCCGAGTTTGTCGACAAGGGCATGATCGCCGACCTCAATGTCCATTGGGATATGGGCGCGGACGGCAATCCCAAACCGCACGCGCATGTCATGCTGACGATGAGGGAGGTTGGGCGCGAAGGGAACGGCGACGGGTTCGGCGCAAAGGTGCGTGACTGGAACCGTACCGAGTTGGTCGAGCAATGGCGCGAACGCTGGGCCGAGCATGTCAATCAGCGCCTGGCCGAACTCGATATCGACGCACGGATCGATCACCGCAGCCTGGAGGCGCAGGGCATCGACCTTGAGCCGCAGGACAAGATCGGTCCCGCTGCATCGCGCATGGGAGGACGCGGGCATGAGGCTGAGCGGATCGAAGAGCACCGCGCCGTCGCGCAGCGCAATGGCGAGCGGATCATCGCCAATCCAAACGTCGCGCTCGACGCGATCACGCACCAGCAAGCCACATTCACTGGGCGCGATCTTGCCATGTTCGTGCATCGGCACAGCGATGGAAAGGAACAGTTCGATCTGGCCATTGGCGCCGTGCGCGGGTCGCCTGACCTGATCGCACTGGGCAAGGACGGTCGCGGCGAAGACCGGTTCACATCGCGGCAGATGATCGAGACCGAGCAGCGGCTTGCGCGCGCGTCGGAAATGATGGCCGAGCGCGAGCGGCATCGCGTCGATAAGCCGGTGCGGGAGGGAGCGCTGGAGCATGCGGCGGAGCGCGGGTTGGTCCTGTCAGGCGAGCAGCGCGCGGCGTTCGAACTTGTGACCGATAGTCGTGGTCTCAGCGTCGTGGTCGGCTATGCCGGTACCGGCAAGAGCGCAATGCTGGGCGTGGCCCGCGAGGCTTGGGAGGGCGCGGGCTACACCGTCCACGGTGCCGCGCTGTCCGGTATTGCCGCCGAGGGGCTGGAGCACGGTTCGGGCATTGCATCGCGCACCATCGCCAGCCTTGAACACCAGTGGGGCCAGGGGCGCAATTTGCTCACCTCGCGCGATGTGCTGGTGATCGACGAGGCGGGCATGGTCGGTACGCGCCAGATGGAGCGCGTCCTGTCCCATGCCGCCGATGCTAGCGCGAAAGTTGTGCTGGTCGGCGACCCGCAGCAGCTCCAGGCCATTGAAGCCGGTGCTGCCTTCCGCGCCATCCACGAACGGCAAGGCGGCGTTGAAATCAGCGAGGTCCGCCGTCAGCATGAAGGCTGGCAACAGGACGCCACGCGGCACCTTGCCACCGGGCGTACCGGACTTGCCATTCAGGCCTATGGCGAACGCGGTATGGTGCATTCTGCTGAGACGCGCGCGGCGGCGCGCGGCGAACTGATCGAGCGCTGGGATCGTGAGCGGCAGACCAATCCCGGCGATACGCGGATCATTCTCACCCATACCAATGACGAAGTGCGCGAGCTCAATGACGCGGCCCGTGGGCGGCTGCGCGCGAGCGGCGAGCTGGGCAACGACGTGACCATCCGTACCGAGCGCGGCGAGCGTGAATTCGCCAGCGGCGACCGCATCATGTTCTTGCGCAACGAGCGCGGGCTTGGGGTCAAGAACGGTACGCTGGGCAATGTGGAACAGGTGACGCCCCAGCGTATGGCCGTGCGCACCGACGATGGCCGCAGCGTCGCGTTCGATACCAAGGATTATGCGCATATCGATCATGGCTATGCCGCCACGATCCACAAGGCGCAGGGCATGACGGTGGACCGGGCGCATGTGCTTGCCACGCCGGGCATGGACAGCCACGGAGCCTATGTGGCGCTGTCCCGCCATCGTGACGGCGTCGCTCTGCACCATGGCCGCGACGATTTCCCCGATCAGTCGAAGCTTGTCCGCACGCTCAGCCGCGAGCGCAGCAAGGACATGGCCAGCGATTACAAGCCCGAACAGCGGTTCGCCGAACGGCGGGGGATCACCTTCCGCCAACGCATCGCCGAGATCGCCCGGCAGTTGCCGGAGCGCGCGAAGTCCATCTTCGCTGGTTTCCGCCCGCAGGCAAATAAGCTCGAAGCCTTGCCAGCCGACCACAGCGGGCCGTCAGATCATCGACGGGCAGTGGAACGCTATGCACGTGCAGCCGCCGACATCGGGAAGATGCGCGAGCAGGGATTGCCAGTCCTGCCCCATCAGCGCGAGGCTCTGGAAAAGGCCGGGAAAACGCTCGACGCGATCCGCCCTCATGCCGCCGCCGATCTTGCCAGCGCCTTGCAGCGCCAGCCGCGGCTGGCCCGCGAGGCTGCCGATGGTCGCAGCCAGGGCGCGATCCGCGCCATGCAGCTCGAAGCAGAAATCCGCGCCGATCCTATTCAACGCTCAGATCGCTTTGTCAGCGACTGGCAGCGGCTCGGGCAGGCGCGGCGGGCCATGCAGCGCGATGGCGATACCAAGGGCGCGCAGAGGCTCACCAACCGCATGGCCAACATGGCGAAGAGCCTGGAGCGCGACGCGCAGGTCGAATCCCTGCTGCGCGGTCGTACCCCCGAGCTTGGCATCAAGACAGAACTCGGTCGCGATCTGGCCCGCGACCTTGCCGCTTCCGTGACCATGGAGCGGAGCCGGTCAATCGGCATGGGCCTGTAGGAGAAACGACATGCACAACGCCGAAGACGTGGACCTGGACCTTGAGCCGGAACCCGACCCTCCGGCCCCGGAGGCCGCAGACGATCCCGCCGCCGAGGCTTTCGCCCGCCTTGAAGGCGAACTGGCCCTCATGCGCCGGGCGGTTCAGCACCTTGCCGCCGAGCGCGCGGACATTGTCATTCCCGACTATGGCGCGACCCTGACCGAGATGGCCAAGCGGTTAGGCGAGATCGACGAGTGCCTGGAGGACATGGCCGATCATCCGGCGATGCAGATGACGCCGGACAGCATAGGCAGCCGAATCGCGATTGCAGCCGAAGCCGCACGCCGCAGCGACCACGATAGGATTACTCAGGCCCGGAATGATCTGCATCATGCCACCCAGGAGGCGCGCAATGTCACTGCCCATGCGCGCACCGCCGCCGACCAGCGCCAGCGGCTCTTCCAGGCGGCAGGCGGCGGAATGCTCGCCGGGATGATGCTATGGTCTTTTCTCCCCGGCACTATTGCCCGCACCATGCCCGAAAGCTGGCATTGGCCCGAGCGCATGGCCGCACGAATGGTCGGCCAGGACACGCCCTGGAGCGCGGGCATACGAATAATGCGGACTGCCGACCCAGTGATGTGGGATGCGATTGTGCAGGCATCGAGGATAGAGCAGGAGAATCGAGAGATCATTGCCGGGTGCGTTGAGAACGCGAACGGGAGCGGACAGATCGTTCGGTGCAGCGTGAAGGTTCCACCGATGCGCAAATGACGATGCCAATGCAGCATTCCAGTTCTCGGCAACTTAAGTAAACGAGAATGATTTGGCTTGCCGTGAAACAGAAAGATATGTATTGGGACAATATAAATTTAGTGTCTCACCTTTGGAGTAAACCCACCAGCTTATAGCTGGTAGAAGGCTTCAGCCGTTATTGTTTGCTCAGCACTATCCTCCAGAAAATGACCGGCTCGCAGGCGAAGTCATTTTCTGGAGGATAGTGCTTATGCCATATTCACGCGGCAGCCACACGGCTTTTCATCACCGATATCACATTGTCTGGGCACCAAAATACCGCTTCAAGGTGCTGCATGGCGAGGTACGCATGCGGGTGCGCGAGATCATCCGGCAGGTCTGCAGCGAACTGGGCGTGACCATCATCCATGGCGCTCTGTCGCGCGATCATGTCCATATGTTCGTCGAGATACCGCCCCACATTGCGGTCAGCGACTTCGTGCGCCGGGCCAAAGGACGCTCATCGCGCAAGATACAGCAGGAGTTCGAGCATATCCGCAAACGCTACTGGGGCCAGCGCTTCTGGGCACGAGGCTATTTCTCCACCACCAGTGGGAATATCACCGACGAAGTGATCCTCAATTATCTGGATAGGCATACCAAACCAAACAAAACCGGCTTCAGCCCCAAGCCATGAACCTACCGGCGTCAGCCGGTTAGTGGTTCAGTGTCTCACCTTTGGAGTAAACCCACCAGCTTATAGCTGGTAGAAGGCTTCAGCCGTTATTGTTTGCTCAGCACTATCCTCCAGAAAATGACCGGCTCGCAGGCGAAGTCATTTTCTGGAGGATAGTGCTTATGCCATATTCACGCGGCAGCCACACGGCTTTTCATCACCGATATCACATTGTCTGGGCACCAAAATACCGCTTCAAGGTGCTGCATGGCGAGGTACGCATGCGGGTGCGCGAGATCATCCGGCAGGTCTGCAGCGAACTGGGCGTGACCATCATCCATGGCGCTCTGTCGCGCGATCATGTCCATATGTTCGTCGAGATACCGCCCCACATTGCGGTCAGCGACTTCGTGCGCCGGGCCAAAGGACGCTCATCGCGCAAGATACAGCAGGAGTTCGAGCATATCCGCAAACGCTACTGGGGCCAGCGCTTCTGGGCACGAGGCTATTTCTCCACCACCAGCGGGAATATCACCGACGAAGTGATCCTCAATTATCTGGACAAGCATACCAGGCCAAACAAGGCTGGCTTCAGCCCCAAGCCATGAACCTACCGGCGTCAGCCGGTTTGTTATTCAGTTTGGATCGGGAAACGAACCACTCAAGTGAATTTGTTCAGTGCCATCATTTGTGCCACGAATAATAGCCAAATTACCTTTAAAAAACAATATCAAATTGTTACTTGTTACTATTGACTCCTCTTCTGGCACCAGATATACGTTCGCAAGTGTTCGTCAAAGCTTGCAAAAGCCCCAGAAAAGTAAAAAAAGAGCTCCGTTGGCTGTGGTTCTTTCCGCATGTTCGCCGCCAGTCACAATCTTCCGGTGCCTTTAGCTCATGCGGTTGTCGGAACGGGACGAAATCAGCATTGCCGTGGTAGCGCCCCATACCCGTCCTGACATACAAATCCTAACCGCGATAATATATCCAACCAGCCCATAGCCATCCGCCAATGAGCAAGGTGCCCCCGATCGGCGTAATAGCACCTAGCCATCGCGGTGCCCCAAGGGCCATCGCATATAATGTCAGCGCGAAAAGGACCGAGCCGATAAGAAGCAAAATGGCCGGGCCTCTGGCAATGCCCATGATCGCCAGGGCGGCGATGGCATGGGTCAATTGATAGAGCCCGCCCGTTCTCAACCAGTCCGCTTCCTGTTGTCCTGGTGCAGCATGGGCCCCGAAAGCACCCGCAGCCACTGCCACTGCTGCCGAAACAGCTGCAAAAAAACCAATCAGCACATCTGATCCTTCTCGTTAGCGAACAATATAGCCCCGACTTGACCCGGAAGCTGCAAATTTGTTTTGGCGTGACCCGGCTGAACAAAGGTGCCCGCGATGATCGTTTGAACGCCCCTAAATAGCAGCGCTAAACCATATAGCCGGGATATTGTCACGGGAACACCCTTGGATCCGATCAACGCTCAGGACGCGAAAATATTTGACGGTTCCGCCGCGGCTGGACGATCGGCCATATTTGCCGCACAAGGAGGCGAATAGCAGCCAAGCCCGAATATCGGCGAACATGACAAGGCGAAAATATGTTGACCAGGACATGCAACACGATGCGACACGCGAAACTATCGATCTTCCTTGATCCGTCGAGATTGCATAAATTCATTGGCGCGGCGCTGAGGGTGCTGGTTGCAATAACCTTGCTGTCGACGCCCGCCATGTCGGTCGCCGCGGGGAAGGGCGCAGAGCGGACCGCTTACCCGGCGGTGCTGCCGCTTCGCGATCGTGCGGCTCTTGTGGACGTTTGGCTGCAAGAGCGCCTCGACACCATCGTCCCCATGATCATGCGAGAACAAGGCGTTGACATGTGGGTCCTCGTCGCGCGCGAGAATTTCGAGGAGCCGGTGGTCGCCTCGATGCTCAATGCCGAGAGCTTCTCGGCCCGGCGTCGCACCATATTGGTGTTCTACGATCCCGGCGTTGGCAAGCCGGTCGAGCGGCTGACCATCAGTCGCTATGGCCTGGGTGACATGTTCAAGGCCGCCTGGACGCCGGAAGCGCAGCCCGACCAGTGGCGCCGGCTCGCTGAAATCATCGCTGAACGCAATCCGCGCAAGATTGCGATCAATTCATCGAAGCTGACCGCCTATGCCGATGGCATGACGCTGAGCGCCTATGACGAGATGATGGACGCAATGCCCGCTGCGTTCAAATCGCGGGTCATCCGTGATGAAGTGCTGGCGGTTCGTTGGCTGGAAACGCGAACGCCCTCGGAAATGGTGCGCTACCCGGAGATCGTTGCGCTGGCGCACGCGATCATCGGCGAAGGGCTCTCGGACAAGGTCATCAACCCCGGCGTGACGACCACCGATGACGTGGTCTGGTGGTTTAGGGAAAGAATTGCGGAACTGGGGCTGGAAACCTGGTTCCAGCCTTCCGTGGCCATCAGCCGTCGCGGCGCAACGGAGTCGCTGGAGGGTGATACGGTGATTGAGCAAGGCGATATGCTCTGGACCGACTTCGGCATTACATATCTCCGCCTGAATACCGACACGCAGCAGAACGCCTATGTTCTGCGCGATGGTGAGACGCAGGCACCGAAAGGCTTGCGCGATGGGCTGGCGGCCAGCAACCGGGTTCAAGATGCGCTAACCTCATCTTTCAAGGCGGGCGACAGCGGCAACGCCATTCTCCTGCGTGCGCGTGACAAGGCTATCGCTCAGGGGCTGGACCCCAGCATCTATTCGCACCCGATTGGTTACCACGGCCACGGGGCAGGGACCGCGATAGGCTTCTGGGACGACCAGAACCCCGGTCCGCGCGGAGAATATATCGTGCGCCCGAACACGGCGTGGTCAATCGAACTCAGCGCCACCGTGCCGGTTCCCGAATGGGGCCAGCAAAAGATAGACTTCAAGACAGAAGAGGATGCGTTTTTCGATGGCACAAACGTGCAATATATCGACGGTCGTCAAAAGGAGTTTTATCTGATTGGACGAGCGAGCGGGAGAAGCGAACAGCAGTAAAGCCAGCCTACTGACCGGTCCGTTGTTTCAGCAAACGCATGGCCTCTTCCTCGCTGACGACATCGGCATATTTGGCGTTCATGTCGAACAGATTGGCTTCGTGGGGTGCTTCGTGCCGGTCACCGCAGGCATCGGCGACAACCGCGGTGCGAAAGCCGTGCGACATCGCGTCGACGCAGCTGGCACGGACGCAGCCGCTGGTGGTCAGGCCGGTCAGCAGCACGCTGTCCACGCCCATGGCGGTGAGGGTGGAGGCGAGGGAGGTTCCGAAAAAGGCGCTGGGATATTGCTTGGTAATCACCAACTCGTCTGCTTTTGGCTCCAGTCCCTTGGCAAAGGCGGCCATTGGATTGCCCGCGATGAAATAGCGCAGCGGCGCGGCCTTTTCGAAAAAGCGGCCACCATCGATGGCGCTGGGATGATAGGATACATTGGTCAAAATGACGGGAATTTTTGCCGCATGGGCTGCGGCGCGGAGCCGCAGGGCGGAGGCCAGCGCATCGTCGACGTCGGCGTAGAGATCGCATTCCGGATCGAAATAGCCCTGGCAGAAGTCGATCATAATCAGCGCCGGCCGCTGGCCAAAGCCGACCTTGTTATCATAGGCCCGGCGATAATTTTCGAGCAGATCGTCTTCGCTCATCGCGCTGTCTTCCTTCCATCCAGCCGGGGCCGGTTTTGTTGCCGCCAGCAAATCTCAGGCAGGATGGCGGGCAGGACATCGTTTCGCAAGAGATTGCTGGAAAAATCTGTGCTGCGCCGCATGATGGTGCGGTCAGCCGGTTTTCGTGGCGGTGATAAGGCAATAGCGCAAAATCGAGCGGCGATAGGCCCATTCAAGAAACCGGCCAGTAACCCGATATTTGACCTGTCCGGACCATCCCAGACTTTTGCCTGTGTCAGCAATGGAATGTCCCCAACGCAGTTTTCGGGCGAACCGCGCGAAGCCGGGCATGACATGCTCGCTGATATCGATGATCCGAATGTCACTAAAGCCGCTGTCCTGCAACTGGCGCAGATACTGGTCTCGATGGACGATATTGGCTTCGGCGATATGCGAGCGACGCAGCATCCAGCAGAGCAGCCGATGGACAAAGGAACCCGTGTCGTGCTGGTCGGCCAGCATGAAGTCAGTCAGCGCCAACCGGCCGGACGGTGCGAGATGCTGCTGCGCCAGCCCGAGAAACTCCAGACGGCTAGGAAAATGATAGGCGCAGTCCAGTGCGAGAACATGGCTGGGTCGGTCGCCTTGCAGCGCCAGCCGCCAGAGTTCGGAATCGTTTATATCGCCTTGCATGACCGCGGCGGCGGCGTCCTTGAAACCGGCGTCTGTCAGCTTGGCTTGGGCATAGCTGGTCTGACTGTGAGACAGGTTGGCACCCCGAATCCCAGCCACCCGAAAATGCTTCAGCCAGAAGAGCAGCTGGTCGCCGCAGCCAAAACCGGCGTCGAAGACCAGCGACTGGTCATCGAGTCCAGCCTGCTCGCCAAGCAGCTGTGCGAGCGCGCGGCACGCATCGGAATAGTCGTTTGCGGTGTGCCAGTATCCCAGATTGCCCCAAGAATGGTCGTCCCGATTGAGCGCCAGTTCGGCCAGATCATGGAATTCCGCCATCGCTCAGGTCGCGGCAGCCGCGCTGTCTTTCCACGGAATGGCTGCGCCCAATTGCGTGGCCACAGCCACCGAAGACTCAACCGCAGCTTCCAGCAACGGAATTTTCTCCGCCATATAGGAACCGCATAGCCATAGATTGTTGCCGGGCTGTGTCTGGCTTTCCCGCAACGCGGCGGCCGCCTTGCGGCTATCCCGCGTCACCGTTGGCCGGGTGAAGTCGACCCGTGCCAGTTCGCGGTTGGGCGCGATTCGGCGCATCGGGTTCCAGGTCTGGAAGACCGCTTCCTGACCGGACAAACGCGCAATCGCCTTGGTCAGGTCAACGGACACTTCGGCCCGTGTGCTGTTACGCGGCACATGATAGCTGACCGGGGACAGGCCTTTGGCCGGTGCAGGCAGGATTTGCTGATCGGTGTGGACGCTCATGGTCGACCGTTCGAACGGAATGCGGTTCAGCAAGGCCCGACGCTCGTCAAATCCGGCTATCATCGCGGCGGCCTGCTGCGCCTGGGCGGCGACCACCACCTGGTTGAACCACTCGTCCGAGCCCGCCCGTGTGGTTACCCTGAGCTGCTGGCCGTCCGGTGCAATGGTGTCGATCGGACTGTTCGTCCGCAGATCGACATCAATCAGCATGCGCGGGACAATATCATCGACACCCTTGGCAGCGCTCATGATCCCGATCTCATGGATACCACAGGTCAGATAGTCCAGCATGATGTCGGCGGGATAGTCGCGCACCGCCTGATAGTCGCAGGTGCAGGTCACCGACAGCATCGGCAGCAGGACGGTCTCGCCGAATTCCCGTCCCACGCCGGATTGCTCCAGATATTCACCGAAGGACAGGTCCGCCAGATCGGTCCGGTCGATATCGCGCTTGGCCCGGGCGAAAAATCGCCGGCTCTGTAGGCCTATGGTCCAGGCTGCGGGACTCAGCCAGCTGCGCCCTTTCAGATAGGAGACTTGCGACTCTCCCCAACGGATATTGCCATAATGCAGGACGACACGGCCCGCGTCGTCGGCAAAGATCCCGCTATGATCGCTGGTCACCATCTCGACGCCGATATGCTTGTAGAGCGCGAACAGATTTTCGTAATAGCCCCGGCAGAAAATGCGCAGTGGAATATCGATCCGGCGGGCGATGCCATTGCTGACATAATCCACGCTATGCGCACCCATCCCGGCGCGCGCCTGACTTTCAAAGACGGTAACCCGATATTTGTCCTTCAGCAAATAGGCGGCAGACAGGCCGGCGATACCCGTGCCGATGACGGCGAGACTGGGTTTGTGCCGGTTGTTCGCCGCTGCTTCCATCAGGCGTAATAGGCCACGCTTTGCATCGCGGTCGCCATCAATTCGCGTCGGCTGTTCCATATGCTCATATATTGGCTGCTCGCGCCATGATCGGCGTGGTGGGTGTGGGAATCGATCAGCCACCAGCCATCTTCCGTTATGAGCTCTTCTGCGATGACATTGATTTGCCAGTTCATTGAGCTGACCATGGCATTCTGGTCGAGCAAGCCCATCACCGAAGGCGGCAGACTGTCGCACATGCAGAGGATTTCCGCGACCGGGTCGAGGCCGGTACGCTGTTTCAGCCGCATCCAGCGGGTCAGACGGTTTGTCTTGGTGCTGGTGTCGATCCGCTTGCCGACATATTCCATATTCGAGGTAAAAAATTGCGGCGGGCCGCTGTGCAGATCTGCATTGTCGGGCAAAGGCGGAAAGTCTGGCGCCATAATGTCCGATGTCTTCACCTCGGTGGCCCGAGGCGCGGCAAAAATGAAATTGCAATGAAGCCCGAGACCCTTGTCACCAAAAATCTCCGACTGCACAAAAGCGGTGCTCTTGCCGCGACGCAGCATCGCGGTTTTTGCCGTCAATGTTCCGAACAGTGGCCCGGTGAAAGCGACTTGCGCCGATCGCAGCGGCGGCAGGTCCTCTTCGATATGGCTGGCGGCGTGATAGGCGAGTGCACCGGACAGGCCACCGAAAGCGGTACGCCCCTGGGTCCAGCTTTGCGGTAGAGTGACGGGATGGTCCGGTCCGCCGGGTCCGCATTGATCGAGCAGTTGAGAAAGGGCAACGGGCTGAGTTTGTGTATCTGTCATGGCTTCCGCTTATCGGGCTAGTCGGCTGAAATCTACTGGTAAGTTCGCTGACCACATTTACAAAAGCAAGGATCTGCTTTATAGCTTTGTTGGTTTTTCAATCTCTTAATGGGAGATATTGCAATGAGCTATACCAACACCCTGACCCGCGCCGATCTTGCTGATACAATGAACCGGCAGGTGGGCCTTTCTCGTGCGGATAGCGCAGTCATGGTGGAATCGATTCTGGATCATATGATCGACGCGCTGGTCGACGGCGAAAATGTCAAGATTTCGGGATTTGGTACGTTCGTATTGCGCGACAAGGGGGAACGCACCGGCCGCAACCCCAAGACCGGGATTGAAGTGCCAATTGCGCCGCGCCGGGTGCTGACTTTCCGCGCCAGCCAAACGATGCGTGACAGGATTATCGCCGCAGGTTAATGGACCCGGCGAACCGGGAGAGTAGAGTATGACCAAGGAACAAGGGGCTTTCCGGACCATCGGAGAGCTGTCGAAAGAGCTTAGCATCAAACCCCATATTTTGCGCTATTGGGAAGACCAGTTCGCGATCCTGAACCCGCTTAAGCGCGCGGGAGCGCGGCGCCATTATCGCCCGGAAGATGTCGAGATCGTCAAGACGATCAACCGCCTGCTCAACGAAGAAGGCTATACCATCAAGGGCGCGCGCAAATTTTTGGCCTCGCGGCATGGTCCGTCGGAGATGGTCGAAGATGTTCCGCAATCCGTCTCCGAGGCATTGCCTTTGGTGGAAAATAATCTTGAGGATAACAGTCTGATTCTGGCCGAACTTAAATCGATCCGCAATCAGCTGTCAAATGCACTCAATGAGGCTTAGCCAGTTGGCAGTGAGCATTAGATACGGTTCGCTCTGACGGCTCATTTTTCATCACTATCGATATTGCGTTGTTCAAACCAGTCTCGCAAAAACGCCGCCTGACAGCCGGTAAAGCCGTTGGTGCCCACGGCCGAGCAACTGTTGGGTCGCCCTAGCCGAGCTTCCTCCTCATGGTTCTGGAATTGCGCTGACCATGACATGGCATATTGCGCTTCCTCTTCTTTTTCTTTTTCCCGAATCGCTTTCGGTATCCGGTATCTTTCCGATTCGGGCTGGTGCGCGCAGACGACGATTTCACCCTCGGTGGATTTGGGACATTCATCTCCGCCATAAGTGAGCAAAACCGACCATCGCTCGGTTTGGTCCGCTGGTGCGTTCGGTTCTGCAGATTGTGCCGGCGACATAATCAGCAGCGACCCCGTTGCCAAAAACGCGACGAATGACCGGGCTGACAAGTTGACGATAGCAATGATCCTTGATCCAGTTTCCGAGACAGGTGCAGAAGCTCATCCTATGCCGCCGAATATTTCCCTTGCCTGAACCCGCGACCGGGTAGGCAGGAATCGTCTATCGCGGATTGATCAATGGAATGTGGCGGCAACAGGGTAGTTCAACCGCGGGTCAGAAACTACCCACGGTTGCTCTAGTCGTAATCCGGCCCCAGCTCCGGATCCAGATCCCGTGGCCGGGTGAAGCGGTCGAGCGTGCCGCACTTTTCGGTAACGTTGGCCCAGCTCTCGATTGCGAGCGTTATCTCGGCCAGCGCGGCCGTCGGATATTTGGTTTCGACTTCGGCGCGGGCCGGGGAAGTGCCGTCATCGGGAACGAGATCAAAGATCAGATCCTCCAGTCCGGGATTATGACCAACCATCAGAATATGGTCTGCATCGGCATTGGCCCCCCGCAATACATCCAGCAGGGTCGCCGAAGAGGCGAGATAGATTTTGCGATCCCAGGTTGGTTCCATCGCCAAACCCCTGGCTTCCTCGACATGCTCCAGGGTCTCAATGACCCGAACGGCGGGGGAGGCGAGAATTTGATCGAAGGTGAGTCCCTTGTCCCGGATGAAACGGCCCATCACTGCAGCCGCACGCTTGCCTTTTCTGTTGAGAGGACGATCAAAGTCGCGGTCGACCGGATCATCCCAGCTGGATTTGGCATGGCGCAAAAGGGTTAGTTTTTTCATTATCGGTTGCCATGCATCAAACTTGTTTCAGTTGGAAGACCGGATTGCGTCATTTCTGATTTGGCCTTGCGGATCTCTGCCAGCGCCTGTTCCAGCGGCATGCGTTCGACCGGTGTGCCTTCCGGAAAGGCGGTCAGCAGCCGCGAAGGGAAGGCCGATGAGAGGATGACAAAATGGCCATGGTCATCGGCGCGGCGAATGATCCGGCCAAAGGCCTGGGCCAGCCGGGCGCGAATGATCCGGTCGTCATAGGCGCTGCCGCCACCCGCCAGCCGCCGCGCGCGGTGGAGGATATTGGGGCGCGGCCAGGGCACCGATTCCATGATCACCAGCCGCAGGCTCTGGCCGGGGACATCGACGCCGTCGCGCAGTGCGTCGGTGCCGAGCAGGCTGGCCTTGGGGTCGTCCCGGAAGATATCGACCAGCGTTCCGGTGTCGATCGGATCGACATGCTGGGCATAGATCGGCAGTCCGCCCTGCGCCATCCGGTCGGCGATCCGCGCATAGACCGTGCGCAGCCGGCGGATCGCGGTGAACAGGCCGAGCGTGCCGCCGCCGGACGCTTCGATCAGTTGCGCATAGGCGCCCGCAAGCCCTGCCATATCGCCGCGTTTCACATCGGTGACGATGATCACCTTCGCCTGGTTGGCATAATCAAACGGGCTGGCCACTTCGAACTCCTGAGGAGCATGTTCGAGATGGATAGCCCCGCTGCGCGCCCGAGCGGTATCCCAGCCGCCGCCGCCTTTCAGCGTCGCTGAGGTAATCATCACACCATGCGCCGGTTTGGTGACGACTTCGGTGACCGGAATGGTCGGGTCGAGCCAGTGGCGGCAAATGCCGATATCATATTCGCGGCCCTCGAACCGGTCGATCATCAGCCAGTCGACAAAATCGGGATCGGCAGGGCCGCCGATGCGCGACAATAGCGACAGCCAGCCTGATAAAGTATCGCACCGCCAGCCCAGGCTCGCCAGCGCGCCTTCCATCCGGGCGCGGGCCTGCGCGTCCATCCAGTCCGGGCCCTCCTCGATCAGATGTTCGATCCGCTGACCCAGGCGAACCAGCGGTTTGAGCAGCGCATCCATCGCCTCCGCGGCGGTCGCGACTGCATCGATCATCGGACCCTCGACGTCGGAGAGCTCGGTTTCCAGCCCATAGCCGGCATCGGCGCTCTGGCTTTCGTCGCGGGCGAAGACCATGGCGCGAACCTCGTGCAGCAGGGCTTCGATTGGGCCAAAGGGTTCGCTCTCGCCCAGACGTTGAAGCCAGCCATCGCCGGGCATCGCTTCGGCGGCATGGCGGGCACTTTCGATCGCGCGGCCGCCTTCTTCATCATAGGAAGCGAGATCGGCGAGCCGCGCGGCGAGACCGCGACGGCGGCCGCGGTTTTTCGTCTCCGGTCCGATCACCCAGCGGCGGATCTCGATCGCTTCCTGACCGGATAGCCGGGCGGCAAACATCGAATCGGCGGCGTCGAACAGATGATGGCCTTCGTCAAAGATCAGCCGGGTCGGGCGGTTTTGTTGTTCGCGTCCCCGCGCAGCATTGACCATCACCAGTGCATGGTTGGCGATCACGATATCGGCTTGCTGGCTGGCTCGAGCGGCTTTCTCGATGAAGCATTTCCGGTAATGCGGACAGCCGGCATAGACGCATTCGCCGCGCCGGTCGGTCAGCGCGGTTGCCCCATTGCGGCGGAACAGGGTGGTCAGCCAGCCGGGCAGATCGCCACCGATCATGTCGCCGTCCTTGCTATAGGCGGCCCAGCGCGCGACCAGATGGGCAAGGATGGCCGCTCGACCCGTAAAGCCACCCTGAAGCGCGTCTTCCAGATTGAGCAGGCAGAGATAATTTTCCCGCCCCTTGCGCACGACGACCTTCTTGCGGAATGTTTCTTCGTCGGGATAGATCCGCCGGGTCTCGCGGTCGAGCTGGCGTTGCAACGCCTTGGTAAAGGTCGAAATCCACACCGTGCCGCCAGCCTGCCCGGACCAGAGCGAGGCTGGCGCAAGATAGCCAAGCGTCTTGCCGATGCCGGTCCCCGCTTCCGCTAGCAGCATATTGGGTGCGCCCTTGATCTTGCGCGGATTGAAGATCCCGGTGACAGCGGTGGCATAGTCTTTTTGACCCTTGCGATCCTCTGAGCCTTTGCCGGTCAGCTGATTGAGCGTGGATAGCGTCTGCTGTTGATCCATGATGATGGACTTGGGCGCCGGACGCGGCGGCTCTTCTTCCCATTCCTCCAGTTTGGAGAACAGCCAGCGTTCGGCCTCGACCGGCTTCTCCAGCTTCCGCCCTACTTCCGCCGCCCAGGGCCATCGCAGCCGATACAGCGCCTGCGCGCTGCTCCAGGCGCCTTCCCGTTCCTTCCAGAACGGCGCTTCCAATCCGTCCAGCAAAAGGCTGGCTGCCTGCCGATAGAGACTGGCACTATCGGCTTCCTGTTGCGGCGGTGTGAGGCCAAGCGTCTTGGCCAGGCCAGCCGGGGTCGGGACAATGAACTGCGCCGGATGGATGAAGGCGAATAGCTCCAGCAGATCGAGACCGGACAGGTCCGGATAGCCGAGCCGCTGTCCCAAAAGCGGCGCGTTGAGCAGGATATGCGGTGTTTCCGCAACCCGGCCGATCGCTTCGCCCTTGCCAATCGCGCGGGTTTCGCCATCGCTGTTGCAAATCCAGATGCCGCTGTGGCTGGCGTGAAGCGCAGGATAGGGGAGCGGCGACGTCATTTATCCGGCTATCACCGGTACACCAGCGATCCATGGATGGATGAACATCAGGATGGCATATAAAATGGCGGTAATGACGAGGCTCAACAGTTCGCGGCCAGCGGTTGCGACCTTTGCCGGTTTCACCCAGGCACCTTCGTTGCGCGACACCGTGATGATCGAGATCAGCGCCCAGAGACCAAGGCCGCCGAACAGCACCAGAGATTTGTTGTCGCCATTGGCCAGCAAATGCCCGACGGCCCAAACAAGCACACCGGTCAGCATTGGATGCCGGATCCACTGCCGGATCCGCGATGCGCCCTGGGCTGCCCCGATCAGCAGAATCGCAAAGAACATCAACGTCATATTGGCATGGCGGCCCCAAGTCGGCGGGTCATAGACAAATTCCGCCGGGGTCGAGCGCCAGCCGAAGATCATTAGAGCCAGCGAACCGAGCAGCAGCAGCGCGACCAGACCTTTGTGTGGTCCTTCGCCAATGGCACCCTGAATCGAGGCGCGCACGCCCGGCGTGACGGATTTCATCAGATGCATGATGCTCCACAACAGCACCCCGGCAATCAACATTCCCATATCCAATCTCCTGCTTTCGTCCCGTTCTAACTTGCTATACAGGCTAAGGCCACTATTTGCGCAGCATCCAGAGAAAAACAGGACAATTTTGTGACCGACTATCGTGAAGCAGCAGAGAATTCCAAAGCGTGGCCGTTCGAGGAAGCCCGCAAGCTGCTCAAACGCTATCGCGGCGAGCGCGGTGCTCCGGCGCCCAAGCCGGGTGGCGAGCCGATGCTGTTTGAAACGGGCTACGGTCCATCGGGCCTGCCGCATATCGGCACGTTCAACGAAGTGTTGCGGACGACCATGGTACGTCACGCCTATGAAACGCTGACCGGCAATCCGACAAGGCTGATCGCGTTCAGCGATGATATGGACGGTTTTCGCAAGGTGCCGACCAATGTGCCCAATCAGGCGATGCTGGCAGAGCATCTGCACAAGCCGTTGACGCAGGTACCGGACCCGTTCGAAAAGTTCGAAAGCTTTGCCGCGCATAACAATGCGATGCTGCGCGAGTTTCTCGATCAATTCGGCTTTGATTATGAATTCATCTCGTCGACCGAGCAATATCAGTCCGGCGCCTTTGACGAAACGCTGAAGCTGGTGCTGGCCCGGAACCAGCAGATCCTGGACATCATGCTGCCGACATTGGGCAAGGAGCGGCAGGCGACCTACTCGCCGATCCTGCCGATCAGCCCCAAAACCGGCCATGTGCTGCAGGTGCCGGTTGAGATTGTCGATGCCGAAGCCGGGATTGTCCGGTTCGAGGATGATGGCGAGATGATCGAGCATAATGCCCTGACTGGCGGCGCCAAGCTGCAGTGGAAGGTCGACTGGGCGATGCGCTGGACTGCACTCGGCGTCGACTATGAAATGTACGGCAAGGACCTGACCGATAGCGGCGTGCAGTCGGGCAAGATTGCCAAGGTGCTGGGCGCGCGCAAGCCGGAAGGGCTGATCTACGAAATGTTTCTCGACGAAAAGGGCGAGAAGATATCCAAGTCCAAGGGCAATGGCCTCAGCCTCGACGAATGGCTGCGCTATGGCTCCGAAACCAGTCTTGCTTTCTACATCTTCCGCGAGCCGAAGTCGGCGAAGCAGCTGCACATGGGCGTCATTCCCAAGGCGGTCGACGAATATTTCCAGTCTCGCGCCCTCTGGCATGAGCAGACACCGGAAAAGCGGCTCGGCAATGCGGTGCACCATGTCCATAATGGCGATGTTCCAAAGGACACGATTCCGGTCACCTTTGGTCTGCTGCTCAATCTGGTTGGTGTGATGGGCGATGCCGATCGCGAGCAGATCTGGGGCTATTTGCGCCAATATGCGCCGGATGCCACGCCGGAGCGCTATCCCGATCTCGATGAACTGATCGGCAATGCAATGGCCTATCACAAGGACTTTATCGCCCCGACACTCAGCCGGCGCAAGCCAGAAGGCATTGAAGTGGCGGCGCTGGAGCGGCTCGATCAGGAGCTGGCCGGGCTCGGAGAGGATGCCGCCGCCGAGGATATCCAGACGATCATCTATACGATCGGCAAGGAAGGCGGCTTCGACAATCTGCGCGACTGGTTCAAGGCGCTTTACGAGACACTGCTTGGCTCCTCGCAGGGACCGAGAATGGGCAGTTTCGTTGCGCTTTATGGTGTGCAGAACAGCCGTGCCCTGATCGCCGAGGCGCTGGCTTCCGCATGATCGATATCTTCACGACCGGCGGCACGATCGACAAGGTCTATTTTGATGCCCTGTCCGAATATCAGATTGGTGCGACGGCCGTGCCTGACATCCTGTCAGAGAATAACGTTTTTGTCGCGCACCGGATGACCCAGCTGATGCGCAAGGACAGTCTCGAGCTGACCGATGCCGACCGGGCCGTGATCCATGATGCGGTGGCGGCGTGCGATGCCGACAAGATATTGGTGACCCACGGCACCGACACGATGGTGCAGACCGCGCGGGTCCTGTCCGACATTGCCGGCAAGACGATCGTGCTGACCGGTGCGATGCAGCCGGCGACGCTGCGCAACAGCGATGCCGAGTTCAATATCGGCTTTGCCCTGGCGGCGACCCAGACGCTGCCGCCCGGCGTCTATATTGCGATGAACGGCGAGGTGTTCAATCCGGCGAAGGTCCACAAGGACCGCTCGGCCCACCGGTTCATTCATGAATAGCATCGGTTCGAGAATGTAAATTTGGTCACTGGGAGGGCGAGATGATGAAGCGGACGGTCGAGCAGCTGAGCGAGCAACTGCTGCACAAGCCGGTGGGGGCGCTATCGCCAGAGGAGCGCGGCGTGCTCGAGGCAATCGTCTCCCGCCAGATCGTTTCGGATGATGCCGGAGAACTGGCGGACGAGCGGGCCAGCTTCGGCGAGCGCCTGTCGGATCAGGTGGCCGCGGTTGGTGGATCCTGGGGGTTCATCATCGCGTTTGCCATCGTATTGTTTGGTTGGATGCTGCTCAATTCAGAAGTCCTGACCCGGTTTGATGCCGCCTTTGATCCCTATCCCTTCATTTTTCTCAACCTGCTGCTGTCGACGCTGGCGGCGATCCAGGCACCGATTATCATGATGAGCCAGAACCGGGCTTCCAACAAGGACCGGATTGCCGCAGCCCATGACTATGAGGTCAATCTGCGGGCGGAAATTGATATCATCCGGCTGCACGAGAAGCTGGACCTGCTGATGCTCGAGAAGGTCACCAAGCTGGAAGCGGACCTCGGAGAGATCAAGGCGGCGCTGCGGACTGCCTAGGCGGCGACCGGAGTGGTGACCGTCCGCAAGACCTCGGCATAGCTGTTCGCGATCGTCATCCGCGGGCCATAACCCTTGGCGATCAGCAGCTCATGCGCCTTGGGCAGATTATAGCAGGGCACGCCCATGAACAGATGATGTTCGCTGTGATAATTCACCCAGTATGGCGCCAGCGTCATCCGCATCAGCATATTTGCCCTGGTCGTGCGGGCATGGCTGAAGGGATCGTCACCGCCGGTGGTGGTGCAGGCATGTTCGGCGATATTGCGGATTCGCAGGATCAGCTGGAAGGTGGTCGCCAGCGCTGCCAGCCAGATCAGGAACGGTACGATGCCCAACGTCGCCAGGCTGACCAGCAGCACCACCAGCTGGACCAGCAGAAAGCGCCCGACGGTGCGCGTCGTCCGTTTCGCGCCCTCGAGATCGACCACCGGAGCCGCGACTCCGGCCGCGCCATTGCGGTTGAGCGGCGTGCCGGCCGACGTGTCGCGCTTGGCCGCTGGGGCAGTCTCCTGCGCACCGGACAGCATCGCCTGAAGGCCTTTCCAGGCCACCGCGAACTGGTTGCCGCGCTGCTTGAGAAAGGTCTGTCCGGTCAGGTCGCGGATGACCTTGCGCTGCATGCTGGCCTTGCTGGTTGGAAAGGCGGCGGACAGGCCGAGATCGGGGTCCTCGCTCTGCTGGGTGAAGCGGTGATGGGTCAGATGATAGGCGCGGTAGCTGTGCAGGTCGCTGCCGGTCGCCGCTCCGGTCAGCCACTGGCCGGCGAAATTGTTGATCTTGCGCTTGGGGTGGAGCAGGCCATGGGCGGCTTCGTGCATCAGGATCGACAGGCCGAGCTGGCGGCCGCCAACCAGCACCAGCGCGACCGGGGTCGCGGCCAGTCCGGCCAGCCAGTGCCATTGCCAGAGCAATGCGGTGCCGCCGGTGACCAGCGCCACCATCAGCCAGCCGTGCAGGGTCAGCCACAGCCCGTGCCAGCGCGACACGCGAGTCAGCGCCGCCCATTCATCGCGGGCGAAAATCTCGTTCGGTTTGGCAGCTTTTACAGCAGGCATGATGCGATCCTTTTCTCCTCCAATATAGCTGTTTTCCGCGGCTTTTACAAATGTTGGCGATGCCGTAGCGTTAAGCGGGAGTCGCTGCGATTCGTTCATCCGGGGCCTGTCGAAGGACGCGTGCGCGTCGCAAGACAGGCTTTTCCTGGTGGAAATCCTCCCCGGCACGGGGAGGGGGACCACGCGCAGCGTGGTGGAGGGGGTGCTCGTCTGAACGCAGCGCCTCGACCAGAGCCCCCTCCGTCAGCCGTTCCGGCTGCCACCTCCCCGCAAGCGGGGAGGATTTGTTGCCCCTTCACGCCAGTGCCTCGGCCAACCTCTCCATGAAATCGGCGCCACGCTCAAATTGCTCGACCGCCAGATATTCATTCGGCTGGTGCGCCTGTTCGATCGATCCGGGGCCGCAGATCACGGTCGCGAACCCGGCCTGCTGAAATTGCCCGGCCTCGGCGGCGTAGGAAACCACCCCGGCCGGACCATTGTCGCCGGTCAGCCGGCGGACAAAGGCTTCCGCTTCCTGGGAGTCAGCGGGTGCCATCGGCGGCGCGTTCGACATCTGCGTGATGGTGACGCCGGCTTTGGGAAACGCCTGCTTCATCTCGGCGTCGAGCGCGACAATTTTTGCCTTGAACGGAGCCAATATGGCTTCCGGGTCGACACCCGGTGGGCAGCGCAGGTCAAAGACAAAATGGGCACGCCGCGCGAGAATATTCGCCGCCGTGCCGCCTTCCATTTTGCCGATGGTCAGCGTGGCATGGGGCGGGATGAAGGGAGAAGCGGCATCGGCATTCTCCCACAGTCCGCGAGCCAGCTCGGCGAGATCGTGCATCAGCTCCACTGCCACCATATTGGCGGACAGGCCGAGATGGGTCAGGCTCGAATGGGCTTCGTGGCCCAGCACCTCGACTTCGTGAACCGTGATCCCCTTGTGCCCGGTGATCACCTTCATCATCGTCGGCTCGCCGATAATCGCCAGCGCCGGTTTCGGCAGCTTCGCCGCCATTTCCGCGATCATTGCCGGCGCGCCGAGGCAGCCGATTTCCTCGTCATAGCTGAACGCCAGATGCACCGGCTTCGCGCCGCTTTTGAACAGGGGCACCGCGGCCAGCGCCAGCGCGAGAAAACCCTTCATGTCGCAGGTCCCGCGTCCGTGCAGCAGGCCGTTGTCTTCGGTTACCGTCCACGGGTTGGTCTGCCAGTCCTGCCCGTCGACCGGCACAACATCGCTATGGCCGGACAGGATGACCCCGCCTGCGACATTGGGTCCGACGGTGGCATAGAGATTGGCCTTCGATGCATCCGCATTGACGACGCGGGTGGATGCGACGCCGTGCTCGCCAAGATAATCCTCGACCCAGGCGATCAGCGCGAGATTGCTGTTCCGCGAAGTGGTGTCGAAAGCGATCAGCGCGGCGAGAATATCGCGGGCAGTGGGGAGGAGAGTATCGGTCATCGGGATATATTCTTGACAAACTTTACAGTGTTAAGAGAAAGAAAGCGGACTGGCCCCAAATTGGCGTAAATTGGCGGGTTTGTAGCGAGGGTTTTGCTTTGGTCATGGTGAATGATTATCACAGTCGGCGCTATGTAGGACAGAGGTTTTTGCAAAAAGCCCCTCCCTTTCAAGGGAGGGGTTGGGGTGGGATTTGGCGCAGCCAATTCGCTTCGCGAGCGATGCCTTCGCATCGCAACCACCCCAATCCCTCCTTTGAAAAGGAGGGGCTTTAGATTCGCCCACTTTTTATGCTTGAGGCATTGCGCCAACAACCCCCTTCTCCCGTGAGGGAGAAGGATACGGGGCCTTATCGCTCTGGCGATCAGGCAAAGTTGAATGAGGGCGTTCTATCGGTGATGGCGCGCGCCAAACCAAGCGCAGTACGCCCTCATCCAGCTACGACTAGCTGGACAAGCCACCAAGTCTTCGCATCCTTCTCCCGCACGGGAGAAGGGGGCAATATTAGTCCTAGCTTCAAACCACCAAAGCCATTAGCATTTCCCGATGACCAACGTCCTGCATTATGGTGATAATCTGCATGTCCTGCGCGAGCATATCGCCGACGAAAGCGTTGATCTGATCTATCTCGACCCGCCATTCAATTCCAACGCCAATTATAATATCCTGTTCAAATCGCCCGAGGGACAGGACAGCGATGCGCAGATCGAGGCGTTCGAGGATACCTGGCACTGGACCGACGAGGCCGAAGCTGCCTTTGACGATGTGATGAAGTCGGGCAATACCAAGGCATTTGACCTGCTCAACGCGATGCGCAGCTTTTTGGGCGAGAATGACATGATGGCCTATCTGGCGATGATGGCGGTGCGGCTGATCGAACTGCACCGGGTGCTGAAACCGACCGGCAGCCTGTATCTGCACTGCGATCCGACGGCGAGCCATTATCTGAAATTGCTGCTGGATGGGGTTTTTGGGGCTGCGAACTACAAGGCTGAAATAATATGGGGTCGAACAAACGCTCGCGGCACTTCAGGCAAGTGGCCAAGAATTCACGATATTATTTTACAATACCAGAAATCAGATAAAGCAAAGTTCATGGCGCAGAAAGCACCATCACTTAAAGCGAAGGCGCCGCACACACTGATAAGACGCGACGATGGACAAAAGTACAATACGTTTGAACTGACCGGAGCCGGAGTTACAAAAGACGGAGAAAGCGGCGAACCTTGGCGCGGGTTTGATCCTACGCCGCTAGGTCGTCATTGGGGATACAATCAGAAACAACTCGAAAAATGGGCTGACGATGATTTGATCCATTTCCCAAAAGGTGGTGGTTTCCCAAGAAAGTTCGATGACAAACCTTTTGCATTAGAGTCTCGAATGGTGACAGTGGGCGACGTATGGGTAGATATTGATCGCCTCAATCAAAAATCTGCTGAACGTCTCGGTTATCCAACTCAAAAACCTGTTGCCCTGCTCGAACGCATCATCGCCGCTTCCTCCAACGAAGGCGACGTCGTTCTCGACCCGTTTTGCGGTTGCGGGACGGCGGTGCATGCCGCCGAAAAACTGCGACGCAAATGGATCGGAATGGATGTCACTCATCTCGCAATCAGCTTAATTGAAAAGCGGATGAAAGAGGCATTTGCCGGAATTGAGTTCGAGATCAGGGGGCGGCCCAACACGCTTGCTGCGGCGCAGAAGCTTGCGCATGACAATAAGAATGAGTTTGAAAAATGGGCGGTAACCGCGCTTGACGGCATACCCTACAAGACTGGCCAAGGCGCGGATGGCGGAGTGGATGGCCTGATTTATTTCAACGGCCATGACGGAGTTACGCAGAAAGTTATCGCGGAAAAGGCGATCATCTCGGTCAAAGGCGGCGCGACCAAAGGTGTCGGGATGGTTTCCGAACTAGTCGAAACCATAGGCCGCCAAAAGGCCGCGATTGGGATATTGCTGATGGCCGCACTACCTACCCGTGAAATGGAAAAGCGCGCTGCTGCTGCCGGATTTTATGATCTTGGTGAATATGGTCGTTATCCCAAAATCCAGATCATTACGCTGGCGGAATTGTTTCAAGGCAAACAACCGCGATTGCCGAATATCGATCGATCCAGTTTCAAAAAAGCGAAACAGGAAGACAAGCAGCAGGGAAAGTTGTTGTGAGCGAAAATCGCGAGCACCGACTCCATCGTTTCGCTGTGCTCAAAGCCAAAATTTTTACAGCGAGGGCGATCGTCTCCGACGAAACGTTGCCTGAAGACCTTCGCGAAAAGGCGAAGAGAGTCGCTGAAAACGGTGAGAAAATATGGAAAAAGATCAACTAGCAAGCAGAATTTAGCTTTGTATTTTAGAGTCTGACTCGAAACTATCGCGAGTAAATTCATAGCCTTGCGATGCGTCTGACGAGAAGTTGGACAGAGGCTGCGAAGAGCCATGCGGTTGCTGAAGTAATGGTTGTCTCGAAGTCCTTTGCGAG
>Ga0210027_1000517_pt1 | contig 39175 bp, 32 predicted proteins | sample CryGeymeta201510_FD_183978 | JGI IMG/M metagenome (GOLD analysis project Ga0210027, IMG submission 183978) | Groundwater microbial communities from Crystal Geyser aquifers in Utah, USA - Crystal Geyser metaG 2015-10 (SPAdes) (version 2) | ecosystem: Environmental > Aquatic > Deep subsurface >...
CCTCAGGCTTTAAGTTAGTATGCAACGGATCCATCAAGGTTGTTGATGCTTTATCAATACCGTTTATACCGGTTTGAATATTAATACTAGTTTTTGCGTCCTCAAAACCATTCACCATTGTATTACTTGCATTGTAACTTATCACATTATTTGCGTCATTTAAAATATCATACCCCGTCATGTAGCAGTAACGAATATCAAATTGTCGAGTGGCAACTACCCTTATAGTTGTACTGCAGGGTAGACTACTAGAAACCCTATTTGTTCCAGCATGAAATGTTAATGTATAATCTTTAGGATCAGCCGGTGCGGCAATAGTAATATAAGTTGTAAAATTTCCATCTTCCGCAGCGTATTGGTCACTACCTTTACCAATCCCATTGGTAAAGGATTCACTAAAATCGTTGGTTATATCTGTCCAAACATCTTCCCAGTCTTTGTTGTTTCCATGTACATAGATATTTCTTACTTCCCTTGGTGTGAGAATATAAGTCGGATATTCCGTTAACAATTTATTTTCGCCCACGGCATCTAATTTATAGGCCTCTACACCATCAGAATTAGGATTTTGAAGTTGGGATGAATCAGTGCATCCGAAATTAATTAATCCGAGACTGAGAAAAAATAAGAAGACTAATATTCTGTGCAAACCATCCATCCCTTTTTGTATACTGAAGTTTTGGATAAAATAAAAATACACTCTATACATAATATTTACTCCACTTATTTTGTAAATATAGTTTGATAATTTTGTACATAAAGTTGCCCTTTCATTTGGTTATTAGATTATTTTAGGTTTGTTCTGTATAATAAAATAATTTTGCATTTTATATAATAGACATCCGGTAGCATAATACTTAGCAATGATAAACAATGGTGTTGTTTTACAATTAAGGTTTTTGGGTTAGATTTGTATGGGAAAGAATTAGATATGGAACTAGAGTTAAGTTGAAAGTTGAGTTGCGTATTATCCATAACTAAACCTTGTAAATCTTGGATATAAGTTCCAAGGTCTACAAAGTGTATCGTAGATAATGACAATTTTAATAATGAAAAATTATTTTGAACAGCACTAAAAAAGGTTATCATATAACCCCTTTACGTAAGTTATACTTTAAGAATTATGAGTCATTTAAACACAAGAACTTAAGTCCATCCAACCAAATAAAGGAACGAGTAAGAATAATTTATTTTTTTCTGAGTTCAGATTATAGAGAATAAATAAGAAAGTCAAGGAAGAAATGAAAATATCTTTATTTTTATAGGGAGAGGTAATCTTTCATTTATTTCTGCAACTCTTCCAAATCAATTTTTTTTACATTAAGAATGGACTGCCCCAAGAACAATTCAGCAACTTTTTTAAATGTGGTTGGAATATCACTTACATAAAAATCTTGATAGCCGAGGGCGTGAGAATTTGTTTCCAACCCGATACGGTTAATTTCCCGGCGGACAACCTCAGCCGAAGCGACACCGGAATCAATCAACTTAACTTTATCTCCAACTACTTGTTGAATGATCTTTGCGAGAATGGGATAATGCGTACAGCCGAGAACAAGCGTATCAATATTCAAGTTGCGGAGTTCTTTCAAATATTCTTCCGCAATTAATTTTGTTGCTTCGTGGTCTATCCAGCCTTCTTCCGCAAGGGGAACAAAAAGAGGACAAGCTTTTTCAAATACTTCAACTTCCGTGTCGTTTTTCTTCAGTTCATTTAAATAGGCGTGATTAGCAATGGTTGCTCTTGTGCCGATAACTCCAATTCGTTTCGACCGTGAATGCTTCAACGCAAGCTGCGAACCGGGAGTAATCATCCCGATGATCGGAACGGTGAATTTTTCTTTTAAAACACTCAACGCAATCGCCGAAACCGTATTGCACGCAACAACAATCGCTTTTACATTTTTTTCAATTAGAAAATGAGCGTCTTGCAGAGCATATTCAATAACGGTGTCGTTTGATTTTGAACCGTAGGGAACGCGTGCGGTATCTCCGAAATAGACGATGCTTTCATTCGGCAGGGTTGAGGCAATTTGCCGCACGACGGTAAGTCCGCCGATTCCGGAATCAAATACGCCGATCGGTTTTGCTTTTTCCATGAAGTTCAAAAATGTTTTCCTTATAAAATTTGATTGATGGCTTCGGTTAATTCGGATTCAATGAAAGCGTAAAAGTTTTTTGAGACTTTTTTTTGTTTGTTGTCCAAAACATAAAACGCATCAATAATATCATCGCCGCGTGTTCCGATTTTTGCAAAATAAATACTCAGCCCAAGTTCGTTTAATTTATGGGTAACATGATACAGGAATCCAAGCCGGTCGGGCGAAAAGACATCTATGATGGTAAATTTTTCCTGCTCCTCAAATTTGATTTTCACTTTGCCCTGCCGCTTGAAAAATTTATTTTCGATGCGCCACCATTTCGTTTTCATTTTTTTCATTTCACTACTTAGTTCTTTTAAACCCGAAAGGAAAAGAGAAAAGTCTTCTTCAATTTTGCCATAGCGGAGCGCGTCAACTTTTTCGTTTGAACGAAAATCCGTTACGTTAAAGTTATCAATGATAATTCCGTCTTTGCGCGTAAAGATTTTTGCGTCGTGAATGTTCAAATCATTTATAGATAACACACCGCATAATTTTGAAAGAAGAGCGGGAGAATCTTTTGAAATAACGGTGATGTTGGTAAAGCTTTCCATCTCTTTAAAAGAAACCGAAACCGGAACGCCGGAAAGTATTTCTTCAATATGAAACGCAATTTCTTCATCCGAAAAAAGCGAAGCATAGCCGGTATCGTTAATAGAATCAATATGATCCTTTACGTTGTCTTCGGAAATGGCGTCGGAATATTTAGAAATTTCTTCCGGCTGAACTAACGTTGAGGCAAATAATAACTCTTCTCCTGAAACCTGCTCTTCAATCATCGCTTTAGCTTTGCGGAACAACTCGTTCAGCATTTCATGTTTCCACGATGTCCACAAAGCCGGATTGACAGCAGAAAGATCGGCGTACGTAAGCAGATAAAGAAGTTCAATTTGTTCAACGCTCGGAAAAACTGAGACAAAACTATTTAAAGTTTCCGCATCATTTAAATTTCTTCGGAAAGCAATTTGTTCCATCTGTAAATGGTACCGAACGAGAAACGAAACTTTATCAATGATGGTTTCATCGTAGCCGAGACGCTGCATAATAGATGCCGCCATTTCGGCGCCGATAATTTCATGCCCGCCGAGGTTAATCGGTTTAGCAATATCATGAAAAAACAAACCGAGGAAAAGCATCTCTTTCTCTTTTAAATTATTATAAATGTTTCCCAATTCGGTAGCATCGTTTTCTAATTTTTCAACATTTTGAATGGTCATCAGTGTATGTTCATCGGCAGTATAACAATGATAAACTCCGTGCTGCATATATCCGCTTAAATCATGAAACTCGGGAAGAAAAGCATCAAGCACCCCGAGTTCGTTCATAACGGATAATGTTTTCCCGACATTTTTCGGGAGACGAAAAATTTCCCGGAAAAAAGTTGAAGATTCCGCATCTCCTTTAACCGTATGCTGATCAAGGCTGTCAATAATTTGCATTCTAAAATGCTCATCGAAGTTTGCGTCATATAATCCGCGGTAATAAAAGCCGCGAAAGATTTCGGAGATAGTTAAATAGCGCTGCCCGGTAAAAAAGATGATGCTTCCTTTTAATTTAAAATCATCGTCGAGATCAATGGAAAGAACATCGGGAAGCGATGTAGAAATTGTAGCGCGCATCTTTTTGGTGAAGGAGCGGTTGAAGCGGTAGATAACATTGGATGAATCAAAATATTCTTTCATCAACTTTTTATAACCGTCATCGCCGTATTGTAAAAGGTCGGCAATGGCAAGCTGGTCGGCAAATTCCATGCGGTCATTTTTTTGTTTGTGAAGAAAGTGAAGCAGGTTTCTCATCTTCAAAATAAATTTGACGCCGGCTAACAAACGGAGACACTCTTTTGGAGTTGTGTATTCATGCTCGGAAAGAAGAGCGATAAATGATTCTGTTTGCGATTGCTCCGACTGCTTGTTCAAAATTTCTTTGTTGAGTAAAATATAAATCCACTCAATCATTTGAATATCGCGCTGACCGCCGGCGGAGAGTTTTACATTCGGCTCGATTACTTTTGGTGAATTTCCATATTTCTCATAGCGTTCATCGCGGTCTGCAAGAAACGCGGCAAAGATTTGTTTTTTAACTTTCCCGGTGATGGTTTTAAACAAGAGCGCATTCCATTCGTTAAAAAGTTTTAACGAACCGAAAATATAGCGCGTTTCAAAAAACTGCGTGAAAGTGTGCAGGTCTTCCGTTAGGAATCGTTTGATGTCTGGCAGTTCACGGATAGTGTGAGAAACTTCCAAACCAAAATCCCAGCAGCGGGTAATAATATCTTTTATTCCTTCTTCTGATTCTTTCATGGAGGAAACAATGAACATAATATCAATATCGGAATAAGGAGAAAGCTCGCGCCGGCTGAAACTGCCCGCCGAAGCAAGTGCAAACGGATAATGAACGTCTGCGGAAATCTGTCTGAGCAAATCTTCAACCAGAACGCTGTACTCAAAAGAAAAAGCAAGCGAATCTTTCAATATATTTTCTGCGGTGAAAAGTTTTTCTTTCTTAGCAAAAAAATCTTTTTGTATTTCTTCTTTTGATTTCATTCGTTGCTTAAAAAGGAAAAATTAGGGGATTGATAAACCGCTTCAATAACGGATGAAATGCCTCCGCGCATATTAAAGTCGCTGGTGATCTTCATATAACGCGGCTGCATCAGTTCAACAAGATCGTTTAGAATTTTGTTTGTTACCGCTTCAAAATAGATGCCGTCGTTGCGGAAAGACTGCAAATATAATTTGTAACTTTTTAATTCAACACACAAGCCCTCTGCAATATATTCAAGCGTGATCTTTCCGAAATCAGGCTGACCGGTAACAGGACAAACAGAAGTGAATTCGTGCGCTGTATGAATAATTTTATAATTTCTTTCCGGGTTCGGGTTTGGAAAGAGGACTAATATTTTTTGTTTGGAGTTCATTCTTCTTCATCTTCCTCTGTTGCTTTCAGACCTAAATCTGAAAATGTTAATGAAATAGCGTCATACCAAGAGATATAATTTCCAACTTTATCAACAACTCTTTTTAGCTCATCCTCGGTCAGTTTGCGATTCAATTCATCGCCAGCCACTTCTTGAAGATCAGCGACACATAACGAATAAATGATTTTATTTCTTCGCACAATTAGCTCTTTTTATTACACTATAAATAATTTAGTAATGTATTTATTCTATTTTCTTTGTATTCATTTTGAGAATCAAATAAACTTTGTGACAAAATTCTTTGCATGTTTTTTTTCTCTGTGGATTGCGACTTAAGCACACGGAAATTATTCACAACATTTAATTCTCTCTGAAGGAACCACTTTTCTAAAATGCAAGAATATTTTGCATTATCAATTTCAATATTCTTTGCATCATTTATAAATTTGAATTCTTCCATAAAGTCGGGTTTGGCAATAGCATTAATAATTGAAAGAATTACTTCCATCGTTCCAGTCTCTTGGGAAAGGAAATTCCAGAGTTCATCGGCGAGTAAAATTTCTTCATGGTCAAAATATTTCTTGAAGTCCACGCAATAATTGAAAAATCTATCTTTATCGTAGCCACATTTTTTACTGTGTAAAGGATCAAACGGAAATCCAAGAAAGAAAAATATTTCCTTTGATGGGAATTTGGCTCTAAGTGAAGCCTTCCCATTTAAGAATTTAGTTTTTTGTTCTCTAGAGATATCGCTGTTAGGTTTTACTGTTTTTAACTCAATCATTATTATTTTATCTTCTTCTTCGTAATAAACATCCGCCGAAAAATTTGGGGCTTCAACATTCCCATTTGCCAAACTAAAAAATATCTCATCATTTTCTTTAGACAAAATTGGAACGCGATTTCCATTTTTTAATGAGGAAATTATATTACTAATAGTCGATTGTTGATGACTATTGATAAGCATTCCATGGAACTTTCTTTTTTCCCCATCACATAAAACATGGGCAACATTTTCAAAAAACGACTGACCAACGCTTGTGTTCAGTCCATGCATCCAACTTGCTAAACTAACAAATATTGGAATATCTGTAACATACTTTTCAATTTTTACTTTGAATGCTTCTAAAAAAGCTGCATGAAATGGTGCATTGCGATTTTTTAACGCATCTTCAGGGAAATTATCAAATCTCGATTTTAAAGTTTTAATAACTTCTAAAGCAATTCTTTCTTTCTTCAAAGCATCCATTATGAATTCCTTTTAAATAAAAATATTGTTTCAGAATACGCGCCTTTATCTTTCTCTGTTCTATTCAAAACCGGTCTTTTAAATTGCTGTACTATTGTCATCCCGGCTTTTTCAGCAATTGTTGGATACAAGTTATATTTATCATTAGCTACTAAAAAAACATTGTATTCATCTTGTAAATATTTTTTACAGTTATTTAGAACTGCTGCAATACCGCTAACGTAAGACTCTTTTGCTGCTCGTCCTTGCCCGGAGAAGAGCCTGCCAATTTCCAATTCATCTCTTCGTTCAAAACCAAATAAATCATAAGCATAAGCATGTTGTTCGTGATAGTCGATTAAACCAACATAAGGCGGACTTGAAAATATACCACTGATTTTTTGTTTCATCAATTGTTTTGAGAATTCCGGATTTATTTTATCCGTAGAACTAAACAAATCAATTGTTCTACTATCACCGGTAAAACAATGATGATAAGTCCCCGTTCTTAGTGAATTAAATTCAACCAATCGTTTCAACGTATCCTTGGCATATCTTTCCCACCAACTCATAATTGAAAACAGCGGTTTGCAAATCTTTCCGTGTTTTGAGCAATAGTATGTGGTTGAAATGGGTTCCAACAGTGTCGCCAAGTCTGAATGAGTTGTTGCCCGACAAGAGCGAATTGTTCTACTTAATATAATTGTAGCAATTCTCTTGGTGTTTGGATTTTTGATTTTTTTTATTAATTCAAATGCAAAATCAATTTCTGTTCTAACATGTTTGAGATACCATTTATCTAAAAATCTTTCTGCATTTTCTTGTTTTAATTCTATTCCAAATTCTGTAACTAATTTTTTATAAATTGATAAAAATTCTTTTTCTTTTGCCTTTCCATAAATATGCTCATCAATTTCTTTATTCCTAAGTTGCCACTTGTACCCTGGAGAAGGGAAAAACTCATTATTAAAAACCGAAAGTTTTTCTAGTAAACATTGTTCAAACTTGACCGTTTTTGAATCTAAAATAAATTGCCGAAGTTTTTCTGTTATTTTTTTTAATTCAAGGTTAAGGTCAGGTAAATCATAGTGAGCGATTTTAACATTACTAATCAGCGAATTAAAGGCCGAAACATCAATTCCCAAAGCATTCATCCCAAGTTCATTTGCTTGAACCAAAGATGTTCCGCTCCCACAAAACGGATCAAGCACGATATCGCCTTTATGAAAATAAACGTCTTTCTTAAATTCATCTGTGTGTTCATCTAAAAAATACTCCACCAACTGTGGAATGAATTTCCCTTTATACGGATGCAAGCGATGAACATGTTTAGTCGTTTCGGATTCTTTATATTGCTCAAAAGATAAATGCCAGTCAATATCAGTACCGAGTTTTTCTTTCCAGTTTGACTGACGACTTCCCAAATAATCTTTGTAATAATTAATTAACTCCTCTTTGCAGACGAAAGCATCCCCATTATTTCCGAATTTTTCAATACGACCATAATTAACCAGGTAAGAAATATTCGCAGTCGTGACCTTTCGGTTCAACTCCAAACTTATCCATTCACTGGCTTCTTTAATTGTTATTAATTCGGTTTTCATGTTATATTTTATCTAATACTTCGGTTTAACTTTATACGGAATCGGGTCTTCAACACCTGCTTGCTGAAAGCCGCGCAAACGAAATGCGCAGCTATCGCACACACCGCACGCTTCATCTTCACTTTGGTAACAAGACCATGTTAAATGAAGCGGAGCTTTTAACTCGGTTCCTTTTTTTACAATTTCCGCTTTCGATAAATTTATTATCGGAGTAAGAATTTTAATTTTCGTTTCCGGTTTTGTTCCTTCGTCAACCATTTTTTCAAATGCGGAATAAAACTGCGGGCGGCAATCGGGGTAACCGCTTGCATCTTCATAAACAGCGCCTATTCCAACAGCTTCAGCTTTAATAACTTCCGCCCAGCTTACACATGCCGATAAAATATTTGCATTTCTAAAAGGAACATACGAACTGGGAACTTCTTTATTTTCCAAATCAGCTTTTTCTACCGCCAGATGAAAATCGGTAAGCGATGAACCGCCGATTTTATGAAAGTGAGAAAAGTCAATCAGCAATCTATGCTGCACGTTATAAAAATCAGCGACATCATTAAACGCTTTTAGCTCGCGCGTTTCCGTCCGCTGACCATAATTAAAATGGGCAAACGCCAATTCGTATTTTTCGTTTAAGATTGCCGCGGTTACACAACTATCCATTCCGCCGCTGACCGCAATAACTGCTAAAGGTTTGTTCATACTACTCTTATAAAATAAAACCGCACTTAGCGGTTTTCGGGACTGTGTTTAATTTTGAATGCAAAATAAGGAAATTTCACCTCGATAGAAATAAGTTACAATTTTTCTCCCGAATACTCTTTATAAAGGTTTTTCCTTCCCAACAATTGCATTCGCGCTTCGCGGATGTTTGGTGTTATATTCCTCCTTAATCTTACTCCTATGCATAATCTTAATCCAGTTTTTCACCGGATTAAGAGGAAGAAAAAGATTATGATTAAGATTAAGAATTCTAGCGATATGTTCAGTTACTGCCTTTTCTGTTTTAAAAGCCAATCATACAATTCTTGATTGTTGTACGTCTCCGTCCATGCATCATGCCAGGCTTCGGGATAAATTGTTAGCTTTGCATCATTACCGCAATTTTTCAAAGCATCAACTAACTGCTGAGATTCTTTGATCGGAACAACTGGATCTTTTGCGCCGTGAAAAACCCAGACCGGAAGTTTTCCAATTTTACAAATCGTCAGTGGATTTCCACCACCGCAAACCGGTGCAAGGGCAGCAAATCTGTCCGGATATTTTTCGGCTAATGCCCAGGTAGCATACCCCCCCATCGAGAGTCCCGTTACATAAATACTTTTTTCATCAACTTTATATTTTTGAACTATATCGTCGAGCAGAGCAGAAAGGTCTTCCGCCGACCACCAGATATTTTCGGGACATTGTGGCGACACAACAAGAAACGGGAAATCTTTTCCTTGATCAATTAGTTTTGGAGGACCGTGTTTCTTTACCAGATTTAGATCGTTCCCACGTTCTCCGGCTCCATGTAAGAATAATAAAAGCGGAAATTTTTCTTGAGCTGAGTTATAATTCTTTGGAAGATAAAGAAGATAATTCATCTCCACTTTCTTTTTAATTTCTTTTGAAAAAGTTTTTGCTTGCTGTCCAGTTGCTTCTTCTTGCGTTTTCTTTGATGAAGCGCATCCGGAAAACATCAACGCCCCGACAAATGCAAAACCCAAAACAATGATTCCTTTTTTCATTTTGTATCCTTTTAATTTAAATAAAACTTTGGTCAAGAAACTTTCTACTTTCTACTTTCCACTTTTTACTGCTTTCATTTCCAATTTCGCTGAAACATGTAATAGACCTGCCTCGGTCTCCATTCATCATAACCATCGCCGTTTTGATCCTGCGTTACGGCAATTGTGCCCCACCATTCTTCGTTCGAATAGCCGTCAGGATGCGCACCTGTTGTATAACCACCGTAATCATGGCTATTCGGATCGCCCGCTTTCCACCATTCATCTGTGTATTCAAAAACAGTTCCGCCAATTACAACATCGTTTGCGGAAAGTATCTGTGACCAATTCATACTGTCAATAACCGCTTGTGTTGTTTCATATTCCTGCTTTGTGCGATTGTCTAACGCATCAATTCCAAATTCGGTTATCACCAAAGGTTTATTGGTTTTTGTCCGGTAGATATCAAAACGCGGGGTTAAGTTTAGTTCGTAAATATTCGTCGCCCAAAGATCAACATAAGAAAGAGCCGCGTCATCAGCGTTCATCGAAACGCTTCCAACGTTATAAATGTTTCCATTATTTATACAAACCGGATGATATTTTTCTCCTTCAACTTGATAAGCAACAATGGCAAGTTCCTGGCAAAGGGAATACCAATTAGCATTGTTTCCGTTCTGATAATTTTGTTCGTTGCCAAGGTTCCACATCAAGACACCGGGATTATCTTTAAGGTCAACCACCATTTTGGCGAAATCATCTTTTACTTGCTGCCTCACCGAGGGCTGAGTGAGATCATAACTGGTTTCTACCCAAAAGCCTGCGATAACCCGAATATTTTGTGCCGCCATTTTGGTCAACATTGTTTTGCCGGGAGTTGAGTATGTTCGAATTGTGTTGGCATTCATATATTTCAAGTACTGAATACTTCTGTCTTCGAGCGTTGAGGTAATTGGTTTATTTCCAATCGGTGTAATTGAATATGCAGCTCCTTTTACATAATATGGCGAGTAGTTTCCGTCACCATCATAATCAACTTCTAATTTTTTATTAGTGATACGGACAGGACCGGTACTCATCGGTTTTACATCGGGCACATTATAATTTTTTAACGTTAAAACCGGATTGATAGTTGAGTAACCATTTATTGCCGAGGGAACTTCGGCGAGGTATGTTTCATATCCGATATGTTCAACTTTTAACGTATGCTTTCCGGCAGGAACATTTTGCAGAATAAATTGTCCTTGTGCATTCGTTAATTCTCCTTCATATGTTGGTGCCGTAGCCAGAGAGACTTTCGAATCACTAACGACTTTCCCGCCGCTATTTTTTACAACTCCCGAAATAGTTGTTGGATTTTGATAATCCTCTTTTTTCGGGTCAGTTGTACAACCGATCATTGAGGTTAGCAGAAATAAGATCAATAACTTTTCCATTTTTTCCTTCAGAAAATTTTTAATCCATTAGTTCAAACTCATCCTCTAGGCATTCGGCCGAGTTTGTTCCTACAAAGACTTTAAACATCCCCGGCTCTGACACGAAGTTCATATTTAGGTTGTAGAACTTCAAATCTTCTTCCGTTAGTACAAACTCAACATTTTTCGTTTCTCCTTTCGTCAAAAAGATTTTGTGAAATCCTTTCAACTCTTTAACGGGGCGTGTAACCGAGCCAACCAAATCACGGATGTAAAGCTGCACCACTTCTTCACCGTTGTATAATCCATCATTCTTTACTTCAACAGAAATTTTTAACGGTTCGATTTTAGAGATATTTTTTGATGATAATTTTAGATTACTGTAAATAAACTTAGCATAACTCAATCCATATCCGAAGGGATAAAGGGGAGAATTACTATAATCGGAGTAGTAGGAAGTGTAATTGTCTTTAGGGTTGTAAGGCCTGCCGGAATTTTTATGGTTGTAATACATTGGCACCTGACCAACAAATCTTGGAAATGTTACGGGAAGTTTTCCGCTTGGATTAACATCGCCGAACAAAACATCTGCAATCGCACTGCCGGCTTCAATACCCAAAAACCAGGTTTCCAAAATAGATGAAACATGTTCGTCTAACCAGGTGATAGTAAGCGGTCTGCCGTTCATTATTACCGCAACAATTGGTTTCCCGGTTTTGTGAATTTCTTTTGCAAGTTCCTCTTGCACACCGGGCAGATCAAGCGTTGCACGCGATCTTGCTTCTCCGCTCATGTCCAGACTTTCACCTAAAACCAAAACGACAATATCGGCTTGGTTAGCAGTTTCGACTGCTTTTGCAAATCGGTCTTTTTCGTTTCCCTTTATAGAACATCCTTCTTCAAAAAGAATTTCCGCATTGATGCCAAGTTTATTTTTGATTCCTTGAAGCACAGAAACAACTTGTTTGGCATCGCCTTGTTGATTCCAAGGTCCGAGTGGATCAATCGTTGAATTTCCCAGTGGACCGATAACCGCAATCTTCTTTTCGCCTTTAGCGATGGGGAGAAGTTCGTTTTCATTTTTTAAAAGAACAATTGATTTTTGCGCAGTTTCAAGAGAAGCCTCTCGCATTTCTTTAGTGAGAATGGTTTTCTTTTCGCGGTCGGTGTCACAATATTTATAAGGATCATCAAACAAACCAAGGCGGAATTTTATTCTTAAAATTCTTCGAACGCTTTCGTCAACGGTTAGCATGGATACTTTCCCCTCGGCAATTAATTCGCTTAAATGTTTTGTGTAAGCGCTTGCTTCCATATCCATATCAAGACCTGCGTTAAGAGCAAGTTCGCCGGCTTGCTTCAAATCTTTTGCAACTCCGTGTGGAATTAACTCGCCGATTGAATTCCAGTCGCTAACCACAAAACCATCAAACTTCCACTCATCTCGTAAAATTTTTGTAAGGAGCTGCTGGTTTGAAGAAGATGGTACTCCGCCAATTTCGTTGAAGGAGGCCATAAGCGTTGCGGCTCCGGCATCAACACCCGCTTTAAATGGTTTTAAATAAACGTCTCTAAATGTGCGTTCAGAAAAATCAACTGTGTTGTAATCCCGACCGCCTTCAGCGCCACCGTAACCGGCAAAATGTTTTAAGCAGGCAGCAATGGTGTTATTCGCAGAAAGATCGCTGCCTTGATATCCCTTTACACGTGCGGCAGCCATAGCAGATCCGAGGAAGGGATCTTCTCCGCTTCCTTCAACAATTCTTCCCCAGCGTGGATCACGGGCAATATCAACCATGGGATTAAATGTCCAATGGATTCCGGATGCAGACGCTTCAATCGCCTGCATTCGCGCTGATTTTTTCACAAGCGCCGGATCCCAGCTACTTGCTTCAGCCAACGGGACGGGAAAGGTAGTGCGGAAGCCGTGAATAACATCCAAACCGAAAATTAAAGGAATTTTCATCCGTGATTTTTCAATTGCTATTTGTTGAAGCTCTTTAGTTGTTTCAGCCCCGATAATATTTAAGAAGGAACCAATTTTTCCTTGAGCGATGAGCTCTTCGCTTCCTGTTTTTGGTTTTGTTGATTGCGCGCCGGTGTCCCAACCTCCTGAAAACTGAACAAGCTGCCCGATTTTTTCGGTTTGCGTCATGAGCGAAAGAACTGAATCAACCCGTTCTTCGATCGTTTTTACGCTTTGGGAGAAAACATTTTTTTGAATGATTAAAAAGAAAATAATAAAAGGGAAAAGAATGATGGTTGATTTGCCGGCTTTCATAAGGTACTCGCTTGTAAATAAAAGTTGAATGAGCTAAAAATATTAAAACTTTACCGAAGATAAAATTTCTTTATAAGGAAAAGGCAAACAATTTTTATGCCTTAAAAGAACCTACACCGGTGAAAATTCTCTAACTTTATACGATGCGACCTTGAGGATATTATTAAGCTAATAATGGAATTCTTATCGAATTAATAAAAACAAAGCATTAAAAATATTTTAAGTTATGCTCAACCTGAGCAAAGAGTGCAAAAAGAAAGAGCTCGCTAAATGAAAGAAACCATTTTTACCGAAAAGTTGTTAGCATTAGGAGAAGCTAATAACAATAAAATTGCCAGAGTCCCTATGAGTATAAAATGAAACCCAAAATAATTTTACCCATTATTTTATTTACAATGATTTTTTTCGTTCTCTACTTTGCCTATCCGCTAAACGGAATTCCTGCGGCTTCAAGAACAAATCATTTTACATCGGACTCTTTAATCAACAAGGATGAATCAACAATGAAAACCATGAACTTAACCGAAGAAGAATGGAAGCAGCGCTTAACACCTGAACAATATAGCGTGCTTCGCGAGAAGGGCACAGAACGTCCGTTTACCGGTTTGTATTGGGATAATCACGAACAGGGAACATATAAATGTGCAGCTTGCGGAAGCGAATTATTCTCTTCCGACACAAAATTTGATTCTGGCTGCGGCTGGCCCAGTTTTTACGATGTCTCTTCAAGTTCAGCGATTGAGTTGAAAAAAGATTCCAGCTTTGGAATGATCCGGTTTGAAGTGATTTGCAAAAAGTGCGGTTCACATCTGGGGCATGTTTTTGATGATGGTCCACAGCCGACACATTTGCGATACTGTATTAATTCCGCCTCTTTGGATTTCAAGAAGGAAGAGAAGAAACATAATCCATAACATGGTTAAGCCGGAACCAAATTATTTGAGATCAATGAATGATTGAATGTTTGTATGGCTGAATGAAAATCAATTCAACAGTTAATAATTTGTTGGTCAAACCATTCGTCCATTCAACTTCATTCTCTCATGCTGTCAAAGAAGATGGTAATCATCTTTTTCTGCTAAGAGGCGGCATTTTCATTTTTTTTATTCTAAAGCCAATTCAACTTTTTTTTATAATTTGCACCAGCACTTATTTATAAATTTTTCTCAAAGAAGAATGTCGCTGCTTTTTCAAACTCTAGTAATTTTCCTTTTCGCAATGAACCTTCCGGCTCAAAGTGAAACGCTTCTCGCTAACGTTGAGCATCGTCAGAAACAAAGCTTAAACGGGCAGTGGAAAATTATTATTGATCCGTACGAAACCGGCTATTATAACTACCGCTACCAGCCACGCACAGACGGGTATTTTGAGAACAGAAAACCAAAAGATAAATCAGAATTAGTCGAATATAATTTTGATACTTCGGAGGAGCTTACCGTTCCCGGAGATTGGAACACACAAAAAGAAAAATTATTTCTTTACGAAGGAACGATCTGGTACAAAAAATCTTTTCAGTATAAAAAGAAAACCAACACACACGCTTTCCTTTATTTTGATGCGGTAAATTACGAAGCGATTGTTTATGTGAACGGGAAAAAGCTCGGTGAGCACGTTGGCGGATTTACCCCGTTTAATTTCGAAGCAACAAACGAACTGATTGACGGCGAAAATTTTGTTGTTGTGAAAGTTGATAATAATAGAAAGCGCGAAGGCGTCCCCACGCTAAATACCGATTGGTGGAATTACGGCGGTATTACACGCGATGTTTATTTAATAAATGTCCCCCAAACTTTCATCAAGGATTATTTTCTTCAACTAAAGAAAAATTCTTTAACTGAAATCTCAGGCTGGATTCAACTTGAAGGGAAAGAAAAACTTCAAGAAATCAAGATCGAGATTCCCGAAGTAAAAAAATCTATACAAGTAAAAACAAACGAAAATGGATTTGCCGGAATTCATTTTTCTGCCGATCTAACTTTATGGTCATCCGAAAATCCTAAAACTTACACAACAAAAATTATTTCACAAACAGATTCGCTTGAAGACAAAATCGGTTTTCGATCAATAGAAACAAGGGGAAGTGAAATATTCATAAATGGCAAATCAATTTTTCTCCGGGGAATTTCGATTCACGAAGAAGCGCCGTTCGGCGGAGGCAGAGCAAATTCCGAAAAAGACGCTGACACACTTTTGGGCTGGGCAAAACAGCTCGGCTGCAATTTCGTTCGACTTGCCCACTATCCACATAACGAAAAGATGATCCGAAAAGCTGAAAAACTTGGATTGTTGGTCTGGGCAGAGATTCCCGTTTATTGGACGATCTTATGGGATAACAAAGACGTGTTTGCAAACGCGGAAAACCAATTAACTGAAATGATCACGCGCGATAAAAACCGTACGCCAATCATCATTTGGTCGGTCGCGAATGAAACTCCGGTTGGTGAAGCGCGATATAATTTTCTTCATCATTTAATTAAAACAGCAAAAAAATTAGACCCGACAAGATTGATAACAGCCGCAACGGAAATTCATTCTGATAAAAATAAAATTACGTTAAGCGATTCGCTCAGCAATTTGCTCGATGTTATAGGTGTGAATGAATACATCGGCTGGTACGGTGGAATAGCGGAAGACGCACCGAAAACAAGTTGGGAAGCAAAATATAACAAGCCGCTAATTATTAGCGAATTTGGCGCAGATGCAAAATTTGATTTACACGGAAATGCGCACGAGCGTTTCACCGAAGAATATCAAGCGAATGTATATGTTAAGCAAATTGAAATGTTGAAGAAAATTCCGTTCCTTCGCGGAATGAGTCCCTGGATTCTTGCTGATTTTCGTTCACCAAGAAGACCGCTTCCCGGTATTCAAGATATGTACAACAGAAAAGGATTAATCTCTGATAAAGGAGAAAAGAAGCAAGCGTTTTATGTTCTGCAAAAATTCTATGATGAAAAAACAAAGTAATTATGGATCATCGAAAAATTCAACAAATGAAAAATGAAATTCAATTTATTTGCAATGATCGCGAGATAACAACCGCGGTTCACCCGGCAACCACGGTTCTCGATTTTCTGCGAAAGAGTATGCGCTTAACCGGCACAAAAGAAGGCTGCCGTGAAGGTGACTGCGGCGCTTGCACGGTGCTTGTCGGGGAATTAAACAATGAAATAATTTTATACAAACCGGTAAATTCTTGTTTGCTTCCTTTAGCTTCGCTTCACGGAAAACATCTTGTTACCATTGAAGGTATTAATCAAATAGAATTGAATCCTTTGCAGCATGCTTTTGTTGATGAAGGCGCTTCGCAATGCGGATTTTGCACACCCGGATTTTTAGTGTCGCTTACCGGGTATTTCCTTACCAATGATATTTATTCTGCTGAAGAAGCCATCAACTCACTTGACGGAAATATTTGCCGCTGTACCGGTTATGCTTCCATAAAACGTTCGGTTGAAAAAGTTACGAACGAAATTAAGTTGAATAAAAATTATTCAACCCTCGAAAAATTTGTAGAATTAAAAGTTCTTCCCGGTTATTTTCTAACAATTCCCGAAAGGCTGGCAGCGATAAAACTGTTGATAAATCAGCACGCAAGCGGAGTTTTTATTTCCGGAGGAACCGATTTGTTTGTTCAGCAATGGGAAAAACTTTTGTCAAGCGATGTACAATTTCTTCAACGAGATGCATCAACTCCAACAATTAGGATTGAAGGCGAGAGTTGTTTTATTGATTCGCAAACTACGATTTCAGAAATAAAATCTTCCGGCATTCTTCAAAAATATTTCCCGCAACTCGAAAATTATTTTCAATATTTCGGTTCGCTCCCAATTAGAAACCGCGCTACGGCTGGAGGAAACATTATCAACGCTTCTCCAATCGGAGATATGACAAATTTTCTTTTAGCTTTAAACGCCCAGCTTCATTTAAAAGAAAAAGACAAGGGAAGAGTTGTTCCGCTAAAAAACTTTTACACCGGTTACAAGCAACTTGACAAAAAAGAAAATGAAATTTTAGATTCAGTAAGTTTTAACCTTCCGCAAAACATTTTTCACTTCAATTTTGAAAAAGTGAGCAAGCGGACATTTTTAGATATCGCAAGTGTCAACACTTCAATTTATTTAGAAGAAGAAAATTTAACGATAAAGGAGATTCATCTTTCAGCCGGCGGGGTTGCCCCTTGTCCGCTCTATCTTTTTAAAACAAGAGAATTTCTTCTTGGGAAAACAATTTCTCCACAACTGGTTAAAGAGTCTGCCGAAATTATTCAAACAGAAATTTCTCCCATTAGCGATGCGCGCGGTTCGGCGGAGTACAAGCGGTTATTATTGCGTCAATTATTCTTTGCACACTTTATAAAATTATTCCCAAAGATTATTTCGCTTGAGGAGGTTGTATGAAAAATTACGACACAACCCGGCACGTTCGCGGTGAATCGCTTTTTGCAGATGACTTTCTTGTTCCCGAAGGAACATTATTCGCATCGGTTTTTGCTGCTTCAATTGCGCACGGAAAAATTCTTTCTATAGACATTTCAGAAGCAGAAAAATTTTCCGGTGTTAAAAAAATTATTACCTCCAAAGATATTCCGGGACAAAATCAAATCGGCGGAATTATTCAAGATGAACCTCTCCTTGCAGAAAATGAAGTTCACTATTGCGGACAACCGGTTGCCGTTGTGTTAGCAGAAAATCTTCTTATTGCTCGTGAAGCAAAAAAGAAAATCAGAATAGCATACGAAACGCTTGCACCGATTACCGATGCACGGGAAGCGTATGCAAAAGGAATGTTGATCATTCCTCCAAGAATTTTTTCTAACGGAAATGTTGATGAAGCCTGGAAACAATGCGATGTAGTGGTTGATGGAACAATCGAGACCGGAGCGCAAGAACATTTGTATCTTGAAACTCAAGGAGCAATCGCTTTTCCAACTGAAGGAAATGGGATAAAAATAATTTCTTCCACACAAGGACCAACCGCAACACAACGGGCAGTAGGTAAAGTTTTAGGTTTGCCCATGCATCAAGTTGAAGTTGATGTTATGCGGTTAGGCGGCGGCTTCGGTGGAAAAGAAGATCAAGCAAATGCGTGGGCGGCAATGGCGGCTGTCTCGGCTTTTGTAACGAAGAAACCGGTGAAGCTGATTCTCCCGCGACAGGAAGATATGCGCATGACGGGCAAACGTCATCCTTATTCTGCCGATTTTAAAATCGGTTTATCGCAAGATGGAAAAATTTTAGCTTACGAAATTACCTTCTTTCAAAACGCGGGCGCTTCTGCGGATTTGTCAACTCCAATTTTAGACCGGACACTTTTTCATGCGACGAATAGCTATTTCGTCCCGAATGTTAAAGCAACAGGTTTATGCTGTCGAACCAATCTTCCACCAAATACAGCGTTTCGCGGCTTCGGCGGACCTCAGGCAATGTTCGCAATGGAAGCTGCGATTTATAAAGCCGCTAAAAAAATGGGAGTTGACGCTTCGGTCATTCAAGAAAAAAATCTTTTAAAAGAAGGAGACGAATTTCACTACGGTCAATTGGCAAAAAATTCAAAGGCACAAGCGTGCTGGTTTAAAGCGAAAGAAAAATTTAACTTTGATCAAATCAAAAAAAATGTTGAAAAGTATAATGCGGAAAATAAAATTCTAAAAAAAGGTTTTGCGTGTATGCCGATCTGTTTCGGAATTTCTTTTACTAACACCTTTATGAATCAAGCCGGGGCGCTCGTTCATATTTATTCCGATGGAAGCGTTGGAATAAGCACCGCCGCGGTTGAAATGGGGCAAGGGGTGAATGAGAAAATCCGTTGTGTCGCCGCTGAAATTTTTTCGATTGATAAATCAAAAATCAAAATTGAGACAACAAATACCACCCGCGTTGCAAACACTTCTCCTTCAGCCGCCAGCAGCGCCGCTGATCTTAACGGCAAAGCAACCGAACTTGCGTGTAAATATTTATTTGAAAGATTAGTAAGTTTTGTTAAAGATGCATTCAATTATTCTACAACAGATCCAATTGCATTTCGAGATGAGAATATTTTTTGTAATGAAAAGGCAATAGGTTTAACGTGGGTGGAGTTAATTCAAAAAGCATTTTTTAAAAGAGTGGATCTCTCGGCTCACGCTCATTATGCCGTTCCCGGAATTTATTTTGACAGAGAAAAAAACAAAGGAAATGCTTTTGCTTATTATTCGTTCGGAACTGCAATTACAGAAGTAACCGTTGATTGCCTACGCGGAACTTATATTGTTGATTCTGTAAAAGCTGTCCACGATTTTGGAAAAAGTTTTGCAAAAGTGATTGACCGCGGACAAGCCGAAGGGGCAATAATGCAAGGCATCGGCTGGATGACAATGGAAGAAGTGATTTATAATTCCGATGGCAAATTATTAACCGACGCGCTTTCAACTTACAAAGTGCCGGACATTCATTCTGCTCCGAAGGAAATTGAAATTCATTTTTTGGAGAACTCTGATAATCCGCTTGGTATCTTTAATTCAAAAGCAATCGGAGAGCCGCCGTTAATGTATGGCATAGGGACTTTCTTCGCCTTGCAAAATGCGATGAAATCTTTTCGACCGGAGAAAGAATTTCAGTTTTCTGCGCCGCTCACTCCGGAAAAAGTTTTACTCAGTCTTTATTATTAACAAAATAGTATTTTGAAAACTATGCTGCTTCTAAAAAATTGCTTTCACATTGAAACGTTCGATAACGAGAAAATGTATTCCGGATACGATATTCTTATCGAGAGCAATAAAATAAAAAAAATTGAAAAGAACATTTCTTTACAAGAGAATCACAAGATATTAGATTGCTCAAAATGTGTCGTCATTCCCGGTTTGGTTAATACCCATCATCATTTTTATCAAACCTTAACAAGAAATTTACCGGCGGTACAAAACGCAAAACTGTTTGATTGGCTTATCTATCTTTATGAAATTTGGAAGAATCTTGACGAAGAAGCGGTTTACTATTCTTCTTTGATCGCAATGGGAGAACTTCTGAAAACCGGATGCACGCTGACAACCGATCACCATTATTTATATCCTAATACTTTTAGCGGTGATTTGATGGGAATACAATTTTCAGCTGCCGAAAAATTAGGAATGCGTTTTTCACCGGCTCGCGGTTCAATGTCTCTAAGCAAAAAAAATGGCGGCTTACCTCCCGATTCTGTCGTGCAAACCGAAAAGAAAATTTTAGAAGACAGTTTGCGCGTTATTCAACAGTATCACGATGCTTCCGATGATTCGATGAAAAAAATTGTGCTTGCGCCCTGTTCCCCGTTTTCAGTTACCAAAGAAAATATGAGAGACACAGCGCGGCTTGCACGCGAGTATAAAGTCCGTCTGCATACGCATCTCGCTGAAACAAAAGATGAAGACGATTATTGCGTTTCGCTTTATGGAAAACGTCCGCTTGCGTTAATGGAAGAAGTTGAGTTTATCGGTGAAGATGTTTTTTATGCGCACGGAATTTTCTTTAAAGATGCCGAATTAAAAACTTTGTCTGAAACAAAAACTTCTATTGCTCATTGCCCATCTTCAAATATGCGGCTTGGTTCGGGTATTTGCAGGGTAAAAGAAATGATTGAACAAAAGATTAATGTCGGCATTGGAGTTGACGGCTCGGCATCAAATGATTCTTCCGATATGCTCGGCGAAGTTCGCAACGCAATGCTGCTTCAGCGCGTAAAATATGGCGCAAATGCACTTACCGCAAAGCAGGCTTTTCAACTTTCAATAGAGGGCGGTGCAAAGATTCTCGGTTATACTACAACCGGAAAGATAAAAGAAGATTATCTCGCCGATCTTGCTATCTTCAATATTCATAAATTAGAATACACCGGAAGTTTATCCGATCCGCTTGCCGCGTTATTATTTTCGGGCATTTCACATCAGGCAGAGTTTACAATAGTGAACGGCAAAGTTGTTGTTGAAAATGGTAAGCTTGTTGGAGAAGAGGAAGAATTAATCATTCGTAAAGGAAATGAGATTGCAAAAAAACTTTATGAAATTAAATAATCAGCGATACCTTGAAGGGAATCGCTGAACGAAAAAATCATCGTAAACGATGATAGAATTTGATATTCCGCTTCAGCGGAATTTGTTCGATTAGCACAAACCATTTATGGTTGTGCGAAATTATCTCTATAAAAAGTTTAACAAGTTAATGAGAAAGTAAAACTATGCTGCACCAGAATCTTGAATGGTTTTTCCCGCACACAACAGAAGAAGCGGTAAAACTTATTTCACAACAGGGAGTAATTCTCCACGGCGGTGGAACCCGCATTTTGAAAACTTCACCAAAATCAATTAAGGGATTGGTGGATGTCGGTAAATTAAATATGAATTATATCCACCACTCAGGGAACAAAATTAGCATCGGTTCCGCGTCAACTTACGATGAGGTGATACGTTTTTCTGCAAGGACAAAAAAACTTTCGATGCTTGTCAAAGCCTTATCGGAAGCGGCTTCCACCCCGCTCCGGAACAGAATTACAATTGGAGGTTCTTTAAAAGATTTTCCAATCTGGTCAAGTTTATATGCACCGCTTCTTGCGTTAAACGCACAGATCGAAATTGCGGACAAACACGATAAAATAATTTCACTTGAAGAATATCTTGAAACGGGAATTATCAAAACCAAGCATTTAATTAAACGAATTATTCTTGAGGATGATCCGCAGGTCATCGGAGGAGTAAAAAGATTTGTTCTCATTCGATTTGAATATCCATTGTTTACGGTTGCTGTTGCGCTTCGGACAAAACAAAATATAATTTCCGACGCGCGGATTTTTATTACCGGCGTAAAAGGAAGATACAAACACTGCAAACGTGCGGAACATTTTTTAATTGGTAAAGAATTGAATGACGAAAACATTCAACAAGCGAAAAAACATTTTGCTCCAAAGTTTGTTTCGGATTACAAATATTCTGCTGAATATAAAGAACACGCCGCCAAAGTATTTTTTACAGATTTACTGCAAGAGTTGAAAGGAACAGTGAAATGAAATTACCATTCAAAATCAACAACAAGCAAAAACACCTTGAACTACTTCCAAACGAGACTCTCTTGCAAGCTTTACGCAACAACCATTTCACCGAAGTAAAATGCGGCTGTAACGAAGGTGAATGTGGCGCCTGTACAGTGCTTCTCGACGGGAAACCGGTCAACTCCTGCCAGGTGCTTGCAATGAGCGTTCAAGAAAAAGAGATTACAACAGTGAAAGGAATTGGAACGCTTTATACACCGCATCTTTTACAAAAATCTTTTGCTGAAGCGGGAGCCGACCAATGTGGATTTTGTTCTCCGGGAATGGTGCTCGCTTCTTACAGCTTGTTAAAAGAAAATCCGCAGCCGACACGTGAAGAAATTTTAGTTGCGCTCGATGGCAATTTATGCCGCTGCACCGGATATGTGAAAATTATTGATGCGGTTGAAATGACAGCGCAGAAGCTACATTCAAATAAATTGGTAATGGAGTAAGTATGTTCAAATATGTAAATCAACCCATTGAAAAGATTGACGGCTTAGCGCTTGTTACCGGCGAAGAAAAATATACTGACGATTTTTCTTTTACCAATATGCTTTATGTTTCAGTTTTACATTCGGGATACGCGTACGCAAAAATTGTTGACATTGATGATTCCGGGGCGCGTAAGATGCACGGAGTTGTTGAAATTCTTTCTTATAAAAATGTCAAACAAATTTTGTACACAACCGCCGGACAAGGTTATCCCGAGCCATCGCCATACGACACTCTTCTTTTCGGAAAAACGATGCGGTTCGTTGGAGACAATGTTTGCGCGGTTGCGGCGGAATCAAAAGAAATTGCAGATGAAGCGCTCAAAAAAATAAAAGTAACCTATAAAGAATTAAAACCGATTTTGAATTTAGCCAAGTCTGAAGGTTCGCCGATTATTATCCACAAAGATGACGGAGCGTTTCCGAAAATTCCCGTGTTTTATGATGCGAAGAAAAATATTGCATCTAAGGTTGAAGCTAATGTTGGTGATTTTGATTTGGCATTTAATAAATCTTCGCGAAAGTTTGAATATGATTTTTACTGCTCGTATGCATCTCACTGTGCAATAGAGCCTCACGCTTCGGTTTCTTATCTTGATGGAAGAGGGAGACTTGTAATTATCAGCACCACTCAAGTCCCTTTTCATGTAAGAAGAATTGTTTCTCATGTTGCCGAAATTCCTGTTTCAAAAATACGTGTAATAAAACCAAGACTTGGCGGAGGTTTCGGCGGGAAACAGGAAGTTTTGTTAGAACCAATCGTTGCGATGATGACGTGGCGGACAAAGCGTCCTGCTAAGTTGGTTTATTCACGCAGAGAAGTTTTTAAATCAACACGATGCCGGCATGAATACAAAACAAAGTTTTCAGTCGGTTATGAAGCAGATGGAAAAATCAACGCGCTGCATCTTGATGCGTTGGAAAATTCAGGCGGATACGGTTCACACTCATTAACCGTGCTTGCAAACGCCGGATCGAAAACGCTTCCGCTCTTAAATAAAATTGATAATCTACGTTTTACCGGAATGGGCGTTTACACAAATCTTCCCTGCGGCGGCGCTTACCGCGGTTACGGCGCGACTGAATCTTATCTTGGTTACGGACAAGTTATTGATATGGTTTGCAATGACTGCAATCTTGATATTGTTGAATATTATAAAAAATGGGCGATCAAATCGGGCGAAACTTCTCCGATCTTTCAAGCGTTAGGAGAAGGAAAAGAAGGCGTTGCAATGACTATCGGTTCAACTTCGTTGGTTGAATGTCTTGACGAAGGAGCAAAACTTTCGAATTGGTATGAGAAGAAAAAATTGTACGGATCAAATTCCGGTTTCAATAAAGGGAAAAGATTGAAGCGTGGAATTGGAATGGCTGCGCTTATGCAAGGTTCTGCAATTCCGGAAATTGATATGGCTTCCGCTTACATCAAAATGAATGACGATGGTTCTTTCAATTTAAATGTTGGCGCAACAGATTTAGGAACGGGTTCCGATACGGTGCTTGCGCAAATCGCCTCCGAAGTACTTGACACACCGGTTGAAAGTTTCATTGTCTATTCTTCCGATACCGACTTTACCCCTTTCGATACCGGCGCGTATGCATCTTCAACAACTTATCTTTCGGGACAAGCGGTAAAAAAATGTGCTGAAGAAATTAAAAAACAAATTCTAAAAGTCGGCGCGGAAATGCTTTCGCTTTCACCTGACGAAGTTGAATTAAATGACAGCAGAGTTACCGCAAATGAACAAACGAAAGAAGAAGTTTCATTTGCGGAAATTTGCCAGTATAGTCTGTATCAGAAAAATCAATTTCAAATTCAGGCAGCTGCTTCGCATTTTTCGCAGAAATCTCCACCTCCGTTTGCAGCGCATTTTATTGAGATTGAAGTTGACACTTTTACCGGAATAATTAAAGTGCTGAATTACGTTGCAGCGGTTGATTGCGGTACGCCGATCAATCCGGTTACGGCGGAAGGACAAGCCGAAGGAGCTATTGTAAACGGTTTGGCGTATGCATTGTTTGAAAATTATTATTTCTCTCCGCACGGAAAAATGTTGAATGATACATTCGGTAAGTACGGCGTTTACACCGCATTTGATATCCCTCCGATAAAAGTAAAGTTGATAAAATCGTACGAAGAAACCGGACCTTTCGGAGCGAAATCAATTTCAGAAATAAATATTAACGGCGCTTTACCGGGTATAGCGAACGCTTTTTACAACGCTACCGGTAAGCGATTATTCAATGGTCCGTTTACACCGGAGTATGTTTTAAAAGTTCTCTCTGAATAATAATGATCCTAAAAAACTGCTACATTTATGATGAACTAACCGGGCAAGAAAAACTTGTTGATTTTCTTGTTGATGAAAAAATAACGGCAGTTAAAGAAGAACTTGCAAAAACAATTTCACTTGAAAATAAAACCACGATTAAATTAAACGAACTAGATCAAATAAAAATTGCACAGATAAACGAATACTCAGAAAAATATATTTTAGATTGCGAAGGAACGATTACCATTCCCGGCGGTATTGATCCGCATGTGCATTTCGATACTCCCGGCTTTACCCACCGCGAAGATTTTTATCACGGAAGCATGTCAGCCGCAGCCGGAGGCATTACAACCGTTATTGATATGCCGTGCACTTCGCTTCCCCCTGTAACCGATGGAAAAAACTTTGACGAAAAATTCGCGGCGATTAAAAATGAATCGGTAATAGATTTTGGACTCTATGGTGGCGTTTGCGCTAACAACTTTGAACAATATGAAAAATCAATGGAGGAGCTTGCAGGTAAAAAAGTAAAAGGATTCAAAACCTATTTCGTTTCCGGGATGAAAACTTTTCCGCAAATCTCGCTCTCACAATTTGAATCAATTTTACTAAAAGCAAAAGAATTAAATCTTCCCGTTTTGCTTCATGCTGAAGACAGTGAAGTTGTTTCGGCAATGACAAAGAAATATGAAAATGCAAACAATGATTATCTGCGCTATTGTAATTCACGTCCTGCGCAAGCGGAAATAACAGCAGTTAAAAATGCAATAGAAATTGTAAAGAGAGTTGATGGAAATTTGCACATTGTTCACGTTGCTTCATCGGAAGCGGCTAAACTTGTAAATCAAGTTCGTAATGATTACAAAATCACTTATGAAACATGTTCCCACTATTTGTTTTTTACTCATGATGATTTTAAAACAAAAGGCTCATCGTTAAAAACTGCGCCTGTGGTCAAATCAAAAAAAGATCAACTGGAATTGTGGAAATTATTAGAAGATGGAAACTGCAGCTTTGTTGTCTCAGACCACGCTCCTGCACCATTGTACGAAAAACAAACCGGTTCTTTCTGGAAAGATTATGGCGGCATACCGGGAGTGCAAACAATGATCCCCGTTATTTTTTCGGAAGGTTATAAAAAACAAAAACTTTCGTTGAAAAGATTTACTGAAGTTGTTTCAACGAATGCAGCAATGCGGTTTAATTTATATCCAAAGAAAGGGAGTTTGCAACCCGGAAGCGATGCAGATTTTGCAATTATCAATCCCAACATTTCTTGGAAATTTGAAACAGGATATTTGTTATCGAAAGGAGAAACGTCCCCATTTGACAATGAAATATTTACGGGAAAAGTTGTGCTGACAATTTTGCGTGGAAAAATTATTTACAGCGATGCGGCTGGAATAGCGGTTGAAAAAGGTTACGGAAGATTTTTGACGTGAAACAAATCAGCGATACCGTAAACGGTATCGCTGTACGAAAAAATCATCGTAAACGATGATGGGATAATTTATCATCCCGATTTATCGGGATTTTTTCGTGTAGCACATCCATTTATGGTTGTGCGGAATTTATTTGTTCTGTCGCAAATTAAAACTTAAGTAGTCTTGTAATATTAAATCCCAATCTCCATTCACCATTTCCAAAATCTTTATCTGCACCGGAAAGAAACTGCGCTGGATTTAACTTTGCATTGTTCGTTAAAATAATTTTGAAGAAATGTCCCCCCGTTTCTAACTCAAAACCAAAAGCAGCTGAATTAAACCGATTTAAATATCCGTTAACCGTTGGATTGAATTCTGCCAGCACGCTAACCATATTTGAAATGTAATATTGTAGATTCATTCCCAACGTAAACGAGTTTTGAACATCGGCGCGATAAATGTTGCTGTTGTATAAATAAGAAGGAACCAATCCTATACCGAGCTTTTTATCTATCATCGTATTAAAAATTATTTGGCCGAAATATTGATACGCTCTCCCGGAGCTTGCAATCTGTCTTATTGGTTGAGTGTTTTTTGCAATCCCGAATTGAACACCAACAAGCAATGGAAGAAAAGTTTCTTTAAATTGAAGTAAGCGGTATTTTCCCCGCAAGTCAAAATTATCATCAACGTTTGATCTGCCTAACGTAAGCACCAAGTCATCCGTCACCGCATAACCAAGGGCTAATCTCATATTCACCGGACCATCAAAACCGTATAAATTTTTTGAACCGTCTTTGATTGACGGCAAAAACCTATGGGAAATTTCAAACTCAAAATCTCCCTTCTGCAATGTTTCCGCCGTCGGCAAATTAATTGATTGAGGCGAATGAAAAAGTTGGAGAGGAAGATTATCTACTGCTTCTTGTTTCTTCCAACTTATCTGCGCCATTCCTTGTATAGCAAGAGAAAATAGAAATGTTAAAACGATTATCGAACGAAGTTTCATTTTTTCCCTTCTGCTTTATTTACGGAAAACAAATTAAAATTTAATTGAAGCTCAATCACTTCGCTTAATTTCACCATCATGATACTTGGAATATCTATATTATACGAAGAAAGTTTTATACTAAAATTAGTTTTGAGATTGTAATCGGAATTACCGGACTTTGTAAGCACGCCAGAGATTTTAATATACTTTGTTACTCCATGAATGAACATTTCTCCATCCGCATCAACCTTAAACGGACCTTGTGCAGCCGGAGTTACGTTCGTAATTTTCCCTTTAAATGAAGCATCAGGAAATTTATCTGTTTGCAAATAATTATCCCGCATGTGCCGGTTGCGCAGACCGATTCCTGTATCTAAGGTTTTTAAATCAACTTCAAAATAAAGACTGCTGTTTGTAGTATAATTATTTCCTTCCCAATACATATAACCGTCTATGTTCTCGGTAACGCCGGAAAACTTTCCAAAGGGAGCGTCGGAAATAAATTCAACGTGATTCTTTGATCCTTGTTTAACGTGTAACTCTGTTCCTTGCGAAAAAAATTCTACTGAAATAAGAAGGCATACAAAAAGTATTTTTCTCATAGTAACTCCAACAAATGATTAATCATTCTTAGCTCCGTTATTTATCCAGGTCTCTACAAGTTGAATAGCGTTTTCACTTAACTTGCCGGAAGGAGGCATAATTCCGGAGCTTTCTCCTGTATTCCTCAATCTTTTAATTAGGAAACTGTTCGCGCTGTTTCCGGCTTGTACGCGGACGAAGCTAGTATTACTTATACTTGGAACATTTACCAAATTGTTGAAAGCTTTACCAGAGGAAAGATCCATTTCAGCCGCTGCATTGGCGCCGGAATGACAACCAGCCAATGCGCACGATACATTAAAAACTTCTTTTTGAACGGTAGAAAATGTTGCTGCGGAATTGTTTGAAAGTGAGTTACTCGCTTCCGGTTCAACAATAACTTTACAACCCGTTAAAGAAATTATTAAAAGAAGAATGAACGAAATCCTGAAAATCTTTTTTTTAATCAACATGAAATATTCCTTATATACAGTTCTAACCTTGTAAATCAGAACCTAATGGTTATCAGTTTTCAGTTGTCAGTATTTTTTAATGACCAATGACGATTGACCAATTTCTTATCCGTTGTAACTAAATAAATATTGTGCCCATTTTGCACAGAATATTTTTACTAACTACATAAGTATTTCGTCCGCTTTCAAATTACTAACGGAGCAGAACCATCTTTTTTATTTCCGAAAAATTGTTTACCGATATTTTATAAAAGTAAACACCGGAAGAAAGAGATGAGGCATCAAACTCTACTGAATAACTGCCGGATTGCTTGTATCCGTTTACTAAAGAAGTAACTTCGGTTCCGGTGATGTTGTAAACTTTTAATACAACATTTCCCGCTTTCGGAATTTGATAAAATATAGTTGTAGTTGGATTAAAGGGATTAGGATAATTTTGTTTTAGGTCATAGCTCAAATTATATTTTTCCGATTTGATATCAGTTGCGCTCGAAACGCTAATAGTTTTATTCTGTGCAAAGTTCCATTGGTCGTTGCTGTTTGTTCCATCAAGGTTTACACTGTTGCCATTGGCAAATAAGGTTACAGGTCCTTCTGTCGCCGGAGCGGTATAAGTAAAAGAGAAAGCCACATTTCCGCTTGAAGATGTTTTTGGCGCCTGATGAGTTAATTCAGAATTTTCTAATCGCAAACCGGTTCCCGGCGCTAAAGTTCCCGCCGAGGCAGCAATGTTTGTACCTCCCGCAACGAGGGGTCCACCGCTAATGGTAACGGTATAGGTTTCCGTTTGTCCGGGAAGAAGAGATGCCGGTCCATCAATAATCACTGAAACGGCTGATGAAGGGGAATTGGCATGACATGTACAACCAACTCCGTTTTTTTGTGTTCTGCCGGTTATGCCTCCGTGATAGCCAAAAACATAAATTGTAACAACAACCGATAAAAACATTGTGGTTAATAAAAATTTCCCGTTTGTAAATACTCTCATAGTTTTCCTCGCATATTGCTTACTGATAAAAAACAGTCCAAATTATTTGAAATCCTATCCGATGTAAATGAAAACAACATAAGACTTTCATAAGTTCCTTGTGTTTAGAGCATGAAGATATTAAAATTTATGGAGTCTCCATGATCTGAATTTATTTCTTACGGAATCTTGCCGGATTAAAACTAAATTTACGTGTGAATATTAATTTTAGACCATTAACTCATTTACCAAGAGTGCAATCTTGATTCATTTCTCAACAGTTAAAATTTTTGGTTACTTATTTTCATACCAATGCTAAAGGTTGTGGCAATTCAATTTTAGATTTTAAGTAAGGTAATTTAACAAATTGCTACGGGTGAAAACTAAATGAAATGAGCTCAGTCTCAAATTATACTGATAATGACTTCAATTGTTCTTCTCGCGTTGCCCACGTAAGCCTAATGTGAGTTTGCAGGTGGATCGATTGCTTTATGATTTTGATATGCCATAGAGTAAAACTACATACTCAAAACATCCGATGTTGCATTGAACTAATTTTTGATTTATCTTGTTATCCCAAAAAACAAAAGGAAGAACATGCTAATCAATATTGCAACTGCTAATCCTCCCTATAAAGTTTCTCAAATAAAAGCTACGGAAGAACTAAAAAAGAGAATGGCTGTCCGCCCCGCGGTCGCAAGAATGATCGACGCCGCATCGGCTCACTCCGGAATTGATTTTAGATATTTTGTCGTTCCCGACGGCGATGAAGAGAGCAAAGAAAAATTTTATTCGACTAACGGTGAATATATTAAACCAGGCACGCAAAGAAGGATGCTCGAATATGAAAAATGGTCAAAGGAATTAACAAAAACCGCCGTAAGAAAATTGTTAGATGAAAGTAATGTTGATCCTTCTCAAATAAACAGATTAATTACAATTTCCTGCACCGGATTTTTTGCTCCCGGTTTAGATCATTATCTAATGATCGAATTCGGTATTCCGCTTTCAGCAAGAAGAACCAACGTCGGCTTTATGGGATGCGCCGCTTCGCTCATCGGATTTAATTCTGTTTTAGAAGCGATTAATTCTTCAAACGAAAAAGAAGTCAACGCGCTTGTAGTTTCAGTGGAGTTGTGCAGTCTTCATCTTCAAACAGACGCAACTCGCGATAATATTTTAGCAAACATGATTTTTGCTGACGGTTCTGCCGCAGCTTTATTTTCTAACTCGCCGCGCCTTGAAGAAAAAAAGAGAATGAACTTACTTTCCGCTGATTCAATTATGTTTGAAAATACTTCCGAGTTTATGGGATGGAAAATTGGCGACTTCGGTTTTGAAATGATGCTTTCTTCAGAACTACCAAAAATTATTTTAGAAAAAGCCATACCGGCATTACAACATATTTTATCTTTATATGGACTATCCCCGGGACAGGTACATCATTGGGTGCTTCATCCGGGGGGTAGAGCTATTTTGGATTCACTTCAATCGGGATTGAATTTAAGTGAAGATAAAATGGAACCTTCAAGAAATGTTTTAAGGAATTACGGAAACATGTCCTCTGCTTCTATCCTTTTTGTATTGAAAGAATTGATCAATGCAGGTGTTGTCAACAAAGATGAATATTGTTGTGCGGTTGCATTCGGGCCCGGTCTTACGATGGAAGTTGCTATGTTCAAAGGCGCATAATGTTTTTGAGAAGAAGCGATGCACCGGAAATTATGGATGATTTTTCTATTGAAGATGAAAGAGTTGACGAAGCTCTTAAAGAATTAAAATTGATCAACAAATTTCTTGGGGGCATCTCAACTTCTAAAACAGGTTTGAAAAGTTTGATCAGGAAAAAACATGAGTCGCTTGATTTAGAAGTTTTGGATGTCGGCAGCGGGGCTTCAGATGTTATGATTGCTTTGAGAAGAAATAATAAAAAAATGAAAATCACCGGGTTGGTTAGAAACAAACGAGTATGCGAATTTCTAAAAAAATCTTCCGAAGTAGCGGTTGTCTGCGGCGATGTAAAAACTCTCCCATTTAAATTCGGTCACTTCGATTTTGTTCACGCCTCTTTATTCCTTCATCATTTTAAAGAAAAAGAAATTAGAAATATTTTAGAAAACCTTTTGCTCCTGTCCCGCTTTGGTTTAATTATTAATGATTTGCGTCGTTCAATTTTTGCGCTTACAGGAATTAAACTGTTAACGTATTTCTTCTCTAAAAGTAAAATGGTAAAAAATGATGCGCCCCTTTCCGTAAGAAGAGGCTTTACAAAAAGGGAGCTTAAAAATATACTGACTAATTTAGCTTGTAATTATATAATCAAGCGAAAGTGGGCTTTCAGATGGTGCATTGTTGTTTATAAAAACAAGTCATATTTGGTTTTATGAGTTTAGAAAATTATGACGTCGCTATCATCGGCGGAGGTCCAGCCGGCTCTACTGCTGCAATTTATCTTGCTGATTATGGATTTAAAGTCTGTTTATTTGAAAAGAAAATTTTTCCGAGGGAAACTTTGTGCGGTGAATTTCTTTCCAAAGAAGTTATTGCAATTATTAAGGAATTAAATCTTTTCGATAAATTTATATCACTTCATCCAAATCCTATTAACACATTTAGGTTTATCAATGACAACGGTAAACAGTTTTCAGCGAATTTTAATTTCACTGCTTACGGTTTAAGAAGATCGGTCTTTGACAATTTACTTCTTAACGCAGCAAGCAGTAAAAAAGTAAAAGTATTCCAACCGTATGAGATTTCCGAAATTAAAAAATCCGGTGTAGATTTTTTAATATCAGCGCAAAATCAAGATGGCTTGAACGTTGATATTCTAAGTAAAAATGTAATCGCTGCTTATGGCAAACAGAATATTCTTGATAAAACTTTAAATCGGAATTTCGCCCGACATAAATCATTTCTTAACGGAATAAAATTTCATCTTGCTAAATCAAGATTAAAAAATATTTTGCCGAATGAAATTCGTATTTACGTAGCTAACGGAATTTATTGCGGAGTGAACGAGGTAGATAATGATACCATTACATTATGCTTTCTTGAAAATCGAATAACCCTGAAAAATTCATCCCGGCAAAATCTTATTGAATTTATTTCCAGGAATAAAAGTTTTCAAAATATCTTTGCGGAAAATTCATTCAAACAAATAAATGAACTTCAGACTTATGGAATTGTTAATATCTATTTCGGGGAAAGAAATTTAGTTGAGAATGGCGTTTTTATGATTGGCGATGCTGCCGGTGTTATCGCCCCGCTTGCGGGTGACGGAATCGGAATGGCTCTTCAGTCGGCTAAGCTCATATCAGATGTTTTTGTTAAATCAAGAAATGAAAATTTACCTGTCGAAGAAACTGAACGAACATATAAAAATTGCTGGCATAAACTTTTTAGGAAAAGATTAAATTACGCTTCATTCATTCAAAAGATAATACTTCAAAGTAAATTCAGAAATTCCGCTGTCAATTTTATAAAAATATTTCCGTCAACTTTACCAAAATTAATTAATGCAACACGCGGTAGCTAATGAGGATATAAGAAAAGAAACTTGTTATTCAAAATAAAGTTTTACTTCATATGTTTTTGTCCGGGTTGCGCAGTCCGCCGCGGTGGATTTTTGCTAACTATTTAACATACCACTTAACTTGTTTAACAGAAATAACTTGCCGGTAAATTGTAAATTATGCATATTATAACAGTAATAATTTACAAGTGTTGAAAAATGAATAACTTAGACCAAATATTACTTCCGTATAATCCATGGTGGTCAAATAAGGAATCGGCTTTTTCAAGCGTTCCTTCTTTCAGGAGACCGCTGTATTACATTCTAATTGAGGACCTGAACACTATTCCTCAAATACTTTCTATTACGGGTCCCCGTAGAATCGGGAAATCCACACTTCTTCAACAGATTATTCAAAAGTTGATTAATGACGGAATTAATCCAAAACATTTGATCTATTATTCATTTGATGACCCTGCTTTAATTTCGAGCAAGATGAATCTTGATAATCTTATTGATTACCTTTTCAAAATAGCCTCAAACAAAAAAGGAGAAGGAGTAACTTACCTATTCCTTGATGAGATTCAACGTCTTGAGCGATGGGAACTTTACTTGAAGAAATATTACGATCTAAAATTTCCCGCTAAAGTTATTATCTCCGGTTCAGCTTCTTCACCTATTTTTAAAAAGACAAGGGAAAGTTTGCTCGGCAGGGTTAAAGATTACCACCTGCTTCCTTTTTCGTTCCGTGAATTTGCTCTTTATTCATTTCAGCATAAACCGACTTTCCTTTCAGAAATTAATTCGCTCTACAAACAAGGAAAAACAATCCAGGGAATGATTACCGGCGATCCTCAAATTTCTACAGAGGTTGTTTCTCTAAGTGACCTTTCTCTTGAATTAAAAGCGGAACTTGACGCTCTTCTCAACCGCTATTTTCTTGAAGGGGGTTTTCCTGAAGTGTGGAATCTTCCAACCTGGGTTTCCAAACAAGAATATCTTTACGATAACCAGGTTAAAAAAGTAATCTACGAAGATTTAATTCTTGCCGCCGAGTTCCGCAAACCGGAATTGTTAAAACGATTTTATATTTCTCTGCTCGAAATGCCCGGTCGCGAAATTGCCGTTCAATCAATTTCTCAAGAAACCGATGTGAAGTCGGCGCAAATTGATAAATATATTCCTTTGCTTGAGATGACCGATCTCGTTTATAAAATTTCTAAGTTCCGCTCCGGCGCTTTGCGTGTGCGTAAGGGGATGATGAAGTTTTATCTTGTTGATCTTGCTCTCCGAAATGCAGTTCTTAGATTAACGGATACGTTGCTGAAAGATGAAACAATGCTCGGCTTGTATGCTGAAAACCTCGTATTTCTTGCGCTCAAAAAGTGGCGCGGAACTATCCAGATGGATTATTTCCGGGAGCGTAATGGCGAAGTTGATTTTGTTATTCACATTGCCCCTAACCGCTATTTACCGGTCGAAGTTAAATACCGGAATAAAATTGAAAAGAGTTATCTCTCCGGAATTCTAAATTTTGTTAAGCAGTATCCAAATTCGGCGCAAGCAATAGTGGTTTCCAAACAATGGTCGGATTATGGACCTAAAGAAAATATCTTTTACATCCCGCTTCCAATTTTTCTTTTGCTGTTTGATTAATCTCGATCTGGTCAATAAAATTTCGCGTTGCGTGCCAGCTTTAATTCGATGTTCTCATAATACAGTGGATTACAAATAAAAAAGGCTGAGCAACCAACTCAGCCTTTTTCTTTTTATGAAAATGAAGAAGATCAATATCGGTAATAGTCCGGCTTGTAAGGACCTTCAACCTTAACGCCGATATATTTTGCTTGTTCTCCGGTAAGCGTATCAAGTACAACACCGATTTTTGCAAGGTGTAACCGTGCAACCATTTCATCCAAATGTTTCGGCAAAGTATAAACTTTGTTTTCGTATTTGTCTGAATGATTCCAAAGCTCAAGTTGAGCCAGTGTTTGGTTGGTGAAAGAGTTTGACATTACATAAGAGGGATGTCCCGTTGCACAGCCGAGATTTACCAATCTCCCTTCAGCTAAAACGATGATGTCTTTTCCATCAATTGTGTATTTATCAACTTGCGGTTTGATTGTGTTTTTGGTGTTACCATAATTTTTGTTCAACCAAGCCATATCAATTTCGGTATCAAAATGTCCGATGTTGCAGACAACGGTTTTGTCTTTCATCAATTTAAAATGTTCGCCGGTAACAATTTTCATATTTCCGGTAGTGGTTACAACAATGTCGGCTTCCTTAACCGCATCAACCATTTTCTTAACTTCGTATCCTTCCATCGCAGCTTGCAGCGCACAGATCGGATCAACTTCCGTAACGATTACGCGGACATGATTATTCTTTAATGATTCAGCCGAACCTTTGCCAACATCACCGTAACCGGCAACAACGGCAACTTTACCGGCAAGCATTAGATCTGTCGCACGGCGGATTGCATCAACTAAAGATTCGCGGCAACCGTATTTATTATCGAATTTAGATTTTGTAACCGAATCGTTTACGTTGATAGCCGGAAGAGGAAGCGTTCCGTTGTTCATTCTTTCGTAAAGTCTGTGAACGCCGGTGGTGGTTTCTTCGCTTAATCCTTTTATGCCTTTTACCATTTCGGGATATTTATCAAGAACCATATTTGTTAAATCGCCGCCGTCGTCGAGAATTAAATTCAACGGCTGCCCATCTTTAAAATAAAGTGTCTGCTCAATGCACCAATCGAATTCTTCAGCGTTCATACCTTTCCAAGCGTAAACAGGAACTCCCGCGGCGGCAATTGCGGCGGCGGCGTGGTCTTGCGTTGAAAAAATATTACACGACGACCACTGAACTTCTGCGCCGAGTTCAACCAATGTTTCAATTAAGACGGCAGTTTGGATTGTCATGTGCAAACAACCGGCAATGCGCGCGCCTTTTAACGGCTTCGTTGCTCTATATTGATCGCGTAAAGACATTAAGCCGGGCATTTCCGCTTCGGCTAATTCAATCTCTTTGCGTCCCCATTCGGCAAGAGAAATATCTTTTACTTTATAGGGAAGTTTTTTGGTTTCTACTTCGTAACTCATTTTTTTCCTTTATTATATTTATAAACGTTTGAAATATTTCTTATATCTTAATCATAATCATAATCTTATTCTTATTCTTATTCTTAATCAAAGCATCTCCTTTGAATAATCATTTTCCGGTTCATGCAATCGATCAGAATTGTTTTTTATTAATCCGATCAGCATCGATACTATATTTCTAAGAATTTCCTTTCCAAAGACAATTTCTGCTTCGGTTAGTTTTTTCTTCCTGACCAGGACATCAAGACAACTAGCACATTCCAAAGCCGAACCACGAGCAATATCAAAGAATTTGCATCTGTCATTAGCTGTATACTTTCCATTTCCTTCTGCAATATTGAGAGGAATCGAAGTTGACGCTCTTTCAAGTTGATTTCTAACAGATAAATTTTTATCAACTTTTGGAAAAATCGATTCAAGCCAATTAGTGAATTCTAAAGAGGCTTGATACACGTTTAATTTTTCGTGATCAAAATAAATCATTTGCTTTTTCGACGGTTTAATCAAAACCTTCCGGTTACTTAAAACAGAAGAAGATTAAGAATACGATTATGATTAAGATTAAGAGTTACTTCTTTATATATTCTTTAAACAGCGGAACCAAATCTAATTGTTCCCATGTGAATAAATCGACAGTCCTTTCAACAAATTTTGGTTTACCGTTTTCTTCACCAACGATAACTTTTATCTTAGCATCCTTTTCATATTTTCTGCCGAAGTGACCGTATGAAGAAGTTGCAATATAAATCGGGTTGCGAAGTTTCAATCTGTCGATGATCGCTTTCGGAGTCATCGGAACAACTTTCCGGATCATTTTAGAAAGTTCGGCATCTGAAGCAACACCGGTTCCATAAGTATTTACAAAGATAGACATCGGCTCGGCAACACCGATAGCATAAGAAACTTGGACCAAACATTCTTTTGTTAATTTAGCGGCGACTAAATTTTTTGCGATATGTCTTGCGGCATACGCAGCGCTTCTATCAACTTTGGAAGGGTCTTTGCCGGAAAAAGCTCCGCCGCCGTGAGCGCCCCATCCGCCGTAAGAATCAACAATAATTTTTCTTCCGGTTAAACCGCTGTCTCCGTGCGGTCCGCCGATAACAAATTTCCCTGTTGGGTTAACATAGTATTTGGTTTTTTTATCGAGATATTTTGTCGGAATTACGTTGGGGATAACGTATTTCTTCATGTCAGCTTCAATTTTCTTTTGATTAACATTATCATCATGTTGGGTGGAAATTACAACCGCATCAACGCGTAAAGGTTTGCGTGTAACTTCATCATATTCAATCGTTACTTGAGATTTTGCATCGGGACGAAGATAAGGCATTAACTTCGGCTGCTTTTTGCGGATGTCCGCTAATCGTTTTACAAGTTTATGAGCATACTCTAAAGTTAGTGGCATATAATCGGCAGATTGATCGCACGCATAACCGAACATCATTCCTTGATCGCCGGCGCCTTGTTCTTTATGTAATCCTTTTCCTTCGTCAACGCCTTGCGCGATGTCGGGAGATTGTGAATGGATTGCATTTAAAACTCCGCATGAATCGTAAGAGAACATATACTCGCCTTTTGTATAGCCAATATTTTTTACCGTGTTGCGGACAACGGCTTGAATATCAACATAAGCGGTAGTAGTTACTTCACCGGCAACGACTACGAGTCCGGTTGTAACTAACGTTTCGCAGGCTACGCGGGCTTTGGGGTCTTGCACATAAATGGCGTCTAACACGCCGTCCGAAATGGCATCGCAAACTTTATCGGGATGCCCTTCGGAAACAGATTCTGAAGTGAAAAAGAATGACATAATAATTTATCCTTATTTATTTTCGTTTTTAGTTATTTAATAAAATTCTAATTCAGTTGAATCGCCGGTGTTCAATCTTTTAAAACTTCCGTTAATTAAAGAGTGTCTTCCTACAATAGAGTTTTCTAAGAGCGATTTACTTACTTCAGCTTGCGCGCCAACGATTGAATTTTTTATAATTGATTCACACACCCTTGCATTTTCGCCGATAGTTGTAAAGGGCCCGATAACCGAATTTTCAATCACCGCTGTTTCAGCAATAAATACCGGCTGGTTAATAATGACTGTTGGAATTGAAACATCGGTGCTTTTTTCTTTTAAAAGATATTGATTTGTTGAAAGAAGCGTTTCCGGTTTTCCGCAATCGTACCATCCTTCGACCGAAAATGTTGTAAATTTTTCTCCGTCATCAATCATCATTTGTAATGCATCGGTTAGTTGAAGTTCGCCGTTGGTGCGGATGTTCTTTGCAACTAAAGTATTTAAACATTTCTTCAGGGCATTTGCATTGCTGATGTAATATAACCCGACAAGCGCAAGATGAGAAATCAAAGTTTTTGGTTTTTCAATGAGCCTTTCAATATAGCCGTTCGTCATCAGAGCAACGCCAAAGCGGCTTGGGTCTTCAACGTATTTTACGCCGAGCGAATTTTGTTTTGCGGTAAAAACATTTTTAAGGTCTACATCAAAAATGGTATCGCCGAGAATGATAAAAATTTCTTCTTCATCAAACGTAGGGATGGCGGTATAAATTGCGTGTCCGAGTCCTTCAAGTTCTGTCTGTTCAACAAAGTCTGCTTGTAAGTCGGGATAATTTTCAGCGATATACTTTATAATCAGTTCGCCTAAATGCCCGTAAATAAAGGTTGCTTTGGTAATTCCTTCGGAGAGAAGTTTGTCAAGAATATGCCCCAGGATCGGTTTTCCTCCAACGTTCAGTAAAACTTTGGGAATCGTGTGCGTATGCGGTTTTAAGCGGCTGCCAAGTCCGGCAACCGGAATGATTGCTCTCAATAATACTCTTTAATTATTTATAAAATTTTTATGGCTAAATTTAGAGAAGTATCGAATGAATAACAAATGAACAATAGAGTAAATGTGCCGGGCAGCCGGTATTCAATAAATCATAACCTGGCAAAGCCAAAACCAAATAGTACTACCATCATTTGGATGATTGAATGGCTGCATGTCTGAATGGAAACCATTCATCCATTCATT
>Ga0210027_1000522_pt1 | contig 39043 bp, 46 predicted proteins | sample CryGeymeta201510_FD_183978 | JGI IMG/M metagenome (GOLD analysis project Ga0210027, IMG submission 183978) | Groundwater microbial communities from Crystal Geyser aquifers in Utah, USA - Crystal Geyser metaG 2015-10 (SPAdes) (version 2) | ecosystem: Environmental > Aquatic > Deep subsurface >...
TTACTGGAAGAACAGTTTGTGCTGAAGTTATTATGATAGATTTAGAAATGATTCAATTAATAGGGTCTGGTAAAACTATTGATTTAATAAAATATTGGAGAAACTTAAGTGATAGAGATCCTCTTTCCTTAAATATGCGTGGTAAAACATGCATGGAACATGCTTATCAGAAGTGTCTTTCTGGTTTATGTTGTCCATATGATGTTGAGTCATCTTTTAGGCCAATTAATGAATTATTAATAGGAACACAAAGAATTGAAACTGTAACAGTTAGTGTGGCAAAAGTAGATAAAGAAAAAGATGATTGGTTAAATATTTAATTTAGTTAAGGAAAGTATATGGCTACAAAAAATGCAAATAAAAAAGATGGTGTAGATAAATTATTAAAGTTTCGTTTAGGCTTGAAACAGAGAATTAATATTTATGAAAGATTGAAATCATATACTGAAGAGGAATTTCCAGTATATGAATCTTTACTAAAGTTTAAACAAAGATATGATAAGAAAAAAGACTTCCGAGGGAAAATCATAGGAATGTGGTGTGATAAGATGAAAAATGGTTGGTCATTTAGTCAAGCTGTAAAAGGTTGGGTTCCTGAAGCTGAACTTAATTTGATTTCTGCTGGTGAAGATGGTTCTGGTATAGAAAAGGGATTAGGTGAAGCAATTAAATTTGCAAAATCAGCAGAAAAAATTAAAGCAACAATTATTGGTGGGGCAACTTATCCTTTAATTTTACTTATAGTTGTTTTTGGATTTGTTGCTATGTTTTCTAAACAAATGGCTCCAACATATTTAGGTATTCTACCATTAGAAAGATGGCCTGCATTGGGGCAAAATTTTTATATGTTTTCAGTATTAATTGTGGATGGTTGGTATATATCATTGATAGGATTAACAATTTTATCAATCATAATTTCGAAAACAATTGGAATTTGGGTTGGTTCAGTAAGAGAAATATTTGATAAAGTTCCACCTTGGTCTGTATATAAAGTTTATCAATCTTCTTCCTTTTTAATTGGATTAGCATCAATGATGCAATCTGGAACACCGTTGAATGATTCTTTAGCAAAATTAAAAAAATCTTCTTCTCCATGGTTAGCAAATTATATTGAAGAAATGATGAAGAATTTAAGAAGAGGTGGTAAAAACTTTGGTCAACATTTAAATGTTGGATTGTTAGATGAAGAAACTGCCGGCGATGTTATTGATTATAGTGAATTAGGTAAATTTGAAGTTGCTATTTATGCTATTGGAGAAAAGAATCTTGAAGAAAGTGTAAGTAAAATTGAAACGAAAATGAGTGTTGCAAGAAATTTAATGATTGTAATTGTTGGATTAACAGTAGGAGTTATTTACTATACTTCTATTGAGTTGAATGGAACAGTTGCAGAAGCCGCATCGGCATCACAAAAATAAATATTTATAAAAAAAACAAAATAAATCTTGACATTATAAAAAAAAAAACTATTTGTATAACATACATGAGAGACATGTACTTAAAAAAAAAGGAAAAAATATGAAATTAAATTTTAACAAGAAGAGCAAGGGTTTTACCTTAATTGAAATTCTTTTAGTTGTAGGCTTTATTTCCCTAGCTTCTATTGGTGTTTATACAATTTATAACAAGGTTCAAATTGGTAATCAAGCTAACCAAGAAGGTAGAAATATTGATACATTACGTGCCGGTATTAAAGGACTTTATGGTGCTAGTAGTGAATACTCAACAATTACAAACACTGTTGTAAATCAAGCTAGAGTAACTCCACAATCATTAAGAAGTTCTAACCCATTGGATGTTGTTTCAATAACAAATTCATTTGGTGGAAATGTAACTGTTACCCCAGTAAGTTTAGGTGGTGGTGTAAATAATGGTTTTAGAATTACTTACCCAAGAGTTACTGCTGATGTTTGTGTGAAAATGGTTACTACAACTGGTGCACAATTTGACCAAGTTGGTGCTGGTGCATTTGGTAATATTAAAGCATTCGGAACTAGCACAGTTCTTCCTGCTGCTGCGGCAATTAATTGTAATGCTGCTGGTGCATTAGGTATTGATGTTACTTTTGATTCTTTATAAAAAGAACTAAAAATAAAAACCCGTTTCGGCGGGTTTTTTTATTTGCTAAATAATTTGAAAAAAATCAATATTTTAATTCATTGTAGTTAAAGGTTGATTTTTTTCAAATTATATTGTTAATTAAATATAACATATAAAAGGAAAAATATGAGATTAGATATTAGCCATTTAACATTACCTGATGATTTCAATAAAATAACAGATTTTTATCTTCCTGATGGAGCACCTCTTTATGGGCTTTTATATCCTGGACCATTACAAATTGCAAATGTAAAGGGTTTTGCCGATATAGTAACTCTATTGGTTGAAGAAGCAAGAAAAAAAGAAAAGTTGGAGTTTTCTTTAGAATTGTTCCATGAGGGAAAAAGAATTATTCTTCGTGGTCATTCTATAGAATCTGTAGAGGGGAAAGTTCATATTTTTAGAAGATTACCAAGTTTTATTCCTAGAATTGAAGATATTGGTCTACCACAAAATATTATTGAATTATTGTTGAGTGATAGATTAAACAGTGGAGGGTTAGTTATTGTTGCAGGAGAAACAGGACAGGGTAAATCAACTACTGCTGCAGCAACAATTGCATATAGGTTAAGGACATATGGTTCATTTTGTTTAACAATTGAAGATCCTGTTGAATTACCATTACAAGGGTTTTATGATAATGAAAAGGACCCAACAAAAAAAGGTGTATGTTTTCAAACTAATGTTGAAGGTGAGGGTGTTTTTGATGCTATTAAAAGTTCGTTAAGATGTTATCCTGCTGTATCTAATTCTATTTTGTTTCTAGGAGAAACTAGAGACTCAATGATGGCATCAGAAGTTTTAAAAATTGCAACAAATGGTCATTTGGTTGTAACAACATTACATGGCTCAGATTTAATGATTGGACTAAAAAGATTTTTAGGTTTAGCAATGTCTTATAAAAATGCGAATGAGTCTGAAGTTAAGTCAATGTTTGCTTCAGTCTTTAGATTAATGATTCATCAAAGATTAGAATTGTTACCAGGTGGAAAAAAGAAAATTAGACCAACAATTTTATTTTCTCCAAGTTCAGCATCATCAGTTGCATCAAGATTGAGAAGTGGTGGGTTAGAACTATTGGCTACAGAAATACAAAATCAAAATATGACACTAGCAAAAGGTAACTCTATTTTGGATTTAAACTCTTAATAAGAAAAAGGTAACTAATGAAAGTAATTAATTTTTTTGGTGCTCCAGGTGTAGGAAAAAGCACAATGGCAATGTTAATAACAGCAATGTTAAAGAGAGAGCAAATAGATGCAGAAGTTTCTTTAGAATTTGTAAAAGAATATATTCATACTGGTAATAATAATTTACTTGCATATCAAAATTATATATTTGCTCAACAAGAAAGACAGTTAAGAATATTATTAGATTCAAAAGAAGCTGAATTTGTTGTTACTGATGCTCCATTATTGCATTCAGTTTTTTATGCTCCTGAAAAATATCCTGTATATTTTAAAGATTTAGTATTTGAGATTTTTAATTCTTATGATAATGTTAATTTTTTAATTAATAGAAATCATCCATATTCTTTTAATGGAAGAATTCATAATGAAGATGAATCTACATTGATTGCTAAAAGATTGCCGGCTTTTTTAATAAACCATAATGTAAAATATGTAGAAATTAACTCGGATGATGATGTAATGTCTAAAGTATTTACACCTTTGTTAGATATACATAGAGATTTAGAATATCAACAAATAAAAAAAATAAGAAAATAAGTTTTAAGGTCATAAATTAAAATTTGTGACTTTTTTATTTTATGTTATGATAGATAAATGAATAACCAAATACTATTAAACAAGCTTTACATTTTATCAGGGCCTTCTGGCTCTGGTAAAACATATTTTTTAAATAAATTAATAGAGAATGGCCTAAACCAAGAAGCCGTTATTAGTGTTGAAGGTATTAATAATTATGTTTTAGGAAATCCTTTTGCAAAAAATGACTATGTAGACATTAAAAAAATGTCATTTAAGTCTATTATTAAGGAAATAATCGATATTAGATTAAGTCAAAATATGGCTACATTTATTGATGATGATAATCTTAATGATGAGGTAAGACGAGAATATGTAAATATTGCTAAAAAGCATGGAATGCAATATGAAATTATTATTTTTGATATACCTGAAGATATGTTAATGGTTAGAACAAATAAAACAATTAATAATTTAAATATTCAGTTGGGTAAATTTAATAAGAGTAGTATTTTTCCACATTTCTTACTAAATGAAGAAGATATAAATAAAAAATATACTGCTATTCCTGTATTATTAAATACATTAAAGGTTGATGTTATTGGTGACTCTCATGGGTTATTAACAGAATTAATCCTATTGTTAAATAAAATAGGTTGGAACTACTCAGAAAAAAATATGGTGTTTTCACATGAAGATAAAGAAAGAAAACTATTTTTTTTAGGTGATATTGTCGATAGAGGTACTCAAAGTATTGATTTACTTAAAGCTGTTAAAAATACAGTGCAGAATAATAATGCTATTCTTATATTGGGAAATCATGAAGAAAAATTAATTTCTTCATATGTTAAATATTTAGAAACAGGGATTGTGTTGAATAAGTCATTATCCTCAACACAGACGTTAGTTGATTTTTTAAAATTAGACAAAGAAGAAAGAGAAGATTTATTTTATTTTTTAATTGCTTGTCCGGTAAGGTTATCAATTTGGGTAAATAAAGATAATGGTGAAATATCAAATGAAAATGTAAATGTATTTAAGGTTGGATTTTGTCATGCAAATAATGATTCATTTAATGAGTTTTTTATACCAAGGTCATTAGCATTATATGGGAAAAGAAGTGTTGAGTCTAAAGATACTGATTTTTTATATGAGGAAAACTTTAAAAATGGAATAAATGATTCTGTGCTTATGAGAGGACATATATTTCAAACATCGAAACAAAATAATGTTTATTCTTTAGAAGATGACCAGGCTTTTGAAGGAAATTTAGTAGTTCTTCAGTTAGATAAATATGTAAATTTTGTAAGAGAAAATAATTGGGTATCAAACTATAGTTTTTTTGAAAAAAGTACTGTAAAATATAAAACAGAGTTTAATTTTAATAAATATATAAAAGGGAAAATAATGTTATTAAATGAAATGAATAATTTGGTTAAGACTGGATTGGCAACAGATGGTTGGCGTAAAGACGAAAGTGGTCAAAAACAACCACACGAAGATGGATTTAAGGTGTTTAAATATAGCAAGATGGTTCACTTCAAAAGATTATGGAAAACTAATCAATGGTTAGAAAAGGCTCGTGGATTAGTTTTAGATTCGGGTGGAAGCATTGTTGTTCACCCTTTTGATAAATTATATAATTTTGGTGAATATGATGTTGGTCAAAATGTAGATAAATCTAAAAAGGTTCAAGTTATTGAAAAAATGAACGGATATCTTGGATGTATTTCAAAGCATCCATTTAAAAATGAATTGTTTTTAAGCACAACAGGTAGTATTGCAAAAGATGCACCTTTTGTGAAGATGATTGAAGATTTTATAACTCCAGAATTAAATGGGAAGCTTTTGCATTTTTTAAAAAATAATAAAATGACATTATTATTTGAGGTGCTTCATAAAAATGATCCACATATTATAGAATATGAAGAAAAAGATTATGGTCTATGGTTGATTGGTGCAAGAAAACTAACATTGTCAGAAAAACCTGAAACAGAGGTTGTTTTAGATGCTTTAGCAAAGAAGTTAGAATTTAAACGCCCAAAATGGGAAGAAAAAACTTTTGGTGAAGTTCTTGAAAGTTTACAAACATCACAATTAGAAGGGTTTATGATTCGTGATGCTGAAAATAATGAACCATTAATGAAAATTAAAACAAATTATTACTTAGTAACAAAGTTCGTAGGGAGAATGGGTAAAAAAATGGTTGCAATGATGTTTAATCATCCTGAACAATTTAAAGAGGAAAAAGTTGATGAAGAATTTTATCCAATTGTAGATAAAATTATTTCTACAATTTCTGAAAATGATTTTAATGAAATGCCTCAAGATAAAAGAGTTCTTTTTGTTAGGGAAATAGTGAATGCAACAAGAAATGATTTTATTGGTGTATCAAAAAATAAATTATCTTTTAAATAATTTTTTTAATTGAAAAATATTTAATCTGTGTTGTTTAATGTGAATCAAACCAACCTAAAGGGCGGTGCTTCTGTGAGGTTTCTCCCACTATCTTCTTTTGATTTAGCTAATTTAGATTTGGGGAGAAGTTCAGTAACGACTCCTAATTTATATTCATCATCTACTATAGTTTTAACTACTTATTTCTTATGTTTTTGTCAATAAAATATTGGGTTAATTTATACTTATTAATTAAATTTAGCCAATAGATAATTAAAACAAGTTTCAAGTGGGCTTACATCAACCATTTATGGTTGGCGAAGCTTTTGCCTTAAACGACGAGGTTTTACGCCATGTGAGGATAAAAATATCAATTTCTAATAATATTATTTAGAACTTGATATTTTTGGAGTATAAGAGACAACACAATTACGACCAGAATGTTTTGCTTTATATAGTGCATCATCAGCATTTTTAAGTAACTCATCTGCTAATTGATTTGGATTTGGTATACAACTAAAAATACCGATACTAACAGTGACTTTTATGGTTGTATTTTTGTTAATTACAAATATTTGTTTTTCAATAGTTTCACGAAGTCTTTCTCCAAGAATTATAGCTCCTTCTGCATTTATCCCAGGAGCAATAATTAAAAATTCTTCACCCCCAACTCTGCCTAAAATATCATGAGAACGTAATTGATTAGATAATGTTTTTGCAAAACATTTAAGAACAATATCACCACCATCATGTCCATGTGTATCATTGATTTTTTTAAAAAAATCAATATCTAGACCAATAACAGTTAAATCATTATTGTTTCTTATTGCAAACGCTAAATACTTATCTAAGGTTATAAAAATAGATCTACGATTAGGTAGCATTGTTAATTCATCTTGTAGAGCCATTATTTGAAGTTTAGTGGTTATTTTGTCTTGACTCATTAGGACTATACCTATACTAACAGTTCCCAATGCAATACTAACAGGTAATAAAGATATTGCTTGAACATGACTATTGTCTAAAACATTTAACATAGGAGGATGCATCATAGTTGCTATAGCACGATAAAACATATCAAGAAAGATAAGAACTAATCCAAACATTAGTATGGAGTGCCCCTTACCTATAACTTTTTTTCTATTATCATAAATTAAGATAATCATCCAACCAGTAAAAAAAACAAAATATATTGAATTAATTACAGTTCTTAAAGATTGATTTTGAATAGTGAAGAAATAACTTAAGCAAGCTAAACTAACAATTAACCATATTTTAAATCTAGGAGTATTTTTCTCATAATATTGATAGAGCGATTCAACGAAAAGTCCTGTCATTATAACTTGTAGCATACTGGGACCAAGGAGAAACAAAATGTTATTCTCGTTTTCACTCCTTAAGCTTAATAAAAAAAATGAAACAGTTGCCAAAACAAGCCCAAAAGCCCAAAGCAAAAGTCCATCTTTTTCGTCTTTACTAGATAAAACACCAACCAATACAGCAAGTGTGGCAGAAACTACCATATTCATTAAAAAGATAGTAAATGTATCGGCATTCATATTTTAAACTTAATCATTTATTTATGTTATAATAAAATTAAAAAATGTAAAGAAAAAAAATAGCATCATATAAAGAATATATATACTCGGATATATTATTTTTATATTTTATTGTAGAATTTGACATGAATCAAAATAAAGTGTCTGTTGATGTTATAGCTTATAGATTAATAGAAAAATATTGTTGGTAAATTAAGTTTGTTTTTTCTTGACTTTTCTTGGCAATTTAGTAAATTTTTATTAGTTAGTGCACCTGAAAGATGGGGTCTTATTTTTTAAATTAATAGAGGAATATTATGAAACAATACAATGATGCACTTAAGTTTATATTAGAAAATGGAGAAGTTAGTGAAGATAGAACTGGAGAAGGAACAATAAGTTATTTTGGTTATCAAATGAGATTCAATTTAAAAGATGGTTTTCCTGCGGTAACAACTAAAAAATTAGCATGGAAGTCTATGGTTAGTGAGTTATTATGGTTTTTAGAAGGAAGTGGAGATGAGCGGAGATTAGCAGAAATTCTACATGGAACCAGAGATAAGTGGTTAGATAAAGAAGATGAAATTGATGGTCATGTAATAAAAACCAGAAAGGTATTAAATACTATTTGGACAGATAATGCAAATGCTCCATATTGGAAATATAAGGCAAAATATGAAGGTGATTTAGGACGTGTTTATGGTGTTCAATGGCGTTCTTGGTTAACTGGAAAGAAAAAATGGATAAGTTCAGATGAATATATTGATGAGAGCATAGACCAAGTTGCCAGATTAATCAATGATTTAAAAAATAATCCTTATAGTCGTCGTCATTTACTAACAGCATGGAATGTTGCTGAATTAGATGAAATGGCATTGCACCCATGTCATACATTTGCTCAATTTTATGTTCGTAATGGAAAATTAAGTTGTCAAATGTATCAAAGAAGTGCAGATTTTTTCTTAGGGGTTCCATTTAATATCGCATCATATTCATTGTTTATTCATATGCTTGCACAAGTTTGTGATTTAGAGGTTGGTGAATTTATTCATACATTTGGTGATGCACATATATATTTAAATCATATAGATGCAGTAAATGAACAATTAAGTAGAGAGCCATTTGAATTGCCAACTCTAAATATTAAAAATAAAGAGAATAAAGATATTAATGGTTTTAGTATGGATGATTTTGAGTTGTTAAATTATAAACATCATGCAGCAATTAAAGCACCTATGGCAGTTTAATTGTGTTGACTTTTGAAATTAATTTTATATAGTGTTTAAAAATAGGAGAATATGATGAAGAAGATATTATCAATTATGGGTATTTCGTTACTAATGGTTACTAATGGTGTATTTGCACAAGATGTAAATAAAATGACAGAAAAACTAAAGAAAAGTTTTCCAAATTTAGGAGTTGAGTCTGTTTCCTATGTTAAAGATTTAAATCTTTATGAGTTAACGATGGCAGGTAATCCAGCATATGGATATACAAATGAAAATAATGATTATTTTTTAATTTCTGGAGAATTAATTGATGTAAAAAATAAAATTAATTACACTAAAGAAAATGAATTTAATAAAGTAAAGAAGTTTTATAAAAGTCTTCCTACAGATAAAGCAATTGTAGTCAAATATGGTAAGGGAACTCGTTCTTTTGCAGTGTTTTCCGATCCAGATTGTCCTTTTTGTAAAACATTAGATAGAGAAATTCATACAAAATTAACTACTGCTGATATTACAATTTATTATTACATGAATCCATTAAATATTCCTGGTCATGAACAGGCACCTCTTAAGGCAGCTAAAATTTGGTGTGATAAAGATAAAGGTCGTGCTTGGGTTAATTGGATGTTAAATGGTGTGTTGCCAACAAATGATGGAACATGTAAGAATCCTGTATCTGAAACAAAAGCATTTGCAACAAAGGCAGGATTTAATGGAACACCAACTATTATATTTGATAATGGTTATACTGCTGCTCAACAAATGACAGGTGAAGAAATTCTTAAAGCTTTAAACGCAAAAAAACCATAATTGAATTGAGCTTATTTGAATAGCATCATTAATGTAATAATTAATGATGCTATTCCTTTATTAAATATGTAATTTAATTTATAATATAAATTAATAAATAAATGTAAATGGAGTAAATATGTGGAAAATGTTTATTGATGACGAAAGATTTCCAGTTAAAGATGATTTCATCATTGTTAGGTCTGTAGCAGAAGCAATATTGGAAATAGAAAAGCATGATCAACCTCCAAATTATATATCTTTCGACCATGATTTAGGTGATAATGTTAAAACTGGTTTTGATTTAGCGAAGTGGTTAGTAGAAAAAGATTTAGACTATGAGGGTAGTTTTTTACCTAATGATTTTAGCTTTTATGTGCATTCTGCAAATCCTGTTGGAAAAGAAAATATAGAAGGGTTATTGAATAACTATTTAGAGTATAGGTTAAACCAATTAAAACAAAAGAAAACAAAAATTAAAACTATTAGTTTATAATATTTTTTATACACTTGATTAAATAGTTATTTTTGATATTTTTAAAAAAAGAGACAACAAGATGTGGAAAATTTTTCAAAATAAAAAAGAAGATGTGTTAGAGTCTTTTCAGTCGGTTAATGATTGGAAAGATTCTGTTTTTTCTAAAATGGATATTAATTTAAAGCAATATTTTGCAGAAAAGGTTGTTGTTTATTTTGATAATATGATGCTTTTTCAACAAAATAGAGGGATGCATGAAAATTTAATGGAGGCATTATCTATTTCTGAAAAAGAAATGCAACAAACATCAGGGTTGTTTCCTGATATTCGTTGTTTTTGGTTACCTGAAAATAAAAATACATTTTTAATTACATTGAATCTTCCTGATGAACAAATATATTATCCTAATGGTAAATATGGTTTTGAATTAATAAAGGATGATGCTGTGCCTGCTGGTGGTAAGTTAGAGAGATTACAGCATGATTCTTGGGGTAATTTGGTTTTTAGTGCAGAGTTAAGTGATTTTTCTAGAGGTTGGATAAATTACACCCCTGGTTTAGAAGAACGAACAATTCTTCAAGTAAAGTATATTATATTAACAACTAACTTTAAAAAAAATGAGTATTCATTATTAGAAAAAATTCAATTTGAAGAAAATATTGATAAGTATCCTCAATTTGAAGAATTATATAATAAAATATTACGAGTTATGCCAAAAATTGAATCTTCATTAGAGGAAGAGTGGAGAAGCACAATAGTTCAAGGTATTAATCCAATTGTGACAATTAGAAAAAATAAATCAATAAAATAATTAAGTATTAAAATTAATAAAAGCCTTGTAAATCACAAGCCCCTCTGAAACCTTGTTGAAAAACAAGTCGCTTGGTAGGGGTTGTTAAACCAAGCTGATAAACCTACAATTCCAAAGATAGCTTATGCTAGCTTTGGTTCTACTCAAAAGGATTAATCTCTTGAGCAAATAGAGGTTTAACTACCGTAGGTTGAATATAATCCATTATGTTTTTATACCAATGATTTCTATTCTTTCCTAAAGCTGAAGAAACTTCATTCCATTTCAACTCACCTACAAACAACCTATTGCTCTGCTTGGGTTGTTTGTGATAAGGAAAAGAAATTTCTTCTTGATACTTTTTCTTAAAACTTACATTATTTTCAGTTTTAAATTCTTTGCCAAATATTGATTGTCTTGCTAACCAAAGGCTAGCAGCAATATCAACTGGTAATTTATTCAATAATCCATACTTAGCAAATCCACCGATACTACTATAGTTAGGATTTACTAAATTAACTGTCATTCCTAATCTTTCAGACTTACGAACTATTAATTCTTGAAATTTAGATTTTGCAAAGCTAGTTAACATTATATTATAATTAAAGATAACTTTATTTCTTTTATTTTTAATTGATTTAGCCTTATATCCAGAATTCATATTATTTATGGTTGAACTAAAATCAAGGTTTTCTATGGCTATGGAATAAATACCAAAAAATTGTGCTATGGTTAAGGCTTCAGTTATGGCATTACTAATTAACCATTCTCTTTGTTCTGTTGATTTATTCTCTAACTCCCATGAAATAAATCCATAAGATTTATTATTGTTATCTTTATGGGTAACATTTAATTTATTACCGTCAGTTTTAACTATGCAATAAGCCAAGCCTTTTTGATTCAAATCTATGCCCATTGTGGTTGGTTTAAGATTTAATTTAACTTGTTGCATAACAACTTCAGAAAAAGATAATTGTAAGTAAAACCCAACATCTTGACCGTTAGGAGTTAATTTCTTCATTATCTTAGCTGCAATTGGTTGTTTATTATTGATAGAATGAATTAATTTAGCTTGATTTTTAGCACAAAATTCAACATTATTTATTTCTATAAATCTGGCTTGCATACGATAAATTCCATTTTTAATAATTTTATTATCGTCTAAATCATTAACTGAAATATTAAGTTGTTTTGAAATTATTTCTAATCTATTGAGATAAGTTTTATCCGTGACTCTAAGTCTTAATGTTTTAGAATCATGGTAATATTGAATTTCAGCATTACCTTGAGGTTTATTTTTATTGCCAACAGAATATAAAATATTATTTCTAGCTAAATCCCAATCTTTTTTCCAATCAGACAAGTTATCATAAACTTTTTGGTTAGAATTTAATCTAAATTTATCAGTATGGTTACCAGGTCTTTGTTTAAGTAAAGTAGAGCTACCAAAACAAAGTTTAAAAGTATTATTATCTATCCTTTTTTGTAAAATTAAAATAGACTTGGTTAATCTACGAAGTTTGATAGATTTTTGATTAATAACAAATTGTTTTTTCTTGATGGAGTTAAATAGTTTTGATATTTTAGGATAATCTAAATTTTTAGCAGACTTAAGTTTAATGATGTCTTTATTTAATTTAGCAATTAACTTATCTTCTTTGTTAATAAACTTATTAATATTGTCTAGTTTATTTTTGTGTGTGTTTAACTGAGATTTAGTTAATGCTTTAAATTTAGCATGTTCAGATTTAACTTTATTAATGATAGAATCAACTTGATGACTAGTGAATAAATTAGTATTCATAAGATTATGCCAAATAACATTTTCTTCCAAATGAAGATTATTAAACATAACCCAAGTTTTACGATAAAATTCAGACCATAAGGAAACACAAGAATTAATGTCTAATTCTTGTGTTAAATCTAATTTCAATCTAGTTTCTATCGTATTAATCATATGATTTAGACTAACAATTAATGAAAATTTGTCAAATTTTTCAACAAGATTTCAGAGGGGCTTGTCAAAATTGGGGCTTTTTCTATTAAATATTTAATTTATTCATTCTTTTTTTATATTTAAAATCAAAAAATAAATGCTTTCCATGCTATAATAACACCATGTTAAACTTACTTAAACAAACCAAATGAGTATCTTAAAAATAAAAAAATTCCTCCTTTCTAACAAGAATATTATTGGTTGTGATCTTGCATCAATTGTTCTTGTTCTTGTTCTTGCTTTTGTTGGAGTCATTAAAACATTATGGCTTCCGATTGCAATTATGAGTTATATTTTTGGTTATATTGCAATTCCAGCAGAAAAAGAAATTAATTTTTTTCACATTAAAGGTGAAAACCTTAATGATTACATTGGATTTGTTTCTAAAATGCAAAAGACAGTTAATGAATCTAATAAACTTCCTAATGAGGCTAAATCTATTTTTTCTAGTATTTCTAAAAATGCAATTGAACTTCTAACATTTCTACAAAAAGACAATCAAAATTATAGCTTTAATGAAGACATGCGTAATCTAACTTCAATCTTTGATGCCTATCTTCCAAAAATAATTAATCAATATGAGCGATTTCCATCCTCTTATGCAAATGATGTTAAAGCCTCTAATGGAAAGACAGCTAAGACAATGTTAATTGAACAGTTAGAAATTTTGGAAAAACAAGTTCAAGAAATTTCTTATGGTATGTATGAAAATGACATGACTGCACTAAAGGCTAATGGTTACTTTCTTAAATCAAAATTTTCTCAAAATAATTTGTTTGAGATTAATTCTTGATTAATTTAAAATATAATGGCAACAATGAAGTTGTCATTATTCAAAATAATAATGTTATTTTCCAAATAACATCCAATCATATTGATGATTCTATTTGTGAAGCAATTAAATATGCTTTAAATTCTAATTTTCTTATTTTAAAATTTTCTTGTTTCCCTAAGCAAATAACAAAAATATTAGACATTTGTTATGGTAAAAGTTTTGAAAACAAGTTTAAATATGCGACATTGAATATTGAAAAATTTATTCAATTTATGATTGAAAAATTTTATAACGAAAAACAAACAATTAAAAAACTTGTTTCTCTATTGAGTCCTATTCAAAAAATTGAACATGACCAATCTCTTTCTATCAAGTTAAACCCACCTTATATCATTACACAATATATGAAAATTGGTGCAAACATTTTGAAATCAGATAAATTTATTAAGCCTGATGTTTCCTTTTTTACTGATGCATCAGTAAGTTCTAAAACTTATTTAGCTGGATATGGTGTCTCTGGCCACAATGTTGTTGCTAGCTTTAGAAAAAAAGACTCTACCAATGATAATAATATTGCAGAACTTAAAGCCATTAGTATGGCTATTTATCTTGCAAAAGATATGAATGTATCATCTCTTGAGATATTCACGGATTCAGATCCGTCTATTATGTTACTTAAAAAGTATAAAATTAATCCACAAAATGTAAAAAATGAATTTAAAAACATTTTGGAAGAAATTTCTAACAATTTAGAACTATTTGAATTTTATCAAATTGCCTGGATTCCTAGACAAAAAAATAAATTTGCTGACTATATGTCAAAAGAAAACTTTCCAACTAATTTTCTTAACCTTGTTTGATTTTATGCTTTGAACTCTCTTTATTTGTATCTCTTAATTTATTTAAAAAATCACCAATATCAGGTTTTTGCTTTATTTCAATTGCAACCTTTGTAGCATTACTTGATTCAGAAGTTAAATTTGTTTTTAAATGTAAAAAATCTATTTTCTGTTTATTTATATTTTTCAATGAATTTGTTAATCCATCTTTCTTACCAATTTGAACACCTAAATAATCTTGATTAACAAATGTTTGTGCAATCAATTTGGCTCTTTCATCTAGAACCATTTCATTACCATCTTTCCTATAGTAGAAAGTTAATTCTTTAGCTATTGTTTTTAATTCTGCCATACCTGGATTTTTATTTTTAGCATAAACACTAGATGCTATACGAATAGCTTTTTTATATTGAGATAAAGCATCATAACCAGCTTTATAAGCAGCATAAGTTAAAACTTCTTGTTGGTGTTTACCCATTTTATCAAACACCCCTTCAAACGATAACCTAGCTTGTTCTTTATATTCAGCTTGTGTTCTTTTTAGTAAAGCAACACCCTGTTTAATCGTAATTAATTGCTTATCTTCTGAAGCTAATCCTTTATTAAACTCTTTTATTCCAAAATTTAATTTATTTTGAGGTAATTTTGCAATATCAAGAATTTTTTGAATTTTTTCATGAGATAAGCCAATAGCAGATAAGTCATTCACCACAACAATTGTTGAACTTCCAATTCTTTTCGATATATTGTAACCAAAACCAATATTTAGTCCAGTTGCTGGATCCTTATGTAAATCTCCACGAAAACCTTCCATTTCAGCAGCAAGAGCAATAAAATTATTTTTACCTAAAAAAGCTTTTGAAACATCTCTTTGATTTTCAATATCTGTAAAATTAATATTTACATGTTCTTTTTTTAAAATATTTAATGCACTCTCAAATCCATTATTTTCAACAACAGATTTATTATTTGTAGAACTTACTAATAATTTTTCAGCATTAATATCTATTAGTTTCCCAACACTAAGATTACTTAAAAGAGTAGTATCTTTTAATTCAGCTAAATCTGCCGAACTAAATGCCCCAAAGCCTGCCAAACCTGCTATTAAACCAGTTGCCATTCCAGTTGCCATTCCAAATTTAAATTTAGATACGGCTCTTGAATACCAAGGCTTAACCCCAACATAGGATATTTCATGACTTTCACTGCCATAAACCAAGCTCTTGGCTTCCTCTAATAGTTTGTTATTTTTCGTCAATTTAGCCACCAAATCTTATTTTTCTTTTCCCTTCTATACTTACATGTAAAACTGCACATACTTCTGATATTTCGTTTGTATCTTCAGATAATCCAGCTATTAAAATTCTTTTATCTCTTATTTCCTGTAAGTTTTGATTATCTAAATCCTTAAAAACAATCAACTCTTTACCATTCTCATTTGTTATAACTAAATCATACATTGAATTATTTTTTTCTTTAGCAAATACATAAACAGATTCTAGGTCAACAAGCTTGTTAGAATCTGCTAAAGAATAAGTTATTGCAACAGATTCCGCTTCTTTTTTATTTACTATTTCATAATTTTCTATAATTGATAAAGATGTTTCCATATTTTTCCATATTAGTTGGTCTTACTCTATACTAAAGAAATTAAATTAATAATCAATCTATTATATATATTTATATTAATAAATAATGAGGTTAATGTTTATTTTTTAAACTTCTAAACAAAACTTAGGATTAAAACTTTCATTTTCTTGCTTATATTCATATTTTGAATATCCACGTGGATTACATATCACTCTTGATTTATTAATTAAATAATCAAAAGAATCATGAGTATGACCATGAATCCAAAAATCTGACAGATTAATTAATTCATCTAAATCATTCGCAAAAGCTGGATTTAATTGGTTTCCTAAATATTTTTCATGCACACTTTTTAAACTTGGTGAATGATGAGATATTACAACCTTTTTTAAATTTTTATTTTCAATTAATTTATTCTTAATATAACTTTGAGCAACAATGCTTAAAGATGCACAATTGCTTGGTTGAAACCACCAATGAGCATACCTTATTTGTGAAAAATCATTAATTCCATTCATTGCTTTATTCATATAGAATCCAATTTGTTCTAACTTATCACCATAAAGTCTAAAATCTGTCCAAAGAGTAGACCCAATAAAAACAACATCTTCTATTTGCACAGTATCGTTATCTAGGATAATAATACCTAAACTTTTAGAATATTGTTTTAATTCAACACTTAATCTAGAAAGATGATGACCATAAAACTCATGATTACCAGGCACATAAATTATATGCTTATAATCTTTTTTATATTGAGATGCATACGTTAATCCAGTTAATCCATTTCCAATATCACCAGCCAATATTAACACATCAGCATCTTGAACAGGAAGTGGGTAATTTGAATATTCTATATGTAAATCAGAGACAATATGTAATTTCATTTTTTTCACCTAATTATTTTTGTTCAACACTATAAAGAAATATCAAGATTTACTTATATATGTAAAGTTTTTCGACACTTGATTAAAGTTTTTCGACACTTGATTAAAGTTTTTCAAGCATTATACTATATATTGGGAGTTAAAAATATTATTATAATAAAAATAAAATGGATACAAAATTAAAAGAATTAAATAAGACAAATATTCCTCAATTAACGTTACAGTATTTCAAACACCATTATACTGTAGAATTTTTTAATTCACAATTAAAATTTAATGAGGACATTGCTAAAAAGAGCTATCAATTAAGACATCAGGTATATTGTGAAGAATTAGGATTTGAATCTTCTAATTATTCTCGTTGTGAAACTGACCTTTATGATGCTAATTCGGCTGGCTGTTTAATTTCTACAAAAATATCTAAAGAACCAATTGCTAGTGTTAGATTGATTCAACAAATTGACAAAACGATTGAACTTCCATGTTTAAATTCTTTCCGAAGAGAACATCCCGAAGAATATAATGCTGTTCAATCAAATATTGAAACTAACAATTATGCAGAAATATCTAGACTTCTTATTTTAAATGATTTTCGTAGTAAGTCTTCAAATAATGATCATAATCCATTAACAACCAACTATTTATTATTAAGTCTATTTGCTTCCACGATGATTTTATCAGAGAATCTTGATTCCATGTTGTTTATGTGTGAAACAAAAATGCTTGCTCTCTTTAAAAAAATTGGATTCCCATTTCACTTGTTAAGTCAAAAAAGAATTCATCATAAAGGTGTTAGGGTTTTAATTAAAATAATTCCTAAAGAAGCTCTTCTTTATATGCACACAGACAATCCTCATATGAAAACAATAGTTGGATTAATTCAATATATGCAAGATGAAAAGCCACTCAAATTATTTGAATCTCTAAGCTATCATTAGCTTAATCGATGATTTGCCATCACCATTTGTGATTTAAGAATAAACTTAATATTTTCATAAATATATTCTTGTTCAACATGAATATGCTTAGCCTTCTTTAACATTGGGATAATGAAATCTTTTGTTTCAGTAATGTAAGAAATTTGTTTTTCTTTTGTAAAAACAGGATGCATTGTTTGGTGATTATTAATTCTATCACCCCCCTTAATTACACTTGCAATTGGACAATGTGCCATTTCTTCGAAATAAAGCTCCATCTCTTTCTTTTCTCCACGATGCTTTTTTGTTAGCAATCTAACAGCATCACTAATTTTTTTCCCAAATAATTCTTCAATTTCTTCAAAAGAAATATCATAGTCTTCTGGAACATCATGAAGAAGTGCCGCAGCAAATGTAGCTCCAGGATACATGAGGCCAGTGTAAAGTGTTCGTAAATAATGAACAATTTCAATTTGATGTTGAAATTCTGGTGTCTTACCATCTTTTCTTAAACCAATATGAATATTTTTAGCATATTCCAATGCTTTTAGAGCTGGAATATACTGATGGTCATTTTGAGAAATTCCAATCAACCAATAACGCACTGCAATAAAAAGGCTTTGATAGCTATTGTCATTACCCATTAGTTCTTGCATTTTACATTCCCTTAAGTTAATTTCTCTCTGAGGATTAATTATATCATATAAAACATCAATTAAAATGAATTTATCCACTTTAATTACTTGACCTAATTAACATTCCCACATAATATATATTTAAATAATCATTTTTAAAAAAGGAATTAAATGAACATCCAAACACTTACTGAAGAAATTCAACATAAACTTAAACACCTGGTTTCTATTCAGCTTCCTAAACATCTTAAATCTATTGGAGATAATACAGAGGTGGATAATGATACTGAAACATCTATTTTTATTACTAACTTAACTTTTGATGTTAGTAATAAAATTATTAAAGAAAAATTATCAAAAATGAACCCAAAGCCATTAAATTTTATTTTTCATATTGATAGAGAAAAGTATTTTGAGCAAACGGCTAAAGAATTAATGCTTCAAATTAATGAGGAAATAATCTATTTTGATCACGATACAATTGATAAAACAAAAGAATCCTTTAGGGGTGGGAGCACTTTTGATATTACGTTTAATGGTTACTTTCTTGAAGATTATGGATATATTGGAACTAAAAAAATTTTACAAACAGAAGAAATTACAGATATTTGGTTTCCAGCCATTCTTGCTTGTCTTAAGTTTCGTGAAGATTCAGATACAGATGCATCTGAAACTCTAAATTTTATTAGAGATTTTGTTACTTTTGGATTTAAAAAAGCATTGGCTATGGAAAATGTTTTTATTGATTTTGAAAAAATGAACTCAAGTCTACTTTCAGTGTCCTCTATCTCTGTTGGACAAAACACTCTTACCCCAGAACAGTTTATTGAATTTAGAAAAGAAAATAAGCTTGGTAAAAATTAAAATTTATGATTATTTAACTGAAGAATTCTAATAATAGCTTCTTTTATTTGTTTTCCAAATCTTGTTTAAAATTTTTATCATATTTGGAAAACAATTTAAATAACACTTCATTTTTACTATGTTTAGTTATTAGGCTTAATTCTGCATTACTAATTTCAGATAAATAAACAATATCCATAAAATTTATTAAATTATTTCTTCTTAGATGATTCGTAATATATCTTCCCAATATATATGATATGCCACCTAAATTATCCCAATACTCTAAGAATTTAGATGCTACAGGAATTCTTTTAAATCCCCAACTTAATACTTGAACTATAATTACATTCAACATTAACCAAGCAGTATCTATCAGCCAATGATTTACAATTAACCAAATTTGGCCTAGGTTTTTTTCTATTTTAGAAATATCATTTATGTAACTAAAAATATTTGCTCCTTCAAAATAATTGAAACTATTTTTTATCCAAATACCTAAAATTAATAAAACAAATAATTTCAACATAATTAAAATTAATTTATATGTCATAGTAAATTGAGAAAAAGTCATAATTAATATCCTTATTATTTTTAAAAAATACAAATAAATCTGTTAAAAAGCAACACACTTAGTTGATTATTAAAACTAAGTGTGTTATAATATTATAATAATTAGGAGATTTATGAGAAATATTGGTTTATTCGGTCTAACAGGAAACCCCCCACATATTGGGCACCTTAGGGCTGTTGAAGATGCACTATTATCTTGTGAGCGTGTTTTTGTTACTCCCGTTTTTATTCATCCCTTTAACAAGGAGTTTATTGAATATGAGCAACGCCTTAAAATGATTACCATGTTATTTCAGCATTTAAAATCGGTTGACATTATTGAACTAGATAAAAAATTTTATATGGAAAAACAACAAATTCCATACAGTTATGATTTGCTTACTTATATTAAACAAGAAAAATCAATTGATGCAAAATTGATTATTGGTGAAGATAATTATAAAAAAGAAATTTGGGAAAAGTTTTATTCTTATGATAAAATAGATAATGAATTTGGTGTTATTGTTATCAAAGATTCAGGAGAACACAGCACACAAATTAGAGACTTTTGCAAAAACAAAGATTGGATTAATGTTGAAAAATGTTGTAGTCCACTAGTTACAGCACATATTCGTGACAATTTACTTTATATTTGATTGGAGTTATTCATGCCTAAATTTAAACCAGAAATTCAAAAATTCATTTTTCCAGTTAGTGTCGATCCTGTTATTTTTTCCATTATTGACAATCAACTCCATGTTCTTCTTGTTAAACGAACACACGGAGTTTTTAATGGGAAATATTCTCTTCCTGGTGGGTTAGTTAGCCAAGAAGATACTAGTCTTGAAAATGCTACTGCTCGTGTCCTTTCGGAAAAGACTGGTGCTAAAGTTAATTATGTTGAACAATTATTTACTAGAAGTGGTCATGACCCTCGTGGTCCAACTATCTCTATTGCTTATATTGCTTTAGTTGATAAGCAAAGTGTTGTCTCTAATGCTGTTTGGAAGCCAATTAGTGAAATTAAAAATACTTCTCTTGCATTTGATCATAATCATATTATTGACTTAGCAGTTAAGAGATTAACTGACAAAGTTAATTACTCAACACTTCCAATGCACTTTTTACCACACCCATTTACACTTCCAAAACTACAACAAGTTTATGAAATTATTCTTGGTGAACCTCTTGATAAAAGTACATTCAGAAAGAAAATTGATGAAACTGGTGTGCTTTTTGAAACTGGCGAACAAATTAAAGAAGGAGCTTATCGCCCGGCTAAACTTTATTCGTTAGTTAATGATATTGTATTTAATTTTGATAGCAATATTTTAAAATCTTCACCAAAACCTTAATTTTTAATACATTAACCTGTTATAATTCTTTTAAAACATAATATACAAAACTTTTGGAGTAAAATAATGAACGAACGAATTGAAGCACTTGCTAAACAAGCTGGTATGGTAATGTATCCCACTGGGCTTGGTATCAGCGAGAATACACTTTGGGGTGACCGCAATATTGGCAAATTAGCCGATTTGATTATTCAAGAATGTGCTAGAATTGCACGAGCAGTCCCGTGTCCGTATGAAGATAAAGAGGCAAGAGATCGGCTTGGCCATACTTGGGATATTGCCTGTGTTGAATCAGGCAATAGCATTATTAAACACTTTGGAGTAAAATAACATGTTAGGAATGTCAGAATACCAACTTGATTTAATGTTTGAATACATTGATGGCAAAAGCGACAATCACCCAGGACAAGGAACATTGGAAAGAATGGCTCAAATTCGTAAATTGCTTCTTGACGATGCACGAGCAAATGAAGAACAATTGGATAAAATCTCTGCTAGTATTGATAAAATGAGAGCAGAGTCTCTTAAGTTTAAATAATCCAACTTATTAAAAATAAACAATACACTTAGTTGACAAACTCAACTAAGTGTATTATAATTCATTCATCGTAATTAAATAGGAAAAAAATGAAATTTAAACAACAAAAATTCGTTCCAATTATTGAATCTCTTTTGGATACTGACTTATACAAATTTACTATGCAACAAGCTGTCATGCACCAGTTTCCAAATGCAAGTGATGTTGAATTTCACTTTAAATGTCGTGACACAAATATTAATATGGTTCAGTTTATTGATGAAATCAATCGTCAAATTGACCACCTTTGCACACTCAAGTTTAGTGAAGAAGAATTAAATTTCATGGATAGTCTTCGTTATACCACTGATGACTATATTGCTTTTTTGAGCATCTTCAAACTTCAACGCAAATACATTAATATTATCGCTCTCAATGAAAATGAAATTGATGTTGTAATTCGTGGCCCATGGGTTCATACCATTTTATTTGAAGTTCCAGTTCTTTCTATCATTAATGAAGTTTACTTTCGTCAAACTCAAAATACTGAACATTTTGTTACTGGTCGTGAACGTCTTCAAGTAAAAATTCAAAAAGTTTGTGAACTTAATAATAAAGAATTTAAATTCTCTGATTTTGGAACTCGTCGTCGTTACAGCCGTGATTGGCAAGAAGAAGTTATTGTTGCATTTAAAAATGCATTACCTGATAATTTTACAGGCACTAGCAATGTTCTTTTTGCTATGAGGCATAATCTAACCCCTATTGGGACTATGGCCCATGAATTTTTACAAGGTTGCCAAGCACTTGGTCCTCGGCTTCGTGATAGTCAAAAGTTTGCTTTTGACAAATGGGTGCAAGAGTTCCGTGGAGATTTAGGTATTGCTCTTACTGACGTGATTGGTATGGAAGCATTTTGTGCCGATTTTGATTTGTTTTTCTGTAAACTATTTGATGGTGTTCGGCACGATAGTGGCGACCCTGTTATTTGGGGTAACAGAATGATTGAACACTATGAAAGTATGAAAATTGACCCTAAAACAAAAATTTTTGTTTTTTCTGATGGCTTAAATATTGATAAATCAATTGAACTTTTTCAAACCTTTTATGGTAAAGTTAAAACATTTTTTGGTATTGGAACCAATCTAACTAACGACATGGGTGTTAAAGCTCTTAATATTGTGATTAAGATGACTTCATGCAATGGTTCTCCAGTTGCTAAAATTAGTGACTCACCTGGAAAATCAATGTGTAAAAATGAAGAATATTTAGCTTATCTTCGTCAAGTTTTTTCTGTTAAATAATACAATTTAAATCAACGTAAAGAAAAAGACTCATGTCATCATCATGAGTCTTTTCTTTTTATTGTCCTCAAATTTTTTATTTTTCTAAAGATTTATTTAATATTTCAAATGTTTTTTTATTTAATAATTTTAATTGAATTAATGTATTTTTCTTTACTTCAATTGGATCTTTAGTTCTTGTAAACTCTAAATAGTTTTGAATCGTTCTACTTAATAATTTTGGCAATATATTTTTTATATAATCAAAATCTTGAGACTCATTATCCCCCTCAGTATATATTGTTTTGAATTGTTGAGCTTCAAAAATTATAGAATCTATATAGTTTTTTATTTCAACATCTTTAATATCTTTAATCGTTGCTTTTGTTATTTTTGATGTAGATGGCTGATCTATCTTTTCCTTCATCTCAATTAAAGGTTTTTCTGATTCTTTTATTACTTCTTCATTCTTTACTAATATTTTAACTTTTCGTTTTGGTTCATCTATAATTCCATTATCAATTAATATATTTAATAGCTTATCATGAATTCGTATTCCCTTAAATGAAACTTCATCCATTTCTCTCTTATAGTGAAGAATTAAACTATTTAAAGTATTAATTGATGCATGTAAATTTAAACCATTAGCCTTCATCCAAATAGAAAAAGGATGTGGATCATTATAATTAACTGGAGAAATAAACCTAAATAACTTATCTAACATAACAGATGTTGGATTTATTGTATTATTTGTTTTTTCTCTTACTGCATCAAATAATTTTGAATTATCCAAGGATAGTAATTTATTTATTATTTTTTCTCTATCAAAAAAACTTGAATTAAATGATTGATGTGAAAAAAGTGCATCATAAATTACATTATCATAGAAAATACTTATTATTTCTTCTGAAATTAATATCCCACATAAATCATTAATCTGTTTTTCTGATAAACTTCCATAATTTAATACACTTGTTATTTTTTCTATTTTTTCGGTTGTTTCTAGATTTTTATCCTCTAAAATCAATTCAATCCAAGTATATTCTTCTTCTTTTATTTTTATCTTTAATTCGAAATTAATTTTATCACCAAAATCTTTTAAGAAATTATTTAAATATTTTTGTGATAATACATCTTTTTCAATTAAAATTGAATGAAGAAATGTTCCACTTACATTATATTCTTTATAAATTTCACCAAATCCATTAATATCTAATCCATGCTTTACAATTATTCTTTTTATAAACGAATAGTCTCTATTCATCTTTGAATATAATAATCTCAAAACCAAACTAGAATCAAAATTTACCTTATCTGAATACTCTAATAACTTCTCTATGGACTTAGTATCATTTGCCTCTATTTGTTGAATTAAAAAAGAACGATTTGACTTCAAATCTTTATCTAATCTAAATTGATTTAAATATTCTGCATAATCATATTTTTCAAACATTAATGAATTTAAGAATAAAATATTTTCACAACCATTTAAAAAAGCTTTTTTTTCTTGCTTATTAAATCTTTCATCATCTCTAAAAAATGGAATTAAAGCATCTAAAAATTCAAGCATTTTGTTTTTATCCAATAATCCCCTTAAGTTATCTATATTTAATAGCTTAAAAAATTTACCCATTAAATCTTGATGTTCCTTAATTTGGCGATTTCTTTCAGCAACGAGTTCAAACATTATCTGAAAATCGTTGGAATCAAACAAGTCTTTTATAATCTCTTTGCTTTCTTCTTGTGACATATATTAAATCCTGATAGTTTCATAATTAGACCACCAATATAAGTAAAAAAGTAATAAGTGTCAACCCGTTCCATTTTCTATGGAATGATAATTTTTATTCAAAAAAAATCAATTCTTCACCTTTATACTAAATTGACAATTTTTTATTTTTAAAATAAAATAATAATTTGTTACAATTGAAAGATATACACATTTATGATTAATGAACAGCTTCACAAAGAATATAAAAATGAACTTAAGGAATTAATTCAAAGTGTTAATTACAGAGAAAACTTTATATTTTCTAATAATTTCATTTATCTAATTTTTGCTAATTGTATTGGCATTCATAAATTACTTAATGAAGCAACCAATAATATGCCTCTTCAGATAATGCGTTATGATGAATTAGTTGGTGATGTTAAAATATTAGAACTCCAAGAAAAATTAACACCTCATTTTATAAATGATTTTATTCAAAATAAAAAAATATTTTTTAAATTAACTCATACTTTTTATGATGATAAAATTGACGACTATATTCATAAAATTAAATTTTATTATATTAGCGAACAAGGGAATGAAACATCTAAAGTTGTTTCAATAACTACCCCACATAAATCTTTTGATGAAAATGAAATTTTTAAGGATGTTCCAAAAGAATCAGATGATAGCAAATATGGATATTCTTTTAATTATGAAAACTTATCCATCATCCTTAATAATCTTTTAAATAAAAAAAGTGTATACTCTAATTTTGATATTAAAAACTCAAGTCTAGATAATAAAAAAATTACAATAACACCATAATCAGTTAATTCATGTTATAATTATCCTATCCGATAAACTCCATTAATAAGGTTATAAAATGAATAATTCCACAAAAGGTAATGTAGATGAACTTGATTTTTTTTAAAAGAAACAAGAATCTTCAACTGATTCACCAAGTTTTTTAGCACTTAGTATTTATCAACTTTCAAAATCAATCAATGCTACTAATATCAAAGTAGTTTTACGATATTTTTTGATTGGACTTATTATTTTGATTGGGAGTTACTCAGTAAAAACTCTTATTGAACAACGACAAGCTGAAAATATTATTAATCAAAAAATTAATGAAGACATTAAAAAAGAACAAATTCTAAAGATTAAATCAATTAGTGAGAAAGACATTAAGAATATTTTAAGCTACATTGATAATGTTGCAAAAGTTGCTTCAAAATATCAACAAGAAAACCTTTACTATATTGATTTTTTCAATAAGAACAATATCATTACGACACAAACTGCATCATACTATAATAAAAACAATACAGAAATTAGTTTAAAATATTTTAGGCATCTTCAGTCTAGAAAAGAACTCATTAATAGCACTTACAAACAAATTACTAACGGTTTTATTAAAACATTATCTCAGTCATATGATAATGCTGATGTCTTAAATCTTATCTCAATTTGGAAATCAATGTATGAACAAGATTCTGCATATGTTTCAGAAGAATTAACGGATCTCAGAAAATCAATTCTATCTAATGGAGAAAAAACGATTGAAGCTAATGCTTATGTCGCAGAACATATGAAAACATATAACAACTCTTTTTCTTTAAAAATTAATTAATTTTACATTTTTTAATAAAAAAGATATATAATCACATATATTAATTAAATAACACAAATAGGTAAAAATATGAATTTAGATAAAAACACTTTTGGAAAAACACCGGCAGCACTCTATCTTGCTGACTACTTAAACACTTTAGATCAGCCATTAGTTGCTAAACGGACTGGGAAAATAATGTCTGGTTTTCGCAACACAATATTACAGCTTGCTAAAGCTAATGATGCCGGAATCTTAACAGCACATAATTTAGCTCGTGTGATTAGCTCTATGCGCTCTAATTTATTTATTGAAGTTGGTGATTCTCTCGCTTCTAATTTAGTTACCAATATTATTGTTGGTGAGATGAAAATCTTACTTCGTAAATCTTCAGATATTAGAAAAATTGAAATTATGCAAAAGAAGGTTTCACCATCTAATTCTAAAATTGGTAACATTACCAATAAAAAAGGCTATGTTATTGCTAATGTTACAGAAGATGAAGTTAACCTTCAGAAATATACAGTTAATGAATTAACTGACGAAATTAATGCTGATACTTTAACTGAAAAATGGAAAATTAAAATGGATAAAAGAAATAAAACTATTTAAATAGTTTATCTATTTTTTTCATTAGGTCATAATATTTATTATGACCTTTTTTAATATCCATAATTTGAATATGGTGTTAATTTAGGTCTTGGGTATCTACTTTTATAATAAATACTTTTTACTTCATTTTTAATTTCATTTTCTTGTTTATAGTGGTCTTCTAATATTATACTTTCTTGAACTGTATTAGTTTTTTCATATTGTCTCGTTAAAACTAGAATTTTTACTTTTAATGCCTCTCTTTCATATCTACTTTTAGGTAAATAAGAATAGTTATACATTAAGTTTATTTGATTTAATTGATCTTGTTCTAATTGTGTAACTACACCATCTTCCATTGCCATAGTATATGCATACTTATATGCATATACTAACAACATTCCTATATCTTCATAATTTAAATGGTATCTTGAGTGGTTTTCATTCAAGTAATCTATTTCATTTACCCCCCAACGACCATCTTTAAGTCTATCAACAACTCCAATTATAAAATCTTCTTTTTTATTTCTTAACGGCCTCATCTTTAATCCTTTTAAAATAGATGTTAACAAAACAACATCTTTTATATATATCTATATATATTATCAAGTTTAAATTATTTTTCAATAACTCTATTTAATTTAACAGTATTAAATACACATATATCTGATATTATCATTATTCCTAAAAACATAATACAAGACCATAACACATAAGGGATACCAAATATTAATGGTGATAGATCTGCACATAATGCGTATATTCCAAACAACTCTGGAATATTATTTAATCCTGTAGCAACAATAATTTTTTCTGCAATAGAAATATTACAATCAAAATTTTTTGATGCTACAAAAAATTGATACATAGCTACCATTATTCCTAAACTAGAAAAAATTGATACCAATCCAAAACCAATAATTTTCATTTTTGAATTTATATAAAAAATTAAACTTACAATTCCAATAACTATAAAAACTATTCTTTGTAAAATACACCAAGAACAAGGTTGCATATCATACACATATTGTGACACTAATGCTCCAGCAACACTTCCAAAAGATAAGATTGATATTAATAATAATTTATTATCTTTAAATTTAAAAAATTTATTTATTTTCATTTTTTTAAACCCATAATCATTTCTTTTTTCTTAAAATTATTTTCAGTTTAGTCAATAATAAAAATCCTTGTTTAAAGGTTAAAATAAGTTGACATCAAACAAGTAATTAGATTAAACTGAAAATAATTTTAAGAAAAAGTATCTTATGGCAATTTTAAATTTAAATATCATTCTCACTGAAGAACAAACCAAACTTTATTCTGATTGGATTAAACCAATTGTTAAGGGACATTTTGATGAAGAAGTCGAATTCCCAGGAGTTACCTATACAATTGAAACTTCTCCATGTTTTGGAACTACTCTTATAATTTCAGTTGGTTCAGTTTCGATTGAATTTGAAATAGAGATGGAAAATGATAAAACTATTCTTTCTCAATGATTATTAAAACATATTCTTATATTAACTTAATTGAAAATAAAGATAAAATATTATCTCGTATAGATTTAATTAAGAAGTTAACATTAAATGAAACAAGCTACACTTATTTTGAATTAAATGATGACAATATTATTCGTAAAACTACACGAATAAAATCAAACAATATCAACTATGGGAAGATTACCAAATCTCAAAAGATTGAACTTTGTAGAATTGTTACAAAAGCATTTTATTTAGGAATAACCCATGGAGATCTTAATCGTAAAAATGTATTTATTGATTTAAATCAAAATATTTTTGTAAGCGATTGGGAACCATCACTTATTCAAATAGTAAATGGTAGAAAAACACTTATGGGAACTAAACCATGGATTGATTATCAAGACTTAGAGAATAAAAGTATAGGTGTTAGAACCGATTTAGTCGGATTTTATAAAATAATTACAGACTGCAACAAAGATTTTTTTAATTCATCAAATTGGGAAAACCTCATTCTTGATTCATTAAAAACCAAATCACCATTTGAATTTTTACTTAAAAACCAACAAATATAACAGGAGCTATCATGATTGAAAAAATAACGAACAAACAAATAAATGAAGTTGTCGACCAACTTTTTAATAATGATTTTGAAAATCTACCAGATTTTTTCCCCAAAATAGATTCTATAATTTTAGCAAAAGCACTTATAAAATCTAAAGCAACTAGAACATATAACTCCACAATATCTTTACCTTGTGATTATCTTGAAGATAAAATAGAAAGTATTTTAATTCATATTTCAAATGCTCGAAAAAAATTAAATGGTGAACAATTTGATTTATTATGGAAAATTTTTGATGCTAATTTAGATATTAGTGTTTGGGCTGGTGAAACATGGGTTCCTAAACTTTTACCTAATGGTGCTATAGCAATTAGAAATCATCATCGTGTTATTGGAATTAGCAATGATACAATGGGAACTCTTGATTATGATAATATTAAAATTAGAAATGACTTACAAGAGGTGTCTGACTATATTTTAAATAATGAAACAGAAAATAAAGAGATAGCTTTTAGTATTATTCATCATAATGACTTAGGGATTATTTGGACACAAACAGTACCTAAAAAACTATCTGATTATGGTCAATCTGTTGTATTTATCAGTATGGACTTAATTAATAAAATGGTAGAAGATGATATTATTAGTGAGGATAATTCTCTATTAGAACAAATAGTTAATGATACAGCATCTAATTCAAGAACTTCACATTGTGTGTTAAGAATATTTAAAAATAAGACATTCCTATATAATACATATAGAGCTAGTGATGAATATGACACAATTTTAGAAAACTATTCATTATACTTAGGCGATAACTTAGACGAAGAAACAGTTCATCCTTCAAAAATAAATTCTGACACATTTTCCCTTAAAATATTTATCAAAGAATCTATTCTTGACCATGAATTACCTCAAATATTAGAAACAAAAACACTTCGTAAAGATGTTATTTTAAAAACATTATTAGAAGATAAGATTTACAATGGATATGCAATGAAAAAAGCATATCAATATCTAGACTTTATACCATTTTTTCACAAATATATAGGTCAACCGACTACATATTGTGGCAATCCTCAGCCATATTTTTCGTTGTCACAAAAACATAATGACAATTTATTTGTTATTCAAAGCAATATTGATTGCTTAACTAAAATATCTGGTGGGGAATCAAAACTTAAAAAAACGATACAAAAATTAATTAATTTTGTTCCAACAACTAAAGTAAAGATACATCTTCCTTTAGAAAAAATAGACAGCCAATCTATTGTTTATGATGATGATATTTTTGATTTAGGGTCTAAAGAATTTGATAAAAGAATTAAAGAATTTTTTAAATTTGTTAAACAAGAATTCGAAAAAACATTAAATCCTAATGAAAATATTATTAATTTAGAAGATGAAGAAACAAGCTACTTAGAAGGTTATGGTTATGAATATTCATTTGCCTTAATCTTCATAACCGATGATGCTCCATGTATTAAAGATTGTCATCAATATGCCTTAGCTATGTCCAATGAAACAAAATCAAATTTCACATTAATAATCCCACAATATGGATATAATCAAGGTTATTCATGCGGAGAACTTGATACTGGAAACTATATGTCTTTTATGCTTGAAAAAGAAGATGATGATGAATAAACAAAATATTTATCAATAAATAATAAATAATTCAAAAAAAATCCATAAAGTCCCTAAAAATGGTCTTTAAAGCATTCTTTACTTGACATAAAGAAAAAAATTTTATAAATATATAAGTAAGAGTATTCAAACTCTTTCCATTTAATACCGAATGGATTTTAACAATTAAATTTAGGAGAAAAATTATGAACAAAACTCAATTAGTTGAAGCCGTAGCTCAAGCCGCTGACGTAACCAAGGTCAAGGCTTCTGAGGCTGTAGAAGCTGTATTAGCATCTGTTTCAGGTGCTTTAGCATCTGGTGAGTCAGTTACCCTTGTTGGTTTCGGAACATTCTCAGTTGCGCAAAGAGAAGCACGTGATGGTCGTAACCCATTAACTGGTAAAACCATTAAAATCCCTGCAAAGAAAGCTCCTAAATTTTCTGCTGGTAAGGCTTTGAAAGAAGCTGTAAACAAGTAATCAATACTTTTTTATTTTAAACCCAATGCCAGTTATGACATTGGGTTTTTTCTTTTTTATAATTTAAAGCTAATTAACGGTTGGCGTGCTTAAGTAGATACCAATTAGAAATCGCTTTAAATGAAAATTTTCCATCTTTTCTTTTAAACACAATACCTTCACGGTTTGGTGAAAATAAAGATTTCCCATCGGCTAAAGATAAAATATCATCTACAGTAACATTTTCATCAAATACAATAAAGCCTTCAGTTGGAACTTGATTGATTTTTGCTCCCAGATTTACTAATTCAGCAACAACAATCTCTCTATCTTCTGGAGAAAGATATTCTTGTTTATCAATGTCCCAAATATTGAATAAATAAAAATCATTTCCAACTAGCTTTTCATTATTTTCTTGAATTCCTTCACCAATCAACTCACCACGAATAGCAATATTTTTACCCAAAGATCCAACAGCTTCAATTAGTTTATTCTTCCTTGCAACCCTCCATAGAGTATTTGCTTCACTTTCACGAAGCTCCCAATTTCTACCAGCAACACCTAGTTGTCCTTCATGACAAAATACAGTCATTGATGTTCCATCTAACTTTATAGTTTTTTCAAAAGTTTGACCAGCAATATGTGTTTTAATCTTATCAATAAGATTTTGGATTCGTTCTTCATCTGTAATTGGAATTACTGATCTCATTTTCCCTGTAACCTCTCCAGCTAACTGTGTAGGTACTGGGGCTTCCCATTTTTGAATATTTAAAATTTCAGTTACATCATCACCGACGACCTTACCATCTAATTCTGGAAATAAACGCATTGGTAAAAACAAGCCTTGAGATACTTGCCCACGTAACTTTATTGTGCGCAATCTTGCCCCCACATTTCCCAACCAATTTATAAATGTCTTTTCAAGAAATGAAAACCGTTTATCTGTTCCTGGAAGAAAAGAATCAATTTCAAAATAGACACCTAAATCACCAACATTAAATTCGCCCTTTTGGGTTACACAAACCCAACCATCAACACGTGTTGCGGTAATTAAATCAGCACCAACAATAGGAAAATTTTCTCCTGCTACACGAATACTAGCTAAAGATCTCATAATTATCACCTCATTTTATTTAACATGAAGCAATTATAACATTATTTTTGTATTCTGTACATCTTTTTTAAATTTTCAACATCTAACATGTTACTATTATAATTAGCTAATAACAATTCCCATTTTTTAATTATTTTATCACCACATTTAAAATAAATTTTATTACCATGGTTAGTTAATTTAGCAACAATTCTTAAGAAATCTGTACGATTTTTCAATTCTATAATTTCTTTACTATAATTATCTAAAACCCAACTTTTATTATCATTTTCATAAACTAAAACTATATGTGATTTAAAATTATTTTTAATAATTAAATCTTCATTTATTATTACCCAAGCTAAATATAGTTTTTTGCTATCCACTCCTGAATTTATCAAATCAAAATATTTAATAATTGCATAATCTTCACAATCACCTGTTTTAAGACCTATCGTTTCTTTTGGTGTTTGCCAAACATCTACTTTTTTACCCGTAATGGAATCAATTGGCTCATCAACATATGAAATATAATTGTTCCAAAAATCATTAACATTTACAGTATTAATAGAATTCTCATCTAAAGCTAATGCCAATTGGCACCAAATAAGTAACATAATACTTGTAATTATTTTTCTAACCATTTTATTGTTTTTATTTTTTTCTTCATTTTTTCACAATAAAAATTAAAAACAAATTTTTTTTGATAAACGGTAGAATTTGATTCAATTGTTGATATAATAGACATATATCAACAATTTGAAATAATATGAAACAAATTTTCACAAAAAAACAAGCTGTATCAATTCTTCATCAAGTTAAAACAGGAACTAGTGATGTAGATTTAATGGCACATGTTGATTCTAAAAATAGTTTATTTAAACTATCTAATGATGAACTTCATGAACGTTTATCTAAAATTATCGATGAAGATTCTATTGCCGGGGTTGTTGACGAAATTAATTGATTACACAGATATAAGACCTGGCATTAAAATCAAGCCCCTCCGAAATCTTGTTGATTTTTGTGTGGGGTTTTCTATTAAATCGTTATAAATCAACAAGTTATATAAATTCAATTTTTACCACAAAAAAGTTTTTAGTACAGAAATGAAAAAGTCCTTGAATTTCAAGGACGTAGTATGGTTTTAATTACTTTTTTAACAAGTTTTTAGATGGGCTTGCATTAAAATAGGCTTTTATTTTAATTTATTAAATTTTATTTTTTTTTACTTTTGTTTTTGTGATTGTATCAATTGGTAAATTATCAGATAAATCCCCTTTTTCTAAAATAACCTCAATCATTTTCTTATTTTCTTTTTGACTGTTCTCATTTCCAATGAAAAACAAACTATATTCTAAATTATTATATTTTTGTTGAATTCGTGGCAAGTGGTCTTTGAATGAACTTATTATTTGGTCTTCTCTTTTATCTTGAATATTATAGGTTATCTTTTTATTTCTTACATCAGCCCAAAAATCAACATCTGCCACAAACCTAGAAAGAAGATGACCTGGTTGTTTGGGGAATATTTTATTAACATAACTATTCACAAAACAAAAGGATGCCTTACATAAATCAAAATCAAAATCACCAATAAACTCAAGTTTTGTAAAATTTGTTACTAAAACTTCTATAGGATATGTCATCTTAGTAGAATCTAGCTTAATTACTGCCAACAATCTATCCTTAATGTATAGGACATCCTTATTTGTATGGTCAAATGTTATTCTTTTTATATTTGATTTATTAAAACATAATTGAATTAACTTTAATTTTTGAATATCTATTGAATCTTCTAAATTCCAATCAATATTTACTAATTCTTTTTTTGTAAAAACACCAAAAGATTCTAAATCTTTAATTCCCACATATTCATTAATGCTTAACATAAAATCTAAATCTTTAATTTCATGATGTTTGTTTAAAACGAAATCTCGCACTGAACCACCAGTTAAATCTAAAGTATACTTTATCCCAATATCACTTAACGGTTTCAACATATCATTAACTCTCTTAGCATCTTCCCAAATATTATTTAATATTTGTATTTTATCTTTATTTAAAAAATTATCTGCGGATATAAACTTGTAAAATATATCTTTATATGCATCTATACTTAATGGACGACCTTGCTTGCTATATTCTAGCTCTTTCATTTGGTTATTATTAATAGGCGAATACTCAACAAAATATGGAATAAATTCCTTTACATTTTCTAACAATGAAGGGTCTTCTTTTGAAAGAGGTATATTATTAACTCTTTTATCTTGGGCTTGCTTTAACCTTATATTATCAAATAAAGCATTAATTATTTTTTTAATTTCTTTAAACATTTTAAATCCTAAATATACCTTATTTTAACATTTAATTATTAAACTACAATATTAAATCTTCACTTTTCTTTTTACAAGATTATTTATATCTAAATCCTCTTGTAATATATTTTTTTCTAAAACTTTACTAACAAAATTCCAATAATTTATTTTATTATCATCACTTTTAGCTAGCTTTTTATCTAAAAAATTACAAAATGATTCTCTTGTTATTTTTTCAACTTTAAAATCTAAAAAAATTTCATTTATATGATGGTATATTTTACCATTAATAAATTTATAATTTAATTCATTCTTCATATCCTCTGTTAAGTCACCTTTTTTAACGACTTCACTTAATACCTTTTGAATACACAAAAGATTAAATATATCAGTTAATTTTATTCTTTCTTGTTGATTTTTATTTTCAAATAAAAATTGTTTAATATTTATATTATATCTCTCTGGCAAAACAAGAATTTCATTAAAAGGAATATAGTCTTTATTTATTTTAAATGATTGCTCTTTTAATAAACTATTTGGCTGTAAATTATCTGCAATATAATTTAAATCTAACTTCAAAAGTTTTTTATCTATTAAATAATCAATTACTTCAGTTAATAAGTTTTTTTCTTTTCCATTAGCATTCCAATACCATAAAATTAATTTGTCATTAAAATTTTCTATATTAAAATTTTCTTTAGATTCTTTATAGTTATTAAATGCTTTAATTCCATAATATTGAAATGCCAAAAATAAAACCTTTTCTTTTTTTTCTTGTGTTAATTCAGACAAGTAATTCAATTCTTGTGGGGCATCTTTATGTGCTAAATATAATGTAGATAATGAATTCTTAAACCAACTATTTATATCGTCATTTAATATGCCCTTTTGATTTAAAAATGTTTTCTGACAAATATCATAAAATGTTTTGCAATCAGATAATGAATTTTCTGCAATTTCCATTAACAGACCCAATGTATAACTAGAACGTAATATTAAAATCTTTTCTTTTTCAACACCACTATCTCCAAAATATTCTTTTGAATGTTCCATTTTATGAAAAATAGTTTCATTTTTGATTGATTTTAATGGATGTTTTTTAAAAATATTTGTCCAGGAAGCAACTTTGTTTTCATAAACAATCTTTACATCCCTCTCTCTTCGTAATGTTCTAGCTAATCTTAATGTATTATGTATGCTCATATTTTAGTTCTTTTAACCTTTTCTCCACCATTACTTAAATTTTTATTTAAATCCATATTTAATAGTGATTTTTCAAACTCATTTGGATTTAATACTTCATTTAATTTTGTTTTATTTAATATTTCATTTAACAATCTCATTAACTCAGAATTTAAATCATTATTCTCGTGAATTACAGATAAAGAAATTACTTTCTTTTCTCTTTTTATAAAGTATGAAAAAATATCATGCTTTGATGACAAAAATCTTCCGATTACATCAATTCCATCAATACAATTTGTGTGCAAAATTTGGTCAACAACCTTATTTGCCAATACATATCTTTGTATATCTATTTCCCAAAAAAAACATTTGTTTTCATTTACTACTCGTAATGGTATTTTACCCTTTATTAATTTTTTTAATTCTATATTTGTATTTAATACAGAAAAATCTAAATTTATAAATCTTTTACTTATTTGATCAATCTGGTATTTAAATTGTTTTGAATCCCCATTTTCTTTAAATTTAAAAACCTCATTTAAACTTTTTACAATCCATTTGTTTTCAAATAAATCCCTTTGTTCAATACTAAAGGACAAATATTGAATGATTTGAACAAAACCTGTTACTTTATTTGTATTTATATCATCAATTTCTTTATCAATTAATTTTTTTAATTTCTCAATATTTATTTCTGTAAAATCAAAATCATTTATTGAATGAGATAATAATGATGTCATCAGAAATGATTTATTAATAATTTCCCTATTAAAAAGTATTTCAAATATCTCTTTCCAATAATCAATATTAAAATCATCTCTAAGAATATCTTTAAGCGGCTCAAGATAATCACCATGCTGGTAAGTTAATAACTGATAAAGTTCCTCTTTATTTTCTATAATTAATGGAACAACATTATTTAACTTGTCTCCAATAAAATATTTACTTAAATCAATATTTTCTCTATTTTTATTTGCAAATTGAAATTTTTGATTAATCTTTTCATACCAATTTAAAAAATCAAATTTATTAAAGTTTTTTCCTAATTTTTTAATTATGTTATTTAAATGACTTATTTCAATTTTAATCATATTTCCCTTAAATTTTTACTTTATTTATTTTTTTATCTTGGTTCTTCAATAAATTAACCCATTTTTCAATTTGATTTTCTACATCTTCTTTTGATTGTGTAATATCTATTTTATTTTCAAAGCGCTGAATATATCCCTTAGGCAAAGTGATTAATGCATCGATACCTAAATATTTAGCTACTACTGCACCAGATAAATCTACTCCTGTTTGACCACCTGTATAAATTTTTTCTATTGGCCAATATTGATGCACCTTTTCAATTACATCACATACAAAATTATTAATATGTTCTTGGCTACAATTATGGCTACTTAATGTATAAATTCCATTTCCAGCTATATTTAATGTTTTTGCATTTTTTGCCTTCATGAATTTGTATAGTTCACGAGCAACCGTTATTGTTTCTGTATCATCTGTTAATAAGAAACCAATATATTTGTCTCCTGCCGCCTTATGTGTTAACTTTTCTCCAGCAGTTTCTAAATTGACGGCAAGAGCTAATGTTACATCTCCAGATTTCGCATTGAAGTATGTTCTTGGACTATATTTTTCGCTTGTATGTTCTTGTACTATAACCATAATACTCCTAGTTATTTCATATATAAAGTATACAATACTCAATTAAAACAATCAAATAGATTTTTAAACACTATATTTTATTTTATTTAACAGTTAATTGTGATATAATTTCTCATCTAAAACTTTATGGATTAATATGAAAACACTTCTTACACATGATGTTAAACTGAACGATGCTAACAACCCATGTAAAATTACAAGACCATTTGAACATCCTGAATTTGGAGTTGTAACCTATAATGTATCACAAGAATTCTTACTTGGATGGATAAAGGATGGTTACAAATGAGTCAAAATTATCCAGACAAATGGGTTCTTGTTAAAATATATACTCCTGAATATGGCACAATTATCAAAGTTCTAGCCTCTTGGTTTGGTGGGTTTGCAGGTTCAGACTCTTGGACCATTAGTTCTGGAGTAATAAAAACAACCCAAACTGAAACAGGATATGAATTTTTGAATGAATCTGGTTCTATTTATTTTTGTAATAAAGCAACATATGGAATGTCATCATATACACATTCAGTTTATACTAGATTTGTTAAAAAATTTAAAGAAATCCCAAATTCAATCTTTGAAATTGTTGATGAAAAAAACATATTGAATTGTTTCGATACATAATTATTCGCATTCTTCATTGATCTCAATCTAAAATATTATTAATAGTTAAAAACATTTAAATAAATGAAAAAAATGAAACAACAATCATATGAAAGAATAGGAATATTATCTTTATCTGATGTAATTCCACATATTGAAAAAAATCTAGGCCAACCTGGTAAAACTAAAGTAGAGGTTAAAGGATTTACCTTTAACACTCAAAGCCTTAGATTAAAAACATTTTTAAAAACAGGAACAACTTGTCCATGCTGTAATATTGTTGCTGAATTTTTTGCTGTTGAACGAGCAAAAGGTAGTAAAGATGGCTTTCACATTAATCTTTACGGATATAATGAAAACAAAGAAGAAGTAATTTTTACTCATGATCATATTATTTCTAGAGCATTAGGTGGCGAAGACAACCTAGCTAATTCACGAACTATGTGTGGACCATGTAATTGGGAAAAGGGAAGGATAGAATATCTTTTATTAAAAGAAAACTCTATTCAAGATATTGAAAAAATTAATCAACAACTAAAAAAATATAAACCTTAATTTTTAGATATAGTAATAATTTGTAGTTCAATTATCCTATTATATTATAACAAAGTAAAAGTATAGAAGAAAAAAATTTCAATATAAAATCTAATTACGACAATTTTTACCATTAAAAAAATTTAATTACTATCAAATATTAGCTAAAGATTCCGTTATTAAACAACCACAAGAACATTATGAGGTTAATTACTCTGAAATGGCTAAAAAAAATTTTAATATGGATTATTGAATAAATTACCTGTTGATATTGTGGCGAGCCTTTGGTTAGCAAGACAATCAATATTTGGCAAAGAATTTAAAACTGAAAATAATGTAAGTTTTAAGAAGATGTATCAAGAAGAAATTAAATTCC